>OASZ01000058.1_pt1 | contig 162673 bp, 152 predicted proteins | sample 1501241 | NCBI WGS metagenome assembly OASZ01 (sample SAMEA2579926, study PRJEB22360) | human gut metagenome | biome: human gut; feature: human-associated habitat; material: faeces | place: Denmark | collected 2008/2010 | reverse complement strand
AAAAGAGGGATCTGAAAGCTTTGATTTCATTGGGCTGAAGATTCCGAGAGATTATAATTTCAGAAATGGAGGCCAGACTATGACTTACGATTTAAATATTACCTTTGATGATAACTTAGTAACAGGAAATAATACTATTGATACCCAGCACAAAGAGCTGATCGATCGTATCAGAAACTTCGTAGTTGCCTGTCAGAACGGTGACAGCAAGGTAAAAGCGATTAAAATGCTGGATTATCTTGACGAGTACACTGACTTCCATTTCAAAGAAGAGGAAGAGCTTCAGGAAAAGGCCGGTTATCCGGAGCGTGGAAAACACCATGAAAAACATGAAGAATTTAAAAAGTCCATTCAGGAGCTGTATGAATATCTTCAGGATTATGAAGGACCTACAGATCAGTTCAGTGAACTTGTACAGAAGAATGTAGTTGACTGGCTGTTTGGACATATTAAGACATTTGACCGCTCTGTAGCAGAATTTATCTTTATGAGAGAAAATCCGAACCGGTGTTAAAATGGATCAGGGAACGCGTCGATCACGCGTTCCCTGTATTTTTTTATGACTGCAGTTTCATCACTTCATCAAATAAATCTTTATTTTCATCGATCATTTTTTCATTTCCTACCACAGCAGAAGGACTGTTCTGTAAGATCTTATGGATCAGCCTGGCAGCTGTTTTCTGGTCTTTTAAGGAACTGTTTCTGATATCTGTTATCATTTTATTGATATGATCCGTTGAAATACCAAATAATCTGCGGCGCAGGAAACGCATCCGGCCGTTCAACATGCCGGAAGGGGGCAGTGCCTGGGCGTAGGCGCTTAAAATATAGCCACGCAGATCCTCTTTACTGATGGCCAGATCCTCAAGCTGTTCTCCGGCAGAGGCGAAGGTTTCAAGAGTAGAACGGATCTGTGAGTCAGAAGTGCTCCATAAGGTAAAATACTGGTTTGGAAGGAGAAAATCCACACCGCTGTCATAGGCACAGCCCTGATAACGGACGGCAGGTTTAATATATTTATCTGATGCAGCTAGGAGAAATGGCAGATGACGGCCCACAAATCCAGGAACACTGCTAAAATCACCGGTCATGCGTACTTCCTCTAAAGGACTGTCAATGGCAGCTGCACTCCTTCGGGGGCAGGCGAAGATACTGTCTGAAAGAGGTATGCCATCTGTAATTTCGTGAAGTAAGGCAAGGCGCTTTGTGCCATATTCCAGAATAGAAGTAAGGTTGTTTTCATCTGCACAGGCGAGAAATACAAGTCTGTGTTTATTCAAAATGCAGTCAGCTGTCCGGCGCAGGTTTTGGGAGATTTCTTTTGCAGCCTCTCTCATTTTTTCACTATTATTTTCCTGCTCCAGAATATCTCGTACTTCCTTTAAAAAATCATATACGCCTGGCTGGTTAAGCAGATACCGGAAGCAGCTGTCCCGCCGGATATACCGTTCTGTAAGGCTGTAAGCCAGAGAAGGTCCATTGTCAGATCTTGACATATCATAATCCGGCAGATACTTATGGATGACCCGCAAAATGGTTTCCCGGTCCTCATAATCGCAGCTCCCCATAAGCTCTAGAAGCAGCTCCAGTCCTTCCTCAAAATCCTCTGTAAGTCCATACCAGAACACGCTCATCATAGGATGACTGTTCTCACCGGCTTTTTCTTCCGGATACAGTTCATCAAAGGTGCAGTCGTAAAGCAGCTCCTGTTCCTTGTTTTTCTGTTGTTCTACAGTAAAACGGCTGGTATCCAGTTCTGTTAAAAGCATCTGATAGAGAGTCAGATAATTCCAGTCAGAAGGTGCCAGTCCACTGATATCAAAGAAAAGCTGATAGCAGCCGATCTCCTTTAGGGACACCGCACTGGAAAGGCAATGGATGCCATGTAAGACAGACTCCAGGATTTCCGGTTCCGGCTCCGGTCCGGGTAGATCTTCCGGCTGGATGAGAAAGTCCAGATTGCACTGGTCTTTCTGGTTCCAGATCTTGAAATCCTTTGTATCCTCTATTAATTTAAAGATCATTTCCTGGCTTAAAGAAGCCTTTTTCTCTTTTAAATACTGTTCCTTTTCTTTTTCTATGGCCTCCGCCAGTCCGGGCTTTGGAACAGTAGTGACAACAGCACTTAAAGCCGGGGCTAAAGCATCACCTGTCAGTCTGCGTAAAATAGACTGCCCCTTATCCTGAAGGAAGGTATTAAAACAGTTCTCATAAAGAGTAAAATATCCGGTTTTATCTGTTGTACTCCAGTACTTACCGATTTCCTCAGAAATATGGAAGCCGAGATGAGGAGCCTCTCTGGTGAGACAGTCAGAAAGCCGGTTTTCTTTCAAAACCGCATGGAACAGATCATCAGAAACCCCATTTTCATGAGCTTCCTTAAGCCCCGCCTTTACAGCAGCTAAAAAATCCTCTTCTTGTTCCGGCTTTGCATTGTGCAGGCGGAATTTCAAAGAAGGAAGGGCCGGTGCTGTATCCAGATAAACTTCAATTACATTATTAAGGCCTTTTTCACGGGCAGACCGGTGGATGGCAGAGGTATCCTGATCCAGAATATCTGTTACCAGATCCCAGTAGACCAGATCATCTTCACTGCAGCCGGAAAGGTCGATACCATAATCAATGATCCCGTTATTATTTCCCGGATTTCCCTCATAAGCCGGACTTTCCCCTTTGCATCTGAAAAATCCCCGGTTTACCGGTTCATGGAAATAAGAAAGAAGCTCATTATCCACAGAGTCGGCTGCCGGAAACCGGGATAAATGTTCTCTGTCCAGAAAATCTAAAATCCGGGCAACATCCATTTTGCCATATAAAACGATCAGGCAGTTGGAATAACGGTAAAATTTCTTAAAACGTTCCTGGATACGTTTAAAAGAAATATCTTTATAATGAAAATGTGCACGGCCAAGCAGATGGGAAGCAGTCTGTCCTTTATAAAGAGTTTCTGCCATAAAGCTGTCTGAATTTTCCTGGATATCGGTTAAATGCCCCCAGTCCTCATTGAAAACAGTTCCTTCTAAAGAAAGCTCATCATCTTCATTTTCCAGTTCATAGCGCAGTGCCTCCCGCCGGAAAAAATAGTCTTCCTTTAAGGCATCCGGTTCTTCCATACAGCACAGAAATACGTCCATTATCTTTAATAACTGATCCTCACTCTGGGAACACACAGGGTAACAGGTGTATGTATTGTCTGTAAGGCCATTCATAAAGGTGGAATAACTTTTACTGTCCATATCAAAGAAAATATCCCTGCTGGGATAACGGGAGCAGGAACACAGCATCAGATGCTCTAAAATGTGGTTGCTGTCTGACTGGTCCAACTGGGGCGTGCGGTAGATCAGGTTAAAACCCAGCTCCCGGTCGTCATTTTCTATATACAGGACTCTGGCGCCGCTGTAAATGTGGGAAAATTCTGTTATTTGGGCTCCCAGCATGGAAACAGTGGTCCGGTCCATTATCTTATATCCAAAAATCCCTTCGCCTTTTTCCGGCAGAGTTGTCATGTAAGATCCTCCTGAGTTTTAAGATCATTTTTTCCTGATCTATTTGTTGTGTCTCTATTCCCAATTATTTTAACACGGAGAGCCCTTTTTTACAATTTCTACAATTCGCTGAATAAATACACAAAGAAATGATAAAAATACGTTAAAATATTATCATTATCCTTTGTTGACATTTTAACAAATTAGTGGGATAATCTGTAGTGCATGCGAAAAAATACAATCGCATCTATCCCTTATAATCAATTACGAAAGGAAAGAGGTTAGTAAGATGGCAGCAAAAATCGATTTAACAAAGTATGGTATTACCGGAACCACCGAAATTGTGTACAACCCTTCTTATGAGATGTTATTTGAGGAGGAGACCAAACCAGAACTGGAAGGTTATGAAAAAGGACAGGTCAGCGAACTGGGAGCAGTTGACGTTATGACTGGCATCTATACAGGACGTTCTCCTAAAGATAAATTTATCGTTGTAGATGAGAACTCCAAGGACACTGTATGGTGGACCTCTGATGAATACAAGAATGACAACCATCCAGCATCCCAGGAAGCTTGGAAGGCTGTTAAAGAGATCGCTCAGAAGGAGCTGTCCAACAAGAAACTTTACGTTGTAGATGCATTCTGCGGCGCAAACAAGGACACTCGTATGGCAATCCGTTTTATCGTTGAAGTAGCTTGGCAGGCACATTTTGTTACCAACATGTTCATCAAGCCAACTGCTGAAGAACTGGAAAGCTTTGAGCCAGATTTCGTTGTTTACAACGCATCTAAGGCTAAAGTAGAGAACTACAAGGAATTAGGTCTGAACTCTGAGACTGCAGTTGTATTCAACATCACAAGCCGTGAGCAGGTTATCATCAATACATGGTATGGCGGCGAGATGAAGAAGGGTATGTTCTCCATGATGAACTACTATCTGCCATTAAAGGGCATCGCTTCCATGCACTGCTCCGCAAATACAGATATGAACGGTGAAAACACCGCAATCTTCTTCGGTCTGTCTGGTACAGGTAAGACCACTCTGTCTACAGATCCTAAGCGTCTGCTGATCGGTGATGATGAGCACGGCTGGGATGACAATGGCGTATTCAACTTCGAAGGCGGATGCTACGCTAAGGTTATCAACCTGGATAAGGAATCTGAGCCAGATATCTATAATGCAATTAGGAGAGACGCTCTGCTTGAGAACGTTACTCTGGATGAAACAGGAAAGATCGATTTCGCTGATAAGAGCGTAACTGAGAATACCCGTGTTTCCTATCCGATCGACCACATTGAGAAGATCGTTCGCCCAATCTCTGCAGGTCCTGCAGCAAAGAACGTTATCTTCCTGTCTGCAGATGCTTTCGGCGTACTGCCTCCAGTATCTATCCTGACACCAGAGCAGACCCAGTATTACTTCCTGTCTGGATTTACAGCTAAATTAGCTGGTACAGAGCGCGGAATCACTGAGCCTACACCTACCTTCTCTGCTTGCTTCGGCCAGGCATTCCTGGAACTGCATCCTACAAAGTATGCAGCTGAGCTGGTTAAGAAGATGGAAAAGAGCGGTGCTAAGGCATACTTAGTAAATACCGGATGGAATGGTACCGGTAAGCGTATCTCCATTAAGGATACCCGTGGTATCATCGACGCTATCTTGAGCGGCGACATCTTAAAGGCACCTACCAAGAAGATCCCTCACTTCGATTTCGAAGTACCTACCGAACTTCCAGGTGTAGATCCTGCAATCCTTGATCCACGTGACACCTACGCAGATGCAGCTGAGTGGGAGAAGAAGGCAGAAGATCTGGCTGGCAGATTCATCAAGAACTTCGCTAAGTACGAGAGTAACGAAGCTGGTAAGGCACTGGTAGCAGCTGGTCCTCAGAAATAAAGCGAAAAAAGACGGTATCTTACATCGGATGACCATCCGATGCATCTTGTGGGACCGTAAGGTCACACAAGATGAGAGTCGGCGTAACGTATAAAAAACGCAGCCCCTGGTACATGGGGCTGCGTTTTTTTGTGGGTGCGCCTGGAGGCGCACATTTCTTTATACGTCATAAAAGGCTAAAATCGGTCTAGTATAATCCACAATAATTATCCGCCCCTTTCACTTGTCTAAATTTCCATCTGCCGCGTCAGCTTCAATCGACGATGCTACCGGCATCGCCTCATTCAGCTTCCTTGCACATGAAAATTTATCCTGCGCGTAATGGATCGGTAATTATCGTGGATTATACTAGTACATCGTTTTCGAAGTAACTATACCACTCTTTTACATGCATCTACAAACGCTTGGAACAATCCCATGGAAGCTTCATCTCTGTCCCAGAGATATTCCGGATGCCACTGCACGCCTAGGAAGAAATTTGGGTAATCAGGCTTTTCAATCGCTTCGATAATCCCATCAGGAGCAACTGCAGAAACTACCAGTCCCGGTGCCGGAATATGTACACATTGGTGATGGCAGCTGTTTACAGCAATCTGGTTCTTGCCATGGCAGATAGAATGAAGCAGGGTATTTTCTGTAATGCTGACTCTGTGACAGGGGATATTATAATAAAATGGCTGCTGGTGAGCGATGGGAAAATCCCGTTCTGTCTGGGAAGAGATATCCTGATACAGGTTTCCGCCAAGGCATGTATTTAACACCTGAATACCGCGGCAGATGCCGAAAACAGGCTTTTTGGCGTCCATGACAGCTGTGAGAAGACGAAATTCCAGATGATCTCTGGCAGCAGATATATTTCCACATTTTAGATGAGTATCTTCCCCAAAGAGAAATGGATTAATGTCTGGTCCGCCGGTAAAGAGAAAGCCGTCACAAACGTCCATAAACTGCTTAATATCCTCATCACTGCATTCCAAGGGAAGCAGGATGGAAAGTCCTCCTGCAGCGGCAATAGCCTTTGGGTAAGTAGGACGGAGGCTGGTATCATTGTTTTCTGTGTTGTGTGAGGGTGTGATGCCGATAATTGGCTTTTTGGGTGTCATAGTTGAAATCCTCTCTTATCTGGATATGATAAGCGCTCTCATATGCGCTTCAGTATCTGTCAGCGAAGACAGTCTGCTACTTTTTTGTTATATCTTATACTCAGGTTCCCCGCGCATTCGCACTCTACTGCCTGCTTACGCAGGCGGAACCTTCATTAATGGTCCAAGAAAAACAAATGCCACCTTCGGTGTCGCTTGTTTTTCTTTTGGACTCATTATTTCACATACCAAAAAAAGATGCCACAAAGCATTCGCTTCGTGACATCTTCTTATGTAGCTTAATAATTAGCCTTCGATAGCGCCAGTTGGACAAGCAGCAGCGCAGGTTCCGCAATCGATGCAGGAATCAGCGTCGATAACGTACTTGCCATCTCCTTCAGAGATTGCGCCTACTGGACATTCGCCAGCACAAGTTCCGCAGCTTACACAACCATCAGTAATTACATATGCCATGGTAAAATACCTCCTTATATATTTAGATGTTTCCGGAAAAATCCAAAAACAATCTCGCCTATTGTTCCTTTATTGTAAACGATTCCGGACAATTATTCAAGAGGAAAATACCCCCTAAAGCTGTATAAATTGTACAAATTTGGGAGCAAAATGGTTAGTTAAAACTATCTAAAAAGTCAATAAACATAAGGCTTTATGGGTTTTAGCCACAAACCCCATAAAAGAAATAGGCTTGCCAAAAAATACAAAATGTATTATGCTGATAAAAGCGTATAGAATAATTACGTATAGTTTATAAAATTAGGAGGAAATACACATGAAGATCGATAAGACAATGCTGATCGGTGAGCTGGTTCAAATGGATGAACTGATCCCTCAGATGCTGATGGCAGCAGGAATGCACTGCCTTGGATGCCCATCTTCCCAGGCTGAGTCTCTGGAAGAAGCATGCATGGTTCATGGAATCGACTGCGATGATCTGGTTTCCAAGATGAATGAGATCCTGGCTGACAGATAATATCTACATGACAGAACATGTAAGGGGCAGCAGCCCCATGTAAAAAACCGTCTGTTGTAAAGTATGGGCTGAAAAGTACATTACAACAGGCGGTTTTTGCGTTTGTGTACTCTCGGAATCTTTTTGTACTTGATTTTGCGAGAAGATTTTTTGTTAATTGTGCCCAAATTTCTGAGGCGTACGTTGATGAAATTCGGGTGCAACTGGCGGAAAATCGGCCGCAAAGGCAAATGCAGGAAAGACTCCGAGAGTACATTTTTATAAAAGCAGGATTTTTTGAGGCACATAATACTCTTGACAATGCAGGGAATTCTTATTATATTAATTACATAATGTAATATATTAGTATATCAAAAAACGTTAAAATTATGATCAAAAGCATTCAGGAGGTAAAACATTATGGAAATGACACTGCGTTGGTTTGGCGAGGGCGTTGACTCTGTTTCTCTGGAGCAGATCCGTCAGATTCCCGGAGTAAAGGGTGTTATCACTACATTATATGACATTCCTGCAGGAGAAGAATGGCCTATGGAGCGTATTCTTCAGATGAAGGAGCAGGTAGAGGCAAAAGGCCTTAAGGTAATGGGCATTGAAAGCGTAAATATCCACGATGCTATCAAAGTAGGAACACCAGACCGCGAAAAATACATTGCTAATTATATTACCACATTGGAACGTCTGGGAAAGGCAGATATTCATGTAGTCTGCTACAATTTCATGCCAGTATTTGACTGGACCCGTTCTGATCTGGCAAAGGTACGCCCAGATGGTGCTACTGTTTTAGCATACGATCAGAAAGAGATCGACAAGATTGATCCGGAAAATATGTTTGAGTCTATGGGCGAGAAGTCCAATGGATTTGAGCTTCCAGGCTGGGAGCCGGAGCGTATGGCAAGAATTAAAGAGTTGTTTGAAATGTACAAGGACGTAGATGAAGAAAAATTATTTAACAACCTGGTATATTTCTTAAAAGCCATCCAGCCTGTATGTGAAAAATACGATATCCGCATGGCGATCCATCCAGACGATCCGGCATGGCCTGTTTTCGGTCTTTCCCGTATTATTACTGATAAAGAACACCTTTTAAAGCTGATGAAGGCAGTGGATGCACCATTTAACGGGGTAACACTCTGCACCGGTTCTTTAGGTAGCAATCCGGAAAATGATATCCCGGATATTATCCGTTCCTTAAAAGGCCGTATTCATTTTGCACATGTGCGCAATTTGCAGTATAATGGTTACAGGGATTTCCAGGAAGCAGCCCATTTGTCCGCTGACGGCAGCATGGATATGTATGAGATCATGAAGGCACTGTATGATATCGGCTTTGACGGCATTATCCGTCCAGACCACGGAAGAGCAATCTGGGGTGAGGTTTCTATGCCGGGATATGGTCTGTATGACCGTGCGCTGGGTGCATGTTATCTCAATGGCCTCTGGGAAGCGATTGTAAAGCAGAATGGAAATGTAAACCAGAAATAAGAAATAGAGGCAGGAACAGGAGAAACGGACACGCATGAACGCACAGGGAAGAAGAAAGGGAGAAACAGCCAGAGAATACGCATACCGGATGATAAGAGAGCAGATTATTTCTCTTGGGTTAAAGCCGGGAGAAGCCTTTAATGATATGGAATTTGCGGCTAAGATCGGTGTCAGCCGGACTCCTGTTCGGGAAGCGGTGATCCAGTTAAGCGAAGAGTCACGTATTATAGAAATATTCCCCCAACGTGGTATGCGCATTGCCCTGATCGATGTGGAACTGGTAGAAGAAGCCCGTTTCCTGCGTGTGCTCTTAGAGAAGCAGATAGCAGGAATGTGTTGTGAAATGGCAACAGAAGAAGACATAAAATGGCTGCAGGAAAAGGTAGGATTACAGGAATTTTATATGGAAAATTCACATCCGGAAATGATGATGCAGTTAGATGATGAGATGCACAGGAAACTGTTTATGATCTGTCACAGGGAACTGACTTATGGTATGTGCCAGAAGCTGGCGATCCATTATGACCGCATCCGCAGCCTTTCTGTCAATACTGTAAAAGACCATACGGTTATTGAAGACCACAAAAAGATCATCAGGTTTATTGCCGCCCATGAAAAAGAAAATGCCATGGCACAGATGGAAAAACATCTGAGCCGGTGGCAATTAAATGAAGGGAAATTCCGTCAGGAATTTCCGGATTATTTTAAATAAAGGGGCTGTGAAAAAACATAGCCTGTAAAAAGAGGACCAGGGATTCATAAAGAATCCCAGAGTCCTCTTTTGTTTTACAATGTCCTCTCGGAGTCTTTCCTGCACTTGCCTTTGTGGTCGATTTTTCGCCAGTTGCACCCGAATTTCAGAGGCAGACGCAACGCCAACGCCTCTGAAATTTGGGCACAACTGACAAAAAATCTTCTCACAAAATCAGGTACAGAAAGATTCCGAGAGAACATTACAGATTTTTCAGTTTCTGCAAGGCTTTTTCACCGATCATTACCTCATAATGTTCTTTGTAATAGGCTTCCTTAGCATATTCATTTGGCAGCTTGGCTGCATATTCAGCAAGCACATTGCAGACTCTGGAGAAATCCAGTTCATTGCAGTCTGTATTATTTAATACCAGATAATACTGACGTGTGGATGGCTTCTTATAAAGGGCGTTGTGAATATCGTCACAACTGTTTCCGGCTGCTTTTGCAGCTTCACTGACCTGGTCTAAGCTGTCAAAACGGAAGGTGCGCAGCTGGATCTGGGGAGCTTTTGCCTCGTCTGTTCCAGGAATTTCAGCAGCTGTATCCATATCCGATTTCAGGCCAGCAGGTCCATTTTGCCCCAGAAGTTTTTCCAGATCCCCGGCGCCTTCCAGAAATTCATCTGCCAGCTGGGATAGAAGATTTTCCGATTCTGCTTCCGCAAAAGGTGAAAATTTGGAGAAGCGGGTATCTAACTCTTCCGTATCTTCTACCTTTGTTACAATAAACATAATGCTTTCGGAAGACAACGGAATGGCTTCAACCATTAACGGAATATCTTCCGCCTCAAACCCTACTTCTTTCGCCGCCTGCTGGATCATTTCACGAAACAGGTTTCTGGCCTTTTCAGAGCCATAAGCCAGTTCCGTCAGATTGATTCCCCGTGAGCTTAGATCTAAGCTTGTCAGGGTGCAGCGTATCTGATTGTCATTGATTCGTTCTATTTTCATATAGGATCACTTCCTGTTCTCTTTTGGTTATTCTGTGTGTTTTAAGATATATGTGGTGAAGATAAACTTCTACAATTAAAATATACTACATAATGGGGTGAAATATCAATCAAATCTCAGGATATTTAAAATTTTCTGGTTGCAGTCCAGCCATATGCTGGAACTGTAACATTTTCTGTAATGGATGCAACAATTTTTTGAAGAAAAATAGGCGGATTACGAATGCTTTTAAAACTGCAAAAGTGCAAATCTTGACAGAAAAAATAGACATGAAAACATGCATATGACGTACATGTGATATAAGTGTAGTCATTATGTGAACCATGGACAAGTAACAAAATGTAGGATAGAATGGCAGCAAGAGATGATATTGTAACGAAAGAGAGGTGAAAAGAAAGGGAGATCCTGTTTGGAAAATACAGGCTGATACAAGCAGTGGGAGCGGGACGCACAGGAACGGTATGGAAAGCAGTCCACCAGGGATTAAATGAATACCGGGCAATCAAATGTGTACCGAAGACTCATAAAGACTACGAAGGATTCCGAAAAGAGGCTCTGATTTTAAAGGAGCTGCGGCATCCGGGGATCCCACTGGTTTATGACATGGAAGAGGACAGCCATTACTTTTATCTTATTGAGGAATATCTTGAAGGCAATTCTCTGTATGACCTGATAAAAGATCAGGGACCATTTCAGGAAAGAGATGCAGTCCGTTATGGAAGGCAGATCTGTTCATTAGTTGAATATTTACATCATTCTTGTGATAAACCCATATTACATTTAGACTTACAACCGAAAAATCTGATGCTTTGGAAAGATACCATGCAGTTGATCGATTTTGATCATGCAGGGGAAGCGGACAATGCCAGTTTACAAAAAGAACGGTATGGGACCGCAGGCTGTGCAGCGCCTGAGCTATATACTACAGACCAGTCTTTAGACCAGAGAACGGACATTTATGCCATTGGTGCCGTCCTTCACTTTATGCTCTATGGAACCCTGAATGCAGGGGCTGGAACAGACTGCAGAGCAGAGGTATCAAAACCACTCCAGAATGTCATCAGAAAATGCATGGAACCGGACCGGGAAAAGCGGTATGCTTCGGCAAAAGAACTGGAGCAGGCACTGGAAGGTTCTGTGTGGTCCGGGCGTATGGTAAGCGCCCACAAAAAAGCGGTATCATCTCTGAATATTGTGATAACAGGCAGTACACCAGGTGCAGGAGTCACCCATCTGGCTTTTGGACTGTGCACCATCCTTACAAAAATGGGGATAAAAGTCCTTTATGAAGAGAAAAACCAGACAGGTGCATTAAGGAGGATGGCAGAAAAAGAAGGTGTGACACGTATGGACCATTTTGGGATTTACCATATCAGAGGCTGCCAGATGAAGCCATGGTATGGACCGGCCATAAGACTGGAGGAAAAAACAGATGTCCAGGTGATCATAAAAGATTTTGGAACAGACTGGGAAGATGCAGCGCGGGAGTTAAAAGAGGAGAAACATTTTCTGGCAGCAGTGATAAGCGAAAACCTGTGGGAGTACGGGAATGCAAAAAGAATGCTGGAGATCATGAAAATATCCGGAAATAATAAGGAAATACCAGTGTTTTTTATCTGGCGCCACAGGCACAGGAAAAAAGGAGCAGATATGACACTTGGCTGTAGTCCGGTCCTCTTTTGCACACCGGAATATGCAGACCCCTTTCATCCAGGACCGGAAGGTGCCGGTTTTCTAACCTCTCTTTTTAACTGTATACAGGAGCATTGTATACAAAAAACAGCAAAAGATAGGATGGGGGCAAAAAGGAGGTTTCCATGGAGCATACAGCACAGGTTATGGGGATAGCCGGAGCTGGAAGAGGAACAGGTGTGACTCATTTTGTGATCCAGGCGGCTAATTATCTTTGCAGCTGCAGACAGAAAAAGACAGCTATCCTACAGTGGAATCCACAGAAAGATCTGGAAAAAATAAGGGCATTTTTAGGTGCTGGCGGAAAAGAAGACAGCCGTTCTTTTAAGAAGAAAGATCATTTTCGTTTATTGGGTGTGGATTACTATTATGAAGGAGATCCGGCGGTGCTGGCTGCGTGTATGGAAAAAGATTACCAGGAAATACTTATTGATTTTGGAAAAGTCAGGGAAGAGGTTTTTCCGGAATGGCTTCGGTGTACAAAAAAAGTCCTGGTCGCAGACCTGTCAGAATGGAAGCTGGAAGCATTTCTGGGACTGTTGACAGAGAAAGGGGAAAGTGCAAAAGAATGGATCTGTATGACTGCATTTGGCAGCGAGATCATGAAACAGGAGATAGAGCGGCAGTTTCACATTTCCTTAAAACAGATCCCACTTTCAGCAGATGCCTTTTCAGTAGACATTCGGACCATGGAATGGTTTGCGGATATATTTAAGTAAAAAAGGAGAACAGGCGGTATTTCATAAGGTCTTACAGGATGTATGTCACGAAAACCTCTTTGGGTGAGAAAAGAATACCGTTCTGGTATGGGGAATTACAGTATGAGAAACAAAACGCAAAATGAGGATGCAAGAAACCGGAAAGACTACTTAGAAGGCTTAAGGAGATTCCAAAAACGGGGGATTCCCATCCTCATAGATGGAAAAATATGCCGGGAAGCCGACTGGAACCGTATTTTTGAAGTGGGAGAAGACGGAGGTTTCTATATGGGAGACTACGTCTGCTCAGAGAAAGACGGTTTAAAAGAAATACGTTTCGACAAAGTATACCTTTCTGTGGATGAAAAAAGAGATAGGCAGGTGATAGCTGGAATAGGACAAGATATAGAGTAAAACATAAAACATATGGAACAGATTAGAAATTAAAAAATATAGAAAATCAGAAATCATGCTTAGAGTACCCTGTAGACAGCAGTATGAGAAAATAACCATCTCAGCCTGCAAGCGATAATAGCTGTCTATGGGGTATTTGCATGTTTGGTGCATGTTTGGTATTTGCAGAAGATCAAAAAAGCGGGGAGGTGGGATCATGGGTTACAGTTCCTGTGAAAACGCTTGTACAATAAGGTGGAATAATATAAAATGATACTAAACCTGCACACTCAAATCCGCATCCTACGTGATCAGTACAGTTAGGGTGGGAAACGGATAGACAAATACAGCAATTGATAAAATACAGGCAGAAAATGCATAACATACAAGAGGGTACTCATATGGAAAACAGATCAACAGGACGAAGCAGAAAACGGACCAGAAAGAGAAAAAGAGGCTGCGGGCCGGCGGTGATCGCGGGATTCTTGCTCCTTGCAGCGGTTGGCTGCGGGATAGGATTTTTATATGGAAAATATCTGAAACCAAGTAATGAGATGGCAGACAAGAGGGATGTTTTTCAGGTCAAGGGAGAGCAGGTGGCTCTGTTTTTAGACAATGAGCTTCAGGACGAAAAGGGTATTTATGAAGATGGTCAGGTATATCTGCCTGTAGACTGGGTGGATGATCATATAAATCAGAGATTTTACTGGGATGATGGGGAAAAACTTTTGGTTTATGCCCTTCCGGAAGAGATCGTCTATGCAGACGCATCTACAAAAGGTGATGCAGGCCCTCTTTTAAAAGAAAAAGACGGGGAAGCGTATCTGGCTTTAGGGCTTGTGAAAAATTATACGGATATCCGGGAAGAAGCCTTTGCTACCAGCGAGATCAAACGTGTATTTATTGATACTAACTGGGATACATATGAGACAGCTGCACTCCGCCATAAGACCTCTGTCCGTGTAAAAGGCGGCATCCGCAGCGAGATCATTAATACAGAAGAAAAGGGAACCACTGTACAGATCATAGAACAGATGGATAAATGGTCCAAAGTCCGTACAGAAAACGGATATATTGGTTATGTACCAAACAGTCGTTTAAGTAAAATAGAGGAAGAAACACCAGTCAGCGGATTTCAGGCACCTGTGTATACAAACATTTCCCTGGACGGGAAAATACGCCTTGGTTTCCATCAGGTGACCACAAAAGATGCCAATGCAACTCTTGACAAGGTGGCAGATACTGCAAAGGGTATGAACGTGATCGTGCCTACCTGGTTTAATATAACAGATAATGAGGGTAACTATACTTCACTTGCCAGCAAAGAATATGTGGACAAGGCACATGCCCTGGGGATGCAGGTATGGGCTATGTTTGACAATATCAGTACCCAGGAAAGTGTAAAAAATGTAGATTCCGGCAAATTATTTTCTTCCACTGCCACAAGGAAAAAATTGATCCAGGATCTGATGAAAGAGGCAGATACCTATGGTTTTGACGGCTTCAACCTGGACTTTGAAAGCCTGAAATCATCAGCAGGTCCTCATTATGTACAGTTTATCCGTGAAATGTCTGTATCATGCAGACAAAAGGGACTGGTATTATCAGTAGATGACTATGTTCCAGCTGCGTACAGTGCATTTTATAACCGGAAAGAACAGGGAACTGTAGCAGATTACGTGATCGTTATGGGATATGATGAGCATTTCGCAGGGGGTGCTGCAGGTTCTGTTGCTTCACTTTCCTATGTGGAAAATGGCATTACAGATACGCTGGAGGAAGTTCCGAAGGAAAAACTGATCAACAGCGTTCCTTTGTATACAAGAGTATGGACAGAAAAAGACGGAAAGACCACATCAAAGGCTTACGGCATAACAGCAGCACAGAACTGGGTAGAAGAGAACAATGTAGAACTGACCTGGCAGGACAATATTGGCCAGTATTATGGTGAAACAGAAAATGAAAATGGGACTCAGAAGATCTGGATGGAAGAAACGAAGTCACTGGGGCTGAAAAAGGATCTGGTCAATAAGTATGATCTGGCGGGGATCGCCTGTTGGAAACTTGGATTTGAAACAGCGGATATATGGGCTGTTATAAATGATGTAAAGTGATTCCGGGAGAATATATAAATGTCCTCTCGGAGTCTTTCCTGCACCTGCCTTTGTGGCCGATTTTCCGCCAGTCGTACCTGAATTTCATCACCGTACGCATCGCGTACGCCTCAGAAATTTGGGTACAACTGACAAAAAATCTTCTCACAAAATCAGGTACAGAAAGATTCCGGGAGAACATATAAAAGAAACAGAGGGATGAAGGATGAAAAAGAAGAAACAGATCATGGCAGCAGCGTTGTTGTCTGTAGTTTGCATGTCTGTAACCGGCTGCAGCCTGTATCAGGGAAATAAAGATAGGCAGCCAGTCAATGCTTCCCAGGCAGAAACAGACACAAAGGAGGAAATAAAACAGCAGCCGTCCGGGAAATCAGAAGAAGAAACAAAGAAGCCTACAGATGCCCATCCGGAAGATATAGAGCCATTTCCCCATGGAGAAAAAGAAACGCAGGCACAGCCTATGAAAAATGGAAAGCGCATTGTCCTTATGACGGATATACACTATCTGGCAGATTCTCTTACAGACAAAGGGGAAGAATTTCAGTACATGGTGGAACATGGGGACGGAAAGCTGACCAATTATGTGTGGGAGATCACAGATGCAGCTTTTGAACAGGCAGAAATGCTAAAGCCGGATGTGATCATTTTAAGTGGTGATCTGACTTTAAACGGGGAAAAAGAAAGCCATAAAGAGCTGGCGAAAAAGCTGGAGCAGGTGGAAAAAGCTGGTGTCCAGGTAGTGGTCATTCCTGGAAACCATGATATCAACAATAAGAGTGCGGCTTCTTTTGACGGACGTTCCAGACAACCGGCCCAGATCATTACTGCCGATGAATTTGCAAAAATCTACAATGATTTTGGCTATGAGGAGGCACTTGACAGAGACCCGGCATCCTTAAGCTATACCTATGATCTGGGACCGGATATGCGCCTTTTGATGTTGGACAGCTGTCAGTACAGTCCAGTTAATAAAGTAGGTGGAATGATAAAAACAGAAACCTATGACTGGATCGATAACCAGCTGGAAAAAGCATGGGAGGACGGTGTGATCCTTCTTCCTGTGGCTCATCATAACCTGCTGGATGAAAGCAAGATCTATGTGGAAGATTGTACCATTGAGCATAGCGAAGAACTGGTAGACCGGCTGGAAGAGGAAGATATACCATTATTTTTAAGCGGACATCTCCATGTACAGCATTATATGAGAGATGAAGAAGACAGAGGGATCTATGAGATCGTTACCAGTTCCCTTTCTACACCGCCATGTCAGTACGGAGTGCTAGAATACCGGGATGATGAAACATTTTCTTATCATACCCAAAAGGTAGATATGGAAAAATGGGCCAGAAAGCATAAAAGCACGGATGAAAATCTGCTGAATTTTAACACCTATGCCCCAGTGGCTTTAAAGACTATTTTTTATAACCAGTCTTATGATGCCATGAAAGATTCTGAGGAAGAAGAAACAGGAGACATTTTTGTTAAACTGACCAAGAGCCAGAAAGAGCAGATGTCAGAGGTGTATGCACAGTTAAATGCAGCCTGCTACGGCGGAAAAGCCTATGAGATTGTCAAAGAGGCCACAGGTACAGCCGCCTATAAAATGTGGCAGGAATACTGCTATCCGATGATATTATTTGAGTATCTGGAATACATTGTGGAAGATGCAGTAAAAGATTACAACTATCTGGAAGCAAATGACTGATCAATAACAGAATAGATTTCGGATGTTTTCTGACTGATTTTAAATGCCACTGAATATACTGGATAAAAAGAGTGTGCAGGTCTGATCTTATGAAACAGTCTCCTTATCAGCTTTTTATGGGAGTGGTTCTTCTTTGCACAGTTACGTTTTTATCCTGGCAGGCAGGTTCACTGGCGGCAGCCGGGGTGCAGTTTATACATGCAGAAAATGGTTCTGGAGAGAAAAAGAAATATATTGTCTGTGTGGATCCGGGTCACGGCGGCACTGACCCTGGAAAAGTAGGAATCAATGGACAGCTGGAAAAAGATATAAACCTGGCAATCGCAAAAAAGCTTAAAACCTATCTGGAAGCATCGGATGTGACAGTGGTCCTTACCCGTGATAAAGACATGGGGCTTTATTCTTCTGGTGACGCTCATAAAAAAATGGCGGATATGCGTAAACGTTGTCAGCTGATCGAGGAGGTAAAGCCGGATTTGGTGATCAGCATCCATCAGAACAGCTATCACGAAGAGGCCATACGTGGCGGACAGGTATTCTATTATAAGACTTCTGTCCGGGGCAAAAAGCTAGCCCAGATCCTTCAGGAACGCTTTGACTATGTGCTGGGAGATGCTAATAAAAGACAGGCAAAGGCTAATGACAATTATTACCTTCTGCTTCATGTAAAAGAGCCTATTATTATTGCAGAATGTGGATTTTTATCTAACTGGGAAGAGGCGGAAAAACTGGAAACAAAAGAGTACCAGGACCGGCTGGCCTGGACCTTACATATGGGGATCATGGAGTATCTGAATCAGGAAATAGGATAAGCGTAATTGGCATATAACAGGAATGGATATTGTAAGTGCCGTACAAAATATATTGTATATAGATAAAATGTATTATATAAAGTGCCGAAATGCAAAAAAAATAAAAAAAACACTTACGAAACAGGAAAAGAGCCGTTATAATAGTGCCTTGTTAAAACAGAATGCGCAAGCGTACGACGCAGTGAGATTGCATACAGACATATTATGATGTGAGTGTCAAAAGTAAATTTTGCCACTCACTTATGTAACCGGATTGCTCCATTGCTATGCAATTCCCGCAATCCTCGAACACCTCAAACTCCCATAAAATGGCGTGTTCACACCATTTTATTTCGTTTTCGGTGTTCGGCGTGTCAATAAGTATAAATTGCTTATTTGTGCAAGCACAAACGCAATTTATACTTTTGACACTTACATCATATTATATGAAATATAAAAGTAGAGATCAAACGAGTCACCGTGAAACATTAAAATATGTTTCCAGGTCCCCGTAGGGTCTCTTTTTTGTGGTCGTATGCACGAAAAAAATATTAAGATGTCCTTTCAGGGTTTTTCATATACCTCATCAGGTAGAAAAAGATTCCGGGAGTACATTAAGATGTACTCTCAGAATCTTTCCTGCACTTGCTTTTACGGCTGATTTTCCGCCAGTTGCACCCGAATTTCATCAACGTACGCACCGCGTACGCCTCAGAAATTTGGGAACAACTGACAAAAAATCTTCTCGTAAAATCAAGTACAAAAAGATTCCGGGAGTACATTAAGTGAAAAGGAGAAATGAAAATGCCGCAGAACAAAAGAGAAAGTCTGATCTACAGTGTAATGATGTGTTTTACCATGGTGCTCTGGATGAGCATGTATAATGTTACCCTTCATATGGGTGGCTTTAGCACAGAGGTGCTTCGTGAAGGATGGCTGGGATTCCCCATCGCCGTAGTATTTGCCTTCTGCATGGACTGGTTTGTAGTATCTGGCCTTGCAAAGGGAATTGCTTTTCGCTTCTTTGTAAACAGAGACAGCAGCGTTTTAAAGAAGGTGATCGTTATTTCTACCTGCATGGTAGTTCCTATGGTCATTATCATGTCCTTCTATGGTGCAATGGAAGCCTGTGTCCGTTCCGGACAGTGGGGCTTGCTGCTTATCATCTGGTTTACTAATATCCCTAAAAACTTTATTATGGCACTCCCATTCCAGCTGATCGTTGCAGGTCCGTTAGTAAGAACTGTATTCAGAAGCCTGTTCCCGGAAGGAAAGGTTCTGGCCTGATCTGACTATATAAAGCCTGAAAAAGAGCCGGTGTCCGCTAACTAAATGTGGCAGACACCGGCCCTTTTACATATATAGATTATTGTCTGCTGATGACTGAACCATCATATGTATACATAAGTCCGGGACCTGCAAACATGATGCGGTCTTTGTCTTCGTCAGAATCAAGATCAAAATATGTGATTCCATTATAGCTGTCGCTGTATATATAATCATGCTCAAAGACTTCGCCATCGCTATATATAGCCTTTTCATGAATAGAATTTGTGCTCTTGTTATATGTGAGCACATAGGTTGCGTAGAAAGTTACATAAGTTCCGCTGTAATCATCATTTTGGTTGCTCTTTGAAGCATCCATCGGCATAATATCTGCCGAAATCATCCTGCCACCACCAGCCGTTTGCATCACTTTGCCAGCCAGCTGCCAATGATGTAAATCCGGCTCCCATAGTCATAGATGCTGCAAGGGCGATAAGGGCTGCTTTTTCATAGTATTATTCCTCCCTCTGGCTTAAAATGTTATAATACCATTATACTGCAATTATATTGGAAATCAATTAATACACAAAAAAAATCCCGGCATAACCGGGATAAAAAATAAGAGCGCGAGACGGGATTCGAACCCGCGGCCCCCACCTTGGCAAGGTGGTGCTCCACCCCTGAGCCACTCGCGCATAAAATGAAAATATTTAATTTTCAAAGCAGGTGATGGGAATCGAACCCACGTATCTAGCTTGGAAGGCTAGTGTTCTACCATTGAACTACACCTGCACAGTGCCCAAAGTCGGAATCGAACCAACGACACGAGGATTTTCAGTCCTCTGCTCTACCAACTGAGCTATCTGGGCATCCCGGTCAGCAATGATCTGTATTACCGACAACGGTGATATCATACCTTTTTTTAGAAAAAAAGTCAAGCATTTTATATAAAAAATTTTTAATTTTTTTTTTATAGTTTTACCGGCTGCTTATCAGGTATATTCTTTCCTGCCGCTGGCATCCGGAATTCCTTCTTCTTCCCTGTATTTTGCAACGGTTCTTCTGGAAATGGAAATCCCCTTTTCCGCCAGCTTTTCCCCTAGAATGCGGTCACTGTATGGCTTTTTCTTGTTTTCCTCTTCAATGATCTCATGGAGGAACTGTTTTATTTTGTGGGCGGTTATTTCTTTTGCCGGATTGTTTGATCTTTCAGAAGCAGAAGCTCCTACGTTTCTGGAGAAGAAAAAGTTCATAGGATATACACCCCAGGAGCACTGAAGATATTTCTTGCTCACAGCACGGCTGACTGTGGATTCATGGATTCCCAGTGTTTCTGCAATATCTGCCATACGCAGAGGTTTTAAATAATTAGGGCCGTGTGAGAAAAAAGCTTCCTGACGTTGTAAGATCACCCTTGATACATCCATCAGGGTCTTGCTGCGCTGTGTGATACACTGCTTTATCCATTCTGCCTGCCGGATCTTATTTCCAAGATATTCCTTTAATTCCTGTGAGTCAGGTGCCTGGTTCATCTGGCGGTAGTAGCTGTTGACCTCAATGCCCGGATACATGGACTCGTTTAACAAAATATCAAAATGATCTTTGAATTTTACGATGGTAACATCTGGGATAATATAGCGCAGCTGGTCACGGCTGCTGAAGGATACGCCAGGCTTTGGGTTCAAGGATTTAATGATCTGGCAGTAGCCGGCTGCTTCACCAGAAGAAAGGTGGAGTGTTCTGGCAATAGCCGGGATCTGGTTTTTTGCCACCATATCCAGGTGGTTATCGATCAGTGATTCCATAACAGGTGTGAGCATTTTTTTACGCTTTAACTGGAGCTTTAAACATTCTTCCAGGTTAAAAGCACAGACACCGGACGGGTCTAAAGATTTTAACTCATCTAAGATATGGTCAATAGTGACAATATCTGTTTTGAAATATGCGGCAATATCTTCAGGCGTTTCAGTAAGATATCCCCGGTTGTCCAGGCTGTCCAGACAGAAATGGATGATCTCAGTCTTCAGTTCAGAAAAGTTTTCTGTGACCAGCTGTGACCAGAGATAGTCTGCTAATGTTTCCCCTTCGTCTGTATTAATGTTCCAGGTGTCTTTAAAATCATAGTCATCATCATTATTCTGGCGCTGGTACAGATAATAGTTTTCTTCGTTAAAGGAATTAAGCCACTGCTGCTGTTCGATAGATTCTTTCTGATCGTCCCCGGCAGCAGGTTCTACAATGTCGATAACCGGATTTTCCAGTGCAAGGTCATTTACATATGTATTTAATTCCTGAGATGTCATCTGAAGGATCTCTGCAGACTGTATCATGCGTTGTGATAATATCTGTGACTGCTTGACCTGTAGTTTCAGATCCATAGTAGTTCCCCCTCTTTTTCTGCGGTATGTATTCTCCGAATCTTTTTGAGTGCATTAGTATATAAACAGACTCGTAAACTTGTGCTGACGCATTCATTACAGTATAACATAAATCCAGAATTGCTACAATGTCGGGGGTTTTATGCGAATGGTTTTTTGTGCCATGTTTTTTATGAGATAGTATCATGCCGCAGGGCAACACTTTAATAGAAATATGCCACATAATTTGCTATAATAAAGGAAGTGGATTGGAAAAGGAAAGAGAACATTATGTTCTATCGGAATCTTTCTGTGTTTGATCTTGTGAGAAGATTTTTTGTCAGTTTTGCCCAAATTTCTGAGGCGTACGTTGATGAAATTTGAGTGCGACTGGCGGAAAATCAGCCACAAAAGCAAGTGCAGGAAAGACTCTGAGAGGACATTATATAAAAACAGGAGGAAGAGAATGAAGTACAGAACCATGCGCTTTATCGGCGGAGAGGAAAATGTGTCCCTTTTGGGTTTAGGATGCATGCGTTTTCCATTAAAAGAGGACGGGACCATTGACGAAGTCCAGGCAGAGGAAATGATCGAAAGAGCAATAAATGCAGGTATCAATTACATTGATACAGCTTATCCATATCATAAGGGAGAAAGTGAGCCGTTTTTAGGCAGAGCCCTGAAGAAATATCCCAGAAACAGCTTCTATCTGGCAACCAAGCTGCCGGTATGGCTGGTAAACTCTGTAGAAGATGCGGAGAGACTGTTTAAAGAGCAGTTATCCAGGCTTCAGACCAAATATATTGATTATTATCTGCTCCATGCTTTAGATGCAGGCAGATGGGAAAAACTGGTAAAAGAAGGGATCATCCAGTGGGCAGAAGAGAAAAAGGCAAGCGGACAGATCCGTCATCTGGGATTTTCTTTCCATGATACATATCCGGTATTCAGAAAGATCCTTACTTATCGCCAGTGGGATTTCTGCCAGATCCAGTACAATTATATTGATACCCAGATCCAGGCGGGAGATAAAGGCTATGAGTTTGCAGCTAAAATGGGTGTTCCTATGGTGATCATGGAACCTGTAAAGGGCGGCCGTCTGGCAGAACTGCCGGAAGAAGTAGAGGAAGTTTTAAAAGAAGCAGATCCGGACCGGTCTGTTGCTTCTTACGCACTGCGTTGGGTAGGAAGTCATGAGAATGTAAAAGTGATCTTAAGCGGAATGTCCTCTATGGAACAGTTAGAGGATAATCTGGAAACATTTGGAAAATTCCAGCCGCTGACAGAGTTGGAAGAGGAAGCAGTTGAAAAAGCTGCTGACCTGATCCGCAGCCGGATGAAAAATGGCTGTACCTCCTGCCGTTACTGCATGCCATGTCCATTTGGAGTAAATATTCCGGAAATGTTCTCCATTTGGAATAACTGCGCTATGTTTGATGAAGCAGAAAAAGCAAAGAAAGCCTATGGTGAGCAGAAGAAGCAGAATGCATCTGCTGACCTGTGTAAAAAGTGTGGGGCATGCGAAAAGGTCTGTCCTCAGGGATTATCCATAAGGGCAGACCTTGAAAAAGTAGCAAAGGAACTGAATGCAGAAGAGGTTTAATTTGCAAGAAAGCCTTTTCCGATGATCTCACTGGAATTGGAGATCAGCATAAATGCAGTAGGTTCTACACGTTTAATATAGTTGCGGAGCTTTAATGCCTGACTGCGTTTCATGGTAGTCATGATAACGGTCTTATCATGGTGAGTGAAAGCACCTTCTGCGTGGTATACAGTAGCACTGCGGTTTAAATCATTGATAATGAAATCACAGATAGGTTTCGGATCATCGCAGATGATATTGAAACATTTGCAAAGGTTGATATTCTCGATCACATCATCGATCACCAGTGATTTTGCGGCAAGACCGATAGTAGAGAACAGACCGGTCTCCACGCCGAAAATAAAGTAGGAAGCGATAACAGAGGCAATGTCTACTAACATCAGTACGGTACCGATATTCATGCTGGAATATTTCTTTAAGATCATGGCAATGATGTCGGTGCCGCCGCTGGATGCCCCGATATTAAAGAGGATCGCAGTTCCTACAGCCGGAAGGAAGATGGCAAACATCAGCTCAAGAAGCGGCTGGCTGGTAAGCGGTGCGCTTAATGGGCAGAAACGCTCAAGAAGGGATAAGCTGACGGACATGACCATGGTTGCGTATACAGTTTTCAGTCCAAAGCCTTTGCCCAGGAATAAGAATCCGAACAGCAGAAGGGCTGTATTGGTAACAGATGTAAAATCACTGGCAGACCAGTGGGTCAGCTGGCTGACAACAGTGGAAAAACCGGTGATGCCACCAAAGGCGAAGTGGTTTGGGAATTTGAAAAAGTAGATTCCTACTACCATGATCCAGATACTGACGGTAATTAATCCATATTCATAAAGGGTACGCAAAAATGGACTTTTTATTTCTTTCATCATCATAATGACTTAAATGCTCCTTGATCATATTTCTTAATTTTATTAAGTGGGCTTTTCATATCCTTAACCCTCTCTTATAATAGTAGGGTAAGGTTACAAGTGCAATCACCTTTTTTGCTAATATAACCACAATAAAATGGCTGTGGTAAGCGCTGGAGTGTGAGTTGCTTAGAAAGGAGAAGGTAATTACTATGGAAAGAGAAAAACAGGAAGCCTGGGAACTGGCAAAACAGCTGGTGCAGATCGACAGCTCAGATCCCGGAGCCTATGAAGAAGAGATTGGTCTGTGGATCACAGACTGGTTCAAGAAACAGATCGCAGACTTTGGGGGCCAGCTGGCAGACCAGATCCATGTAAGCCGTCTGGAAGTTCTGCCCGGACGTTATAATGTAATGGCAAAGATACCTGGAAAAACAGAAGGACCGGGACTTATTTATATCTGCCATATGGATACGGTCATGCTGGGGGATGGCTGGGATGAGGATATTTCCCCGCTGGGTGCTATGATCCGTGACGGAAAAATGTATGGTCGTGGTGCCTGTGATATGAAATCCGGTCTTGCCTGTGCTTTAACTGCCTTTAAAAATATGGTAAAGAAGGTGGGAGAAAGAGGCGAACTGCCAGAAAAGCCATTTTCCATGATCTGTTCCGTAGATGAAGAGGACTTTATGCGTGGTGTAGAAGCTGCTATTAAGGCCGGATGGGTCACAAAAAATGACTGGATCCTAGATACAGAGCCAACTGACGGCCAGATCCAGGTAGCCCACAAGGGAAGGACCTGGTTTGAACTGACCATGACAGGAATTACTGCCCATGCCAGCAATCCATGGAAGGGAGCCGATGCTATCGCAGCTATGGCAGAAGCCATCAGCAGCATAAGAAAAGAGATCAGGGCATGCCCGTCTCATCATGATCTGGGAATTTCTACAGTCACTTTTGGTCAGATCACTGGCGGCTACCGTCCATATGTAGTTCCGGACAGTGCGAAAGTCTGGATTGATATGCGTCTGGTCCCGCCTACAGATACAGCGGCAGCCAAAGCCATTGTAGACCGGGCTATCAGGAAAGCAGAGGAAGAGATACCGGGAGTTAAAGGAAGTTATATTATTACCGGAGACAGACCATATGTAGAAAAAGATGATGATTCAGAGCTTTTGGCGAATTTAAAGGCAGCTGTAAAGGAAACAACGGGAGAAGAAGCTGTAGTAGGTTCCTTTAACGGTTACACAGATACAGCAGTGATCGCAGGGACTTTGATGAACCACAACTGCATGTCTTATGGACCGGGAAGTCTGGAGCTGGCTCACAAGCCAAATGAGTATGTTCCGTATGAAGATGTGTGCAGAGTGGAGAAGGTGTTGTCTGTTCTGGCTGAAAATGTGCTGTTTAGCTGAGGATTTCCGTATTTTTAAGACTTATTTAATGATTTTCATGGGGTATTGGTTTTGCCTTTTAAAAGAAAGTGTGCTATAGTGTAACCAATGCGCAGAACATGGATTTCTGTGGTTTTATAAAAGTCTTATTAAATACGTGGTTTAAGGAGAAAAAGTATGAAAGAAACTGCATTGGTGATCATGGCAGCTGGTATTGGCAGCCGTTTTGGCGGCGGGATTAAGCAGTTAGCACCGGTTGGCCCAAATGGTGAGATCATCATGGATTATTCCATTCATGATGCTATTGAAGCAGGATTTAATAAAGTAGTATTTATTATCCGTAAAGATCTGGAAAAGGATTTTAAGGAGATCATCGGAAACAGGATCGAAAAACAGATCCCGGTCATCTACGCATACCAGGAGCTGGATGCTCTTCCAGAAGGATATGAAGTGACAGAAGGACGTACCAAGCCGTGGGGAACCGGTCAGGCAGTTCTTACTGTAAAGGGCCTGATCGACTGCCCATTCCTCGTTATCAATGCAGATGACTATTACGGAAAAAAAGGCTTCTGCAAGATCCATGAATATATGGTAAATGAGATGAAAGAGGACGAAGATGTTTATGACATCTGCATGGGCGGTTTTATCTTAAAGAATACCTTAAGCGACAACGGCGCTGTTACCAGAGGTGTCTGCGAAGAGGAAAATGGCATTCTGAAAAAAGTAACAGAGACTTATAATATCCGCATGATGGAAGATGGGCTTCACGCATCAGATGATGCAGGAAATCCTGTAAAGGTGCTTCCTGAGCAGCTGGTTTCCATGAATATGTGGGGACTTCCGGTCAGCTTCTTAAACGAACTGGAAAAAGGCTTCCCTGAATTCTTAGATAACTTAAAGCCAGGTGATATCAAAGCAGAATACCTCCTTCCAAAGATCATTGATCAGTTAGTACACGAAGGCAAAGCAAAGGTCCGTGTTCTGGATACACCGGATAAGTGGTTCGGTGTTACCTATAAAGAAGACAAGCAGGCAGTTGTAGATGCCATCAGAGGTCTGATCAGCGCCGGAGTTTATAAAGAGAAGCTGTTTGATTAATTAAACAGGTAATGTAGAAAATATACTATGTAATATAGAAGACACAGCAGAAATGCAATTTACGCTTTCTGCTGTGTCTTTTTTGTGGTTCAAAACCTTTAGCAGTTGGCGCAATGACAAAAGTGCAGCTGAATGCAGAACTTCAAAAAGGCGTTGATTCTATTTGATCTATATGCTCTATTTTTTACGCTTATTTCAAGAAAACAGCCTAACAGTCAGGCAAAAAGGAAACGAAAGCGATATTGCTCGGGTATAAAGGATGGACTGAGACTAAAAAGTACGATAAAATCAGTATTAGAAATGATACCCTGAAATCAGGAGTTGATGGAGAATATTTGTTATGATCAGAAAGATGCAGAACATAGATATTAATAGAGTTGCTGACATATGGTTAAAGACCAATCTAAAAGCACATTATTTTATTTCTGAGCAATATTGGAAAAGTAATTATGAATTAGTGAAAGAAATGATGTCACAAGCGGAAGTCTATGTGTATGAAGATGATAAAATGATTCAAGGATTTGTAGGAATAAGTAACGAATACATTGAAGGTATTTTTGTTCCTGATGAAATGCAGTCATGTGGTATAGGTAAACTTTTATTAGATTATATCAAGAATAAAAAACTTAGATTACGGTTAAATGTATATCAGAAGAATATCAGAGCCCTTTCTTTTTACCAAAGAGAAGGGTTCGATATTCAATGTGAAGGATCAGATGCAGCTACTGGTGAAAAGGAATACACAATGTTGTGGCAGCAGAAATAGAAAGCGGAATTTATCACAGGTGAAAACATCTGCCAAGAGAAAATCTTATCAATACGAGAGAATATTGAATAAAACTCATCACTGTCGCCTATACTATAAAAACGGAATCAGTACAGTTATTTACGAAACGATGTACTGGTTAGGTTATAAGAAAACAGGCAAACATGAAACGGATACCGGGGTGGAGAACTTGGCGATGAGATTGTGGAAGTCTTTTCGTATGCAGCGAAGAGGCGATATTTCTTATTATGATACAATGGGGGAGTTTGAGGCGGAGCGGTTTGCGGTGAATTTGAACCAGCTGATCGCCGAGGAAATGGTAGAAAAACAGAAAGCAGGGGTAATATTTCTGTGTATCGGTACAGATCGTTCTACAGGGGACAGTCTGGGGCCGCTGGTGGGGCATAAGCTTCGAAAATACAGATTGAAAAAGGCGGCTGTGATCGGAACTCTGGATAAGCCGGTCCATGCCATGAACTTAGAGCTTTATGCAGCCTATATACACAACCATTTCCCAAATCATGTGGTAGTGGCCATCGATGCATCCGTAGGAAGTCCGGATCACGTTGGATTTGCAACATTGGGAAAAGGGGCACTGCAGCCGGGACTGGGAGTTTCCAAGGAACTGGGAGAAGTAGGGGATATTTCCATTACCGGGATCGTGGGCGGTGCAGGCAATCATGATCCTGTGATGCTCCAGAGTGTGAGGCTTTCTATGGTGATGAAAATGGCAGACTGTATATGTGAAAGCATTGCCCTTGTCGAACGATTTTGGGAAAATACAGCCATAATATGACAAAAATTTAGCACCTCTTTTGCTATTCTTATGTGAGAACATATAGGAACAGCAAAAGGGGTGTTAAATATGGGCGAATTATATGAGCTTTATCCCAAACTGCCGAAAAATATCCGGCAGATCGGGGAACGTGATACAGTATTGCGGCTTTATGTGGAAGATTATGTGAATACATATTTAAAGCGGCTGAAACCAGGAAATGGGCAGAATCTCCGTGTGGGGCTGCTTCTTGGAAACCGGGAGATCCATGAGGACATGCCGTATGTATTTGTGGATGGTGCCATGGAGATGGAACTGCTGCCTCAGGACGGTGAAAAGGTGGTATTTACAGAGGAAGCCTGGAAAAGGGCATATCAACAGGTAGAGACCATGTTCCCAAGAAGAACGGTCCAGGGCTGGTTTTTATGCGCAGGAGAAGGCATTACCTTAAATCCGCTGAATTACTGGCGGCAGCACAGCCAGTATTTTACAGGAAAAAACCAGCTGATGTATTTAAACAGCGGTCTGGATGGGGAAGAAGCGGTTTACATCACATCCACAGATGGCTTTTATCAGCTGCGCGGCTACAGCATTTATTATGAGCGTAACCAGCTGATGCAGGATTATATGATTGCCAGAAAGGATATCCTTCGGGAGGAAAGCAGGACAGATGACCGGGCGATCCGTGATTTCCGCAAAAAAATGGACGAGCACAGAACGGCGGCTGTACAGCAGAAAAGTACGGTAAATGTCCTTTCCGGCCTTTGCAGCGTACTGGCAGTCATGGTACTGGCCGGAGGTGTTGCCATGTTCAATAATTATAAAAAGCTTCATGAAATGGAAGAGGTAGTGGCATCAGCAGACCTGGGGGCAGTGATCCGGGAAGCAAGAGGCGGTGTATATCCGAGTGAGGGGGAGAAAAAAAGCCGGGAATCAGCCATGGAGGTATTGCCGGAGACTATGGTGCCGGATGATGGGTTGTCTGGAACTGAAACAGACACTTCAGAGAGTGGAAGTGAAGCTGGTGCCGCAGATGCAATGGTTTCAGGGCAGACAGATGCTGTTTCCGGGACAAACGAAGATACAGCCCGGTCAGGACAGATGCTGCAGTCCAAGGTGGCTGGTTCCGGTCAGGAATCTGTACCGGAAACAACAGATGGCGCATCTGCACAAACCACTGCTGCTTTTGCAGAACCTGCTAATTCCACACCATCTTACAAAGTATATATAGTAGGTGAAGGAGAGACGCTTTATGGAATCTGTTTTAAGGAGTACAATAATATCAGAAAGCTGGAAGAGATCTGCCGTATTAATTCCCTGACAGATGAAAACAGTATTTATGCGGGCCAGAAGCTGCTGCTTCCCTGAAATGTTCCAAAAAGTCAGAGATATTCAGATTTATTCAGAGCTATTTGCATGGATTAGTTGTCGATTTTTCCAGTGAAATGTTGTATACTTAAGCGGGTGTAAGAGAATATGAACATTATACGATTGCTATAAAAGAACATTTCACAGGAGACAAGGATGGATAATTCCAGTTTAATGAACCGTGAAAATAAAAAAAGGCAGCTGCGACGCCAGATCGTTCCTCCTATGTACCAGAATGAACAGGAAAGCGAACAGGCGATCCGCAATGCCCATAAAAAGACCGTCAGAAAACGTATGACGATCTTTATCATTGCAGCAGTGCTTTTAGGCGGCGCTGCTTTTAGTATTTATTATTATGACCGCTATCATACCTTCTATGATTTCCAGGTGGTGTGGGAAAAGAGCCTGACTGAGGAAAATCAGGAAGCGGCCATCCAGGGGGAAGGTAGTTTCTGTGGATATATGGAGTTTGGTGACGGTGTGATCAAGTACACCAAGGACGGAGCTTCTTACATAGACAGCAGGGGAAAAGCCATCTGGATACAGAGTTATGAGATGAAATCACCCTTTGTCACTGTAAATGGCGATTTTGCAGCTATTGGGGACAAACAGGGAAATTCCATTTATATCTGTGATCGCAGCGGCTGCCAGGGACAGGTTACTACTACACTGCCGGTCCTTTCATTGTCCGTATCTGCAAAAGGAGTGGTAGCTTCTGTACAGGAGGATTCCAAGGCAAGTTATATTTATCTGTATAAAAAGGATGGAAGTGCCCTGGATATTTATGTGAAATCTCTTCTTTCCGGAGATGGTTATCCGGTGGATGTAAGCCTTTCACCAGGCGGAACCCAGTGGATCACCTCGTTTATGTATCTGGAACAGGGAATGATCAAAAATAAGATCGTATTTTACAATTTTGGCCTTGGAAAGAATGACCCGAAACGGGTAGTGGGCATTTTTCTTCCAGAGGATCTAAGTGATGCCATGGCAGGAAGAGTCCGGTTTATGGATGAAAGCCATGCAGTGGCCTTTACTGATAAGGGACTGCAGTTTTTCTCTACCCGTGTGGAAACTTCTCCGGAATCCACCAGTCAGATATTGCTGGATGAAAATATACGCAGCATCAGCTATAATGATCAGTATGCCGGTGTTATAACGGATAATGGGTCTGGTGCTGACCCATACTGTCTGCGCATTTATAAGCCGGATGGAAGCACTGTATTTGAGACTACCTTCAGTTATCAGTATACCGGTTTTGACATAGAGGATGATCTGGTAATGCTGTATAATGATAATTCCTGTTGTATTTACAACATGGCGGGAACCCGGAAATTCAGCGGAACCTTTGATTTTACTGTAAATAAAGTTCTTGCCGGCCGTTTCCCCGGAACTATTCTTGTAATGGGAAACCAGAAAATGGAAGAGATACGGCTGAAGTAAGGTAGTCGTACAATAGTAAACCAGTCGTACAATAAATAGTAAATCAGCCATACAATAATAAACCAGTTATATAATAATAAAACCAGGAAAGAGAGGATATATACTATGGGGATGAAGTGCATCGGTGTTGATATAGGGGGAACCAGTGTAAAGATCGGTCTTTTTGAGACTACAGGAGAGCTTTTGGACAAGTGGGAGGTAAAGACCCGTAAGGAAGATGGCGGAGTGAATATCCTGCCGGATGTGGCAGCGTCTATCCGTAAAAAACTGGATGAAATGGGACTGGACCTGAAGAAGGATATTACAGGCGCCGGAATGGGTGTTCCGGGACCTGTTATGCCTGATGGATATGTGGAAGTATGTGTAAATCTTGGCTGGCGGGATCTGAACCCGCAGGAAGAGTTAAGCAGTCTCTTAGACGGCATTCCTGTAAAGAGCGGAAATGATGCTAATGTGGCAGCTCTTGGTGAAATGTGGCAGGGAGGCGGAAAAGGATATTCTGACCTGGTCATGGTCACTTTAGGGACCGGAGTTGGCGGTGGTGTTATCATTGACCAGAAGATCATTGCAGGAAAACATGGACTTGGGGGCGAAATCGGCCATATTCATGTGCGTGATGATGAATGGGAACACTGCAACTGCGGCGGTGTAGGCTGCTTAGAGCAGGTAAGCTCTGCGACCGGTATTGCAAGAGAAGCAAGAAGGACCATGGCAAAATCTGATAAGCAGTCCATGCTTCGACAATTCGGTGATAATGTAAGTGCAAAGAACGTGTTAGATGCTGCAAAAGCAGGAGATGAGATGGCATTGGAGGTAATGAAGACCGTCAGCCACTATTTAGGTCTGGCACTGGCACAGGTAGCTCTTACTGTAGACCCGGAAATTTTTGTTATCGGCGGCGGTGTATCAAAGGCCGGACAGTTCCTTATTGATATGGTCCAGAAAGATTATGACTATTTCACCCCGATCTCCAAGAATAAGGGTAAACTGGGGTTAGCAACACTGGGAAATGACGCAGGTATTTATGGAGCAGCAAGATTGGTATTGTAGTAGTAAATCATTGCATATTGTGAAAAAAATAATTATAATGATGGTATGGGGAATCATTATGAAATATACAGAAAGAGTGGGAAATTTATGCCTATACCATCGAAAACTGAGAGTATCCAGACTCTCAGTGTAAAAGACAGGATTTATAATGTTGTGTGCGAATGGATCATTACCGGAGTCCTTAAATCCGGGGAAAAGATCCTTGATTCAGAGCTGGCCCAATATTTTGATGTAAGCCGCACCCCTGTAAGAGAAGCCATCCAGATGTTAGAAAGACAGAAGCTGGTAAAGGTGATCCCAAGCAGGGGAAGCATGTGAACGGATCAGTGAGGAACAGCTGCATATCAGCAGGGTAACAAGCTTTATAATAGGAATAAACGTTAAAAACAGATATAAACAGAGCCCGCCGGGAAGTGATATTGATCACAAACCGGCGGGCTTTTTATATTGCTGTGTATGATATTTGGAGTGTCAGCTGCACGCAGCAACTGACATTTATTTGTGGTGACGGATCAGCACAGTTATTTACGAAACAATGTACTGGCAGGTCATATGTCTATTTACTGGACCCATACACCGTCTGCATTTACATTGTAGCCATCTGGTGTGGTGCAGTTTACATACAGAGCACCGTCAGGAGCCAGGCAATAATCTAAGCCACCGACCTTGATCCAGCCGGTAGCCATATAGCCTTCTGCATCGAAATAGTACCATTTTCCGTTGATCTCTTTCCACTGGGATGCCGGATAGGAACCATCAGCGTTCTGATACCACCAGCGTACATTGTCAGCAGCATTCTTCCAGCCTTCGGTAACGGTATTGCTGTCGCCGGAAGTGGAGCCAGGAGTCCAGGCAAAGGAAGTCACCCATTTGCTCTTTGCATTGTTGCTGGCTTTTACGGAACGTACTTTAAATGTATAGCTGGAACCGTCGGTCACCCAGTTGGAGAAATCATAGTAAGTTCCATATACGGAAACGGTGGAACTGGAGCCATCTGGAGGTGTTACCAGGGAACCGTCCTTATATAACTGCAGCTGGTAATATTTGGCAGAAGGTACCTCGGTCCAGGTTGCCATACCGGGAGAGTAAGTGAACCATAGTGCACTGCCTGGTGCAGGAGCAGTACTCATATCTGCATCTTTATCAAATACCAGGCGGACACGCAGTGCAATGGTAGCACCGCCGTCTTTTTTACTTGCACTGACATACTCTACTTTATCATAACGGGACTTAATGGAGTTTGCAAGTGTGAGCTTGAAGTTGCTGGAACTGGTTCCGGAGAAGGTATATTCATCTTCGTCTTCCAGCCCAATGAGGATCTCAGCTTCCGGTGGATTGGATTTGCTCCAGTCTTCCCCTTCATCATTGGTAACTTCTACAGAATCAAGGTAGTAATAGTTGGTGTTGTCACCGGTGGCAGTTACTTCAACCTCGCCTCCGCTGCTTCCTGAGCGGATGTCAGTATCAATGGTCAGGTTGATCTTTCCCACTTTCTTTTTGCTTGCCGCAAAGGCGCATGGTGCCATGCAGGAAGAAACAAGAAGTGCGGAAAGGAGAAGTGCAGTTGCTTTTTTAAAACGGATCATGTTCATCGTCCTTTCTTTTGCAAAACTGTCGTTGGACAATTTTGGCATTCTTAGTTAATTCCTACTATAACATAAAATGGGTCCTTTTAAAAGCAAAGAACCCATTAGAAACAGTTTTACCCCAAATCGTAAGAAAAAGGTAAAATATACGTTATATACATAAAACTTTATAGAGAGGTAGAACCTGGCAGTGAGAAGATAAACTCGGTTCCCACACCTTCTGTGCTGATCACATCAATGTTTTCCCCATGTGCCTGAATGATCTCTTTTACAATAGAAAGTCCCAGACCGGTGCCACGTTTGTCTTTGCCTCTGGAAAGGTCAGTCTTGTAGAAGCGGTCCCAGATTTTTTTAATACTGTCTCTGGGAATGCCGATACCTGTATCTTTTACAGAAATAAAGATCTTTTCGTATTTGCTGGATGCCTGGATATAGATCACAGAGTCATCGTGGCTGAATTTGATGGCATTGTCGATGAGATTATAAAGGACCTGCTGGATCTTTCCCATGTCAGCATAGACCATCTGGATGTTATCAGAAAATGTAAGGTCAAAACGGATATGTCTGGAGTCGCAGGTGCCTTCAAAAGAAGCGGCTGTGTCCTTGATTACCCGGTTGATGTCAAAATTGGTCCTGGATAAAAAGCCTTTTGCATCTAAGGAGTTTAAGGTCAGCATGCTTTCTGTCAGTTTATGAAGGCGTTCTGTCTCAGAAATAACTCTGGATAAGTATTTTTCATACATTTCCGGTGGAATGGTGCCATCTAAAATAGCTTCAAGGTAACCTTTGATAGAGGTCAGCGGTGAGCGGAAATCATGGGAGACATTGGCAATGAAATTGCGCTGGTATTCCTCCATTTTATTAAGCTCATCAGACATATAATTTAAGGTGTTGGAAAGATAGCCCATTTCATCGTGTGCATTTACCTTGATCCGGTAGTTTAGATTGCCGGCAGCGTATTCATTGGCACCTGCTGCGATCTTTCGCAGGGGCAGATATACAGTGATGGTAAATACCACAAGGATGACCAGTGACAAAGCAAAGATAATGGCACAGGTCATATAGAGGATATCTAAAATATGGCTCTGGGAATCGGCGATCTCACTGACCGGCAGGTGGATGAGCACATAGCCATAAGTGGTGTAATTGCCGGTTACAGGAGCAGATACACTGAGTACATTCTGGTCAAAAAGCTTATAATAGGTGCCAATGGTATAGGAACGGTTTCCGGTAGCAGTGGGGTCAAAATCCGGGATGATGGTATGGATCCTGGCGCCATTTTTGCTGTCCATGATCACAACGCCGCTTTTATTGACTACCCATATTTCTGTGCGCAGGTAGGTTGACACATTTTTCAGCTGGGTGGAAAAAAGATCCATATCCTGATGCTGGCCCTGGTACATAAGGCTGCAGGAGGCAGCAATATCATTTGCCTCATCGTATAAGGCATTGGCACGGTCTTTGACCAGATAATCACGGGTTATGCCGGAAGAAAAAGTGGCAATGGTAAGTACGCTTAAAAGGCCGAAGATCAGATAACCCAGTATAAATTTAGAGTAAAGAGAGCGGGCCATCTGATCACCTCTTCACTTCAAACTTGTAGCCGATGCCCCATACAGTAGTAATGGCCCAGTTGCCATGATCTTTGATCTTTTCACGAAGACGTTTGATGTGGACATCTACAGTACGGGTATCACCAATGTACTCATAACCCCAGATATGGTCCAGAAGCTGTTCTCTGGTAAATACCTGATTAGGAGAGGAAGCTAAAAAGTATAAAAGCTCCAGTTCCTTTGGAGGCATTTCAATGGAATGTCCCTTATAAATGACAGAATAATTGGTTAGGTTTACGATCAGGTCCGGGTATTCTACATATTCGCCCTGCTGCTTTGGCTCTGATACTGTGGCAGCAGGAGAAGCCTGATAGCGGCGAAGGACTGCTTTTACCCGGGCTACCAGCTCTTTAGAATCAAATGGCTTGATCATGTAGTCATCAGCACCCAGCTCCAGGCCAAGGACCTTATCGAAGATCTCACCTTTGGCGGAGAGCATGATAATGGGCACCTGGGAACTGGTACGCAGCTCCCGGCATACCTGGTAGCCGTCCATGCCCGGCAGCATCAGGTCTAAAAGGACCAGATTTGGCTTAAAATCCGGAAAACGCTTTAATGCTTCTTCCCCGTCACCTACGATCATAGTTTCATAACATTCTTTCATCAGATAAAGCGAAATCAGTTCTGCGATGTTTGCATCGTCATCTACAATGAGTATCCGCTGTTTTTCTGCCATTGCAAGTTACCTCCTTGTATAATTATCTGTTCTCCTGGAGCTGCCCATGTACCAGCTTTTGTGGAGGATCTTCCACCAGCCGCACCCGGATTTTAGAGGCGGACGCAACGCCGGACCTCAAAATTTGGGCACAACTGACAAAAAACTTTTCACAAGCTCAGGTACAGAAAGAGTGTGGGAGAACATTTACGGTTGTGATCTGATTCTACTTAAATGTAACGATGGTCACACCGGTTCCGCCTTCGCCGAATTCGCCCAGGCGGAAATCTTTTACGTATTTTAATTGTTTTAATCGTTTGTGGCAGGCAGTTTTTAATGCTCCTGTGCCTCGCCCGTGGACTACACGTACGCTTGGCAGATGGGCCAGATATGCGTCATCCAGATATTTCTCCATAGCAGGAACAGCTTCATCTGTAGTCATGCCGATGAGATTGACTTCCGGTGAAACAGAGAAGGATTTTGACATTTTGATTTGTCCGGAGCCGGAATGAGAGCCCTTTGCCTGTGAAAAGGTCTTCTTGGATTTACTGGTTCCTGTTCCGGAAACAGCACCGTAGGAGCGGGATGAGCCGTCTCCTAATGTGGCGCTGATATCGTCTTCACGGATCAGCTCAATATCCCGTATATTGACTTTGGAACGCAGGATACCCATCTGTACAAACAGATTCCCGGTACTGTCCGGAAGAGAACTGACAGTACCCTTTAAGTTCATGGAAAGGACCTTAACGCCGTCACCGATCTTTAATTTTTTCGCTGAAACCGGCTGGCTCGGGCCTTTGGCTTTAACTGCCAGTTTGTCATCCGTTTTCTTTAGCTGTTCCCGTAATTTGGTTCGCTGTGCTTCTAATTCTTTATTTACCCCGGAGTCTGCAGCCAGTTTGTTGATCTGGCGGATGGTCTGGTCCGCAGTTTCCTTGGCTTCGCGCAGGATGCGCTGTGCTTCTTCAGCTGCATTGCGGATCATCTTGTCCTTGCGTTCATCCAGATGCTCTTCCTTGCGGGTGAGACGGGATTTTAACTGGGCGATCTCTTCTTTATAGGAGCGGATCTCTTCCTGTTCTTTTTCAATGGTCACACGGCTGTTTTCCAGGCTGGTGAGCAGATCCTCAAAGGACTCATCTTTGGCTTCCAGATGGTTTTTTGCATCCTCGATAATGTAATCCGGCAGTCCAAGCTTTTTGGAAATAGCAAAAGCATTACTCTTTCCTGGAACACCGATGAGCAGGCGGTAAGTTGGCTGCAGGGTTTCAACGTTAAATTCGCAGCAGGCATTTTCCACCCCCGGTGTGGTAAGGGCAAATACCTTTAATTCGCTGTAATGGGTAGTTGCCATGGTGCGGCATTTCATATTGTGTAAAAATGACAGCATGGCAATGGCAAGGGCAGCGCCTTCAGTAGGATCAGTGCCGGCTCCCAGCTCATCGAAAAGACAGAGAGAACGGGAGTCTGCCTCACTTAAGATACGGACGGTATTGGTCATATGGGCAGAGAAGGTACTTAAGCTCTGCTCAATGCTCTGTTCATCACCGATATCCGCGAATACATTGTCAAAAACAGCTAATTCAGAGCCTTCCCAGGCTGGAATATGAAGTCCCGCCTGACCCATTAATGTAAAAAGCCCCACTGTTTTTAAGGAAACGGTCTTACCTCCGGTATTAGGGCCTGTTACGATCAGCAGGTCAAAGTCTTTTCCAAGCCATACATTAATAGGAACAGCTTTTTTCTGGTCCAGTAACGGGTGGCGGCCGTCTTTGATGTTGATATAGCCTTTATCGTTGAAAATGGGAGCTGTACAGCGGTACTGGTGGGATAAGGCTGCTTTGGCAAAAATGAAATCCAGCTGGGCTAACAGCTCCATATCTAACTGCAGTTCTTCTATGTGCGGTGCTGTCTGGTTGCTTAAAGAAGCTAAAACAGCCTCGATCTCTTTTTGCTCCTGGATCTCCAGCTCGCGGATCTCATTGTTTAATTTTACAATGGCCATTGGTTCGATAAAAAGGGTAGAACCTGTGGCAGACTGGTCATGGACCATGCCGGATACCTGGCTTTTGTACTCTGATTTAACAGGGAGACAGTACCGGCCGTCACGCATGGTGATCACAGCGTCCTGTAAATAAGTACGGTGGGAGTTCAGGATAGAGTTCAACTGGGTATGGATACGGTCTGCGCAGGCTTTTAAGGAACGGCGTACATGGGACAGACCGGGACTTGCGTCATCAGCAATCTCATCTTCGGAAAGGATGCAGCGCTTGATCTCATTGTTCACTGGTGTAAGCGGCTCTAAGGCCTGAAATAAGGGGTCTAAGGAGTCAGGCGCATATTCTTCAGCTGCTGTCTGTTTAGGAGGCTGCTGTCCCGGAAAACGTGGTGTAAAGGTGTTTTCAGGAATATCCTGACGGCCGTAGGCTTTAGCACGGGCAGTGACGGTAAGGACGGAGCTGATGGAAAGCAGTTCGCTGATGCTTAAGGAGCTGCCAATCTCCAGGCGTTTTAAGGAGCTGCCGATATCCCGCAAGCCAGAGAAAGATACTGTACCTTTTAAGCGGACTCTGTCAGCTGCATCTGTGGTCTGCGCCTGCCAGGTACGTACCTCTTCCAGATCTGAAGATGGAACAAGATCCCGGCAGAGGGATTTTCCCAGCGGGGAAGCCGCATGGGATTCCAGCTGTGTGATGATCTTTGTATATTCTAAAGTTTTTAAGGCTTTTTGGTTCATATTTATTGGTTCCTCCAGGTATTGCATAAGGTTCACGCAACAGACCTGTGCTTACGCAAGGGGGCTGTTTCGTTGAAATGTTTCTGACAGAGTGGGCGTGAAAGGTTCACTCACAGCCCTGCGCTGACGCGCTCTGCTGTCTGCTGGCGCAGGTAAAAACAAATGCCGCCGTTGGCGTCGCTTGTTTTTCTGCTGTGCCTTTACATTATAACAGCAAATATTATGTTTTACTATGGGAAATTTCTCAGGCAGAATGGGGGAGAAAACGGAGGATATATCGTTACAGTTCAACCATGACATCTTCTTGTTTCCATATTCATGAAAACAAGAAGCTTGGTGGTTCCACCATATGCTGATTTGGATGAGAAAGTGCTTATGCAAGCAAGCTTGCAACACACTCCCTCATTCAAACCAGCGCATGGCTGAACTGTAATGATATATCGGCAAGAATCCTATAGAACATCTTGCATAATGCCAGGAAGAACCTTATAATAGGAATAAGATTCTTCGCAAGGAGGAACACAATGGCGGATAAGCGTACAGATAAGGATGACAATGTAAAAGAAGACCGCTCCTGGCAGTTTATCCAGGAGAAGATCGTGCGTCAGCCGTTATCAAGAAGGCAGATCATCAGATATATCATCTTGACGGTTATTTGCGCAGTGCTGTTTGGAACCATATCAGCGGTTTGTTTTACAGTGACCAAAACTGTGGCTAAAAAGATAATGAGCCAGGAAAAAGCAGAGGAAAGCCGTCCTATTACCATACCAAAAGATGAGCCGGAGACGCAGACTCCGGTACCTGTGCAGGAAGCTTCTACAGAGCCTACAGAGCCGGTAGAAGAAAAAGTCCGTTCAGAATTAGAGAAATATCCCTATTCTCTGGAAGATCTGAATAAAATGTACGGTAATTTAAGAACACTGGCATCGGAAGCAGATAAATCCATTGCTGCGATCCATTCCATCCAGCGGGAAAAAGACTGGTTTGATAACCCCATCGAAACCACAGGTCAGTTTTCAGGCGTTGTGATCGATGTCAGAAGAGAAGAAGTGCTGGTACTGGCTCCGTCAAAAGCAGTGGAAACAGCAGATTCCCTGGAAGTGGTATTTTCAGACAGCGAAGTAGTGCCGGGCACTGTAAAACAGACAGATTCCCAGATGGGCCTGACTGTGATCTGTGCAGATGTATCTTCTTTAGAGGATGTCCAGTATGAGAAGATCAAACCTGTAAAACTGGGAAATTCCTATAGCTCAAGACAGGGAGATCTGGTGTTTACTATGGGTTCACCAGCAGGAATGGTACATTCCAGCAGCTATGGTTTTATTTCCTATATAGCAAAAAATGTACAGATGACAGATGGAAATGCCCGGGTTCTGTATGCAGATGTTAAAAGCAGAGCAGATGCCGGTACTTTCCTGTTTAATACAGATGGAGAGCTTATTGGCTGGGGGACAGACCGCTATGACCAGGATGTGGAAACTGGGATGAAGACATTTATGTCTATTTCTGATTACAAGGGAATTCTGGAACTTTTGAGCAATGGGATTCCGGTTCCTTATTTGGGGATCGAAGGCCAGGAAGTCACCACAGAAATGGAAAAAAATGGAATGCCGGCAGGTATCTATATTACAGCGGCAGCTCCGGAAAGTCCTGCTTACAATGCCGGACTTCAGTCTGGTGATATCTTAGATGAGATCAACGATGTTAAGATCGAGGGAATGAAGAATTTCCAGGCCCAGGTGGAAAGACTCCATGTGGGTGATCACATTACAGTAACAGTCCAGAGAAATAATGGAAAAGATGAGTACAAAGAGATAGAATTTGCAGTAACAATGGGAGCCAGGTAGAAAAGGTGCCGGGCTCTCTTTTATGGAAAAATCAATGAAAATAATAAAAAATGAGGTAGAAAGATGAGATATATCGAAAGCTTCCGTGAAGGAATGCATGTATCAGATGTATATTTATGTAAGAACAAGCAGATCCAGCTTACAAAAAATGGAAAAGAGTATGGAAATGTGGTCCTTCAGGACAAGACAGGAACCATTGATGCTAAGATCTGGGACTTAAATTCTCCGGGAGTGGGGGATTTTGATACTATGGACTATGTGTGCATTGAGGCTGATGTGACTCTTTTCCAGAATTCTAATCAGTTAAATGTACGACGGATCCGCAAAGCAGGAGAAGGAGAGTACATAGAGTCTGATTATCTGCCTGTATCTAAGAAGGATATTGGAAAAATGTATGAAGAACTGCTGGGATTTATTAAGAGTGTAAAGAATCCATATTTGAACCGTCTGTTGTCCAGTTTCTTTGTAGATGATGCCGCTTTCGCAAAGGCATTCCAGTTCCATTCTGCAGCAAAGACAGTTCATCATGGTTTTGTAGGGGGATTGTTAGAGCATACTTTAAGTGTTACAAAGCTGTGTGACTATTATGCAGGCTATTATAAAGAGTTAAACCGGGATCTGCTGATCGCAGCAGCTATTTTCCATGATATCGGAAAAACAAAAGAGCTTTCCCGCTTCCCGGAAAATGATTATACCGATGATGGTCAGTTACTGGGCCACATTATTATTGGTACAGAAATGGTGTCTGAGCGCATGAAGGAGATCGAAGGCTTCCCTGCAAGTATTGCAGTTGAGTTAAAGCACTGCATTTTGGCACATCATGGGGAACTGGAATATGGTTCTCCAAAGAAGCCCGCGCTGCTGGAAGCGCTGGCACTGAATTTTGCAGATAATACAGATGCAAAAATGGAGACCATGATCGAAGCATTAAATGCCGGTGGAGAAAACAAAGGCTGGCTGGGATTCAACCGCCTGTTAGAGTCCAATATCCGCAGAACAACGGAGTAAAATCAAAATATGGAAAAAAATCAGGAATTTACAGTATCCATTGAGGATATGAGTGAAGACGGCGCAGGGATCGGAAAACTGGACGGTTATATCTGGTTTATTAAAGATGCAGTGATCGGCGATGTAGTCCGGGCCCGTGCCATGAAGATGAAAAAAAATTACGGATTTGCAAGGCTGATGGAGATTCTTACTCCATCTGCAGCACGGGTAGAGCCAAGGTGTCCTGTTGCCCGTCAGTGCGGCGGCTGTCAGCTTCAGGCCATGTCCTATGAAGAACAGCTGAAATTTAAGGAGCGGAAGGTGAAAAACCATCTGTTAAGGATCGGGAAATTTAGAGAAGATGAGATCCATATGCTTCCTATTATGGGAATGGAAGAACCATGGCGCTATCGTAATAAGGCACAGTTTCCTTTTGGAATGGATAAAAATGGAAATATTGTGGCCGGATTTTATGCAGGACGCACCCATGATATTATTGAGTGCGAGGATTGTCTGTTAGGTGTAGAGGAAAATAAGGATATTCTGGACATTATCAAAGGATTTATGAGAGACCATAATATCCGTCCCTATGATGAGACTGCCCATAAAGGCCTGGTGCGCCATGCGCTGATCCGCAAGGGCTTTCATTCCGGTGAGCTTATGGTCTGTCTGGTGATCAACGGAAAAGATATTCCGTTAAAGGAACAGCTGGTGGAAGAATTGTGCCGGATAAAAGGCATGACCAGCATTTCCTACAGTATCAATCAGGAAAAGACCAATGTGATCATGGGAAAAGAGATCGTTAATTTATATGGTCCTGGTTATATTACTGATAACATTGGAAATGTGACTTATCAGATCTCACCATTATCATTTTATCAGGTCAATCCAGTACAGACGGAAAAGCTGTATGGAACAGCCCTGGAGTATGCAGGACTTACCGGAAGTGAAACAGTCTGGGATCTGTACTGCGGGATCGGCACCATTTCCCTGTTTTTAGCACAGAATGCCAAAAAGGTATACGGCGTGGAGATCGTTCCCCAGGCAATTGAAGATGCCAGAAGAAATGCAGCTTTAAATCATATTACTAATGCAGAATTCTTTACCGGAAAGGCAGAGGAAGTCCTTCCGGAACAGTATGCGAAAAACAAGGTCTATGCCGATGTCATTGTAGTAGATCCACCAAGAAAAGGTTGCGATCAGGTCTGCCTTGACACCATTTTAAAAATGGCTCCCAAGCGGGTTGTCTATGTAAGCTGCGATTCCTCTACGCTGGCAAGAGATCTGAGATATCTGGCAGATGGCGGATATGAGGTAGAAAAGGTAAGATGTTGCGATATGTTTGGACAAAGCTGTCATGTGGAGACGGTTGTCTTTTTGTCCAAACATTGAGACAAGAATACTTGTCTCGATGAACGTGGCAGTCGGCAAATCGAGAGGCAAGCATCCCGGCTTGCCTCATTGCTCGCGTAAAAGCCGGATGACACGATAGTGATCGTTCTGTAGAAACTTGAGAAGCCAATTCCCTATTCAAACCATTGATAAATGAACTGTACCCCCAGAAATTTGCATAAAATTTAAATAATACTTGAAAAAATCCTATCGATATGCTAATATAAAAATGCACATGGAAAACGATTTCCATTTAGCAGATAGGAACAATATGAACAAAGATAAAGTAACTATCCATGATGTAGCGAGAGCGGCTAATGTTTCGCCGGCTACAGTTTCCAGGGTTTTAAACAATTCAGACCACCCGGTGAAGCCGGAGTTAAAGGAGAAGATCCTTCTTGCTTCCAAGCAGTTAGGATATATCCCGAATCTTCAGGCCAGGAACCTGAAGAGTAAAAAAAGTACATCTATAGGGATCATCATTCCGTCTATTGCGAATCCATTTTATCCTTCTATTGTAAGGGGAATCGAAGATGAGATCGTCAGCCGGAATTATCACATGTCCATATCAAGCTGTGACAGAGATAAAGAACGGATCAACTACAGCATTGAAAATATGCTGGCAGTAAACGTTCAGGGCATCATCAGTATTTACATTGATGAGATACCGGAAGCTATGTTCCGCCTGGTAAAACGAGGTGGAGTTGCTTTAAATGTTGTTTCTAACGGTATCTGTATACCGGATATGCACACCATTATGGTAGACAAGGTAGAAGAATGCGAGCTGGCAGTACAGCATCTGCTGGATCTGGGACATAAAAAAGTTGCCATGCTGTTTGACAAGCTGGATAACTCCATCCGAAGAAGCCGTCTGACGGGTTATAAGCAGGCACTTGGAAAAGCGAAGATCCCATACAGGGAAGAATATGTTTATATCTGGGGACGCGATGCAATTGCTGATGTAACAGAATCCGCAGACAAAGGCTATTATCTTACTAAAGCTCTTTTAGAGAGAACACCGGAAGTTACAGCTTTTGTATGTATGAATGATGCTATGGCATTAGGCGCTTTCAAAGCAGTCCGGGAAGCCGGAAAGAAAGTGCCAGACGATTATTCCATTGTCGGATTCGATGATCTGGTATTTGCAGATTCCATTGATCCATCTCTTACTACGGTAGGTTTGGACCAGTATCTATGGGGAAAGAAGCTTGCCCAGTATTATTTCTCTTTATTGGAACATCCTCAGGTGAAGGAATCCTGTGTAAGTGAGGAGGAAGTTCTGGTAAAATCCAGGCTGATTCCGCGCCAGAGTACTAATAAGATCGTATTATGATATATATTTGCACACCACAGCAGGTGTGCAAAAAAATCTGAAAAGTGGAAAACGATTTCCATATATTTTTTATCAGAATGGAAAACGTTTTCCTCAAAGAATCAATCTGTCTGGGGCAGATGACATGATAAAGGAAAGTATGTTTATTTCCGCAAAAAAGGCTATATACAGTGATTGCACTGTATGAGTATAAAACCAAAAACATTTTATATATTTAGAAAGGGGTTATTTATTATGAGAAAAATGTTTTATGTAATGTGCGCAGCAGGCGTAGCAGCATCTTTAGCAGGATGTACAAAGATGGACACAGCAGCTACTACAGCAGCACCGGCAGCTACAGAGGCAGCTGCAAAGGAGGAAACAAAAGCAGAGGAAAAAGCAGAAACAGCAGCAGAACCAGAGGTGAAACTGATCGGTGCACATGTTAATACGGTTGACAGTTCCTATCAGGCTGGTTTCGACGCAATGAAGGAAAAGCTGGAAGAGGTGTCAGGCGGAAAGATGACCGTTGAGATTCATCCAAACGGCGAATTAGGCGGAAATGAAGCAGAATTAGTTGAGAAGATGGCAACAGGAACCGTTGATATGATCGTTGCTTCTCCAAACTTCGTAGCAACCACCGGTGTTAAAGAAGCAGACCTGTTCTCTATCCCATTCCTTTACACAGGCTTAGATCACTGGACAGCAGTTGTAGACGGTGAAGTTGGACAGACCATTACAGATAAGATCAATGCAGGCGGCGTTCTTCATAACTTAGGATACTGGAGCTGTGGTACCAGAGAGTACTTCGGTGTTAAACCTGTAAACACAGTAGAAGATTTCAAGAACGTAAAGATCCGTGTCCAGGACTCTGATGTAGTACGTTCCGTATGGTCTGCGCTGGGAGCAAACCCAACCACACTGGCTTACAACGAATTGTACAGCGGACTTCAGAACCATGTAATTGATGCAGCAGAGAATGATCTTGGAAACATCTTACTGCAGAAGTTCTACGAAGCTGGTCCTTACGTATCTCTGACTGACCATGACATTGCAACCAGAATGTTCCTGATCGGAGCTAACAAGTACAACAGCTTAACTGATGAGCAGAAGCAGTGGTTAGATGAAGCAGCAGAATATGCCTGCAAAGAGCAGAGAGCATTTGATAAAGACCTGAACGATAAGGCACTTGAGACCATCAAGGAAAATGGCGGTATCGTAAACGAAGTAGATAAAGACAGCCTGATCGCAGCTTGTGCAGACGCTAAAAATGCAGCAGCTGAGAAGATCGGTGTAACTGATCTCTACAATAAGGTAAATGAAGCAGCAAAATAAGCAGGCATAGCAGATACGGCATTATAAGGAAAACGCGTATGGCTGTGTAAGTAGTTGTACGCGTTTTTCATATGTTTTTCCGGTATGTTTTGCACCAGGTCCCGTGAAAAGATTCCGGGAGAACATTAAAAATGGAGGTTTTAACGTGAAAAAGATATGTGATCTGATGGAAAAAGTTCTGTACATAGTAGGAATGGCATCTGTTGCAGTTTTCTTTGTATGCACTACAGTACAGGTATGTTCCCGTGTATTTGGATTTCAGGCGGCTTTTACAGAAGAGGTTGCCAACGCAGCGTTGGCATGGTGCTGCTTTATCGGATCAGCACCAATGGTTCGTTCCAATGAGCATTTTAAATTTACAGCATTAACCGAAAAATTAAAAGGAAAATCCCTTTTTGCAGATGAACTGGTAGGACATGTATTTGTCCTGATCTTCAATCTGGTAGTTGGCATTTACGGCATTAAGCTGGTACAGCAGTTTGCAGCCTGGAAAATGACTTCTATGCCAGTAAGTAAAGGATGGAGCTGGTTATGTGTTCCTATTTTTGGTCTGACAGCAGCAGTGTTCTCTGTAGAAAATATCATAGATTGTATTAAGCATCCTGACAGAGGCCAGGTAGAAGATGCAGTTGAAAAGGCAATGAAGGAGGCAGAATTATGATACTAGTACTGGTTGCAGCATTTCTTATCTTATTGTTTGCAGGAATCCCCATTGCCTACATTTTAGGTCTGGTGGCACTTCTTGGTATTTCCCAGTTAAATTCTATTTCTTTAATTACAGTTGTACAGAAAATGTTTACCGGTCTGAACAGCTTTACACTGCTTGCAGTTCCGCTGTTCGTTCTGGCGGCAAACATTATGAACCGTGCAAAGATCAGTGAGAAACTGATCCAGTTCTGTAATGGTATTGTGGGAAGATTCCCAGGCGGTCTTGCATATGCAAATGTTTTAGTTTCCATGTTATTTGCCGGAATTTCCGGTTCTTCCCAGGCTGATACAGCAGGTATCGGTTCCATTTTGATCCCGGCAATGGAAGAAGAAGGTTACAGCCAGGAAACTTCAGTAGGTGTAACGGCAGCTTCTTCTACGATCGGTATTGTTATCCCGCCGTCTATTCCTATGGTTGTTTACTCTTCTGTAGCAGGCGCATCCATTGGAGCACTGTTTTTAGGCGGTGTTGTTCCTGGTATTTTGGTCGGTCTTGGACAGATGTTTGTTATTTTTATGGGAAATAAGAAATATCATTATCCAAAACAGGATCCAATGTCATTTAAAGACTTCTTAAAACTGGCTATAAAATGTCTTCCTCCAGTATTAACACCTGTTATCATTATCGGTGGTGTTATCGGGGGCTTATGTACGGCAACTGAATCTGCAGCTATTGCATGTATTTATGCGATCATCCTTGGTGTATTCGTATTCAAAAACCTTTCTTTAAAAGATGTAAAGCCATTACTTTATGACACACTTCGTACCAGTGCCACTTCCCTGTTTGCACTGGCAACTGCAAATGCATTAGGACAGCTTTTAAGCTACTACAATGTAAGTACCAGTGTTCAGCAGATGTTCGCTACCTACTTCCCATATAAGTGGCAGTTCTTACTGGCAGTTATTGGATTCTATTTATTCCTTGGAACATTCATGGATGCGATCCCTGCAATGATCCTGTTTGTTCCTGTATTAATGCCTGTTGCAACTGCATTTGGTATTACACCGGTACAGTTAGGTCTGATCATCGTTATCACACTGGCAGTTGGTCAGGTAACACCGCCTTATGGACTGTGTCTGCTGATCGCAGGAAGAATTTCCGGAATGAGTGTGCAAAAGTCGTTTAAGGCAGTTATCCCGTATATCATGGTTTCTGTAGTAGTAGTAGTACTGATCGCATTTTTACCGGATATTGCCTTTGCATTACCGAAACTTATTAAGCCAGAGTGGTTTTAACAGGCGGGTACTTTTATAGTCATATGTTCTCTCGGAATCTTTCTGTATCTGATTTTGTGAGAAGATTTTTTGTCAGTTGTGCCCAAATTTCTGAGGCGTACGCGGTGCGTACGGTGATGAAATTCGGGTGCGACTGGCGGAAAATCGGCCACAAAGGCAGGTGCAGGAAAGACTCCGAGAGGACATTCATTTCCAAAGGAGGGATTTTTCATGGAGAAAAAGAAGGTAGCGATCGTCACATTAGGTGACAGCCGTCGCGAATTTTATAAAAAGAGAGAAGCAATTGTAGCAAGCGAGATCGAAAAGGTGAAAAAGGCATTTGGGGATAAATATGACCTTTATATCTCACCTATTGTATTTGACACAGAAGATGGACAAAATATTTCTGATGAGATCAAGAAACAGGGCATTGAAGCTGTGATCATCCATGTGCCCATCTGGGCAACCCCATCTTTAGCATTCCGCATTGCCTATGGAACTTCTTATCCGGTGCTGCTGTTAGGCAACCTGCAGCGCAATACGTCCAGCCTTGTAACACTGCTGGCAGTTGGAGGTATGTTAGACCAGACCGGAAAGAAGTGCATCCGTGTATCTGGTGATTATGAAGATCCCAAGATCCAGGAAAAGGTGGATAACTTTGTAAAAGGCGTTTATGTGGCAGAAGGCATCCGCCGTTCCAGCTATGGAATGATCGGCGGAAGAAGTATTGGTATTGGAACTACAGTAGCAGATCCAAGCCAGTGGCAGAGTACCTTTGGGGTAGAGTTTGACCACTGCGATCAGTATGAGATCGTATACCGTGCAAAGGCACTGGACGAAGAACGTGTCCAGAAGCATTTAAAGTGGGTAAAGGAAAATGTACCGAGGATAGAATTCGGGGACAAGTTTACAGAGAAAACACTGGAATTACAGGTACGCAGTTATCTGGCATTAAAGGATATGGCTGCGGAAAAGAAGTATAACTTTATGGGCATCAAGTGCCAGCAGGATATGAGCGATCATTTCGTTCTCCAGTGTCTGGGTGTGGCATTATTAAACAACCCATATGACGCAGACGGCGAAAAGACACCGATCCCAACTTCCTGTGAGTGTGACTGCGACGGTGCTATGACCATGCGCATCTTAAATCTGTGCGCAGAAGGAAAGCCTTCCTGTTTGCTGGACATCAAGTTCTTTGATGGAAACGATAAGGAATTTGTACTGGCAAACTGCGGCAGCGTGGCACCATATTTCGCTGATCCGGACAACAAAGAAGAAGCTATGAAGAAGATCGCTTTAATGCCCCATATCTTCGGGGAAGCAGGCGGTGCGTCCATCCAGTTTATCTCCAAACCAGGTGATGTGACTGTTGCCAGACTGTTCCGCAGCAATGGAAAGTATGTATTGGGCTGCTTTGAGGGAACCACAAAGATGTATCCTCTTGAGAAGTTAAAAGAGACTACATACTGCTATCCACATGCATTCGTAGAAGCAGAGGCAGACTACGAAAAGTTCTACGAGAAGATCAACTCCAACCATCTGCATATGGTTTATGGAAAGTATGCGAAGGTTTTAAAGATGTTCTGTGAGATCGTGGGAATTGAGTATATCTGTTTTAATAAGTAGTGCTTGTACAAAAAGCAAATGAATGAGTTGTAAAATTTACAGGTTTACACAGCAACGTCAAAATGTTATGATACTGGTACATTATTTACGAAAACGATGTACCGGTGTTCTGAGGCCAGAAATCTTCCTGCAAGCAGGCTTGCATCAGATTTCTGGCCTTTTGGCTATGGTATTATCATGATGTTGTGGCAAAAGGTATTTTGCGGTGATTAACAGAAGGTGAGGGGGAATATATGAGACTCTTATACGAGTTATCCTGGTTATGGGAGATGATGGGTATCGCCATGGCTGCTGCGGTTGTCTGTGTAGCTTGCGCTGCGCTGATCTGTAAGGCAGCAAAGAAGAAACTCAGCAGGAAAGTGATAGCAGTTGTTGCTGCTGCGGCGTTTGCGGGCGCTGTTTTGGCAGTTATTCTAATCGCACGGACACCTATGCCCCTTTGAAAACACTGATCCACTTATACGGTTTAAGATAAAATTAACCCCATTTTTCCAGGAAATGTGCTATACTATCAGCACAGCAGTTACCAAGGAGAAAGGCGGGGAAAAGTATTATGAACAAGGTGATTACAGTGAGCCGTGAATTCGGCAGCGGGGGAAGAGAACTGGGGGTGAAGCTGGCGGAGACACTGGGGATTCCTTTTTATGACAAGGAACTGATCTCTATGGCAGCAGATGATATTAATATTGCAGAGGAAGCGTTCCGTAAATACGATGAGCATGTGATAGAGGATGATCCTTTAGATCATAAGATCCATCATTCTTTTTCAGAGCTGTATAAAGTGCCTATGTCTGATCAGATCTTTGTGGCTCAGTCTAATGTGATCCGCAGACTGGCTTCCCATGGTCCCTGTGTGATCGTAGGCCGCTGTGCAGATATGATACTGGAAGACAGCGTAAACATTTTCATTTATTCAAAAATGAAACAGCGCGTAAAGCGATTAATGGAACTGGAGCCGGAAGAAGGCGCCAATGAAAAAGGCATGGAAATGAAGATCCGTGCCGTTGACCGCAAGCGCCGGGATTATTACCAGTATTATACAGGAAATACCTGGGGAAGAGCCCAGAATTATCATCTTTGCGTGGACAGTAGCTTGGTTGGTGTTGATGGCTGTTTAAGGGCTGCACTGGCATATCTGGAAGATGTATGCAAAGATGAAGAAAAGCCGGAAGAGAGTGGAAATGCAGCTGTATAACGGATAAAAAAATATCAGATCGTAATTAAAAACGGTGAATAATTCCCGTCCATAAGACTCATAATAAGAACGTGCAAAAGAAGTACAGATCAAAAAACAGGTGAGTCCATGGAAAAGCCGGGAAAGAAACTGAAGAAATTTTTTATTATAATAGGAACTACAGGAATGGTGTATGCAGGTCTTAAATATCTGCTGCCCCTTGTAGTTCCTCTTTTATTAGGCTATACACTGGCTCTGCTGCTTCGGCCGTCAGCACGTTTTTTGCAGCACCGGATCATAATATGCGTATTTGGAAAAAAATGGAAACCATCACTGGGATTGCTGGGAACGGTTCAGCTGCTGATCCTGGGAGTGCTTGGCAGTTTTATGTTGACTATGGGAGTCCGCCGTCTCTGGGAAGAGACTTCTACCCTGATGGACCAGCTGCCGGTATGGCTGGACGGGCTGTATTTCTGGATCGAGGAAAAATGCTTTGGGCTTGAAAAGCGGTTTGGCTTTGATCCGGGATGGGGAATCCGTGTGGCAAGAAGCATGATCGAAGCAGGAACAAAATATGTGAAGGAAAAAACAGTGCCATCTTTGATGATGGGCTCTTATTATACAGCTGGAGTTATAGGTCGTATTGGATTTATAAGTTTATTTACTTTCTGCAGTGCTATTTTAAGTTTACAGGAAATGGAAGAGCTGAAAGAACGGCGGGACCGGTCTGTTTTTAGCAGGGAGTTCCGCCTGATCGGAGACCGGCTGGTAAGCACTGGGAAAGTATGGTTTAAAAGTCAGGGGATCATATTTTTGCTTATTTCATTTTTGTGTACGGCAGGCATGTTCCTAGTGGGAAATCCGTGTCCCGTACTTGTGGGAATGGGGGTCGGGATCATGGATGCTTTTCCAGTGCTGGGAGCGGGAACGGTGCTGATACCATGGGCAGTCGTTGAGGTTGTAATGGGAAAGTGGAAAACAGCGTTGATATTAGCCGGTTTATATCTGATCTGCACCCTTATACGCCAGTTTTTGGAGGTACACCTGATGAGCGGACAGATGGGGCTTTCTCCTTTTGAAACTTTAGGAGCAGTGTATGTAGGACTTAAGTTGTTTGGGATAACGGGGCTGTTTCTGGGACCACTGGGGTTATTGCTGATCGAGGATATGACAGAATTATTGCTTACTCAGCCTGTAAATGGAAAGACACAGAAGAATGGAACACGTCAGCTGTAACACGGGGGACGGCAACCCGTTTTCAGCCCATTGACAAAACTCCCGTTCTGACGTAAAATCGAAAGGAAATGACGAAGATCAAAGAGAATCTATGAAATTCCATGAAAAGGCGTTGAAAGGGATCATTAAGTCAGAAAGCCTGTTACAGAGAGAGGAACACTGGTGGAAGTTCCTTACGAAAGCGTGACCCAACCTGCCCTGGAGCTCTGTATGATAAATACAGCGAAATTCCCGCGTTAAGGGATAAATAAGAGGGTTTCTGCCACAGATTATTTTGCAGGAACTAAGAAGGGTGGTACCGCCGAGTCATTCGGTCCCTTGCAGTAAGTTTTATGCATGGGATCGGATGGCTCTTTTTGATGATACCAAAACATGAGTAAGTAGCTATTTTTTGTAAAAAAATGAGCGGATTACGAATGGTTTGAAGATTGTGAGAGCATGTAGTGTGTAACAATCTGGTATCATGGATTTCAGAAAGAAAAGTATATAGAATGTAAAAGGAGAAAAATCATGGCAGACAACAAAAAAATGGTAGAAGCGATCACATCCATGGATACCGATTTTGCCCAGTGGTATACCGATGTGGTTAAAAAAGCAGAACTGTGCGATTATGCAAGCGTAAAGGGATGTATGGTCATCAAACCGGCTGGATATGCGATCTGGGAGAACATCCAGAAAGAATTGGACCGCAGATTTAAGGAAACAGGTGTACAAAACGTATATATGCCTATTTTCATTCCAGAAAGCCTGTTAGAGAAGGAAAAAGACCATGTAGAAGGTTTTGCACCGGAAGTTGCATGGGTAACCCATGGCGGATTGGAGCCACTTCAGGAGAGACTTTGTGTAAGACCTACTTCTGAGACTCTGTTCTGCGATTTCTACGCAAGAGACATCCATTCTTACCGTGACCTTCCAAGGGTATACAACCAGTGGTGTTCTGTTGTCCGCTGGGAGAAGACAACACGTCCGTTCCTTCGTTCCAGAGAATTCTTATGGCAGGAAGGACATACTGCCCATGCAACAGCTGAAGAAGCAGAGGCACGTACCATCCAGATGTTAAATGTATATGCTGATTTCTGTGAGCAGGTATTAGCTATCCCGGTTATTAAGGGACAGAAAACTGACAAGGAGAAATTCGCAGGTGCAGAGGCTACTTACACCATCGAATCCCTGATGCATGATGGTAAGGCATTACAGTCCGGTACCAGCCACAACTTCGGTGACGGATTTGCAAAGGCATTTGACATCCAGTTTACTGATAAGGACAATACATTAAAGCATGTTTACCAGACTTCCTGGGGTATGACAACACGTATGATCGGTGCTATCATCATGGTACATGGTGATGACAATGGTCTGGTCCTGCCTCCAAGGATCGCTCCTGTGCAGATCATGGTAGTTCCGATCCAGCAGAAGAAGGAAGGCGTATTAGACAAGGCCTTTGAGTTAAGAGACCGTCTGATCAAGTCCGGATTTTCTGTAAAGGTAGACGACAGCGACAAGAGCCCAGGCTGGAAATTTGCTGACTGCGAGATGCGTGGTATTCCGTTAAGGGTAGAGATCGGACCTAAGGATATGGAAAATAACCAGGCTGTCCTGGTACGCCGCGATACCCATGAAAAGACTATTGTTTCTTTAGACGAGTTAGAAGCAAAGGCAGAAGAGCTGCTTGATACCATCCAGCATGATATGTTAGAGAAGGCAAGAAAGCACAGAGATGCCCACACTTATACCGCTTTAGGCTGGGATGAGTTTGTTGAGACCATTAACACAAAGCCAGGTTTTGTAAAGGCTATGTGGTGCGGATGCCAGGAATGCGAAGACAAGATCAAGGAAGTAACCGGCGCAACTTCCAGATGTATGCCATTTGAGCAGGAAAATCTGTCTGACAAGTGCGTATGCTGCGGAAAGCCAGCTAAAAAGATGGTTTACTGGGGAAGAGCATATTAATATGAAAATGAATATCCCGGAACCTGCAAGAAAGATCATTGACAGGTTAAATGAACATGGTTATGAGGCCTATGTAGTAGGCGGCTGTGTCCGGGACATGATCCTGAAAAGAGAGCCGGGGGACTGGGATATCACCACCAGTGCCAGACCGGAGCAGGTGAAGGCTTTCTTTACCAGGACACTGGATACAGGCATACAGCATGGCACTGTGACCATTATGGTTGGAAAAGAGGGATATGAGGTAACTACATTCCGGGTGGATGGCGATTATACAGATGGCCGGCACCCGGATACTGTTACCTTTACCCCTTCTCTTGAAGAAGACTTAAAGCGCCGTGACTTTACCATCAATGCCATGGCTTATAATCACAATACGGGTCTGGTGGATATTTTTGGCGGAAGGGAAGATATTGAAGGCAAAGTCATTCGCTGCGTTGGAAATCCAACGGAACGCTTTACAGAGGATGCCCTTCGCATCCTGCGTGCTATCCGTTTTTCTGCCCAGCTGGGATTTGAGATTAAAGATGCTACGCGACAGGCAATCACAGAGATTGCCCCTAATCTGGTCCATGTAAGCAAAGAGCGTATCCAGGTGGAGCTGACCAAGCTGCTGTTAAGTGACCGACCGGAAGCTATGAAGCTGGTATATGAAACCGGCATCAGCCCTTATGTTTCAGAAACATTTCACAAAATGGGAGAAATGATAGGGGATATGCCTGTTACGGTTCCTGCAAAAAAGTCCCTTCGCTGGGCTTTGTTTTTAAGAAAAGGAACACCGGAGCAGGCAGTGCGCATTTTACGGGATTTGAAACTGGATAATGATACTATTTACCAGGTAAAGGTGCTGACCGGGTGGATAGAAAGGTCTATTTGTGGAGAGATCGCCCTTCCAGATGAAATGTGTACGCGGGAAAACGCAGCGGAATTGGAATTTATGCCGGGTGCTGAAAGTAAACCCCAGATCCGCAAGGTCATGAGCCAGATGGAGCCGGAACTGTTTGATGATCTGTTAAATATTAAGCTGTGTCTGGCAAAGTCGGCGGCAAAGGATAGTCAAAGTGTGGCAGTAAGGCAGTTAGAGAATATTTGCGCACTGCGGGATGAGATCCGCGCTGACGGCAACTGTATTTCCTTAAAAATGCTTGCTGTTACTGGAAATGACCTGATAAAAGCTGGAATGAAGCCGGGAAAAGAAGTGGGGCAGACGCTGCATCATTTTCTGGAACTGGTTTTAGATGAGCCGGAGAAGAATGATAAGGAATATCTTCTGGAAATTCTGAAATTGGAGTTATATGATCGCAAAATGTAAAGCATTTAATATTTTTGTGAAAGAATATGCGATAGAATAAAATGGATAAAATAGTCTGCTTTAAAGAATATGAGTCACTATGTTTTACAAAAATATTTAGGCTTATAAAAAATAATCATGTATGTTTTTACTTAATTTAAATGATGTATGCGTATAAAAACATTGCAATATTTACAAAGGTTGACTATAATATTTGGTACAGGATGTTCTTTCGAGGTTTTCTGTATTCGATTTTGTGAGAAGATTTTTTGCCAGTTGTGCTCGAATTTTTGAGGCGTACGCGGCGCGTATGTTGATGAAATTCGGGTGCAAGTGGCGGAAAATCTGCCACAAAGGCGGGTGCAGAAAATCCCGAGAGGACATCACAGTTCAAAGGAGGATTTGAAAAATGAAATTGATCAACACAGAAAAAGCACCAGGCGCAATCGGACCTTATTCTCAGGGTTTTGAAGTAAACGGTATTGTTTATACTTCCGGTCAGATCCCAGTAAATCCAGCTGATGGCACTGTACCAGAAGGTATTGCTGCACAGGCTGAGCAGAGCTGCAAGAACGTAGGAGCTATTCTGGAAGCAGCAGGAAGCGGCTATGACAAAGTTATCAAGACCACCTGCTTCTTAGCAGATATGGGTGATTTCGCAGCATTCAACGAAGTATACGCTAAGTACTTTACTTCTAAGCCAGCTAGAAGCTGCGTAGCAGTTAAGTCTCTTCCAAAGGGTGTTCTTTGCGAGATTGAAGCAATTGCTGAGAAATAAGTAATAGTTGTAAAATGAAAATGGCTGCAGCTTTCTGGAAGCTGCAGCTTTTTTGCTGTAAGTAGTCAGAAGGGTGGTTTAAGCATGAAGAATAACATCATGATCATGAATTTTAGCGGAGTTTATGAAATGCAGGGGCTGAAGACGGCGCTGGAGAAGAAAGTGGACAGTGTGGTGGCAGAGGCAGAGAATATGGCTGCAAAACCAGTGATCACCCAGCTGGATTTCCAGGACATTCCTGGAACCAACTGTTATTGCGATAGTCTGGCAGAGGAAGAGATCGGAAAGAGGATCATTCCTTTTGGGCCGGAGGGACTGCATTTTTTAGACTCCGGCAATTACCATTATCTGACAAAGCTGTGGCTGGAGTTGGTAAAAGAACCCTTTGAACTGTTAGTATTTGACCACCATACTGATATGCAGTGTCCGGCCTTTGGAGGGATCTTATCCTGCGGTGGCTGGATCCGGGAAGCACTGGAGACCAACGATAATTTAAAGCATGTGATCCTGGTAGGACCGCCACAAGCTGCCATGGAAGAAACGAAAAAAGAACTGGCAGAAGATGGGGAAGAACTGTTGGGGAAAGTAACCTGGATATCTGAGGAAGAATTTCTTCAAAATGTGGAAAAGCCGAACTGGATACAGAAACTTTGTGGACAGTGTAATGTGACCGGCGCAGAAGCTGATGAAAAAGAACAGCTCCCATTGTATATCTCCATTGATAAAGATATTTTATCAGAGTCTGAAGGAAAGACCAACTGGGATCAGGGAAATGTGGTTTTGGACCAGGTTTTGCAATTTATAGATGTCTATATGCAGCAGACACCAGGCAGACAGTTTATTGGCATGGATATTTGCGGGGAAGACCCGGAAGCAGACAACGAGGAAGTCCAGACAGTGTGCCGCAAGACCAGTGAAAAGATCTGTGGTTTTTTCCTTTGTTAAGTTTCATGTTAAGAATGTAAGCTGTTTAATAGAAAATGAAAGCCATTGTGTATTTGGAAGCAGGCTATCGGATTCCGGAGGCAAGTGAAGTATTAAAGAGATGTCAGGGCACGCATTTATTCTCCAAAATAAGTTGAGTGTCAGTCTCTTTTGTATTGGAATATACGGGCTATTTATTAATCATAATATTATGCAGACTTGAAATGTAATGACGTTTGCGTTACACTATAGGCAGTAGGAGGTGTTATGTTATGGAAAAAACAGCTACATTAAATTTAAGAGTAAATCCCACTGTAAAAGAGCGTGCAGAAGCAGTTTTATCAAAACTGGGAGTTCCTATGTCAACGGCTATTGATATGTATTTAAACCAGATTTCCCTTACTGGCGGCATTCCGTTTGCAGTGACATTGCCAAAAGCTCCGGATGTGATCAACGCAGATCTGATGACAGATGAACAGATTCATGAAAAACTGCAAAAAGGATATGATGATATGCAGGCAGGAAGAATACAGGATGCAGCCAGTGCATTTGCAAAGTTCAGGGAGAAGCGCTGAGAATGGATAAATATAAAGTGCAGATCACACAAGAAGCGTTGGCAGATATGGAACAGCTTTATAATTATATTGTAGTTACATTGTTAGCACTAGAAAATGCAATGAGACAGTATAACAGGATTGCAGATGCAATTTTAAGGCTGGATATATTGCCAGAACGTTTTCGGGAGATAGGATCGGAGTTTGGGCGTGCTGAAAAATTACGAAGAATGGTCGTGGACAATTATTCAGTATTCTATGTGATACAGGAAGAAAGTGTTATTGTGACGAATGTACTTTATAGTGCGTCAGATATTGAATATAGATTAAAAAAGTAAAAATGTAATAGATTTCCCCGCCAGATCAGCGGGGATTTTTGCTATAGATTTTAAAGGATTTTCCAGGCCACCAAAGCCAGAATAATCAGAAAAATCACATTATAAAGTGTAAATACCTTCATATAACGTCCGGTATGTGCATTTTCTGTTCCTACATAAAAACGATAGGAGATCAGACTTGCTAAAGATGCGATCAGAGTTCCCAGACCGCCGATATTCACTCCATACAACAGAGAAATGACCTGGTCAGTGAAGCCTGAAAGAAGGATGGCAGCAGGTACATTGCTGATGCACTGGCTTAAAAGGATCCCGGCGCCCAGTTCCCGGCCCCGGATCAGTTTATGGAGCAGATCAGATACTGCGGGAATGTTTTGCACATTTCCTATAAACAGAAAGAAAAAAACAAAGGTTAAAAGAAGAAAATAATCTGCTTTTTGAAACAATGTCCGATTAATAAAAAGCAAAGTTATAAGGACGAGAACCAACATAACAGGATATGGGATCAGGTGGGATACACATCCAAGGCAGGTCATAAAAAGTACCAGATAAACAGCTAATTTTTTCGGTTCAGGCCGTTCAGCCGCAGTCTGGGAAGCGATGTCTACTGGTGTAGAGGGGAGCATACAGGCTGCAGCAACCAGCAAAACCAGAGACAAAGCTGTAAGGGGGAACATGCGTATTAAAAAGGTTCCTGTGGAAAGGGAAAATGCAGAAGCCAGATACAGGTTCTGGGGATTTCCTACAGGTGTGAACATGCTTCCCAAATTCGCGCCAATGGTCTGCAAAACAATGGTGGAGATCAAAAGCTTTTGCTGTCCGGCCATAGTCAGTATCATAATGGCAAAAGGAACAAAGGTAAGCAATGCCACGTCATTGGTGATGAACATGCTGGAAAAAAAGCATAACAGGGAAAGCACCAGTATTAATTGCCTTGTGGTATGTACTTTTGTAAGAAGTGCAGAGCCGAGGCAGTGAAAAAGACCGATGCTCTGAAATCCAGCTACAACCAGCATCAGGCTGAAAAGCAGAGACAGAACCCGAAAGTCGATATATCCCATATAAGCAGCAGAGGGATGTACAAAAAACGCGGAAATAAAGGCTAAAGATCCGGCGATACATAATACAGTTTCTTTTTTAAAAAAGCGGATGCAGGTGTTTATAAAAGTTTTCATAAATAACAGTTCCTTCGCAATATTCAATAAATAAATCTGATCTATTTAAAATAAAAGTATACAGCATATGGAAGGATTTGTAAAATTAAAACAAAAATGGTATACTTTTGTATTAGTTCATTCAGAGACAATGCAATGAAGATGAAGGGGTACGGTTGTATATGGATATCGACATTGAAAAGCTGACGTGTGGGATACAGCTGACAGATATAGAAAGAAATGTTTTAGAGTATCTGCTGACACATCTTGATCAGGCTTTAAAGTTAGGAGTACGTGGTGTGGCCCGGGAAAACTTTACGTCCACATCCACAGTTATGAGGCTTTCACGTAAACTGGGTTATAATGGTTTTATTGAGATGTATTATAAACTTTTGGGAACTGTGGGTGGAGTTAGCCGCGGTTATGAAGTAAATGAAGATTTTATCAGTCATTTTGCTGGAAGAGAAGCTATATCCTTAGAAAACTATCAGAATCTGCGCAGGGCAGCAGAAAAAATCTGTGAAACCTCTGATACCGTATTTATCTATGGAATGGGTTTTTCATCGATGATGGCAAATTATCTGGGGAAAAAGCTTCTGGTTTTAGGTATTAAATGTATCTTGTCAGATGGGGCAGATTCTATTGGTATTTTTGAAAATAATATGGAATCTATAGGTGTTTTTATTGCTTTTTCAAGATCAGGGCGTTCGCCTCATGTACTGAATCGGGTAAGGACAGCAGAAGAAAATGCTATTTTTACAGTAGGATTTACACATGCGGGAGATAGTCCTTTAAAAGAGTACAGTGACTGTGTGATCGAAGTAGAAGACGATAATCCTTTAGATGACAGGAATATGAAACCTACTCTATACTTTGCAAAAACAATGATGATGATCGAACTTTTGATTTATGAATACTATCGTATTTCTATAAAATAAAAGCATATTTATATAAATTTCATATAATGATGTTCGAGGATTGCGAGAATTGCATAGCAATGGAGCAATCCGGTTACATCAGTGAGTGACAAAATTTACTTTTGACACTCACATCATATAATTCTTTTAATTCTTTGAAACGTGTTACGTAATTGGGTAACACGTTTCCTTTTGGTCTGAAAATCTGTACTTTTTCCCAGTAAGCTGTATAATTCCAAATATCACCACGTGGAATAAAAAACATGATATTTTACAGATAGTGAATATTATGTTGGAAAAATGGAGAGAGGTAACATGAAAGAAAAAGTAATGAGTGCTATGCAGTCCTTTTCAAAGGCTATGTTCATGCCTGTGCTGATCCTTCCTATTGCAGGCCTTCTGATCGCGGTGGGAAATGTTTTGACAAATGCAAGATTAATGGAGATTCTGCCATTCCTTGATAATCCGGTTACAAAAGGATTTGGAACGATCCTTTCCGGGGCACTGGTAGCAATACTTAATAACCTGGGACTGATATTCTGTACCGGTATTGCAATCGGACTTGCAAAGAAGAAAAAAGCGGAAGCTGGATTTACAGCACTTCTTGCATTCCTGGTATTTATCAATGCCATGAATAAATTCATGGGACTGAGAGGAATGTTAGTAGATGCTGATGCATTAAGAGGAAGTGGCCAGGCGGTAGTTTTAGGAATCCAGATCCTGGATATGGGTGTATTCCTGGGAATCATTCTTGGATGTGTAAGTGCCTATGTGCATAATCGTTTCATCGATACAGAATTTAACAATGCATTCCAGATTTATGGGGGCGCAAGATTTGTATTTATCGTTCTGATCCCGGTTATCATCATTCTTGCAGTTGTTCTTACTTATGCATGGCCTCCTGTACAGATGGTGATCGACAGCTTAGGATATTTCATCAACAGAACCGGAAATTTTGGTATTTTTATTTATGGAGCATTAGAACGTCTTTTGATCCCTACAGGCCTTCATCATCTGGTTTATACACCATTCCTGTATACAAAACTGGGTGGTACAGAACAGATCGCAGGCCAGGTATACGAAGGATGCCGAAATATTTATTATGCAGAGATGGCAGATCCGTCTATTTCAATTTTATCGTCTTCTGTAGTATGGGATGCAAGGGGACTTTCAAAAATGTTTGGTCTGGTTGGCGCGTGCCTTGCAATGTATCACACAGCAAGACCTGAAAATCGTCAGAAGATCAAAGCAATTCTGATCCCGGCAGCATTTACATCTTTTATTGCCGGTGTAACAGAACCGATTGAATTCTCTTTCCTGTTTGTAGCGCCGATCTTATTTGTAGCTCATGCAGTATTAAGCGGACTTGGAATGGTAGCATTTAATATATTAAGTTGCCGCGCCATCGGACCAAATGGATTTATTGATTTCCTTCTGTATAATATCCCGTTAGGAATCGGAAAGACACATTGGCCAACTTATCTTTTAATAGGAATTGCAGAATTTGTTATTTATTATTTCTTATTCCGTTTCCTGATCACCAAGCTGAACTTAAAAACACTTGGCCGCGAAGATAATGGAATGGAAATGAAACTGCATACAAAGGCAGAGTATAAAGAAAAGACAGCAAAGGCATCTGCAGAAAAAACAGCAGCATCTGACAATGGGGAGATCAATGCAAAGCTGATTGTAGAAGCATTAGGCGGTCCGGACAATATTGAAAAAGTAGATAACTGTTTTACACGCCTGCGTCTGATTGTAAAAGACAGTTCACTTGTTAAGGATGAGGTTTTAAAGCAGCAGACAGGAGCTGCAGGTGTATTTAAGAAAAATGAAACGGTTCAGGTAGTTTACGGTCTTCAGATCAATCAGGTAAGAAAGGCAGTAGACAAGGAACTGGGCTTGGATCAGTAATAGAAGGGAGATCATAAAAATGAACGGAAAAAAATTTAATGTAGTGATTGCCGGAGGCGGCAGTACTTACACACCAGGAATTGTAAAAATGATGCTGGAGCATCAGGAAGATTTTCCACTGGATTCGGTAACACTTTATGATAATGATGAAGAACGTCAGGCGGTTATAGGAGAAGCACTTGAAATATTAATGAAAGAAGAGGCTCCGCAGATTCATTTTGCATATACAACTGATCCAGAGGCTGCATTTACAGGAAAAGATTTCTGTATGGCACATATCCGTGTAGGAAAATATGCGATGCGCAGACTGGATGAGCGAATCCCAATGAAATACGGCGTAGTTGGCCAGGAAACCTGTGGCCCAGGTGGAATTGCTTATGGAATGAGAAGTATTACCGGCATGCTGGATATTATTGATTATATGGAAAAATATTCTCCGGATTGCTGGATGCTCAATTACTCTAATCCTGCATCCATCGTTGCGGAGGCCTGCCGTGTATTAAGACCGAATGCAAAGGTGATTAATATTTGTGATATGCCAGTAGGTACCAGAAGAAGAATGGCATATATTGTAGGAAAAGAATACGATGATCTGGATGTACGTTATTTCGGGCTGAATCATTTTGGCTGGTGGACCAGTGTAAAGGACAAAACAACTGGCGAAGATTACATGCCTAAATTAACAAAGTATGTTGCGGAAAATGGCTATCTTACCCAGAAAGCAATTGAAACACAGCATATGGATGAAAGCTGGCAGGCAACACACAAAAAAGCAAAAGATCTTCTGGCTCTGGATCCGCAGTTTTTGCCCAATACGTATTTAAAGTACTATATGTATCCGGATTATGTAGTAGAACATACAGACCCAAACCACACTCGTGCAGATGAAGTTATCGAAGGCAGAGAAAAAGAGGTGTTTGGTGCTGCAAGAGAGATAATCCGCAAAGGAACTGCTACAGGTGGTGAGTTTACTGTTGATAATCATGCTGCTTTTATTGTATCATTGGCAAGAGCGCTGGCTTATAATACACATGAGATCATGCTGTGCATTGTGGAAAATAAGGGTGCCATCAGCAATTTTGATGACGATGCTATGGTAGAGGTTCCCTGTGTTGTAGGCTTTAATGGTCCGGAGCCTATGAGTCAGGGTGAGATCCCAACATTTGAAAGAGGCATGATGCAGGAACAGCTGGCAGTTGAAAAACTGGTTGTACAGGCATATGTAGAACACAGCTATTTGAAGTTGTGGCAGGCACTTACCTTATCGAAAACAGTTCCCAGTGCTTCTGTAGCAAAACAGATTCTGGATGATCTGATTGAAGCCAACAAGGATTACTGGCCTGAATTAAAGTAATCGGGAGGAGCATATGGGTTTATTTAACTGGCTGAAAAAGGATCCGGAAATAAAAAAAGCAGAATTTGTATCTCCAGCAACAGGAAAAATAATTCCTATAGAGCAGGTGGAAGATGAAACATTTGCTTCTAAAATTCTGGGAGATGGTTTTGCTGTGGAACTTACAGATGGCGAAGTGATCGCACCATTTGATGGTGAGGTAACTGCAGCATTTCCTACAGGACATGCCTATGGTTTAAAACGTGAAGATGGTTTAGAATGTTTAATCCATATTGGTTTGGATACAGTAGAATTAAATGGTGCCGGATTTGATGTAAAGGTAAAACAGGGGGATCAGGTAAAACAGGGACAGCTGCTGGTAAAGGTTAATCTGGAACAGATAACAGGCGCTGGTAAATCTCTGGTATCACCGATCGTATTTTCAAGTGGAGCAGCATTTACGTTGTTGAAAAATGATTCAGCTGTGAAGGGTGAAGAAATTTTACATCTTGAATAGTAGTTATAAATTGATACGGTTGATCAATAGCTTAGTTATAAACAGGAGTTATCCAAATAATATTTTTCGGATAGCTCCTGTTTTTGTTTTTTTGCTATATTTTCTGCACTTCCACCAGATTAGTATGCTGTCCATTCCCTCTTGCAAATGGAGTGGGGCGCTGGGAAGTGAGTACGTTAATGGAACCCCGGGTATCTACACCGTTTTCATCGGGTGTATACCAGGTGCCCTGGGAAAGGGTGGTGACACCTTTGGCTACCCGGTCGGTGATCTTAGCAGGGATCTTTACCTGACCACGGTCATTGTATACAAGGACCATGTCACCATCGTTAATACTGCGGGCAGCAGCATCTTCCGGGTGGATCCAGAGTTTTTGTGGGTCCAGTTTGCGTAAATTTAAGTTATTGTCATGGACTGTGTGGGTGCGGCATTTGCTGTGCCAGCCGGATAACTGCAGTGGGAAGCGCTTTGTCAGCGGGTCTTGCGGGCCTTCCGGCGGTGCTACGTACCGGGGAATTGGCGGCATAAAATCTTTCATAGGATTTTTCCATAATTTGGTGGAAAACAGCTCGATCTTTCCGCTTGGTGTGGGGAATGGGTAATGCTTTGGATCTTTTACTTCTTTTTCAAAGGAAATGGGATAATGCCCTTCTTCAAATTTATAAATGCCTTTTTCACGGAATTCATCATATTCCGGGAGCTCCGGTTCGCTGGTGCGAAGATCTTCATAAATATAACTCATCCACTGGCTGTAATCACGGCCTTCTGTAAATTCTTCTTCTAAGCCGATCCCCTTTGCCAGTTCCCGTATCCATTCATATTCCGTCTTACATTCATAAAGCGGTTCAATGGCCTTATTGTTAAATCCAAGAAATTCTGTAAATTTCCATGGTTTGGTAATGTTTTCCTCTTCAAACATGGAAATCCCCGGAAGGAGCAGGTCTGCAAATTTGGCACTGGCTGTCATAAATAAGTCAGAGCAGACAATAAATTCGCACTTAGACGTGTCTTTTAACAGCTTGGCGGTGCGGTTAATGTCACCGTGCTGGTTTATAAGGGTGTTGCTTGCCAGGTTGAAGATCATTTTTATATTGGAATCCAGTGCAATATCCTTTGGATCATCAAAAATACCCTGATCGCAGGTGCGGATGCCATCATATTCATTCATTTCCTTACCGTGGTCTATTGCATCAGTCCAGAGGAAAACAGGAAGTTCCCTGTTATAAGGGTTATCCGGTACCGGGAATTTCGGCAGCTTATGGGTAGAACAATCTCCGGATCCGGCTGCAGAGCCGCCGCTGATCCCTACATTTCCAGTAAGGCAGGTAAGAAGGATAACGCCACGGGCGCTTTGCTCGCCATATGCATTTCGCTGTGCACCGTATCCCTGGATAATAGCAGCTGGTTTTGTGGTAGCATAGCGGATAGCCAGTTCCCGGATGGTGTCAGCTGGAATGCCAGTGATCGTTTCACCCCATTCAGGTGTCTTTGGAATGCCGTCGTTTTCGCCCATTAAATAGGAAAGGCAGTTAAGGGACGGATCCACGCCTTCTGGCATATGGGCTGCGTCAAATCCAAGACAGCATGTATCTAAAAATCCCTGATCCTGAAGCCCTTCTTTTACAATAACGTATGCCATGGCATCAGCCAGAGCACTGTCTGTAGCAGGACGGATGGGGATCCACTGGGCATCTAAGGCCAGGACAGTATCATTTTTTCGCGGGTCAATGACAATAACAGGAATACCGGCAGCTTTTGCCTTCTTCAGGTAGAACATGGAACTGCTGTCAAAGCGGGTTTCTGCAGGATTGTGCCCCCAGAGGATGATCAGCTGGCTGTTTAACCAGTCGGAAGGATGTGTTCCGGTTTCGCTGGTGCCGTAGGTGATGTCTGTTGCATTACGGATGCAGGCAGAGCTGTAGGAATTGTAGCTGCCAAGATAACCTCCGTCTAAGGCCAGCAGGCGGCGCATCATGCGGTCGCCCCGCATAACAGCGCTGATTCCGCAGCCGTCATTCACATAGCGGGAGCCGGGTCCGTAGGTATCCCGGATGCGGATATATTCAGAAGTAAGGATATCCAGGGCTTCTTTCCAGCTGATGCGGGAAAATTTGCCTTCCCCACGTTCACCGGTCCGTTTCATAGGCCAACGCAGCCGGTCTTCACCTAAAAATGTTTTATGGTAGTTTAAGCCTCTGGCGCAGGCACATAAGGGAACGGGATGTTCTGGTGTTCCCGTTGTTTCTGTGGAAAGTTTTTCAATAATACCGTCACGGACGTGGGCATAGATGATGCAGCGGCCGCCGCAGTTGTTCCGTCCGGTTGTGGGGATGATCTTTGTTTCGCTCATAGGGTGTGACGCCTTTCTGTAATAAATGGTGAGTCCAAAAAGTTGTTTACGCATTAGAGTATAACATAACCGGGATTTACTTGTTATAGGTTTTACCTATAGCTAGATAAAGATTTTATGAAATAGACAGACTAAAGGGGATGTGCTAAAATGCAGACTATCAAAAGAAACACAGGAAACAAATAAAAAACAAGAAAGTGAGATCAGACCACCAGGGCCTGGTCAGGAGAGGAGACAAATATTATGAAGAAAAAATGGTTAACATTAGCATTAGCAGCAACAGCAGCAATTACTGTTCTTGCAGGATGCGGCAGCAAGACAGCAGAGACAACCGCAGCAGCAACTGAGGCAGCAACTACAGCAGCAGCTTCTTCTAAGGCAGCCGAAAGCAGTGCAGAAGAAACAACAGCAGAAGCGGCAGCAGAGGGAGAAATTCCTGCTCCGGAAGGTGATGACAACAAGATCGCTATCGGTGTAACACCAGTTCCACATGCTGAGATCGTAAATGATGCAGTAGTTCCAAAGCTTGAAGCAGCTGGATGGACTGTAGAGGTAGTTGAGTTTAATGATTACGTTCAGCCTAACACAAGCTTGGAAGATGGCGAGATCGATGCAAACTATTTCCAGACTATCCGTTATCTGGAAGAGCAGAACAAGGAAAGAGGACTTCATTTAGTAGAAGTTGCAGGCATCCACTTAGAGCCAATGGGCATCTATTCCAAGAATTACAAGAGCCTGGAAGAGCTTCCTGACGGAGCAACCATTGCAGTACCAAACGATGGATCAAATGAATCCAGAGCTATTAAGCTGTTAGCAGACAATGGACTGATCACTCTGGCTGAAACAGAGGATCTTTACAACCTGACCAGCATTGCAGAAAATCCTCACAATTTTGAGATCACTGAGCTGGATGCAGCAAACCTGCCAAGATCCCTGGACGATGTAGATGCAGCAGTTATCAATGGAAACTACGCGCTGGAAGCAAACTTAAATCCTGAGAAGGATGCTTTAGCAGCAGAGCTTGCAGACAGTGACGAAAGCTATAAGTACATTAACTATCTGGTTGTTAAAGAGGGAAATGAAGAAAGCACTAAGACCAAGGCTCTGATCGCAGCATTACAGAATGATGATGTAAAGAAATACATTGAAGAAAAGTACAGCGGTTCCGTTATCCCGGCATTCTAGTACATCGTTTCGTAAATAACTGTACTGATCACGCAGGATACGATTGCCGTTCCTGTATACAATAGCAACAGGCAGAAACATCCGGAAATCCCCCACTTCTGAATGTTTTGGGAATTGCCAGAGTGCAAAGCACGCAGCAATTCGGTATCGGAGGGCAAAATACTTTTTGCCCCCAACATCATAAAAATGGCGGTGGCTGCTGTAAAAAACCTGAAATCAGGAAATTTTTGCAGCAGCCCTTTGCCCGTTTTTATATCTGCTTTTATACCGGTTTAGATTAGGAGAATTTTATGATCAATATTGAACATGTAAGCAAACAATTTGGCAGCCTTCAGGTTCTGGAGGATATTTCTATTAACATTGAACAGGGAGATATCTTTGGGATCATCGGACAGAGCGGTGCCGGTAAATCTACATTGCTGCGCTGTATAAATGGACTGGAAAAGTATAACGGCGGTTCTATTACAGTAGATGGAAGGGAAATTGCAGGTCTGAGTCAGAAACAGCTTCAGTTGGTACGCAAGGACATGGGAATGATCTTCCAGAACTTCAATCTGTTAGGCCGTCTGAATGTGTATGATAATATTGCTCTTCCTCTTCAGTTCTGGGGACAGAATAAGAACAGCAAAGAAAATCATGCCCGTATTATGGAGCTGTTAGATCTGGTTGGTTTAAAGGATAAGGTAAACAGTTATCCGAAACAGCTTTCCGGCGGACAGAAGCAGAGAGTGGCGATCGCAAGAGCCCTGGTCTTAAATCCAAAGATCCTTCTTTGTGATGAAGCGACCTCCGCTCTGGACCCACAGATTACAAAGGGTATCCTGGCACTGCTTTCCAAGATCAACAAAGAACTGGGAATTACCATTGTTGTGGTAACACATCAGATGGAAGTTGTAAAAGAGATCTGCAATAAGGTTGCATTCTTAAAAAATGGTAAAATGATCGCTGCCGGAAAACCGGAAGAATTGTTTGTGGCACCAAATAAGGATGTTCAGGAGTTTGTAGGCGACAGTGTGGAATTTCTTCCAAAAGACGGTGTCAATGTCCGTCTGTTCTTTAACGATGAAACAGCCAGCGACAGCGCTATTACTCATCTGGCACATGACCTGGGCATCAATTTTGGTATCTGTCAGGGAAAACTGGAGAACTTCCGTGGAACCATTATGGGAAGCCTGGTGATCAATGTAACAGAAGCAGATAAAGAGCGTGTGACTGCATGGCTCACAGACAGAGGTATCTTATGGGAGGTGCTTGAAAATGTATGATGTAATTATGAAAGCCTTTGGGCAGACTGTATATATGGTCATTGGTTCTACCCTTTTTTCCGTGATCTTAGGTTTTATCCCAGCCATTGTGCTCACAGTAACAGCACCGGACGGCCTGCGGCCTAATAAGATCATTTATGGGATCTTAGATATCCTTGTAAATGTATTCCGCAGCTTCCCATTTATCATTTTAATGGTTATCGTCATCCCGTTTACCCGTATGATCGCAGGAAAAGCCATTGGTACAAAGGCAGCTTTAGTGCCTCTGACCATTTCCGCAATTCCTTTTGTAGCCAGAGTTATTGAATCTGCTCTCCGCAGCGTAGATCACGGTCTTATTGAAGCCGCCCGTTCTTTTGGTGCAGGAGATCTGCAGATCATTTTCCGTGTATATTTAAAAGAAGCTCTTCCGGCTATTCTTTCCGGTATTACGCTGACCATGATCAGTCTGATCGGTTACAGCGCAATGGGTGGTGCCATTGGTGCCGGCGGTCTGGGTGACGTGGCTATACGTTATGGCTACCAGGCGTATAAAATGCCGTATCTGGTAACTACCAGTATTGTGCTGATCATTTTTGTGCAGGTGATCCAGAGTATAGGAAATCTGCTGTATAAGAAATTATCATGATACCAGGGTCAAAAGGTCAGAAATCCGATGCAAGCTTGCTTGCAAGAGGATTTTTGAACTTGGGACCCGCCAAAAATATGAGTAAGAAGCCATTTTTGGAAGAAAAAATGAGCGGATTACGAATCAACATCATTATCATAAATCTATATAAAAAAGCAGCTGCTTTGCCACAGCCCCATATGAAAGGGCTGACAGAGCAGCTGTTTTTTATATCTACAAAACAGGGACTGGTCTTATCTATGTAAATAACAGGCCGGACATGCAAAATCCCCCAACAAGATAAACCACATAAGCGGCGATCCATGCAATGGCACATTGCAAAAGCACTACGGCCAGTGCCCATTTTCCGCCAAGCTCTCTCTTAATAGAGGCTATAGCGGCGATACATGGGGTATACAGCAGGCAGAATACTAACAGGCTGGCTGCAGACAATGGTGTAATGCTGGAAACCAGAATACTGGTTTTTCCAAAAAGGATGGATAATGTGGAGACTACACTTTCTTTTGCCAGAAATCCGGTAATAAGTGCTGTGGTGATACGCCAGTCACCCAGACCCATTGGATGCATCAAAGGTGCGGCCAGACCGGAGATCATAGCCAGGATGCTGTCTTTTGAGTCGGTCACAATGTTCAAATGCAGGTCAAATGTCTGCAGGAACCAGATCACCAGAGTAGCCATGAAAATAACGGTAAAAGCCCTCTGAAGGAAATCTTTTGCTTTATCCCACAGAAGATGTCCCACATTTTTAGCACCTGGCATGCGGTAATTTGGAAGCTCCATAACAAAAGGAACGGCCTCTCCTTTAAAAAGAGTGCTGCGGAAAATAAGTGCCATGAGGATCCCGATAATGATACCGCTGAAATATAAAGCTACCATCACCAGTGCACCATTTCCAGGGAAGAAAGCTGCAGTAAAAAAAGCATAAATGGGCAGTTTTGCAGAACAGCTCATAAATGGGGTCAGCAGGATGGTCATTTTACGGTCACGTTCCGATGGCAGTGTACGGCTTGCCATAACGCCCGGTACAGTACAGCCGAAACCTACCAGCATAGGAACAATACTCCGGCCGGACAGACCGATCTTTCGCAGAAGTTTATCCATTACAAAGGCCACCCGCGCCATGTAGCCGCTGTCTTCCAGAAGGGACAGGAAGAAAAACAGGGTAACAATAACAGGAAGGAAGCTTAACACACTTCCAACACCATTAAAAATACCATCCATAACGAGAGAATGGATCACAGGATTTACATTCCACTGAATGAGAGAATGATCTACAAGAGTGGAAAAAGCAGAGATCCCGCTGTCTAACAGGTCTGATAGAAATGATCCGATGACACCAAAGGTAAGGTAAAATACAAGACCCATGATACCGGCAAAGCAGGGGATTGCTGTGTATTTTCCAGTAAGGATCTTATCCATTTTTACGCTTCGCAGATGTTCCTTGCTTTCACGGGGTTTGATCACAGAGGAATCGCATATCTTCTCGATAAAATCAAAACGCATATGGGCGATCGCCGCTGCACGGTCAAGTCCACGTTCTGTTTCCATCTGCTGGATGATATGTTCCAGCATTTCTTTTTCATTTGTATCCAGATTGAGACTGCTCATGATCAGAGGATCGCCTTCAGCCAGTTTGGAAGCGGCAAAACGGACCGGGATCCGGGCTGCTTTTGCATGGTCTTCGATCAGATGCATAATGGCATGGAGGCAGCGGTGGACAGCACCGCCATCATCATTTACATCGCACAGGTCCATTTCTTTTGGCTGCTCCTGATATTTGGCAACATGAACAGCATGCTGTACCAGTTCATCGATACCTTCATTTTTAGCAGCAGAAATAGGAATGACTGGAATACCAAGCATTTCCTCCATCTGGTTTACAAGAATGGAACCGCCATTTTCCCGTACCTCATCCATCATATTTAAGGCAAGTACCATGGGAATATCCAGTTCCATTAACTGCATGGTCAGGTACAGGTTTCGCTCAATATTTGTGGCATCTACTATATTGATGATACCCTTTGGGTGTTCATCTAACAGAAAGCTTCTGGTGACCAGTTCTTCGCTGGAGTAAGGTGACATGGAGTAGATACCGGGAAGGTCCGTTACAGAAGTATTACTGTATCCCCGGATCACACCATCTTTCCGGTCAACTGTTACACCTGGAAAGTTTCCAACATGCTGGCTGGAACCTGTCAGCTGGTTAAATAATGTAGTCTTACCACAGTTCTGGTTTCCTGCCAGGGCAAATGTAAGTATTTCTGTATCAGGAAGGGGATTTTCCGTGGATTTTTCATGGAATTTTCCGCCTTCACCAAGTCCGGGATGAGGAATGGGCCGCTGTGCCTGAAGCACTGGCTCCTTTGACGTGCTGGCGGGCTGAGGGTCTCTTACATCTGTAATCTCAATTTTTTCTGCATCTGCAAGGCGCAGAGTAAGTTCATAGCTATGGATACGCAGTTCCATAGGGTCGCCCATAGGGGCGTATTTGACCATGGTCACTTCCCCTTTTGGGATAAGGCCCATGTCTAAAAAGTGCTGGCGCAGAGCTCCTTCCCCGCCAACCGAAAGTATAGTTGCAGTTTTTCCAATGGGTAGATCGCGAAGTGTCATACAAGGCTCCTTTTATTGCCCCTGGAGTAACGGAAACATGTTTCTGCACCAGGGGCAATTATTGATAAAAATTATCATTTTTTTTTACTTGTCTAACGTATGACACGAAAGAAGATTTGTCAAGACTTTCTTATTTTCCTAAAGAATCAAACTCATCATAGATTTCTTTTGAAGGCTCTTTTGTAAGAAGAGAGACGATGATGATAGCAAGGCAGGAAAGGATAAATGCGGGAAGCAATTCATAAATATTGAAATTTCCACCTAATGGGCGTACCAGATACTTCCATACAAAGACCATGATGCCGCCGGTAAGCATACCAGCCAGTGCGCCCTGCATATTAGTGCGGCGCCAGAAGAGAGCAAATAGTACCAGAGGTCCGAAGGAGGCTCCAAAGCCGGCCCATGCAAAGGATACGATAGTAAATACAGAGCTGTCCGGGTTCCATGCCAGAAAAACAGCAACAATGGCAATTCCCATAACAGTGAAGCGGGCTGCATTCATGGAAGCAGCAGTGCTCATTTTGATCTTTAAAAAGTCCTGGAGCAGGTTCTGGGATACACCGGAAGCAGCAGTTAAAAGCTGGGAATCAGCAGTTGACATGGTACATGCCAGGATGCCAGCAAGGACAACGCCTGCGATCAGTGACAGTAAGAAGCCGTTCTGTCCAAGAAGATGGGCAAACTGGATGATAACAGTTTCAGACTGGGAACTGGTGGTAAACATGGGGATAGAACCTGCTACAGAAGCACCGTATCCGATGATACCGATGAGAATGGCAACACACATGGAGATCAGTACCCATACAGTTGCAATCCGGCGGGAAAGCACCAGTTTCTTTTCCTCTTCAATAGCCATGAAACGAAGAAGGATATGGGGCATACCGAAGTAGCCAAGCCCCCATGCAAGTGTAGATATAATGGAAAACAGGCTGTATGGTGCAGCAGAGGCAGCTGCCCTGTCGTGAAGCTGGGTCATGGAAAGATAACCGGCTAAAGATGTAGCGTTGTTTACAACTTCGTTCCAGCCGCCAGCCATATGGATGCCATAAAATACGATGACTATCAGGGAAATGGACATAACCACGCTCTGGATCAGATCCGTAGTGGAAACTGCCATGAAGCCGCCCATGACTGTATAGCCTACGATAACAACCGCACCAATGATCATGGCAATATGGTAGTCAGTGCCAAAAAGACTGGAAAACAGTGTTCCGATAGCTTTGAATCCGGATGCCGTATAAGGAATAAAGAAAATAAGGATGATAATGGCAGAAATGCACATCAGGATATTCTTATCGTCCTTAAAACGACGGGAAAAGAAATCGGGAATAGTAATGGCATTACATATGATGGAGTAACGGCGCAGGCGCTGCGCTACGATCAGCCAGTTTAAATAAGTACCGATGCCCAGGCCGATAGCGGTCCAGCCTGCGTCTGCAATACCGGTGAGATAGGCAACACCTGGCAGTCCCATTAACAGCCAGCTGCTCATATCAGAGGCTTCTGCACTCATAGCTGTTACAAAGGGGCCAAGCTTTCTGCCGCCCAGATAGAAATCATCAGCGGAATCACCGCTGCCTTTTTTGCTGAAATAGAATCCTACATACACCATTGCAAGCAGATAGACTACAATGGCTGTCAGGATACCAACCTGTCCTGAGAGCATAATATTATTCCTCCTCGAAATAATGTTCTCCCGTAGCCTTTCATGCACAGAAAGATTCCGGGAGAACATAATATTGAGGACGATTATAGCATACATAAAAATAGACTACAATACAGAATGAAGTATAGAATAAATGTTGTACGAATACTAAATTAATATGATAAAAATCAAGAATTTATATAGAAAAAATAACTGTACGATTATAAAAAATAAAACTTATACAAAAAACAAGAATTAAAATAATATCACCAGCAGGATGTACACTTTTAAGGAAGAAAGCTGCTTAAAAATCCCGGAAGGACCTTTGCGCTGTATTCTGTCAGGGCATATTCTCCTGCGCAGAGACACCAGTCATAAAGAAGGGCCCGTTCGCAGAGCGCATACAGCTTTACCATTTCATTTACATTGGAACGGCTGCTTAACTGGCCTTCAGACTGACCTTTGGCGATGATCTTTCGCAGCAGCTTGTAATAGATCCGGTTGTGGTCTAACAGATGTTTTTCCCCATTGGTAGTCAGCTGGGTAGAATAAAGCCTTGCTAACAGGTCCAGGGAAATGCTGTCCTCGATCATATGAAAAAGTTCCCTGTTTAAAAACAGCAGCTGCTCCATAGCAGTCATTTCCGGTGTCAGAAGTCCGGTGAGTTCCTCGTATTTTTCATCAAAAAGAGAGCTTAAAGTAGAAAGAAGGGCATCTTTGCCGTCAAAATAGTGGTAAAAAGAGCCTTTGGAAGTACCAGAAAGCTCGATGATCTCTTCTACCGTTGTATCTTCATATCCCTGCTCATAAAATAGCTTCCAGGCTGCACTTACAATGCGTCCCCGGGTGTTGCGGTTGGATTTTTTGGCCATGGGAGATTCCTCCGTCTTGTTTTTTCTCCATTTATTATACATAAAAACGGATCTTCTGCAAAGAAAGACAGAAGACCCGTTTCGGTAAAACCTAATATTACATTACAGAACCATAGCGATCACAAAGTTATAAACAGTACAGGTGATCACGCTGATGGGGACAGCTACCATGAGAAGACGGTTAAACAGCTCATTGCGTTCTTCTTCTTTCGGGGTGGAACCAAGGATCAGGGAACCGCCGGAAGAAAATGGGCTGATAGCGCTGGACTGGGCACCAAGGATCGTGCAGGCAAATAATACCGGTGCGCTTAAACTTACAGAAGCAGCCAGATTCGGGATCAGCGGGAACAATGCAGGAGCAACTACTCCTGTGGTGGAGCTGAAGAAACTCATGATGGCACCTACCAGGCAGAAAGCAATAGGAACCAGAGGCTTTGGTACATTGGAACCGATCCAGGTGGAAAGTGCTTCAATGGTTCCTGCTTCTACTGCAACAGCGATCAGCATACCGGCGCCTGCGATCATGATAATAGTATTCCAGGGGATGCGGGCAATGGCTTCTTTCTGAGGTGCCAGCTTTAATAAGAGGGCGATCACAGTAAAGATAATAGCAACCAGACCGACATCCACTTTTCCACTGATATATTTAACAGCAGTATTTCCTGACATAAGGATGTTTAACAGTGGGAAGATCAGAACTACAGCCATCATGGCTAACATTAAAGTGAGAGTGGTCTTCTGATCTTTTGTAAAAGCTTCAGGTTTTTTAAAAGTAACGCCTTTTCCAATATTTCTGTTTTCCTTAAAACCAAAGCGGAAAATGGTAATGAGGATCAGGGAGAAGATGATAGCAAAGATAAAGATCTTCATTTCCATATTGAAGGAATCTACGGCTGCGATATCAGGAGAAGCCTCATAGGCTGTATCAGCCAGACCGCGGAAAACGACCCCAAGATTGGAAGTTGGAAAATTGCCACCTGCTAAGGCACCGCAGTTAATGGCAACAGCACCGGTTAATTTGTCCATTCTGGACTCATCGCAGATCACAAGGGTGATAGGAGCCAGGAATGCAAGAACCGTAAAATAAGTAGCACCCATAACAGAAAGGATGACAGCTACTGCAAACAGTGCATAAGGAAGCAATCCCGGAAAATTGCGACAGGCATATAACAGGGCGCCGGACATTTTCTCCAGAGTTCCGTTGATAGCAGCAAAATTATAAAATAACGAAACGGACAAGATAACAAACATGGTGTTTGTAGGCCAGAAAGCGATGACCTGTTTTGGTTTTAATCCCATAACGAAACATCCGATGATGTAGGCAAATACAATACAGAAAAGACCAGTGTTGATCTTTGTTCTGTATCCGAGAAAGATTGCCAGCGCGATTGAAAGAATGATAATGATACTTAACATACGTTCCCCTCCTGATATGTTTTGGGTGTCTGTGAAATGACGGAAGCCTAAGCTTCCTCTTCAATCCCAAGAAGCCTGTAAGGAATCGTCTTTGTCATATGGTAAATATGTTCCTCTGGGATGCCATGGTCAGCCAGATACTGCATGTATTCTTCTAAAGCAAGTTCCCAGTGTGGGTTTTCTGTCTGCCCGCCGTCTGTATCTACCATAACATGTTCATAGCCTACTGTTTTGATGATTTCCAGATTGTCCGGGAGATTGCTCTTGTAAGCGCCACCGCCCATATTCTGTGCATAACACCGTTCCAGGATCACATCATAATCTTTTACCAGGCGGATCTGGTCTTCCATGCTCATGTCTACTACCCACCATTCCGGATGAGTGATAACGATCTTTTTTACACCTGCATCTCTTGCTGCTTCTACCACTACAAATGCTTCTTCCGGAGAGACATGGGCAGTTCCAAGGACTACGTCATAGTCACGGATCAACTTAAATACATCTAAAAGTTCCGGAACCACTTTTCCATCCCGTACCAGTTCAATACCATTAGTGGGATCCTGTCCCATTTTTTCCAGATGGCGTTTCGCAGACTGAGTAGGAAGCCAGATCTCTTTTGCCCCCAGTTTTAAGCCTTTTTCTACGGCTTCCGGGTTAATACCGCCGATGACCTTGTTCATAACAACACCGCCGTACATGGTAAAACCGGTATTTTCACCGTAAACTCTTTTTACATACTGATTGGTGAGATATGCGCGGTTTACCGTAAAGCCCAGATGAGTCTTTATGACAATGGCTCTGGCGCCGACTCTGACCGCTGCATCTGCCAGCTGAAAATCATCATAAGCACGAAGTCTTAAGTCTGGATTTGTGTGTACGTGCATATCGCACACGCCTTTCATGGAAATCTTTCCCATAGTGAACCTCCATTTTGAGAGTATGTTTTATTGATCTGTTTTTATCAGTTTATATCATTATAATAATCTATTTTTGCCAACAGAAAAATGCAAAATATGATATAATATATATCGGAAAAACCGATATCAATAAGTGAAAAGCAGATGGGAATGTGCAGATCCGTCAGTGCAGGTTGAACAGATGAAGGGGAGTACAGATCATGGAAATGAAAGAATTATATTATTTTATTGCCATAGCAGAAGAGAAGAGCATTTCAAAAGCGGCAGAGCGGCTGTTTATGGCCCAGTCCAGCCTTAGCCAGTTTTTAGGCATACTGGAAAATAACGTAGGAAGCAAACTGTTTATCCGTACTTCCAGAGGCGTATGTCTGACCCAGGAAGGGGAGCTGATGCTTCAGTATGCTTATAAGACACTGGCAGAATACAGATCGGTACAAAATGAGATCAAAGATATCAAACAGTTAAAAAGCGGTCGTGTGATCATGGGAATCAGTACGTTCAGAGGTTCCTATCTTCTTCCGCCTGTGTTGAACGCATTCCATCTGGAGCACCCGGATGTGAAGGTAGAGATTGTGGAGAAAAATTCTATGGCATTGGAACAGATGCTGCTGTCCGGTGAGATCGACATTGCCCTTCTGGTCATGTCTGAGGCAGATCCTAGACTGAACATAGAGCGTGTTATGAAAGATGAGATATGCCTGATCACCAGCCCTACTCATCCGATCATGGATTTTGTCCGAGATAATGAGGATAACTCTGATTCCAGGATACCCCAGTACGTGAATTTAAAAGATACCCTTGCATATGAATATCTTCTCAGCGACTACGATACCATCCTGGGACGGGAAGCAAGGCGCATCTTTAACAGAAATGGGGTACAGCCCATTGCCAGCAACCATGCGCTGTCAGCCCTTATGTCAGCAGCTATGGGAGCAGCGGGACTGGGACTTGCATTTACTTATTACAGCTCCAGACATTATTTCAGAAATGCAGAATTTTTATCTTTAGGCGCAGAAAGTGCCTTTGTAGACTTAGGTATAGCACTGCCGCCTGGCAGATACCATTCCAGAGCAGCTTTAGCGCTAAAAGATACCCTGATGGAGGTTTTACAGGCGGCAGATGGGTGAATATACGAATGTTGCCAAGCAGTTATTTCTCCTCACGGCTGCAGATTGCCAGCCGGTGCTGGTATTTCTCCCTTGTAGCCATTCCGCCCCTGATATGGCGCTCAGATTTGTTCAGATCCAGGACCACTCGGGTCTGGGCGGCAAGAGATGGATTGATAGAGATAAGTCTCTCCGTGCAGTCCTTATGCACTGTACTCTTGCTTATCCCAAATCGTTTTGCAGTCTGGCGTACCGTAGCGTTGTGATCTATAATGTAATTAGCAATGGCCACAGCCCGTTCTTCAATATAATCTTTCAAAGGAAAACCCCTCAGAATACTTTTGTACAGTCTATGAAAGTATCTGAGGGGTTATGTATAGAGATTGTATCAGTTTTGAATCACATGCGATTTGGAAAGTTCTTTTCCCTGTTAGAATAAATATATCTTATTACTTTGTGAATATTGCTGAAATATATGATATAAAAGTTCAAATTGATATGGAAAGTTGATAAACGTGGCAGAGGGGAGGTACTTGAAAGGTAGATTGATGATTTTAATATACTAATGGTACACACTCAAAGTTGAAGGTATTGTTATTGTCAGAAAGGAGTATGATGTTTATGAAAAGAATATTATCACTATTATTATCTGCTATGCTTCTGTTGTCAATATCATTTACGACTTTTGCGGAATCAAACGTCATCACGACTAATATTCAAACCTTAGAAAAAAGTGATGAGAAATGTGTAGTAAAAGAAACGAGAACAGATAGTATTATTATTTCTACAAACGATAAAGTTAATAATACATTGACAATTGAAACTTACGATATATCTGATAAAAGAAAGCTTAATACCCAAACGTATTTCCTGAATGTATTAGAAAAAAACATTGAACTGAATAATAAAATTGAGCTTTTGAGCGGAGATGAGTATGAACATACTTTTTCTGATCGCGAATATGATATTTATTTTGAGTATGAATCCCCTCAATGGCAAATCCGTTCTAAGAATGAACGAAAATTAGGATATGAAAGTACTGTAAATGATATGAGTTATCTGGAAAACTTTCGTTTAGCAGTTAAAGATGTTAACTCTGCCGAGAAAAATATCATAGGTTCTGTAGGTAGTACAGTTGCAGTAACAGCAATTGCTGCATATTTAACAGGTGGCATTGGTGCCGGTTCTGCTGCCGCAGGGGGGGAGTGCAGCTATAGTAGCTGCTTTTACAGACTTAGATAATGCTTGTGATAATGCAGACTACTACTTTGGAAGAGTTGAGTTTGCTCCATATTAAAGAGATGAATAAGCCCATTATAGTAATTGATTTTATAGGATCAATTTTTATTGTTTTTATGGTTTACCCCGTAACTATAAAAACATATATGGATATATATGTGTTATGTTTAGATATACTCTATATTTTTTTATCAGTAGTCGTATTGAAAAAAAATATGTTTAATAGACTGAACATAAATATCTTTATGATTGCCGGACTATTAGTTGGTATTGTTTTTGAAGTTTTGCTTAATTTTGGACAAGCTTCCATGTCCGATTATTTTAACTTGAAAGCCTTTTTACTTTTTATCATTTTACAGGTATCTTTGATCAATGCAGGAAATTATCTTTTAAAAACTTTTTAACTTTTTTTGACTATTCGCTCAACATCATAAAACACAGCCATGTATTTCAGAAAGGGACTATAGGAGGATATGTTGTAGCTGGTATCGGTGGAGTGGAATTGTTATTTGCCAAAAAGACTGGTGTCCGTATCTCCAAGAGAATTTTCAATGGATTTGGAAATGCTGTTTTCTGCAAAATAGTAGATTAATAAATTTTCACTTTTGGTCGATATGTAATATAAGATTAAAATGGGAACTTGGTTTTGAATTGGATCTTGATCAGGTGTGGTGTTGAAAAGAATAGGAACGGGTATTTAGCCATCTGGACAATTAGATTCGGGTGGCTTTTTACTGTAGAGTGAATAGGACAGAAGGGAAATATGGACGAAAAGATACTAGTGACAAGGCCTTCAATGCCGTCATACGATGAATATATAGAGGCGATAAAACCATTGTGGGATTCTCATTGGATCACAAATATGGGAACATATCATCAGCAACTTGAAAAAGAACTAAAAGAATATCTGGATGTGCCGGGACTGTCATTAATGGTTAATGGACATATGGCACTGGAACTTGCGATCCAGGCATTTGATTTTCCAGAAGGAGCAGAAGTTATAACGACTCCGTTTACCTTTATATCTACGACACATGCAATCATAAGAAACAGATTAAAGCCGGTATTTTGTGATGTTAAGCTAAATGATGGAACAATAGACGAAACAAAGATAGAAGACCTGATAACGGAAAATACAGTGGCAATCCTGCCGGTACATGTCTACGGAAATGTGTGTAATGTAGAGAAAATTCAAAAAATTGCAGACAAGCATGGTCTCAAAGTGATCTATGATGCCGCCCATGCTTTTGGAGTGAAATACAAAGGGAGAGGAATTGGAAGTTATGGCGATGCATCGGTGTTTAGCTTTCATGCCACAAAGGTCTATAATACGATCGAAGGCGGCGCAGTATCATTTTCAGATCTCAGCTTATACGAAAAATTACATAATTTGAAAAATTTTGGAATACGGGGAGAAGATCGGGTGATCTCCATAGGTGGCAATGCGAAAATGAATGAATTCTGTGCGATCATGGGATTGTGCAATCTGAAGCATATTGATGAGGCGATTCAGGCGAGGAAAGAGAGATACGCACATTACATAGAATTATTAAAAGATACTGTGGGAATTAAACGGCTTGGGAGAAATAAAAACGCAACCAATAATTATGCGTATTTTCCAATACTTGTCAAAACGGAATATGGAAGAGACAGAGATGGGCTATATGATTATTTAAGGCAAAATAATATATATGCGAGAAAGTATTTTTATCCCATTACAGCGGACCAGGAGTGCTTTAGGGATAAATATAAAAAACTGATGCTGCCGGCAGCAAGAAATATTTCAAAACAAATATTGACTTTACCGCTGTATGAAAATCTGGACATGAGAAGTATATCAGATATATGCACGATAATAAACGATACGAAGGAGAGAAAGCATTAGCATGAAAATAGCAATTATGCAGCCGTATCTTTTTCCATATATAGGCTATTTTTCACTTATAAAAAATACGGATCATTTTGTATTCTTTGATACGCCGCAATATATCAGAAAGGGCTGGATCAATAGAAACAGGATTATAGGGGCTACGGGGGAAGCAGTCTTTTTTACGATACCTGTGCAAAAAGCGAAAAGGGAAACGCCCATTAATAAAATAATGATCTCACAAAATGAAAACTGGAAAATGAAGATACTGGGGCAGCTTAACGTGTACAAAAGGGCTCCTTATTATAACGAGGTGATCCAGCTTGTAAATGATACATTAGGTATACAAACATCAAGCATATCGGATATGGCAATAGCCAGTATTGTAAAAACATGTGAGTATCTGGGAATACACATGAAAAGCGATGTCTTTTCAGAAATGAATCTGCGTATACCAAATGTAAATGCACCGGATGAATGGGCTTTATATATTACGAAAGAATCAGGATATGATACATATGTAAACCCACCGGGCGGGAGATCCTTCTTTGACCCGGAAAAATATAAAAAACATAATATAGATCTGCAGTTTCTGGAACAGGAGATCGTGCCATACAGACAAAAAGGAAAGGAATTTATTCCGGCTTTGTCAATCATTGATGTTATGATGTTCTGCAGTAAAGATCAAATTGCCAGTATGCTGCGCCAATATCAGATAAGGAGAAAAAATGAGAACGGATATCAATAGAACAGCCTTAAATATTTCTACATTTTGTAATCTTCGATGCAAACACTGCCTGGCTTTTATCCCATACTATAAGGATCCACGCAATATGGAATATAGGGAGGCGGTTTTACAGCTTAAGATGTATTTTACGGTCGTAGATTCGGTGGAACACTTTACTGTGACGGGGGGGGAGCCATTGTTAAATAAAGATGTTTATAAAATTTTAACAGAGGTATATAAATATTCTGGACAGATCAGAAAGTCAGTAGATTTTGTCACGAATGGAACATTGGAAATACCATTGGAACTATTAGAGCTATTTGAAAAAAACAAAAATAAAACAAAGGTGGTTATAAGCAACTATGGAGAAAATCTGTCAAAAAAAGCTGATATCATACAGCATGAGTTAGAAAAGAGGGAAATACCTTTCAGAGTATCAAAATTTTATGGTGATAATTTATATTACGATGGCTGGATAGATTTTTCGGATCATTCATTAAAATGGGATACAAAAGAAAAAAGGGACGAAAATGCGCAGAAATGTATTCACAGGGTTGGAAAATACTTTGTTATAAATGACGGGGAAATACATTGCTGCTCGAGATCCTATTGGAGAATGAAACAGGGAATAATTCCTAAGGTGAGGGGGGAGTATGTTCCGCTAATGGATCCGTCAATTACGATAGAAGAGAAAAGGGAAGATTTGATGCAAATGTTCAATCAAAAAAGCAGTACATCATGTGCCTATTGTGTAGGCTTGTGCAATGAAACCAAGAGAGTTTTACCTGCCCAGCAGTTAAACAATATACGTAACAGTTAGCAGAAAAATGAATAAAGTGGAATGGTAAGATGAAAAAAATTTTAGTTACAGGTTTATGCACATTACATTGGGGAAGACTGCAATATGGAAATATCGGAAACTACTATATTATAGAGCCACTATTCAGACTTTTGCACAAATACTTCCCAGGATATGCCATAACAACTACTTTTCAAATGACAGAGGAATTTGCCAGGAAGGAAAAAATTGAGATTGTCCCGATGTGGTTATATTATAATTGGGATTCTCAGAATGATCTAAAAAACGCATATGATGATGTCGAAAAAGCAAGAGGATATATTCGGAAAGAGGTCTGTTATAGCGGCTTAACGGAGTATGGTAAGCTGGTATCACAGTGCGAATTTGTTTTAAATGTATCGGGAGATATGTGGGGAGATAACGCGGAGCATGTAGGGCATCAGCGTTTCCTGGTAGACTGTTTGAAAATGCTGACCGCACAGGTGCTGGGAATAAAGACAATATTATATGCAGTGACACCGGGACCGTTCAACAGGATTGAGGATAAAAAGCTTGCGCTGCAGGTGTTCAAAAATTTTTCCATGGTCGTGATCAGGGAAAAATTATCTAAAGAAAATCTTGTTAAATGGGGATTTCCAACGGATCACGTTGTCTGGGCTCCCTGCCCCTCTTTTTTATTTGAGCCAAACAAGGAATATCAGTCGAAGTGGATAAGAAGAATTGAACGGTTGCACCAAAGCAACGAGAAGGTAATAGGTTTAACATTTGGCGGATTTAATATGCCGGTGGGTCCCTATGATATGTGGCCAAGAGATCCGGAACAGTATCGCGTATTTTTGAATGTGGCGGAATACATTATTAATGAATTAAAAGCGGATATCATGATATTTTCCCACACTAACGGCTTTGAGCTTCCGCCGCAGTTTAAACTAATAAATGGTCGTGATTTCATGATCCTGAATCAGTTTTATAAATTGCTGGTTGACAGGAATCAAAATTATAGAGAACATGTAATATTAGTTGATGAACCGTTATTGCCGTGCAATATTAAAAAATTAATAGGCAGACTGGATATGCTGATCACAGGCAGGGTTCACGCTTCTGTTGCAGCGACAAGCCAATGTGTCCCGACTGTGTATATGGAATATAACCAGAATGTGATCTACAGTGATAAAATGTATGGATTTTCATCCCAGATCGGCATGGAAAAATACGTGTCGGCGCCAGGAAATTTTAATGATCTGGCAGCGATAATAACGGATTGCTATGATAATATTGATCTTGTGAGAAGACAGCTGGAAGAAAAAATCCCTGTAATAAAAAAACAGGCAGAAGATATCTTTGAGGATATCAGAAAAATATGTGTGAACAAAAAATAATATATGAATGGTGTAAAGGGAAAAAATACACGGAAAGAATCAGCACTTTTTTAAAAGAAGTTGATCCGGTCATGATTCCAAAACTGAGTGAACGCGTAGCAGTTGATGAATATGCAGAGAAGCTGGCATGTAATGCGGATACGGTATTTGCAAAGAATAAATATCAGGATATAGCAGCATGCTCTGTTTATTGCAATAGAGGGGATGCATTTGTTTCATCAGTAGCAGTAAAAAAAGCGTTTTGGAATCAAGGAGTGGCAACAGGACTCTTGAAAGAGACAGCAATACATGCGAAAGAGAAAAAATGTTTAAGAATATTTTTGAAGGTCTGGAGCGAAAATATACCTGCCGTGAAATTATATGAGAAAGCAGGTTTTTCATTAGCCTCAAAAGAAGGTGAATGGAGTATCATGGTGATGCTTATAGATGAGGAGAAGGGTATATGCTATATATGACATTACAAGAAGTCAGGGAACGAATTGATAAAAATTATGAATGTATCCGGGAAATTGAAAAACTAGTCCCGGAGCAAAAACAGGAAGAACAAATGCTGGGGCTGATCTCCCTGATCGGATCAATGTATTCAGAATTTGTAACAGGGGTATATTCAAGTGAAGGTCTGGAACGATATATTAGCAATATTGGAAGAAAAGTAAGGCTTTCAGACAAGATTAAAGCTCCGGATAATAAAGTATTGATTGTCATGAGCAAAGCGTCCTATATCGGTGGGCACACGGTTTTAGTCCATAACTGGATAAAGTGGGATGATACGAAGCAGTATTCAATCGCATTTACGGATTCGGATGAACTGGATACACCGGATTTTATCAGGGACGCTGTCGATAGTTCAGGAGGAAATATTGCATATCTCAGGGGAGATTATTTGCAAAAGGCGGAAAAGTTAGCGAACTTATCGGAAGAATTTGAGAGAATAATTTTATTTACACATATGAATGATATTATTCCGATACTTGCATATAGCAATCCCGGATGGAAAATACCGATATATTTTTATAATCACGCTGATTTCAGGTTTTCTTATGGGTTTCGAATTTCAGACGCCGTATTGAATTTAGGGCAATTTGATGTAGATAAGAGCATACGATACAGGGGGGTTAAAAAAAATCAGAGTGTATATATGCAATTTCCCGGAATGGGGGAATTTGAACAGGAAAAAGACAGGATTGTCATTAACAGGGATAAGCTGAGAAAAAAAATAAATTGTAAATACGGCTTAAAACAAAATGATAAATTAGTTGTTTCCATGGGAGCTGATTTTAAGTATGAAAGCATTGTCGGATATGAGTTTGACAGGTATGTAAAAAAAATTGTTGAAAGCGACCGGAAAAGTGTTTTTTTTATTATAGGAGCAGATAAAAACAGACCAAAATGGAAGCAGCTGGAAAAGAGTACGCAGGGAAGAGCGAGAATTTTAGGAGTTTTGCCGCGCGAGGAAGCAGATGAATTGATATGTGCCGCTGATCTATACATTGTATCATTCCCAATGATGTCTTATGGCAGAAAGCTTGCGGATAGCATGAAAATTCCAAGTCTCTGTCTCAATATTATTGGCAGAAATGTGGATACAAATGATATCAGAACGGCGGATTCCGTCGATGAGCTGGTTGAAAAGACGATAGATGTACTGAATGGCAATGAAAAGAAATACCTACATACATCGCAGATAGAACAGTGGTCCAAAGAACGGTGGCTGAAAGAATGGGAAAAGGTATGTGCGGCTTTTCCAACACACAAAATACAGGAATTTCATCCGCAAAGACATATCGAGAAACAGGAATACGTTAATTGTCAGCTTATGCAGGAAACAGCAGGACGGTCCATTGCCTATTATATGAGTACGCATCCGGTCAGTAAAGAGGTAAGACAGAAAATAGCCGAACTGGATGAAAGATATGAAATGGATATTTTTCAAAGAGACATATATGAATCATATAATAACGCAATTGGCATGGCGGATAAAAATTACAAATTATACCAGACCGCTGTAAAATGGCTGAGAATAAAGCAGTCGGGTAAAAAAATCGCACAGTACCTGAGCCGGAAAGGCTGTCATACGGTGGCAATATATGGAATGGGCTATATGGGGCAGACACTGGCGGACGAATTGACGGATGGAAATGTAAAAGTATTATACGGAATTGATCAGAATGCTGGAAATCTGAAATGGAAAATAAAAATATGCAGACCATCTGATAAGATCGAACCGGTAGATTTAATTATAAATACAACAGTTATTGATAATTCAATGATACTGCATGGAATGGAAGAGAAAAATATACCAATGGCTGCATTTGATGAATTATTAGACCAGATATTGCCGTATACGCATTGTATAGACGGTAACAATCAGATAGAGCGAGAGGAATAAAAGTGCAAGGGATTTTATATTGGATAACCGGATTATCAGGCGCGGGTAAAACAACGATAGGAACCAGGCTTTATTATGAAATGAAAAAAACACATGATAATGTCGTTCTTCTGGACGGAGATATATTAAAAGAGATCGTGGATGAAAATGTAGGATATTCGGATGGGCAGAGAAGAAAAAGGGCAATGAAATATGCCAGAATTTGTAAAATGCTTACAGATCAGAACATATATGTAATTTGCTGTACCGTGGCAATGTATGATGAAGTGCGCAAATGGAACCGGGAAAATAACAAAAGATATGTTGAAGTGTTTTTGGATGTTCCGGTGGAAGTATTAAGGGAAAGAGATCAAAAAGGGCTGTATTCGAAATTGGAAAATGGAAAAATAAAAAATGTAAGTGGTATGGATTTACAGGTGGAATTTCCTAAAACACCGGATATCACGGTTAGAAATGACGGTAGCCGCACAGTGGCAGATGTTGTAAAAGAGATCATGGGCTTTCAGCCGCAGTATAGATCAGATTTTGACAGGGATACGGGTAATTACAAAAAATAGTATAAGGCGGAAATGTTATGATAAATGGTCAAGCCATAGAAAAGTATATTAAAATGCTCATAGATCAGAATATTACAAGATTTGTGATATATCCATATGGTGTAAATGGAAAGAGCATTCATCAAGTGTTAAAAAATAAATTTAATATTGAGCCGATCTGTATTGTAGACAATATAATATGCCAGTGGAATACCGATATTATCAGTTTAGAGGAGTTTAAAAGAAGAGAAAAGAAAGATTGTTATGTGATATTAACTGTAGAAAAAAATGAATTGAATACAAAAATGTTTGAACAGTTAAAATCATTCATGGGAGAAGAAAAAATCATTAATATATTGGATTGTGAAAACTACATACCCGAAGATGCATTCCCAGACTTTTCAGCTTTTCAGCTTAAATCCTTATTAGGAAAAAGGAATTATGGTATTGCCCAGGAACAAAGCAATATGATGAAAGTCAGGATTTTAAATTTTTCCAGTGCTACATGGAATGCAATTCGTACAATTTGTCAGGCATGTCAGGCGGATGCACAAATTGATTTACTGGTCATAATGGGACAAAAAAATATGTCAGAGGATATGCTTGATGAAATGAGAACACATGGATTTGACTATATTAGTATTCATGAGTACAGCGTCAAAGATGACAAACCTGATATATTGGTCATTAGCCATCCGTATGATATATTTTCTAATATACAGGACTGCCGCAGATACTGTAAGTTAATTGTAGTTGCATCTATGCAGTTAGTAAGATATGCACACAACTGGACAAGCTTTTTTTTAACCCAGAGGCATGGATTTGGAAGATTTTATCCGGACTATTATTTGTTTGATTCGTTATTGTACCATGATATTGTAAATGCAGGATATGGGTCGGACAGGGTTGTTGAAATGGGAAATCCTAAATTTGATGGTATATTTGAAAATATACAGAAAAAACAGATACCTGAAGGATGGAAAAAAATTCTGTGGGGGAGGGGGGTAAAGAGAGTGATTTTATGGACGACGGATCATGGTGTGCATGATGGGAAAATAACAGAAGATGTTACACTGGATCTATATGGAAAACATCTTTTTGAATATGCAGAAAGTCATGCAGAAACAGGATTTATATTTAGACCACATAAAGCACTTATTCGTGAACTTCAGGATGCAGGATTGTGGTGTGAAGAAGATTTAGAAGAATTGAAACAATACTGTATGCGGAGCGGAAATATAGTATTTGATGATACTTTTACATATGATGCGGCATATTCAGTGGCAGATGCCGTTATTACGGATGCATATTGTGGAATTACCTGTTCAGCGCTGCCATTATTAAAGCCAATGCTTCTCTTGTACCGTACAAAAGATAGTATGCCATACCATAAAGAAATAGCAGAGTGTACTTATTCGGCTGCAACAAATGAGGAAATAGATGAGTTTATAGCACATGTTGTCTTGGGCGAAGAAGACCCCAAGTATGAATTACGCAAGATAAATGCTGCAAAATGTGTAAAAAATTTTGACGGCAAAAACGGATGGAGAATTAAAGAATTTTTAAAGCAGAAATACTGGACCATGGGCAGGTCTGAAAGAGGATAAAATGGAGAGATTTAAAAACAACACAGTTATTTTTAGGGACTGCGCATATAAGAATGGAAAATTATATTTTTTTGATGCCGATAACGTAATTCCCATCAGTTTGGATCTGGATAACGGGAAATTCAAGATTTTACCGATCGAGAATATAAAACAGTTCCGTGGGAACCCATTCGATTTGGAGACAGAATGGGAAAACTGTTTGTATGCAGTAGAAATGGATGGAAAATATATGTGTCGGTATCAGCTGGATACAGGACATGTAAAATATATAGAAATTAATTGTGGGATAAGAAAAGATGGTAATCTGGCCTTCTTGGAGGCATATAACGATTATATATATATATTCAACCGCTTTGGCATGGTTGTTATCTATGACACAAAGACGGAAACGGTACATACTGTAGATGCGGCAGTCCAGGATAAAGAATTTATTACAGGATGTCATTATGGACAAAGCTATTATCTGTTTTCCAATGATGGTACCACAGTGCTGGAATTTGATATAGGAAGTGGAAACTGGAAGACACATAATAGTACGGATATGCTGGCAGGTCAGGCAAAAGTGGTACATGCAGTATGTGATGAAACCAAAATATATATTCTTTTTGAAAATGCTTCAATTGTAGTGTGGAATGTCATGGAAAACAGGAAACAGCAGATAGATATCGCAAAATTCTATTACAAAAGTAATCCGGCTGTTTCAAGAATATGTATTACAGACAGGAACATAATTGTTTTACCATCCCTGGAGAAAGATATTGTATGTATTGAAAAACAGACGGGTGAGGCATACTGTATGGATACTTATCCGCCGGATTTCCAATATGATGCCGGAAAGAAAAAATGGAGCAAATATATAGGGTATTGCGAGAATGACACAGCATATTATTTTGCCTGCCGCACAAGCGAATACATTTTGGAGGTTTCAAAGCTGAGCGGAAAGCTCAAGTGGATAAAATCAAAGATCGATGCAGATGAACCGTTTTATTATGATATAGCGCATGGAGTGCTATACGAAAAAGAGGGATATCTGGAACTGATGCTAAAAGAGATACTATAGCAAGTTTCTTAAATAACGCATCTTCTTTACAGCGGTGATAAAATATAGTGTAGGAGATGATAGTATGCTACACAATGAAGCCAGAAAACTGGTATTGGAAGCCTGGGATAAAACCCATAATGCCAGGGAGATTGCAAAATATTTTTCAGTAAATGAAAGCACTATATACCGCCTTGTAGAGGAGCGCGCACGTACTGGCAGTTACGAGACCAGAACGCAGCTGAGAGGACGGAAAACAATTCTTACAGAAAAGCATCACCACGATATTCTGGAACTTGTGCAAAAACAACCGGATATCACAATGAAGGAGATTGTCGAAACGCTTCATTTACCGATAGGCGACGAAGCCGTCAGACGTTTTCTGATAAAACAAGGTGATACCTATAAGAAAAAGTCTTTGCATGCAAAAGAACAGGAGCGTCCCCGATGTGCAGAGAAAACGCAGCAAATGGACAGAAACTATATCTGGTGCAAATGCAGAACATCAAATATATCTCGATGAAAGCGGTATTAATACAAATCTCACAAGGCACTATGCACATGCAGTACATGGGAAACGTGCCATGGATGCTACCCCGATAAACACACCTGCCGGAACAACTGTTTTGTCATCCATCCGACTTAACGGCAGTCTGGTATATACTACGTACCAAGGTGGAACAACTGCACAACGATTTCGCGAATATATGGAAAAACAATTGATACCGAGTCTTGAGAAAGACGATGTTGTGATCATGGATAATATGCGTTCCCATCATGCCAAAATAGTAACGGAACTTTTGGACAAGGCAGGTATTTCCTATCTGTATTTGCCACCATACAGTCCAGATTTGAACCCCATTGAAAAAATGTGGTCAAAAATGAAGTCCATCCTCAGAAAGAGGAAAATCCGCATTGCTGCTGATCTACCTGTGGCTGTAAAAGCGGCCTTAGAAACAATAAGCATGAATGATTGCAAAGGGTGGTTCCACGCGTCAGGAATTTGCGTTAATTAAGAGGATAGCTATAGGTTATAGAAAAATGAAAAGGTGAATCACATATGGAGGAATTACAGATTATTTCATAATATGGGAATAAAACGATGAAGTATACAAACGCGTCAATAAAAAAATTTGCGCAATATGTAAAAAACAACAATAAAAAAATAATATTATTTGGCTCGGGTGCGGTATGTAAAACCTTTATTCCATATATATTAGATCAATATGGAATTTCAGAACATGTTCTTTTGGTAATTGATAATAATCCGGCTAAACAGGGTCTGACGATTCGATTTAATAAAAAGGTTGTAAGGGTCTGCTGCATAGATGTTTTAGAACGCTGTAAAGAAGACTATTGCATTGTAATAACAAACGGAGATTTCTATTCCGTAATGGATCAGCTTGATCGGATAAAAGAATGCAAAGACAAGGTCTGCTTTATTGCGGCTGTCATTCAATTAGACCGGGAATATGATAAGAAGCTGAATTTTGTATATCATGATTTTCAATCTCCTCAGATTCCTAAAATCATTCATTATTGCTGGTTCTCAGGAAGGGAAATGCCAATGGACCTGCAGAGATGTGTTGCGACCTGGAAGGAAAAATGCCCGGATTATGAGATCATCTGCTGGAATGAATCGAATTACGATGTGAACAAGTACAGGTACACAAAAGAGGCATATGCCTTACAAAAATGGGGGTACATTCCCGATATTGTCAGGCTGGATGTCTTGTATGAATTGGGAGGATTTTATTTTGACACAGATGTAAGGATATTGAAAAATCTCGATGATCTGCGATATCAGCAGGCTTTTTGCGGCAGGGAGAGAGCCGGACATGTTAATTTTGGCGGAGGATCGGGAAGCATTCCTCACAGTGCTGTTGTAAAAAAAATCCTGGAATTCCGCCAGGATGAACCGTTTGCGCTCGGGAATGGATGCTATAATGCGGAGGCAAGCGGCTATTATGAGACCGCTCCATTGATGGAACTTGGGTTAAAAATAGAAGATATAAATCAAAAGCTTGATGGAATTAATGTTTATGCTTCGGAGTTTTTTTCCCCGTATAATTATATCAATGGGGACAATATTAAAAATGAAAACACCCATTCCATTCATTATTTTAGCGGAAGCTGGATCGAAGGCGGAGAAAAGTTAAGAAAAGAAACCAGAGAAAAATATAATGTTGTAAAAAATGAACTGGGAGAACTGGTGTAATGGCAAGATTTGTATTTGGTATGGGAATTGCCTTAATTAATCATTGGAAAATAATTAAAAAAAATTTCAACCCGGATTATGGAATCGATAATGACAAAAGCAAATGGGGAAAAAGTGACACATATACAAATCTGACATGTATTGCGCCGGAAAAATTGTATGGACAAAAAGATGCAGAGGCCTTGATCACTGTCGGAGATCCATACATAATAGAAAAAATAAAAAAGCAGCTTGAGGATATGCATATTCCATACAAGGTGCTCGTGCAAGAGATCGACAAATGGACCAGTGGAGAGAAGCTGCCGGAGCATTTACGATCAATGAGTGATAATGAAAAGAAGATTTTACTGTTTAATACGCCGGAACATGACAATATTGGGGATCATTTAATTACGCTTGCGGAATTAGATTTCCTGAAAAAATATTTTAAGGATTATAAAATATATGAAATAACGGATATTGAATATAGCTGGTATCATTTGAAAATCAAAAAAAACGTTACAATAAATGATATCATACTGATCACGGGCGGTGGGTTCCTTGGCTCATTATGGTTGTACAATGGGGAGAAAAATGTCAGGAATATTTTAAAGGAATACCATCATAATAAAATAGTTATTTTGCCACAAACAATTTATTTTGAGGAAAATGATAGAGGAAAAAAAGAATTAGAGGAGACGAAGAAAATTTATAACAGTCATAATAACCTTACAGTTTGTGCCAGGGAGAAAAAATCATATGAGATATTATCCCAAATATTAAAACCACATATCCGGGTAGAATTATTACCGGATATGGCACTATTTTATCATGTAGGACGTGTGGGGAAGAAAGAGGGAAAAAGGGAAAAAAAGGCAATCCTATGTCTGCGGAATGACAAGGAAAAAATTCTTACATCCATGGAACAAAAGAAAATCGAACAGGAGCTTATCCTTCAAAACTGGGAAATACAAAAAACGTCGATGCATTCCGGGGAATTTTTGGGGATAAATGGACGGAAAGAACAGGTTTACAATAAGCTGGCACAGATCCAGGATTCCGGATTAGTTGTGACGGATACATTACACTGTATGATATCGGCGGCCCTTACCGGAACACCGTGTATTGCATTTAATAATCTTTCGGGAAAAGTCGAAAATGTATATAAATGGATAGAAAAAATGCCATATATCCAACTGTGCAACGAACGAACTGAATTTGAGGACAAGGTGCAGGCGCTGGATAAAAAATCAGAAATCTGTAACAACGTCCGATTTAAAGAGTATGAGGAACGATTGGAAAAAATTATCAGAGGAATGTGAATTGTGGATAAATTAAGACCTAAACGGTTTATTAATTGCTATGTGCCAACACAGGCATGTAACTTCAGATGTACGTATTGCTATATTGGACAAAAAAAAGTTTTTGACAATAAGATGTTTCATTGTATATATCTGATTGAAACTATGAAAAAAGCGACTTCCAAAGAACGGCTCGGAGGGATGTGTATTTTCAATTTGTGTGCCGGTGGAGAAACGTTACTGACACCGGATATATTGCCGGTGATCAGAATGCTGCTGGAAAATGGACATAATGTTTCAATTGTAACAAATGGGACGGTGACAGCATCATTTGAAAGGCTACTGGAGCTGCCGGAAGAGATAACAAGATTTTTATATATAAAATTTTCGTTCCATTTTCTTGAATTAAATAGAACAGGACAGCTTAATGTTTTTTTTAAAAATGTACATAGAATACAAAACGCTGGCATTTCATTTTCAATAGATATCACGCCATGTGATGAGCTGATTCCATATATCAGTCAGATAAAGGAGATTTTCGACAAAGAAATGAATGGTGCGATGCCGCACATTTCGGTTGCAAGAGATACCACCAGTACAGAGTTAAAGATTTTATCCAATATGGATAAAGAGGAATATCAAAAAGTATGGGGGCAATTTGATTCAGCGAAGTTTGACTATAAAATAAAGGAATTTCTGGTTCCGCACCGGGAATATTGTTTTGCGGGGAAATTGAGCTTTTCACTGGAACTTGCTACCGGAAACTGCAGAATATGCGATGGGGCGCCTGACCCGAAAAGCATGGATTTTTATAATTTGTACGAAAATCCGGAGGAAGAAATTCCCTTTGTGGAGATTGGATGCAACTGTCCTACAGCGCATTGCTATAATTGCCATGCGCTGCTGACATTGGGAACAATACCGGAGCTGGTCACGCCGACATATACGCAAATGTTAGACCGGACCGATAAAGATGGAAAGCATTGGCTTACAGAGGACCTGCGGGAATTTTATTCCTGTAAGCTGGGGGAGTAAAGGAACGCATACCATGGGCAGATTACATATTTCATTAGATGATGTAAAGGGAATTTTTAAAGTATTGGCAGAGGATTCCATGGATAGTATCTTTGAAACAAGAACATTGGCATTTTTAAATAAAATGCATGAATTATATGGAATGCAGATCGGTCTGTTCTGTACATATCAGGATGGAAATTTTTCCCTGGAAAAAGTATCTGAAAAATATGTAGATGAATTTAGAAGAAACCAGAACTGGCTAACATTCGGGTTTCATTGTTATGATGAAAATCTGACATATGATAGAGATAATTTAAATGATTTTCAAAGACATTTTGATAGATTCCAAAAACAGATCAGACGGATAACCGGACAAAAAAATACTGTTGATGCACTTAGACTGCATTCTTTTGGGGGCAGTCTGGAAAATTGCAGATTTCTCCGGGAAAAAGGCGTTAAAACATTATTTACAGCCGATGATGACCGTACAAGCTATTATCTTAATGGGATTCAAATGGAACAATTAAAAAAAATGGGATCGTATTATGATAAAAAGGAAGACTTAATGTTTATCCGTTCCTGCACCAGATTGGAGAAAAGTACCGATATTATTTCTGAGATAGAGAATTATAAAAACATATCGGATGGAATGATATCCGTTTTTACGCATGAATGGCAGATGGACAGGAACGATGTCAGGAAACAATTAGAAGCGTGTTGTCGTTGGGACGGTGAGATGAGTGATTAAAATATCTATAATAATACCAGTGTATAATAAAGAAAGATTTTTGGACAGATGCATTCAAAGCGTATTAGACAGCCCATTGAAAGAATTTGAAATAATATGCATCGAAGATGGATCTACCGATGGATCAAAAGAATTGTTACAGGAAATTAAAAAAGATAATAGCAGCATCACTGTATTTACAAATGAAAAAAACCGGGGGGCAGCATATTCACGGAACATAGGGATAACACATGCAAAGGGAAAATATATTATGTTCCTGGATGCAGACGATTATCTGGATACAAATGCGTTGGAAATATATTATGAAACAATGGAAAAGTCCCAGGCGCAGGGATGCTTTATCAGATTCCAGATCAGCAGCGATCACGCAAGCAATGAAATGGGGATCATACATGAATATAAAGATGTATACAGGGGGCTGGACTTATTAGACAGGTTTGTCAATAACAATGAAAATTTTTTATATGCCTGCAATGCAATCTGGCAAAGGGAATTTTTACTGGAAAACAAGATACAGTTTAAAAATACAAAAATTGGAGAAGGGGGTCTGCTCATTCTTGAGGGACTTTTAAAAGCAGAGCGGGTAGTATGCAGCAATTTTGCAGGATACCATTACATGATAAATCCCACTTCAACAAATAAGGGAAAAGACGCGTTTCAGGAATCAGCGATCGGTCAGCTAAAACAGCTTATATTTATGATAAAACACTTAAAGGCTGATACAGAAAACAGGGAAATTGCCAATTTTTTAGACTGGTATATCAAAAAAAATATTGGAGGAATTACGAATCTGCGTTTGGCTGAAAATCAATATACAGAAAAAGGATTTTCGAAACCGGAAGATATTGTACTGCTTTCATTAATCCAGGGGAATTATTTAGAGAGAAAACTACAAATTGAGGATAGGATAGAATCAATACTAAAACGAAAGAAAAAGGTATATCTATACGGAGCCGGGTATGAGACAGCTGCGGCGATTAGGTATTGCCACCGGATGGGTATAGAGATAGTAAAAATATTTGTAACATCGAAGGAGAATAATCCTGATAATATATATGGATTCCATGTATATGAATTTGATGAAAAATCAGTAGATGATTTTAGTGTTCCGTTTCTGATAACAGCACATAAAAAGCATCAGGGGGCAATTATACGGACACTAAGAAAAAAAGGCATATTGAACATAGCGGCCGCTGTTTAGCCGGAATATCAAGGAAGGGTCATGATGGGAATTTATCCATTGGTAATTAAGGAGACAGAAAAGATATTAATTGTCGCTCCGCATCCAGATGATGAGAGTATTGGCACAGGGGGGCTGCTTTCCCTGTATTCAAATCAGTGTGATGTAATCGTAATGACAGATGGTCGATATGGCAATACTGAAATTCCACCGGATCAGATGCGGGAAATCAGGAAGAAGGAATTTTGCCAGGCAATGAAAAAGGCGGGACCACACCAATATATATTATGTGATCTTGAAGACGGAAAGCTTATTTTACATGAAAAGTATTTCAGGGAAATTGATTTTTCCCGATATACATTTATTTTTTTGCCAAATCCAAAGGACAATCACAGTGACCACATGGCAGCATATTTATATACGGTCAATGAAATAAAAAGACGAAACATAAAAAATATAAAGGTGTTTCAATATGAAGTACATACGCCGCTGCCTGATGCTACATGTTACCTGGATATTAGTACGGTTATAGAAAAAAAACAGGAACTTGTCGCGTGCCACAGTTCGCAAATGAAAGTCCATCCATATGTACAGCAGGTGAGAATATTGGCGCAATACAGGGGATATCAGAATGAACAGCCAGATAAGTTTTTAGAGGTTTATACAGAGGTTAAACTGGAAGAAAGACAAATAACGGCAGGAACGGAATTTGAACTTTCAAAATATAAGCAATTTACAAGAGTGCTGCTGAAATGGATTGATATCCGGAATTCGGGGAAAAGTATAGCGGATTTCATGAAGGGAAATGGATACTGTAAGGCAGCTGTGTATGGATATGGACCAATAGGAAAGCTGTTATATGAGGAATTAAAAAAAGCAGGCTGTGATATTCCGTATATTGTTGATAAAAATCCAGCCTTGCAGGCAGAAAATATCCATATATATCATGATATGGAAAACTTAAAAAAAGTAGATGTCATTATCGTAACCGCAATGTCCCATTACGAGGACATCGCAAAAGAGATAAGGGATCATACCGATATAAATGTTGTATCACTGGAAAAAATTATAATGAGCTATGAATGAGGAAAATCTTATGAAAACATATATATATGGAGCTGGAAACATAGCGTTGCATATTATCGCAAAAATGAAAGAATATGAAGGAGAGATCACGGGCTTTATCGATTCATATAAGAAGGGAGAATATGAAGGATATCCGATCGTTCTATTAGAGGATGTGGAGAAAGACAGCAATGTGGTCATCTCTGTGCTCAATACGAACAGCATATTGGAAATATACCAAAAATTAAGACAGGCAGGAATCTCTAATATTTACTGGTTCTATGATGCAACCCAAAAAGATATAAAGTATGATAATGCTGGATTTCTTGGAAAGGAATGTCTTAATCTGAGCGGTTGGGGAGATGTTGTGATGCCTCATATTGAACTGCACATTTCAGATAAGTGCAATTTGAATTGCAAAGGATGTACACATTTTTCCCCATTGTTTGAAGATGTAGGAGCAGTGTTGGAAAAAAAGATGGCGGACATAAGACAGCTGAAAAAAATGTTTTCAGATATATTCAGAATCGATATCTTGGGCGGCGAACCATTGCTTAATCCGCAATTAAAGGAATATGTTGTAGAACTCCGAAGAGAGCTTCCGAATACATTTATTCAAATATATACAAATGGATTACTGATTCCGAAACTGGGAAAGGATGTACTGCAGGCGATCCACGACTATAATATTGGAGTGTCGGTATCGGAGTATTATCCAACACATCAGATGATCGATAGGATTACGAAGTGCCTGAACCAATATGGTATAAGATACAGAATTGCGGAATACGATGGGAAGCAGCTGTTCAACAAGCCGATATCAATAAGTGAAAACAGTAAATATCCTAAAAAATGTATTTCGAACGGCTGTATAACAATCAATGATGGACTTATCGCACGATGCCCGACCCTGATGTATATTAGCAGGTTTAATGAATATTTTGATCAGAAGCTGCCTACGGATGGCATTTATCGGATCAGTGATTATAACAATGGGAAAGAACTGTTAGATGATATGAAGAGGGAAGTCCCTTTATGCAAGCATTGTATCGAGTGTGACATGGAATGGTCCGTATGCGGATCACAAAAACAAATGAAAGATTTTGCTGTAGAAGATTAGGTGAAAAATGCAGAAAATATTTATATTTGGAAGAGGTCAATATTTTAGAGAGAAATATATAACGTTTAAAACAAAATATAATATTTGCGGATTTATAGATAATGCGGTCGGGAGCGAGGAAGAGGACGGATTTTTACATATTCCTGTCTATAATCCGTTAAGGTTAAAGGAGCTTCCGCAATATGACATATATTGTGTTTCAGCTGATTTTATATCGATGTGGCGTCAGCTAAAAAGCCTGGGGATCAGTGAGCATCGGATAAAATTTGGGGCAATGATAGAACCGATGCAGGAGGGGATAGAAAAAGCGGCATTTTCCAATGGGGAAATATTATCCGCAAAAAATGGAAAGCTGTTATATTCATCACAGAAATATAAAAATGTGAGTATATCTTCGATGGAGGATATCAAGGAAATTGTCAGGGAATCTGTAAAAAATAAAAATCATGATATCGCAAAAATACAGGCGCTGTCGACAAAGCCGGTCAGTAAAGTATTTGGAAGCGAAAGAGGAAAAGCAGTAGACCGCTATTATATAGAAAAATTCTTGAGCAGCAAATCGAATGTAATACGTGGAACAGTGCTGGAAATTGCAAATGACCAATATACTAAAAAATTCGGCGGAAATAATGTCGAAAGATCGATCGTAAGCCATGTGAAAGGCTGGGGGAAGAATAGTATACTATGCAATTTTGAGACAGGTGATGGAGTGATCGAAAATTCGGTGGATTGTGTCATATGTACACAGACATTGCAGTATATTTTTGATCTTCGCAGCGCAATAAAAAATATATATAAAATGTTAAAAGCCGGGGGGACTGCATTGATCACAGTCCCTGGGATCAAACCCTTATGTGAATATGATAATGATAATTGGGGAGAATATTGGAGCTTTACACCTAAATCCATAGAGAAATTATGCAGGACCGTCTGTGACGGGGAACATTTTGAGCTGGAACAATTTGGCAATGTAAAAACGGCGACAGCGTATCTATATGGATTATGCGTTGAGGATATGCAGGAAGAAGATTTTACAGAAAAGGATTTACAATATCCTTTTATCATATGTGCTAAAATTAGTAAGGAATGAGGCGACACTGGGAATGCCGAAGGTAAGTATATTGATGCCGGCTTATAATGCTGAGAGATACATAGGAACAGCTATTGAAAGCGTGCTTTCCCAGTCATACGATGACTGGGAACTGATAATAGTTGACGATGCGTCTGATGATAATACAGGAGCTATTTGTGAGCGGTATGCATCAAAAGATAAGCGGATAAAGACTTTACGTCATACGGAAAACAAGGGGATCTCCATTGGGAAAAATGAAGCGTTAAGGCATGCTTCAGGAGACTATATTGCTTTTTGTGATGATGACGATATTATGGCATCTAAGACATTAGAAGATAATTTATATTTAGTAGAAGAAAATAATGCGCAAATTGCAAGATGGTCATATAAAACTGTTAAAATTAGCAGTGAAAATGTTGTGATAGGCGAGATACCAAGAATATGCAGAAACAATATATACCATAATCGGGAGGAAATTTTCCGCGATTATGAAAATGTACATGAGGTGTTAAGCTGCGACTGGACAGGATTGTACGATAGAAAATTTTTAAACAGGCATAATATAAAATTTAATGAAAAATACAGGTATGGAGGAGAAGATACGGAATTTAATATTTTAACATTGCAATATGTTGAAAGAATGGTCATGAGTTCCGAAATATATTATGCATGGCATTTAAGGAAAAATCACAGTACAACGGCAAAAAGAAACATTAATTTTTGTTATAGCATGATAGAGGTGGCAAAAAAAGAACATGATCTGCTGGAAAAAAACTGTGAGGATTTTGAGAAATTATGGGCGTCATACGGATCATTCTATAAAAATCTAATATTAGATTATGCGGAAAAATTACCGGAAAGTGACAGAACAATTATAGAACAGATCATGAGAAAAAACGGCTGGTGATCGCTGTATTCAGCAGGCGCACAGACCTGCGGAACAGCTGTTCCAAATATTACATGGCAGGTCATCAACCGGAAAAAAGACAGAATAAAGAAGGGAAATACAACATGCAGTTTGAATTAACAGCCTCGATGATGTGCGCGGATTACGGGAATCTTGCGCAGGAAGTAAAATCCCTGGAAGAAAGCGGGATCGATTCTTTCCATATCGATATTATGGATGGAAGGTATGTCTCCAATTTTGCCATGTCGTTAAACGATATGCGCTATATTGCTGGAGCGACAGAAAAGCCGCTGGATGTGCATCTGATGATCGAACATCCAAACAATCTGATTCATTTATTTTTAAAAAATTTAAGAAAAGGTGACACGGTGTATATCCACCCGGAGGCAGAGTATCATCCGTCAACCACATTACAGAAGATCATTGACGCAGGGATGGTACCGGGGATTGCGATCAATCCGGGGACATCGGTGGAGACGGTGCTTGAAATGCTCCGGATTGTCAAAAAGGTACTTGTAATGTCGGTCAATCCCGGAAATGCCGGGCAGATGTATCTGCCTTATGTGGGGAAAAAGATCACGAAGCTCCTGACATTAAAGGAAGACATGGATTTTGAAATGTACTGGGACGGCGCGTGCAGTGCCGAGCGTATCCTGGAATTTGCTCCAAAGGGCATGAAAGGGTTTGTACTTGGAACAACGCTGCTGTTTGGGAAGGACAGGCCTTACGGGGAAATCCTGAAGGATATCAGGAATTTGAGGCTATGAACACAGCACTGATCTTATCCGGCGGAGTCGGCAGCAGGCTCGGCGGGGATATGCCAAAGCAGTATATAGAAGTAGGAGGCAGAATGATTCTATCGTATTGTCTGGAGAAGCTGTCGCAACACCCGAAAGTGGATGCCATTCAGATCGTGGCGCAGGAAACATGGCGGGGGCTGGTCCAAAGCTGTCTGAACAATTATGATATAAATAAAAAATTCAGGGGCTTTTCGACTCCGGGGGAAAACCGCCAGCTCTCTATTTACAATGGTCTTCGGGACATTTTAACCTATGCGGCTGGGACGGATGATACCGTGCTGATCCACGATGGGGCACGCCCGTGCCTGTCAGAGACATTGATCACCGCATGCATTGAAGCATTAAATGGACATGACGGCGTGCTTCCGGTACTTCCGATGAAAGACACGGTTTATGTAAGCAGTGACGGAAGAAGAGTGTCCTCTCTGCTAAACAGGGGGGAGATTTTTGCCGGACAGGCGCCGGAGCTGTTTGTACTGGGGAAATACTATGAGGCCAATGAGCGGCTTCTCCCCCACAGGATTTTCCAGATCAACGGTTCAACGGAGGCGGCGGTCCTTGGTGGGATGGACATTGTGATGATACCGGGTGATGAGGGAAATTATAAAATTACGACCAGGGCAGACCTGGAACGTTTCAGGGAATTTATTTCGCAAAAAGAGGATACGATGGGAGAAATTTCAAAATGAAGGCATGGGTGCTTGAAGATATCGGGAAGATCCAATATAAAGAGGTGTCAAAGCCACTGCCCGGGGAGCATGAGGTTTTAGTGGAAGTGAAGGCGGCGGGAATCTGCGGCTCGGACATTCCACGGATCTATCAGACCGGCGCGCACCGGATGCCGCTGATCCCGGGACATGAATTTGCGGGCCGGGTAGTGCAGACCGGCGAAAATACGGATGCAAAATGGCAGAATAAACGAGTCGGCATTTTTCCGTTAATTCCCTGCCGCAGCTGTATCGCATGCAGGAAAGGACAGTATGAGCTATGCAGAAATTACAGCTACCTTGGTTCCAGACAGGATGGGGGATTTGCGGAGTATGTGGCAGTGCCGGAGAGCAATCTGATCGAACTGCCGGAAACTGTTTCATATGAGGAGGCAGCGATGCTGGAACCAATGGCAGTGGCATGCCACGCACTGCGGCGTGTGGGTGCATCATACCAGGATACGGTTGCCGTGTGCGGACTGGGGACGATCGGAATGCTGATCGTCATGCTTTTATTGGAACGGAATGTGAAGGATCTCCTTGTAATTGGAAACAAGGAATTCCAAAAACAAATGATTTTAAAGCTTGGCATCAAAGAAGAACAGTTTTGTGACATCAGGTCGGAAAATGTGGATGCATGGCTGGATAAAAAGACCGGAGGAACCGGGGTAGATGTTTTTTTTGAATGTGTTGGTAAAAATGAAACCTTTTCACTGGCAATTGAGCATGGGGCGCCGGGCGGAAAGGTTTGTCTGGTTGGAAACCCATATTCGGACATGCTGCTTGATAAGCAGGTTTACTGGAAGATTTTAAGAAATCAGCTGACCGTAACTGGAACATGGAATTCTTCTTTTACAAGGGAAGTGACAGATGACTGGCATATGGCAGTGTATCTGCTAAAAGAAAAAAAGATTGTTCCTTCACAGCTTATTTCCCATCGGTATAAGCTGGAAGGATTAGACCGGGGATTTAAGATCATGGGGAACAGATCAGAGGATCATATGAAGATCATGGCGGTTACGTAACAGCAGCTAACAGGAAAATGAATGGTATACAAGAGGCAGGGCAGATGAAAGAAATTTCAATGGATTTTTTCAGAGATGAAGTGAGAAACGGATTTTTTATTCCCACAGTGATAAAACAGGCATGGGCGGCGCAGTTACAGGTGTTGGATGTGATCGATACCATCTGCAGAAAGCATGGCATCACGTATTTTGCAGACTGGGGAACGATCCTTGGAACTGTGCGCCACGGCGGATATGTGCCGTGGGATGATGATCTGGATATCTGCATGAAACGGGAGGATTACGTCCGGTTTAAAGAAGTGGCCAGGACAGAACTGCCGGAACATTTTTGCATTCATGATTATGAACATAAGGAAGACCACTGGGAGTTTTTAGCCCGTGTTGTTAATCATGAACATATATGCTATGATCTGGATCATCTGAAAGAGTTTCATAATTTCCCGTATCTGACAGCAATTGATATTTTTGTGCTGGATTATCTGTATAAAGATGAGCAGAAGGAAAAGCAGCGATGTGAGGAAGTGAAATACATTATCGCATTTGCGGACATGATTGTTGGGGGAAATGTTACACCGGCAGTCAAGGAGAAAAATTTAAAAAAGCTGGAACAAAAATATCATAAGAATTTTAACAGGAGACTGGATGCTCGTCATATGGGGATCGAATTGTACCGTCTGGCAGAGGAACAGATGGCCCGTGTGCCGCAAGAGCAGTCTGACAGGATGGCGCAGATATTCCCATGGGGGCTGTTGGGAAAACGTGGAGAGGATAAAAAATATTACGGGAAATTTGTAAGACTTCCATTTGAAAATACGACGATGCCGGTGCCTGCCGACTATCACGAAATTTTGAGCCATAAATATTATGATTATTTTAAGATCCATAAAGTGTGGGGGGGACATGATTATCCGTATTTTGAAGCACAGCGCAAAAGTTTGCAGGCGGTTGCTGATTTTAAACTGCCGGAATTTACATTTGACAGGGCAATGCTGCGCCAGAATATTAGTCTGACAAAAAGTGACCACACGATGCAGAACACCGCTGCCGATGCGCTGCAGACGATCCAGGAATTGCATAATGCATTTATTGAGGGAATGCAGGGGAAAGCAGGCAGCGGATTAGTGGCAGATGATATAGAGCATATGCTTAATATACTGGCACAGTGCCAGGACATTGTGATCGATCTGGGCAATTATATTGAGCAGATGAAAGGAGAACATCATCCGTCAGCAAAGAAATGTGTTGTGGTATTGGAAGCGTATTGTGAAAAGCTTTTTCATGTATATAACGCACTGTCCGGTGGAGCAGAGAACAAAAACTTATGTGAAGAATTGAAGCAGGCATTTGTTCAGATGAAACAGACGGTTGAAAAGGAGATCATCCATAAAAAACTGGTTGCCTTTTTACCGGATGATCCTAAACGGTGGAAAGAAATGCAGAAGATGTATGACCATTATAAACAGCAGGAAAATACAGAGGTCTGCGTGACACCGCTGCCATTGTTTACGAAAGATCCATATGGAGAGATCACGGCACAGAAAGAGGGAAATGACAGAAATGATAAGAGAGAGGAATATCCGGATCATTTAAATGTTATACCATGGACGGCTATCCAGATGCAGTTTTATGAATTTGCGGCCATTGTGATCCAGAATCCATATGATGGGGAGAATCCATATCTGACGATTCCACCGGCATATTACGCAAAACGGCTTCAACAGTACACAAACTGCCTTATCTATATGATGCCCCAGGGGGTTAATGACTTTACGGAAGATGATATTACAGATGTATATGGGTTGAAGTACAGCCTGACTATGCCGGGGGCCATGTATGCTGACAAGATTTTAATAGAGTCTTCTGCTATGAAGGAGCTGTTTGCAGATCACCTGACTGCATTTGCAGGTGAAGATACAAGAGCAGTCTGGAATGAAAAAATAGAGCCGGTCTGCGCAGTTTTGGGTGTGGAAAATTGTCAGGAAACTCCAGAGAACAGAAGCGGGCAGAAAAAAACACTTCTTTATTGCATTGGTGAAAATGAATTTTTTGAGAATACGGCTGCTGCACTTGATAAAGTGAAAGAACGGCTTGAGGTCATGGCGCAGTATCCGGATCGTCTGAAAGTGGCAGTATGCCTGTACCCATATGATATTGCAATGTGGGAGATCATTTCTGCGGCAGAAAAGGGTGAAGTGATCCAGGTATTAAAAAAATATTGTCATAGTAAGCATATAGAATTTTTGGAAACAGCTGATATCCATATGGATGATATGACTGCCTATTATGGCAGCCCGTCCCCGCTTATCTGCCGGTTCGTAGAACAACATAAACCGGCGATGGTGTCTGAATGTGGCTGTGACGTTACACAATGAAAATGAACTGCCCGTGTCCAGTAACTATAGTGTAAGCATATGCTAAATCCCGCAGTTATATCAGATATGCATGAATTGCATAGTATATGAAACAGATTTTCATTGATTTTCAGAAATAATGAGACTATAATGAGCATTAAATTAGTTACAGCGGTCAAAAATAGTAAGGCATTTTAGGTTTTAGACAGAAAGATTCCGAGAAAATCTGAGTAAAAGAAACGGAGGATATAAGATCATGGAAAAGAAAAATCTTGACTGGGCAAATATTGGTTTTGCATATATGCCAACTGATATGCGTTATGTATCAAATTATAAAGATGGAGCATGGGACGAGGGAACTCTGACCGCTGATTCCAATGTTACGATTAATGAGTGTGCAGGTATCTTACAGTACTGCCAGGAATGCTTCGAGGGCTTAAAGGCCTATACAACAGAAGATGGAAGCATCGTTACCTTCCGTCCTGATATGAATGCAGAACGTATGATGACTTCTGCCGAGAGACTGGAAATGCCAGTATTCCCTAAGGAAAAATTCTTAGATGCATTGGATCAGGTTGTTAAGGCAAATGCAGCGTGGGTTCCGCCTTACGGAAGCGGCGCAACCTTATACATCCGTCCATATATGTTTGCTTCAGGTCCCGTTATCGGTGTTAAGCCATCCCATGAATATCAGTTCAGAATGTTTGTTACACCAGTTGGACCATACTTCAAGGGCGGCGCTAAGCCGATCACTATCTGTGTCAGCGACTTTGACCGTGCAGCACCTCACGGAACAGGCCATGTAAAAGCTGGTCTGAACTACGCAATGAGCCTTCATGCACATGAAGTAGCGCATGCAAATGGATTTGATGAGAACATGTTCCTGGATCCGGCAACCAGAACTTATGTAGAGGAGACCGGCGGTGCAAACTTCCTGTTTGTAACAAAGGATGGCGAGGTTGTTACTCCTAAGTCTGATTCTATCCTTCCTTCTATTACAAGACGTTCTCTGGTATATGTTGCAGAGCATTATCTTGGTTTAAAGGTTACCCAGAGACCGGTTAAGCTGTCTGAGTTAGGTGACTTCGCTGAGTGCGGACTTTGCGGTACTGCAGCAGTTATCTCCCCTGTTGGCAAGGTAGTAGACCACGGCAAAGAAATCTGTTTCCCAAGCGGCATGGACGAAATGGGACCAGTGATCAAGAAGTTGTATGATACTTTAACCGGTATCCAGATGGGACGTATTGAAGCTCCGGAAGGCTGGATCAGAAAGATCTGCTGATAGATATTAAACAGACAGACATAGATATCATATCTCCCGGATATATTGTTGTAACAGTATATCCGGGAGATATTTTGTGAAAGAAGTAAAGGATTTATTATGTAAAGTCTGCATCTGGATGACAGTATTTTCCCTGCTCTTATCCGGCTGCAGCATTCTGGACAAAAAAGAGGAGAAAGTACGTGATCTGGAGATCATGCCTGTTTCGGACAGTGAACTTCCACAGGAATTACAGACGCTGATCGCCCAGAAAACATCAGCTCCCTTTAAAATGACTTATTCTACAGATGAAAATCTGTACATAGCTGTTGGATATGGGCCACAGGAAGGCGGCGGATACAGCATCAGTGTTAATGAACTGTATCTGACGGGGAATTCCATTGTTATTGATACAGAGTTAAAAGGACCGGAAACAGGAGAAAATACAGGAACAGAAAGCTCCAGCCCTTATATTGTGGTAAAAACAGAGCTTTTGGATCTGCCGGTTGTGTTCCGGTAAAAATGTTACAGTTCAGCCATGACATCTTCTTGTTTCCATATTCATGAAAACAAGAAGCACGGCGGGTTCATCATATGCTGATTTGGATGAAAAAGTGCTTATGCAAGCAAGCTTGCAACACACTTTCTCATTCAAACCAGCGCATGGCTGAACTGTAACGTAAAAATGCAGAAATTGATGTGAACACTCTTTTCTGGAAATTGTTCATATGCTATACTGGTACATCATTTTCAGAAGGGAGCAGTATTATGTTATTTAAAGATATTTGGCTGGACATTAAGGCAGTACAGGAACGGGATCCGGCGGCCAGAAGCGCTCTGGAAGTTTTGCTTTTGTATCAGGGAATCCATGCACTGATCTGGCACCGGTTTGCACACTGGTTTTATAAGCATAAGATGTTTTTTATAGCCAGACTGATCTCACAGATCGCCAGATTTTTCACCCTGATCGAGATCCATCCGGGAGCACAGTTAGGCCATGGCATTCTTATTGATCATGGTTCGGGTGTAGTCATTGGTGAAACAGCGGTGGTTGGCGATAACTGTACCATTTATCAGGGTGTCACTCTGGGTGGTGTAGGAACCCAGAAGGGCAAGCGTCATCCTACTCTTGGAAACAACGTAATGGTTGGTGCCGGAGCCAAGATATTAGGTGCATTTGAAGTGGGTGACAACTGTTCCATTGCTGCCAACGCAGTGCTTTTAAAACCGCTGGAAGACAATGTAACAGCTGTTGGTATCCCGGCAAGACCGGTTAAAAAGGACGGAGTGACCATTCCAAGACGGAAAGAGACTATGACTTTGGAAGAATATGAGCAGATGAAAGAGCGTATGTCCCAGATGGAAGAAGAAATCCGTCAGTTAAAGGAAAAACTGGAGAAACAGTAAAAGGTTCAGGAAATATATTTAAGTATAAAACACCTGTTGTCCGCATAGACTTTCGTAAAAGACTATGAGAACGGCAGGTGTTTTTTATGGAATTAATAAAGAAACAGATACATATGAACCAGTGGAAAGGAAATGCAGTGACCCAGATCACTCTGGATGAAGATTTTATCGTTCCAGATACATTAGAGGATATGGATCAGGTTATTTTAGATAATGCAAGGATCCTTGGAGAAAATGGGAGGATCCAGGATGAGAAAATGACCGTAAAAGGAAAAATGGAATTTGCGGTCCTTTACAGGAAGGAAAATGGCGGTCTGGAGACTTTAGGAGGCAATATTCCTTTTGAAGAAATGGTAAATGTACCCGGTCTTGAGGAGGGGGATGATGTAACAACAAGCTGGATCCTGGAGGATATGAAGGCAGAAATGATCAATTCCAGGAAGCTGGGAGTCCAGGCAGTTATTACAGTGGAGATACGGGCAGAAGGAGAGGAAAATGCATATGCAGCTTCTGATGTGAAAATGTCCGGGACAGAAGGCGGCATGATACCGGAAAAAGATGTGCCGGAAGTAAGGACTGGGATCATCTCACCGGTGGTGCTGGCATTACACAGGAAAGATACCTACCGTATCCGGGAGAATACAGCTGTTACAGGAGGAAGACCGGATATTGCCAGGCTTTTATGGAAGGAGATCCATATTGGAAATCAGACGGTAAAGCCTTTAGAGGGACGTTTGTATCTGGAAGGCCAGTTAAATGTATTTGTTATTTATGAAACAGAGGAAGAAAACATGCCGGTACAGTGGATGGAAGAAGTGCTGCCATTTTCCGGGGATATAGAGATCTCCCAGGCCCATGAAGGCCAGATCCCACAGGTATCTGTGAGGCTGTCTCACGGGGAAATAGAAGTAAAGCCGGATGCAGAGGGACAGATGCGGGAGCTGGACGAGGATGTGGTACTGGAACTGGATATCAGGTTATACGAAGAAAAAGAGGAAACCCTGATCCGGGATATGTATTCCAACAGCAGTAAGTTGATCCCGGAGACAAAAAAACTTCAATACGAGCGGTTGATCGCCAAAAATGTATGTAAACCCCGGATCGTGGAGAAAATACATCTGGGGCAGTCAGAACGCATTTTACAGATCTGCCATACCCAGGGAAGCATTCAGCTGGATGAGGCAGAGCCTCAGGAAAACAGTCTGCTGATAGAGGGGGTATTAGATGTGACCATTCTTTATCTTACCAGTGATGATAAAGCACCGGTCCGGTCTGTTTCCCGCCAGATCCCCTTTAAATGCAGTGCCCAGGCATCTGGTATTACAAAAAACAGTGTGTATCAGCTGGATACAGCCTTAGAGCAGCTGGCAGCGCTTATGACCGGGAATGATACAGTGGAGATCAGGGCGTCTGCAGTCCTTGATTTCATGATATTAGAGCCTGTAACGGAAACTGTGATCACAGGAGTAAAAGAAGAACCGCTGGATCTAAAGGCACTGCAGGCACTTCCCGGCATAGCCGGATACATTGTACAGGAAGGTGACTCACTGTGGGATATTGCAAAAAAATTCCATACCACTATGGGAAATATCATTACCACCAATGAACTTCCGGGAGAGCAGATCAAGGCGGGCCAGAGACTGCTTCTGGTAAAAGAGGTGGGAGTGTAGAAGGACCTTCTGAAGTTATGAAGAAAAAAAGTAATGTAAGATAAATGAAATATGTGCTATCATAGTATCTGCAAACGAAAAAAGAAATGAGGTACGAAATGAATTTGAATTTTAAGCCTGTAGAGGCTGAAGATATGTCCAGGCTGCGCCCTTTTTATGGTCTCAGGCCCAATAGGACCTGTGACAGCGTATTCCTGGACTCTTTTTTATGGAAAGATTACTATAAGGTAAAATGTGCGGTCAGCGAAGACCGGGCTGCTTTATGGCTTATGGAAAAAGACGGCATTCTTTCAAGTGCCATGCCGCTTTGCAAAGAGGAAGATCTTCCGCATTTCTTCTATCAGATGGTAGATTATTTTGACAATGTACTCCATAAACCTTTCTATATTTCTCTGGCTGACGCAGAAGCTGTAGAATATCTGGATCTGGATCCGGAAAAGTTTGAAGTAACAGAATTAGATGACTTAAAAGATTATCTTTACGATGGAAATGCCATGCGTACACTGGCAGGAAAGAAGCTCCACAAGAAGAAAAACCGTTTAAACGGCTTCTTAAAAACCTACGAAGGCAGATATGAATACCGCAGGATCTGCTGTTCTGACCGTCAGGAAGTGTGGCAGTTTATGGAAAAATGGAGACAGCAGAAAGTAGAGTCTTATGAAAATGAGATTTCCCTGGATTACGAAGTAGCCGGTATCCATGATATTTTAAAAAACTGCTCTGCCTTTAATGTGCCAATGGCCGGTGTTTATATTGACGGGGAATTAAAGGCATTTACAGTGGGAAGCTTAAATGAGCGGGAAAATATGGCAGTGATCCATATTGAAAAGGCGGATCCTGAGATCAATGGCCTGTATCAGTTTATCAACCAGCAGTTCTTAGTCCATGAATTTCCGGATGTGGCGTTAGTAAACAGAGAAGATGATGTAGGCATGCCGGGACTGCGCAAAGCGAAGATGAGCTATTATCCGGTGGATTTTGCAAGAAAATACTCCGTTAAGAAGAAATATTGAGTTTACAGAAATTAAGATAAATTTCATTCAATAAGGCTGCTGTACTGGGCAGAAAGAGGTGGATGTGGTACGATATTTAGATAAAAGTGAATACGGAAAATGCAGACCCTTATGGGAAGAAGCATTTCCGGAAGATTCAAAAAGCTTTGCAGATTATTATTTTTCTGAAAAACTCCCAGGCAGTAAAGTGCTTGCCATAGAAGGAGAGGAAGGGAAGCTTCTGACCATGGCTCATTTAAATCCATATATGATCTCTGTAAATGGAAAAAAATGGGAACTGCCTTATATTGTAGGCGTGGCCACGGCTGCAGACCAGCGTCATAAAGGCTATATGCGCCAGGTTCTTTATAAAATGCTTCAGGATTTAAACCAGGAGAAAAAGCCTTTCTGTTTCCTGATGCCTGCCGCAGAGGCGATCTACCGCCCTTTCCAGTTTGCCTTTATCTATGACCAGCCGGTGTGGAAACCAGAGGACGAACCGGAAAAAGATCTGGAAAAGCGCCCTGTGGATCTGGCAAAAAAGGCAGAAACAGCAGCTCACTGGATGAATGATTGGCTTGAGAAGCATTATGAAGTTTATGCAGTAAGAGATAAGGCTTATATGGAGCTTCTTAAAAAAGAGCTTGAAAGCGAAGCAGGAGAAGTGACCGGCTGGTATGAAAAAGACGGAAAGCTTCATGCATTGGAAGCCTGGTGGGGACTTGGAAAGAGGGAAGAACGGTTTTATTACACCTTATCTGAAATCGAACCGTCAGATACGCACCCGGCGATCATGGCCCGGATCACAGATATAAAAGCACTACTGGAGGTCATCGGTTTAAATGATGACGCGCCGGAAGACAGATTTCAGGCGGTTCTTTCCATAAAAGATCCCATTATACCGGAAAATGAAGGCCGCTGGCTGTGGAAACTGGAAAAAAATGGAGGTACACTGGAGCGGATGATTGGACTGGGGCTGCAGACAGAAGCAGAAGGCAGCGAACAGGCGATTTTGTCTTCAAGTGAGGTGTTGGAGATCAACATTGATGAGCTTGCACAGTGGATCTTTGGGTACAGGCCCTTAGAAGAGATATCAGGTGTTGCACCACCGTTCTGGACAGAGTATGTGAGGACGTTGCGAGGAGTATTTCTGGATGAAGTAGTGTAAATTTCTCGCAAAATCAAGTACAAAAAGATTCCGAGAGTACATTACATTTTATAGGAGGAAACGCATATGGATGAAAAATGGCAGCAGTTAAAAGACTGGATCAATGAAAGCGACAACATTGTATTCTTTGGCGGAGCTGGTGTCTCCACGGAAAGCGGCATACCGGATTTTCGCAGTGTAGACGGGCTGTATAACCAGAAATATAAATATCCGCCGGAACGGATCATCAGCCACAGCTTTTACATACAGAATCCGGAAGAATTTTACCGCTTCTATAAAGACCGCATGCTGTTTCCTGATGCAAAACCGAATGCAGCCCATAAAGCCCTTGCAAAACTGGAACAGGAAGGAAAATTAAAGGCTGTGATTACCCAGAACATTGACGGTCTTCACCAGATGGCAGGAAGCAAGGAAGTGCTGGAGCTTCATGGTTCTGTACACAGAAATTACTGCACCCGCTGCGGCCAGTTTTATGATCTGGACTATGTAAGAAACAGTGAAGGCGTTCCCACCTGCTCTTGTGGCGGCCGCATCAAACCGGATGTAGTCCTTTATGAAGAAGGACTGGATGACCGTACGATCCGGAAATCTATTGACTATATCCGCAATGCAGACATGCTGATCATTGGCGGCACTTCCCTTGTAGTTTATCCGGCAGCAGGTCTTATTGACTATTACAGAGGCAGTAAACTGGTTCTGATCAATAAAAGCGTAACTTCCAGAGATTCCCAGGCAGATCTGGTGATCTCTGACAGCATCGGAAAGGTGCTGGGAGCAGTTGTGGAATAACAGATATTTTGGTACAGACAGGAGAAAAAGAATATGCCTGAAGAACGTTTAAACTATGAAGTAGGAGATATCGTAAAATTAAAAAAGCCCCACCCGTGTGGAAGCAGTGAGTGGGAGATCTTAAGAGTAGGAGCGGATTTTCGCTTAAAATGCACCGGCTGCGGGCACCAGATCATGGTAGCCCGCAGACTGGTGGAGAAGAATACAAAAGGGTTAAAGAAAAAAGATGGGATCACCGGTTGATATAACGCCATAAAGTGGTACGGCTGATCCCCAGCTTCTTTGCTGCAGCTGTCTGGTTTCCATTGCAGCTGTTTAAAATATGCTGGACAATGTCCTGATTGATGCGGTCAAGAGGCTGTTCTAAGTTCAGGGAAAAGCCTTCTTTTTCAGGAAGCGCTTTGGAATGTGTTATCATATGCGCTTCATGGTCATCCGGGAAAAAGGCGGACTCTTCTTTTAATATTTTTTCAATTGTATCACGGGATATATAGGCAGTGCTGGTTTCCAGTACTGCTTTTTTTAATATACGTTTAAACTGGGTGCGGTTACATGGATAGTCATATTCTATAAGAAGCTTTGCGGCCCCGTCTTCCAGTCCTACCACCTGGCGGCCCAGATTCTGGTTCAATGTATCAATATAAAGGGCGGCTGAAGGAACAATGTCATTTTTCTGCTCCCGTAAAGGCTTGATAGGAAGAGGCACACACCCCAGCATATTGGTATACTTCAATGCAGCATGGGGCATATGACCGTCCTTTGCCTGGGTACAGGAAAAGATCAGACGGTTGCGGATGTGCAGGTTGGTGTCCAGTATGATGGATAACAGCTGTTTCTGCCGCTGATGGGACAAAACGCCCAGATTGGAGATGTAAATGGTATTTCCGTTGTCTGTAAAAGGAGAGTTGTAATGATTGATCAGGAAATTCCAGGTTTTATCATTTAACATGGAACAGTTTACAACGTAAAGCGGTTCATCATTAAACTGGCTCTTTGCATAATGGAGATAAGCTACACGGTCTTTGCCTGTACCGATCTCTCCGGTGATCATAAGAGGGACTGAAGAAGAACCTGACTGATCCATGGCAGCGGCAGCACTGCGGGATAGTTCTGTATTGCTGTAAAAGCTTTCAATAAAGCTTTGTAATGCCTGTTCTTTATCCATAATGGTAATGCCGTATTTAGAGTGGCTTAAAGGAATCTTTGATAACATGATGCGGAAGATGATATAAGGGAAATCCCCTTCCTCAGCCAGGCTGGAGCGGACGGAATACAGCTGGTTTCCCAGTGTGATAAAGAAAGAACGCCTGGAGGAAGTGCGGCATTTTCCAAGCTCTTTTTGCAGGCTCTGGATAAATTCCTCCTCTTTTTCATCATTGACTGTGGAATAATGGCAACGGCCTTCCAGATCCAGGATCAGATACTGGTTGGAGCTGCTGCGGATCAGGGACTGCATCATGGCATTGGAATTGCACAGCTTCTGGTACTGCTGCCAGGTGCCAATAGCATTTTCCATGGCCTGTTTTACACTTTCTGCACTGGAAGTAAGAAGGATAGGTGTAAGTCCGATCATTTTTGCATGGTCATAAGGGATCATATCGCAGACTACAGTTTTATAGCCCTGTTCCTTCATACGGTCCAGAAGATCGCCGGAGCCTTTCCAGTTATCTACGGAGAAGGAGAAAATATCTACATGGATCTGGAGAAGATCGCAGAGGTTTTTTGCGATGACAGTCAGGGACTGGAAGCCTAAAAGGGCAAATTTGGTCCCGGTATTCTGGGCCATTTTAATACAGCGCAGTACATCATAATAGCTAATACCAATATCGATGACCGGGATATGCACAGACTGGGAGATCATCTTGGCTGTGTTTGCACGGGAGATGATAACGTCATAATGTTCGCTGTAGCGTTTTGCAAGGGTAAGTCCCTGTTCCATGCTTCCTGCATAGGCGGTAAACTCGATCTCAGGGTACTGCAGGGCACATTGTTTCATAAGAGTGGCAAGTCCTTTATAGGGGGCAATTCCCAGTATACGGATTTTTTTTATCATTTAGGGCACCTCACATTTATAAATGTTACAAATTTAAACATATTATACAACAAATTCATTGAAATAGAAAGACAAAAGCGTGTAGAATATAAAACGAATGAGAAATAAATCTAAAAAAAATATGAACTCTCACAAAAATGTTTCAAAAATGAACAATTAGAAAGGCGGTGAAATGGTTGGAAGAAAGATACCTGATCATTGCAGATGATTTTACCGGAGCTAATGATACCGGAGTCCAGCTGCGCAGAAGAGGTTTTCCAACAGAAGTGCTGTTTTGCGGAAAGCCGATGGGTGCAGACAGATCTATTGTCATTGATACAGAGTCCAGAACGGTTCATCCTGATCATGCATATGAGATAGTGTCCCATGCACTGGAAGATGTGGATTTTGACAGCTTCCGTTATGTGATCAAAAAAGTTGATTCCACCATGAGAGGAAATATTGCAGCAGAGATCAAGGCAGTAGATGAACATTTCAAACCGGAATTAATGATCTTTGCACCGGCTCTTCCGGATTTAAAGAGAACGACTATAGACGGGGTGCAGTGTTTAAACGGCGTAGAGATCTGCCGCACGGAGCTTGCCAGCGATCCTAAGAACCCGGTAGTAGAAGATGATCTGGTAAGGATGCTGGAAAGATATTATGAAGAAAAGGTCATTTTAAAAAGACTCCCGGATGTGAGAAGCGATGATCTTGATTTTACAGAAGGCCGCATTTATGTATGCGATGCAGATTGCAATGATGATTTAAAAAAAGTTTTAAAGGCAGTTGCAAAAACAGGAAAAAAGGTGCTTTATATCGGCACAGCAGGACTGGCAGATAATCTGATGGAACTGGAACGGCCGTCTCTTCCGGCGCTGGGAGTGGTTGCAAGTGTAAGCACCGTGACTAACCGGCAGATGAAATACTGCGAAGAAGCCGGGATTAAAATGGTAAAGCTTCCTATGCATGATATTCTGTCCGGAAAAGAGGATACAGAGTGTTACCTGAAGGAAGTGGTAGATTCTTTAAAGGCAGGTAAAGATACCATTCTTCTTACCAATACAGCCTATGACAGAAGCGAACTGGAGCTTTCCTTTGAAGCTGGTGAGGCGTTAGGACTTGGCCCTGTAGAGACTGGTGATAAGGTACGTTCCATAGTTGGTCGTCTGGCAATGGAGATCCTGGAACAGGTAAAGGTTTCCGGTGTATTCCTTACAGGTGGTGATACAGCCCTTGGAACGCTGATGAACATCGAAGCAGACGGTTCCCAGATCCTTTCTGAGATCCGCGTAGGTATCCCATTAGTGCAGGTAAAGGGCGGAAAGTACGAAGGAATGAAGCTGGTAACAAAGGCAGGCGCTTTTGGAGTTGATGATGCAGCTGCATTTGCATTGCGCAAGATCAAAGAAGCATAAAATGATCAAATCATGACCCTTATATAACATGATGTTGGGGTCAAAAGGTATTTTGACCCCTCTGATACCGAATTGCTACGTGCTTTGCACTCTCGCAATTCTAAAAACATTCGTAATCTGCTCATTTTTCTTCAAAAAATGGCTTCTTACTCATGTTTTTGGCGGGTCCCAAGTTCAAAAATCCTCCTGCAAGCAAGCTTGCATCGGATTTATGACCTTTTGACCCTGGTATCATAACATATAAAGCAATAAAAAACGTAAAACTTAACGATTTAATCATTCATTTAAAACAGGAGGAAGCAGAGATGAAAGAATTTTTATTACCTTATGGAAAAGAAAAATTAACAGCAAAGATCGAGGATGAGCATCTGGCAGGTGTGCTGTTATCTGAACTTCACAGCTACAAGGCGCCAAAGAGCGGGGCAGAGCTGGTTCAGGATGCTTTGGAGCATCCCATTGGAACTCCAAGACTGTGCGATATGGCAGTTGGAAAGAAGAAGGTAGTTGTTATTTCTTCTGACCATACAAGACCTGTCCCAAGCCACATCATGATGCCTTTGATCTTAGCTGAGATCCGTAAGGGTAATCCTGATGCTGATATTACCATTCTTATTTCAACCGGTCTTCACAGAACAACTACCAAAGAAGAGCTGGCAGCTAAGTTTGGTCCTGAGATCATGGCAAATGAGAAGATCGTAGTTCATGACTGCGATGATAAAGATAACCTGGTATACCTTGGCAAGCTTCCTTCCGGCGGCAACCTGATCATTAACCGTCTGGCAGCAGAAGCAGATCTGTTAGTAGCAGAAGGCTTCATTGAGCCACACTTCTTCGCAGGCTTCTCCGGCGGCAGAAAGAGCATCCTTCCAGGCGTTGCAAGCCGTGAAACCGTTATGTACAACCATAACTCCGGATTTATCGCTGATCCTCATGCACGTACTGGTGTTATTGAAGGCAATCCGGTTCACAACGATATGCTGTATGCAGCAAGAGCAGCAAGACTGGATTTCATTGTAAACGTAGTTATTGATGCAGCACATGATCCTATTTTTGCAGTAGCTGGTGACTGTGATCTGGCTCATAGAGTAGGCCGTGAGTTCTTAGCTTCCAAGTGCCAGGTAGATGCAATTCCAGCAGATATCGTTGTCTCCACTAACGGCGGATATCCTCTGGATCAGAACATTTACCAGTCTGTAAAGGGTATGACTGCAGCTGAGGCAACTGTAAAAGAAGGCGGCGTTATCATCATGCTTTCCAAGGCAGCTGACGGACATGGCGGAAAATACTTCCATGAAACCTTCCGCGATGAGAAGGATCTGAACCGTATGATGAAGACCTTCCTTGACAGAAAGCCGGAAGAGACTATCATCGATCAGTGGCAGTCCCAGATCTTTGCAAGACTGCTGTTAAAGGCAACTGTAGTATTTGTATCTTCCTGCGACGATCAGTTAGTAGAAGATCTGCATATGGTTCCTGCACACAGCATGGAAGAGGCTATGGAGAAGGCAAAAGCAATCGTTAAGAAGGATGATTACAAGGTAACTGTTATCCCGGATGGCGTATCTGTTATCGTCAGAGAGTAATGGATCAACTTTGAACTCTGAAATGTCTGGAAGCAGGCTTTCTGGTGTGTTTCCAGACAGATGAAATAAATGTACTCCCGGAGTCTTTCTCACAAAATCAGGTATAAAAGGATTCCGAGAGTACATATAAAGAAAAAGGAGAAAGACAGACATGAAATTTGTTCTCATTCCTGATTCATTTAAGGGAACTTTAAGTTCTGAGCAGATCTGCGAGATCGCAAAGGAAAAAGTAGAAAAACATTTTCCTGGAGCTGAAACAGCCTGCGTTCCTGTAGCAGACGGCGGCGAAGGCTCTGTAGATGCATTTATTACCGCTTTAGGCGGCAGCAAGGTAACGGTAAAGGTTAAAAACCCATATTTTGAAGATATGGATTCCTACTACGGTCTGATCAATGAAGGCAAGACTGCAGTGATCGAAATGGCTTCCTGTGCAGGACTTCCATTAGTAGAAGACCGCAAGGATCCGAGAAAAACAACTACATATGGTGTTGGACAGCTGATCCTGGCAGCAGCTGAAAGCGGTGTGGAAAAGATTATTGTAGGATTGGGCGGATCCAGTACCAATGACGGTGGCTGCGGTGCAGCAGCAGCAGTTGGCGTTAAATTCTATGACAAAGACGGAAAGGAATTCGTTCCAACCGGCGGAACTACCGCAGATATCTGTAAGATCGACTTAAGCGGCAAGGCAGAGATCTTAAATAAAGTTGAGATCGTTACCATGTGTGATATTGACAACCCAATGTACGGGCCAACCGGCGCATCCCACATCTTCGGACCGCAGAAGGGCGCTGATGAGGCAATGGTACTGGAGCTGGATGAAGGTATCAAGAATTTAAGCCGTGCTATTACAGAAGCAATTGGCAAAGACATCAGTGAAGTTCCGGGAACCGGCGCAGCAGGCGCTATGGGCGCAGGCATGATCGCTTTCTTTGGCTCCCGTCTGCAGATGGGTATCCAGACGGTTCTGGACACTGTAAAGTTTGATGAAATGATCAGTGATGCTGATTACATTATCACCGGTGAAGGAAAGCTGGATTCCCAGAGCCTTCGCGGCAAAGTTGTGATCGGTATTGCAGAGCGTGCAAAGAAACAGGATAAAAATGTGATCGCTGTTGTAGGCGGTGCAGATGATGCAGAGATCGATAAGGCATACGAAATGGGTGTAACTGCCGTATTCCCTATCAACCGTCTGCCTCAGGACTTCTCCATAAGCCGTCATCACAGCAAGGAGAACCTGGCTTATACAGTAGATAACGTTTTAAGACTGATCGCTGCAAAATAAAAAATATAATTTAACATAAGGGGGATACTAGAATGAACATTCTGAAAAGCGTGAAAAAAATTCCTGGTGGTTTAATGGTAGTTCCGTTGCTGTTAGGTGCAATTATTAATACATTTTTTGGCGGTACGATCTGGACCATGTTTGATGGTACATTTACTACATACCTTTGGAAATCAGGTGCAATGCCGATCCTGGCAGTGTTCATTTTCTGTAATGCAACAACCATCAACTTCAAAAAAGCAGGCGTTACCGTTTATAAAGGCGTTGTAATTACCGCTGTTAAAGTTGGTGTTGGTATTATCATTGGTCTGATTTGTGGTAAGCTGTTTGGCGAAGCAGGTTTTCTGGGACTGTCCACACTGGCGATCGTAGGTGCCCTGGCAAACTCCAATGGTGGTCTGTACGCAGCATTAGCTGGTGAGTATGGTGATGCAACAGACGTAGGTGCTGTTTCTATCCTTTCTATCAACGATGGTCCTTTCTTTACCATGGTAGCTTTAGGTGCTGCTGGTGTTGCAAAGATCCCAATGTCCGTACTTGTAGGCTGTATCATTCCTGTAATCGTAGGCTGTATCATGGGTAACTTAGATGAAGACATCCGTAAGTTCTGCGAACCAGGTGCTTCTATGCTGATCCCATTTTTCGCATTCCCTCTGGGCGCTGGCTTAAACATCATGAACCTGATCAAGGCAGGTGGCCCTGGAATCCTTTTAGGTGTTGGCTGTACTCTTATTACAGGTCTGGTTGGATACCTTGTATACAAGCTGTTAAGAATGGATCATCCGGAAGTTGGTGGTGCTATTGGTACAACAGCAGGAAATGCAGCAGCAACTCCTGCATCTGTAGCAGCTGTAGATGCAACCTTACTTGCAGTATCTGAAGCAGCAACTGCCCAGATTACTGCAGCTATCATCGTAACCGCTATCTGCTGCCCGATTCTTGTATCATGGCTCCATAAGCTTGAGGATAAGCGCAGAGCAGCAAAATAAGTAAATAGATAATAAAAGAATAAGTACAGCTGGTTTGGCTGTAAGATAAGTGGGACCGGGTGGAAGCATCCGGTCCTGTTTGCTGGCATATACCATTTTTAGGTAGATGTGGTATAGTAAATAGAGAAAAATCATCATTCCATTTTTCAGGAGGCAGATATGAGCGAAAAGAAGATCGTGGGTATCACCATGGGGGATCCGGCCAGCATCGGACCGGAGATTACCGTAAAAGCATTTGCAGATAAGTCTTTATATGACCTGTGCAACCCGGTAGTAGTAGGCGATGCCAGCGTAATGGAAGCAGCACTTCCGGTCGTAGGACATACAGAAATGAAGATCAATGCCATTAAAGATGTTTCAGAGGCAAAATATGAATACGGAACCATTGATGTGCTGGATATGGGGCTGGTTGATATGGCACAGTTAAAAAGAGGGGAAGTTTCCGCTATGTGCGGAGATGCCGCTTTTAAATATGTAACAAAGGTCATTGAACTGGCTATGGATAAAAAGGTAGACGCTACTGTTACCAATGCATTTAATAAAGAAGCAGTAAATCTTGCAGGACATCATTATTCCGGACATACAGAGATCTACGCAGATATGACCGGAACTAAGAACTATACTATGATGCTGGCGCATGAAAATTTACGTGTAGTCCATGTTTCTACCCATGTTTCCCTGCGTGAAGCCTGCGACCGCGTAAAAAAACAGCGTGTATTAGACGTGATCCGTATTGCGGACAAGGCATGTAAGGATCTGGGCATTAAGGAGCCAAAGATCGGCGTAGCTGGTTTGAACCCACACAGCGGTGAACACGGTTTGTTTGGAAGAGAAGAGATCGATGAGATCATCCCTGCAATTGAGGCAGCAAAGGCAGAAGGCATCAATGCAGACGGACCTGTACCGCCGGATACAGTATTTTCCAAGGCAAGAGGCGGCTGGTACGACATCGTAGTTGCCATGTACCATGACCAGGGCCACATCCCGTTAAAGGTAGTAGGCTTTGTATACAATCATGAGAAGAAAGCGTGGGATGCAGTGGCTGGTGTAAACATTACCTTAGGACTGCCCATCATCAGGGTATCTGTAGACCACGGAACTGCATTTGACCAGGCTGGAACCGGTAAGGCAAGTGAATTAAGTCTTAGAAATTCCATTGAATATGCAGTCATGTTTGCAAATAATAAGAAGTAAGGATGTTATGACGTTACTGTACATGGTAGGCACTTTTGGAACCGAAAGTGCCGTACGATAACGTAGTGGTAGCGGGAATTTGCCGTATTTAAATGCGAAGCCACGGCAAATTCCGTTGCTGGTCATGCAACGCATGAACAGTAACGTTATGACTGAACTGTAATAAAAAAAAATACGGAAAAGGTCTTGCATTTAAGACCTTTTTTTGCTAGAATAACTATTCGTGACATATTAAATCCTTGCTCCTGAAACTGAAAGCAGGGGCCAGAGACCACAAGGAGGTAAAACAAGATGAACAAGTACGAATTAACCGTTGTTCTGAATGTGAAGCTTGAAGACGAAGAGCGCGCAGCAGCACTCGAAAAGGTAAAGGGTTACATCACCCGTTTCGGCGGAACCGTAACCAACGTAGATGAGTGGGGTAAGAAGAGACTTGCATATGAGATCCAGAAGATGCATGAGGCTTACTACTACTTCATCCAGTTCGAGTCTGATTCTGTATGCCCGAACGAAGTAGAAGCTCACGTTCGTATTATGGAACCAGTGATCAGATACTTATGCGTAAAGGCTGAGGCATAAGACATACCCAGACCGCTCAGGCGGAATTGAAAAGGAAGTGTGACCGTATGAACAGAGTTATCTTAATGGGCAGATTAACAAGAGATCCGGAAGTAAGATATTCACAGGGAGAGCGTTCTATGGCAATTGCCAGATACACTCTTGCAGTGGACAGAAGAGGCCGCAGAGGGCAGGAGGGAAGTGACCAGACTGCAGATTTCATTAACTGTGTGGCATTTGACCGTGCAGGTGAGTTTGCAGAAAAGTATTTCCGTCAGGGCATGCGTGTGCTGGTTTCCGGAAGGCTTCAGACAGGCAGCTATGTAAATAAAGACGGTCAGAGAGTATACACCACCGAAGTCATCCTTGATGACCAGGAATTCGCAGACAGTAAGGGTGCGGCATCTGATATGGGCGGCTATGGACAGTCAGCTCCATCTCAGAGACCGGCTCCTACCAGCGCGATTGGTGATGGGTTTATGAACATTCCGGACGGAGTTGAAGACGAAGGACTTCCGTTCAACTAGGCTCTATTATGCCGGACATGTTCCATGGTTAATAATAAAGGAGGACAACACCAATGGCATTTAATAAAACAGACAGACCAGAGGGCGCTAAGATGAGAAGACCAGGCGGAATGCGCAGAAGAAAAAAAGTTTGCGTTTTCTGTGGTGATAAGAACGGCGTTATCGATTACAAGGACACTAACAAATTAAAGAGATACGTATCTGAGAGAGGTAAAATCCTTCCTCGTCGTATCACTGGCAACTGCGCAAAGCATCAGAGAGCTTTAACTGTAGCTATCAAGCGCGCTCGCCACATCGCACTCATGCCATATGTTTGCGAATAATATTTGATTAAAATATGTAGATATTTTGGGACTCTGCGTGAGAGATCATGCAGGGTCTTTTTTATACGTCTGGAAGAAACGGTTGATGTTTTGACCTGGGATCAGATGCATTATGTATTCAAAAAAGTAAAGTAAAAATATATTCTGGCCATGTAAGGCACAGATAATAATTGTTTCAATAAGTAACACCCAGATGGCTAGCATAAGTTGACGAAAAGCTATCTGGGTGTTACAATTCTATACAGTTTTGGCAGAAGCCGGAGTTTCTCCTGATGAACAGGATTGTGTAAAAAGCGATTATTTAAAACGGAATTATGGAAGATAATCATACCAGGAAGGTGTGAACGCTACAGTAAGGGCGATTCATATCTTCCTGTTTCATTTATGGTGATGTCCCCGCCGGTGACATGTACGTTTATCGTATAGGTACTGATGGTGCATCACCGGTCAGGTTTAAACATGAAAGGAGAAAGAAGAAAGTGAAAAAGAACTGGAAAAAAGTTTTATTAACAATAACAGCAGTCCTGATGGCAGCAGGTCTTGCAGGCTGTGGAAAAGGAAATGTAACGAGAAATACAGCAGGACAGGCAGAGCAGCAGGCTGAAAGTACCAAAGAGCAAAAGAATCAGTCACAGACAGAAGATACAGGGAAAAAAGACTCTGTTATTGTAGTCATGGGGCCGTCCTCAGAGCCGGAGGCAGGTTTTGATCCGGTGTATGGCTGGGGTGCAGGGGAACATGTTCATGAACCGCTGATCCAGAGTACATTGACAGTGACTAACAAGGATCTGACCATCGGTTATGACCTGGCAACAGATATGAAAACTTCAGAGGATGGTCTGACCTGGACTGTGACCATTCGCCCGGATGTGAAATTTACAGACGGGGAAGGGCTGACAGCAGAGGATGTGGCGTTTACCTACAATATGCTTCGGGATAACAGCACTGTAAACGATTTTACCATGCTGGATAAGGCAGAGGCTGCAGATGATGTGACCGTGGTATTTCATATGAAACGGCCTTATTCCATCTGGCCATATACCATGGCGATCACAGGTATCCTTCCGGAACATGCTTACGGACCTGATTATGGACAGCATCCTATTGGTTCCGGCCGTTATATTATGAAACAGTGGGATAAGGGACAGCAGGTGATCTTTGAGGCAAACCCGGATTATTACGGGGAAGTTCCGAAAATGAAACAGGTAACGGTTCTGTTTATGGAAGAAGATGCTGCTTTTGCGGCAGTTCAGGCTGGACAGGCAGATCTTGCATACACAGCAGCTTCTTATGCTGACCTGACTGTAGACGGATATGATCTTTTAGCGTTTAAAACAGTAGATAACCGGGGATTTAACCTTCCGGCTGTTCCTTCAGGTGCAGTAAACGGAGATGGTGTAGCAGCGGGAAATGATTTTACCAGTGATGTAAAAGTGCGCAGAGCCATTAACCTGGGCATTGACAGGGAAGAAATGATCGAGCATGTGTTAAATGGATACGGCAGCCCTGCTTACAGTGTCTGCGATAAGATGCCATGGTACAATCCGGACTCTGAAACTTCCTATGACCCGGAAGCGGCAAAAGCCCTGTTAGAAGAAGCCGGATGGACGGAAGGAAAAGACGGGATCAGGGAAAAAGATGGCGTTCAGGCAGTTTTTACACTTTTGTATCCTGCAAGTGACTCTGTCCGCCAGGCACTGGCAGCAGATACAGCCAACCAGTTAAAAGAACTTGGTATCCAGGTGTCCATTGAAGGCGTAGGCTGGGATACCGCTTATGACAGAGCACAGTCCACTCCTCTTATGTGGGGATGGGGTGCCCATACACCAATGGAATTTTACAATATTTACCATACAGCCCAGAACGGCTCTTTTGCAGAGTATTCCCCATATTCCAATGAAAAAGTGGACGAATACATGGATCAGGCCCTTGAAAGCCAGTCTCTGGAAGAGTCCTATGATCTTTGGAAAAAAGCACAGTGGGATGGTGAAAACGGAGTTACCCAGGATGGGGATATCCCGTGGATCTGGCTGGTGAACATTGATCATCTTTACTGGTCCAGAAATGGGCTTCATGTAGCTGACCAGAAGCTTCATCCACATGGACATGGATGGTCTATTGTGAATAATGTGGATCAGTGGACCTGGGAATAAAGTGTACAGAAAAGAAATTACCATGGCTGGATAACAGTTGCGGAAAATAGGAGCAGACAGGTTTGAAGAAACAGGTTATATTTATCAGTAAAAATTTCATACGGATGCTGGTCCTTCTCATTTTTGTAAGCATAGGGGCTTTTGCCCTGGTTTCCATGACCCCACTGGATCCATTGCAGACCAATGTAGGACAGGCAGCTCTGGGCTCCATGAGCCCGGAGCAGATTGAAAGGCTGCGGCTTTACTGGGGTGAAGGGATACCGCCATTAAAACGCTATCTTGCATGGGCGGGGGACTTTATCTGTGGAAACATGGGAACTTCTCTTTTGTATCATCAGCCTGTGGCAAAGGTGATACAGATCCGTTTTGCCAGTTCTGTATGGCTGATGGCAGCTGCGTGGATCTTATCTGGTGTTGCAGGTGTGATCCTTGGAATGGCGGCTGGTGCCAGACCGGGAAGCCTGGCAGACCGGGTGATATCTGCTTATGCCCTGGTCACAGCCAGTACACCGGCTTTCTGGGTGGCTCTGGTACTCCTTATGGTGTTTGCGGTGTGGTTAAAAGTCCTTCCTGTGGGATTGAGTGTTCCAATAGGCGCAGATGCGGCCGCTGTTTCCGTAGCAGACCGTATCCGTCATGGCATATTGCCGGCAGCGGCTTTAAGCCTTACAGGTATTTCTAATATCACGCTTCACACAAGAGAAAAGATGATACAGGTCATGGAAAGCGATTATGTGCTTTTTGCAAGGGCCAGAGGCGAAAGCCTGGGTTCTATTGTTTTCAGACATGGGCTTCGCAATATGATCCTTCCGGCATTAACACTGCAGTTCGCTTCGATCAGCGAGATTTTTGGCGGTTCTGTTCTTGTGGAACAGGTATTTTCCTATCCGGGGCTGGGACAGGCGGCAGTAAGCGCCGGTCTTGGAAGTGATATTCCGCTGTTAATGGGAATTACCATGATCAGCGCGGCAATAGTGTTTGCAGGTAATTTTATTGCAGATATTTTATATGAGATCATAGACCCCAGAATGCGGAAGAACAGCCAAAAAAGTAAGTGAATGAAAGATTCCGGGCGCATACATCAGACCGGGGATGAAAGGTAATGATAATTTGAAGAAGCATTTGAAACGTACAGAAGGAATAAGCAGCAGGCGCATATTTATAACAGCGCTTACGGCGGCAGCGGTACTGATCCTTGGGGCAGTGCTGGTTTTGGGGGTCTGTTTGAAGGAACAGGCATTGACCACGGATTTTACCAGGAAAAATATAGCACCCTGTATACAATATCCTTTTGGGACAGACTGGATGGGGCGTGATATGTTTGTACGTACCCTTACAGGCTTATCTTTAAGTATACGTATCGGCCTGATCACATCTGTGTTCAGTTCTGTTATTGCAGTAGGACTGGGACTTGCCTGTGCAGCAGGTGGAAAATGGGCAGATAGCCTTATAAGCGGTCTTATTGACGTGGTGATGGGCATTCCCCATATTCTGCTTTTGCTTTTGATCTCATTCGCATTGGGAAAAGGCTTAAAGGGTGTAGCTGTGGGGATCATCCTGACTCACTGGACTTCTTTAACCAGACTGATCCGGGGGGAAGTATTGCAGCTGAGGGAAAGCCATTTTATAAAGATCGCAGAGAAAATGGGCATGAGCCCATGGCAGATCGGGATCAGACATATGATGCCCCATCTGCTTCCCCAGGTGCTGGTGGGAATGGTGCTTATGTTTCCTCATGCCATATTACATGAAGCAAGTATTACATTTTTAGGTTTTGGCTTGTCGCCGGAACAGCCTGCGATCGGGGTAATCCTTTCTGAAAGCATGAAATACCTGACGATGGGAAAATGGTGGCTGGCCTTGTTCCCGGGGCTTTTGCTTGTGTTAGTGGTCATAATGTTTCATGTGATCGGGGATACGTTAAACAGTCTTCTGGACCCGTCCAGGGCTCATGAATAGAGAAATGCAAAGAAGGCAGAAGGGAGGCATAGGTGCAGATGGAAGATTTACAAAGAGAAGAACTTCTTCGTATTGAACATTTATCCGTTACATTTACCCAGTATGACGGCTGGTTTTCCAGAAAAACACTGCCTGTGATCCGGGATTTAAGCCTTAGGGTTTCCCGTGGGGAAATGGTGGCTGTGGTTGGCTCCAGCGGCTCCGGGAAAAGTCTTCTGGCTCATGCAGTCATGGGTGTCCTTCCTTATAATGGAAGCTGCGGGGGAGATATTTATTATAAAGGAAAGCAGCTGACCACCAAAAGGATAAAGCAGCTGCGGGGCAATAAGATCGTTCTGGTCCCACAAAGTGTGTCTTATCTGGACCCATTGATGAAAGTGGGAGAGCAGGTAGCTGGCGGTAAAGACCGGATCAGCCTGGAAAAAAGCAGGAAGGCTTTGACAAGGTATGGTCTTGATAAAGAAGTGGATAATATGTATCCCTTTGAACTTTCCGGTGGAATGGCAAGGCGGGTTCTGATCGGAACTGCAGTGGTAGAAAAGCCGGAGCTGGTGATCGCAGATGAACCGACCCCTGGACTTCATATGGAAGCGGCAGTCCGGGTCTTATCCCATTTCCGGGAGATCGCAGATGAGGGAGCAGGTGTACTTCTGATCACACATGATCTGGAACTGGCGTTGAAAACAGCGGACCGGATTGTTGTATTTTATGCAGGAACTGCAGTGGAAGAGGCGGCATGCGTGGATTTTAACCAGGAAGCGGCATTGCGCCATCCATATACCAGGGCGTTGTTTCGGGCGATGCCGGAGCATGGATTTGCACCGGAGCCGGGGATCCAGCCTTATGTGAGAGATCTGCCTGAGGGGTGTCCTTATGGTCCAAGATGTCCGAAATACAGGGAAGAATGCAGTAAAGACATCCCCTATGTATCTTATCAGGGGGGACTGGTGCGGTGTATCTGTCCGGGGGATGAAAAGGAGATTTTACCTGGAATATTATCGGAATCAGAGGTATTGAAGGAGAAAATGACGTCAGAACCCAGTTCTGGTGAATGCAGTGTATGTGGAAAGGAAGGCGCAGGCTTATGAAATTAGAAGCAAAAGACCTGTCATTCCGCTACCATAAAGGAAACAGGCAGATATTAAATCATGTATCCGTAAGCCTTGACAGCAAGGATCGTCTGGGGCTGGCAGCACCCAGCGGATTTGGAAAAACTACGTTTTGTAAGATACTTGCAGGTTATGAACAGCCGGATGAAGGTCAGGTTTTGTTAGATGGAAAGCCCCTTTCCCAATATAAGGGTTACTGCCCGGTGCAGTTGATCTGGCAGCATCCCCAGGAAGCGGTCAATCCCAGAAGAAGGATGAAGACCGTTCTGGAAGAAGGTGGTGTGCTGGATGAACGGCTGATCCGGGGACTTGGGATCGAGAAGGAATGGCTGGAGCGGTATCCGGGGGAATTATCCGGAGGAGAGCTGCAGAGATTTTGCATTGCAAGGGCTTTAGGTGAGAAGACCAGATTTCTCCTGGCAGATGAGATCACAGCTATGCTGGATCTGATCACACAGAGCCAGATCTGGAATTTTCTGCTGGAGGAAGTGAGAAGCCGTGAAATCGGGCTTTTGGTAGTCAGTCATACAGATTCACTGCTTGACTGGATCTGTACGGATCGGATCCAATTGTAGGATCCAGGTACCGGCAGATTGTTTCTTGTATCGGTGGATTTCTGATAGAGTAATTGTGGATAAAGGAAGGAGAATGAAGCATGGATGTGCATAAGATGCTGGAACAGGTAAAGGCGGGCCAGCTGGATATTGCAGAGGCAGAAGAAAAGTTAAAAGATCTGCCCTATGAGGATCTGGGCTATGCAAAGCTGGATCATCACAGGAAGCTGCGTTCCGGTTTTGGCGAAACCATTTTCTGCCAGGGAAAGCCGGACCCGTATTTGAAAGAGATATTCCTGAAATTTTATGAAAGGGACGGGGAAGTCCTTGGAACCAGAGCTAGCAAGGAGCAGTATGAGCTGATCCGTTCTCTGGTGCCGGCAGCAGTTTATGATCCTATTTCCCGTATTGTAAAGGTGGAAAAGCCGGATAAGGAGCATGTGGGATGTGTGGCAGTTTGTACCGGTGGTACAGCAGATATCCCGGTGGCAGAGGAGGCAGCCCAGACAGCGGAGTATTTTGGCACAAAGGTAGACCGCATCTATGATGTGGGAGTTGCAGGCATTCACAGGCTGTTAAGCCAGAGAGAGCGTATTTCCAAAGCAAACTGCATTATCGCAGTAGCAGGAATGGAGGGGGCTCTTGGAACTGTGATTGCAGGACTGGCAGATGCACCGGTGATCGCAGTACCTACATCTGTGGGGTATGGGGCCAGCTTCCATGGTCTGTCAGCTCTTCTTACCATGATCAATTCCTGTGCAAATGGAATTTCGGTAGTAAATATTGATAATGGCTATGGAGCCGGATACATTGCAACACAAATAAACAGAATGGCGGTGAAGAAATAATGAAAAAAACATTATATCTGGAGTGTAATTCAGGAATCAGCGGTGATATGACCGTAGGAGCGCTTCTTGATCTGGGGGCAGACAGAAAGGTGCTGGAGGATGCGCTGGCAAGTCTGGGGGTAGATGGCTATCATCTGCATTTTGGAACAACGGAGAAATGCGGCATCAAGGCCTATGATTTTGATGTGCATCTGGAGTATGAAGAGCATGAACACGACCATGGAGATCACGATCACGGCCATGATCACGCGCATGCACATGTTCATGAGGACGGTACAGAGTACAGCCACGAACATTGCCACGATCATGAGCACGAACACACTCATGAGCACAGCCATGAAGAGTGCACAGAACACGTACATGATCATGAACACACCCATACACATATCAATGAGGATGGCACAGAGCATGCACATGAGCATTGCCACGATCACGGACATACTCACGACCATGGAGATCATGATCATGTACATACCCATGACCATGGAGACCACGACCACGTACATACTCATGACCACATGCACCCACATACTCACCGCAATCTCTATGATATTTACACCATTATCGACCGTCTGCAGTCTTCAGATAAGGTAAAGCAGCTGGCAAGACGTATTTTTGAGATCGTGGCAGAGGCTGAGTCAAAGGCCCATGGTCTTCCAATCGACCAGGTACATTTCCACGAAGTTGGGGCGATCGACTCTATTGTTGATATTATCAGTACAGCAGTATGTCTGGATAATCTGGGCATCGAAAAAGTCATTGTTTCTCCACTTGCAGAAGGTCAGGGATATGTAAGGTGCCAGCATGGCACACTGCCGGTTCCGGTGCCGGCTACAGCTAATATTGCACAGGCATACGGCCTGAAGCTGCGTTTTACAGAAACACCAGGAGAAATGGTCACACCTACTGGTGCAGCGATCGCAGCAGCACTGGGTACCGGTGCTTCCATGCCAAAGAACTATCGCATTGTAAAAATCGGTATTGGGGCTGGAAATAAGGATTTTGACCATGCAAACATCCTCCGCGCCATGATCATTGAAGAAGAGGAAGAAGAAAAAACAGACAGCTTAGAGCTGTTAGAGACTAATTTAGATGACTGTACAGGAGAAACTCTGGGATATACCATGAACCTGCTGTTAAAGGCTGGTGCAAATGATGTATGGTATACACCGATCTATATGAAAAAGAACCGTCCGGCTTATATGCTTTCAGTATTATGCCGTGAAAGCAGCCGCGAGACTATGGAAGATATTATTTTTACGCATACCACATCTATTGGTATCCGCCGTTTTCCGGCGCAGCGCACTGCCCTGGACCGGAGAAAGATCCAGGTGGAAACAGTTTATGGAGCAGCGGATGTAAAGGTTTGCAGTTATAAGGGAAAGCAATACTGCTATCCAGAATATGACAGTGTTTCAGCAATATGTGATAAGCAGGGAAATGTGGATTTTAATACTGTTTATGAAGCTGTGGAGAAAGCAGCAAAGGAACTGATATAAAGCAGGCTGCTCAGGCTAAGATCAGATCAGTCCGTAAAACAGTTACAGAGAGGTTTCGACAGCACGCTTACAAACAGGGGAAGCAAAAACAGATAACCGGGGAAGACAAAAGTTTATTATAAGACCTACAGTAAAGGAGACCGGAAGGATGGAAGAACAGAATCACTCAGTAAAAGAAAGACTGGAACAGTTAGAAACATTCATGGGAAAGTACACTGCTGGCGGCAAGGATCTTTGTGTAGCTTTCTCCGGCGGCGTGGACAGCAGTCTGATCTTAAAGGCTGCTGTAAAGGCAGCCACAAAAGACGGCAGCAAGGTTTTTGCAGTTACCTTTGACAGTCGCCTGCATCCTTCATGTGACCTGGAGATCGCAAACCGGGTGGCAGCAGAGCTTGGGGGTGTTCACAAGGTAATACATGTAAATGAACTGGAGCAGGAAGCCATCCGAATGAACCCGGTGAACCGTTGTTATCTGTGCAAAAAGCATCTGTTTGTAAATTTAAAGGAAATGGCAAAAAGCCTTGGCGCTGAGACTGTTATGGACGGAACCAATGAGGATGACCACCATGTATACCGCCCGGGTATCCAGGCATTAAAAGAACTGGGCATCGTCAGTCCGCTGGCGCAGCTGCACATTACCAAAGCGGAAGTAAAAGCCATGGCAAAGGAATGGGGCATTTCTGTAGCGTCCCGCCCGTCAACCCCATGTATGGCAACCAGACTGCCGTATAATACGTCGATCGACTATGATGTTATGAAGCAGATCGAAGCAGGCGAAGGCTATTTAAGAGAGCTGTTAGGAGGAAATGTCCGCCTGCGCCTTCATGGAAATGTAGTGCGTATTGAGGCAGACAAGACCTCATTTGGAAAGCTGTTAGAGCATGGAGATGAGATTGTAAAGACATTAAAGGATCTTGGTTTTGTATACATTACCATGGATCTGGAAGGCTTTCGTTCCGGCAGTATGGATGTTGGTCTGGATAAATAATAGAAGCAGACACATCGGCTGCATGAATAGCAAAAGAACAGCAGAGTAGCAAAGAAACAGCAGAACAGCAAAAAAGCTCCTCAGCCCAATTACCTGGGCGGGGAGCTTTTTTTGCTGTTCTATAGATATTGTGTGTGATGTGTCTCTGCAAATAAAACGACGTTGGCAGATCCTACAGGTATATTCTGCTTAGTGTGTAGCACCTTCCGCAGTCAGGATATCGTTTTCATTTTCACCAATAGCAGCAATGGCAGCTTCAATCCCTTTTGCAATATCCTGTAAATTCATGGATGGTACAGACGGACGGTTTACTACTTGGCTTGGAATAAAAGGAACGTGCATAAAGCCGCCTCTGACTCCCGGATAGCTTTTAGCCAGAGTATAGAGAACACCGTACATCAGGTGGTTGCATACAAAGGTTCCGGCAGTGTTGGAAACGCTGGCAGGAAGTCCGGCATTCCGGATATTCTGTACCATAGCTTTAATAGGAAGAGTAGAAAAATAAGCAGGGGCACCGTCTTCAAAGATGGGCACGTCAATAGGCTGGTTGCCTTCGTTGTCTTTGATGCGGGCATCATCTAAGTTAATGGCAACACGCTCCGGTGTCAGGTCAAAACGTCCTCCGGCCTGTCCGATGCAGAGAATAGCATCCGGTTTTTCTGCTTTAATGGCTTTTGCCACTGTGTCAATGGATCTGCCGAAAACAGTAGGTACTTCCAGCTTTACTACCTGGACAGCGCCAACAGTACCGGAAACAAGTTTTACAGCCTCTAAAGCCGGATTGACCGGATCTCCGCCAAATGGGTCAAATGCAGTGAGAAGAAGTTTCATAGTATATCATCCTTTCTGAGAAATTGTCGAAAAATGTTTTACCGGATATTCAAAAAAAAATTAAGATTTATCCGGTAAACTTTGTTAAAAATTAGTTATATTTTATGCAGTATATGCAAAAAAGAACAATATTTTAACGAAATGCCAGAGTATACATTAATACAATGTGAACAGCAAGCATCACCAGCGCAACCGGCAGCTGGCTTAAGATAACAATGTATTTGTTCTTTGTTTCAAGAAGGGCTGCAGGCAGAATATTAAAGTTAGCTGCCATAGGAGTCATTAAAGTACCGCAGTAGCCTGCTGTCAGGCCAAGTGCGCCTACAACCACAGGGTCAGCCCCCTGGGCGATCAAAAACGGGATGCCGATGCCTACGGTGATAACAGAGAAAGCGGCAAAGCCATTACCCATGATCATGGTAAATAAAGCCATGGAGATACAGTAAACAGCAGTAGCTGCAAACAGGTTTCCGGCCGGGATCACGGCGCTTACGCCGCTTGCGATCACATCGCCTACACCGGCAGCTGTGAATACAGACCCCAGTGCTGCCAGGACCTGGGGAAGGATACCGGTAACACCTACATTGTCAGTGAGACGGGTACAGTCTTTTACCGCATAAACAGCCTTTGGCCTGAAAATGATAAAAGCAGTGACCAGGGCGATGGAGCCGGAGATACCGATAGCATTATTGGCACCAAGTACCTTTAAGAAAGTAGCAACTAAAACAGCGCTGACAGCCAGTACCAGCGGCGGGATAAATACGCTGTAGCCAAGTCTGTCAGCAGCAGCACGGGTTTCTGCCTCTTTTGGCATATCGCTTTTGCTTGGGGCTACACGTTTAAATGCAGTAAGGATGGCTAAAAATACAACGCACAGACCGGTGATCCATTTTGGAAGATAAGGTCCCATGATAAAGGTAAATGCAAGAATGAACCAGAAAAGGGCGGTAGTGCCTTTTTTAACACAGGTATCATCTTTTAGGGCTTTCATGCCTGTTGCGATAAAATTAAGGCCGATAATGCAGTAGAAAACTTCTGCAACAATGGTGCTTATGTTCCAGGTCATATTATTTGTCCTCCTTGGTGGCTTTAGATGCCAGACGGCGTTTTAAAATCTGGTCAAAGATCAGGGCGTAGATAATGCCTGTAACAGCAGAGATTACAGCGATGGGAACAGACTGGCCTGCGATCTGGAGCGCGTCTACAGGATAGCCCTGTTCGCTTAAGGTGGACACGATCAGAAGAGTTCCGGAAGATCCCATGAAACAGTTTTGTGCAAAGAAGTTGCCGTAGTTTTCACTTCCGGCACACATTCCTTTGATCTGGTCTTCGGATTTCTCATCCAGTTCCTTGTACTGTACAACGGCTGCTGCCTGGGCCATAGGATTGATCAGTGGGCGGATAAACTGGGGGTGGCCGCCGACACGCAGGGAGAAAGCAGAGGCAAAGGTACGGATGACCTGCCAGATGGCGATAAGCTTTCCTGTGGTCATGTTCTTTAAAGAACGGATAAAGTCCACTGCCTTATCTTTTAAACCATTCCGCTCACACAGGCCGATCACAGGCAGTGTAAGGATGAAAAGAGTGGCAGTGCGGTTGGTGATAAATGCGGTGCCAAGTGTGTTCAGGATATCCATAGGACTCATTCCGGCAACCAGTCCGGTGGCAAGACCTGCCACAACGACTACAGCCAGAGTATCTAATTTCAGGATAAAGCCGATCACGACAATAAGTACACCGATTAATTTGATGATTTCCATTAAATAAAACCCTCCTGTTTAAAAATATAGTACACTATGGGTGTCAAAAAATCTTTAACACCTGCAGCATAGTAGGGAGAATTGTAACATATTTATAATTTGCGGTCAAGGAGAAAGGTCTGGAAATAAGATACAGAGGGGGTATTGGGAAAAATTGTCAAAAAGAAAACGAAGAGTTTGTGAAAAGCATAACGCGCATTAGGGAATTGTTAAGACAAAACGAACAAAAAAAGTTAGAGTGTCTAAAAAAAATTGCAAATAATGCAAAAAATGCCATTGCTTATTTATGGGATATCGAGTATAATCTATTCAAGTTGTACAAAATCTGTAGGGATAGTTTCGGTATTTTCCGATTGTATTTATAAAAAAACAACAAAAAACACCGGAAAGTTTGATATACTATTGACAAGGAAAGGGATACATTTTATGAAAGACTGGCAGTATATTCTGAGGAATCTTTCACTGCTTAGCCAGATGGGAATCTCTCTGGCAGCTCCGCTGCTGTTGTGTCTTTTTTTATGCAGCTGGCTTAACAGCCATTTTATGATAGGGGGATGGATCTATATCCCCGGCTTTATCATGGGGCTTGGAGGCTCATTTATGACGGCATATAAATTATACCTAGTCATTATGAAAGAACAGAAAACGACGAAAAAGAAGAACAGGGAACATGAGAGATCCTTTAACAGACATGTATAACTCATTGGGGATAGGCGCAGGTAAAACGCATATCCGTGCAGCAGGGAGGTAGAAATATGAAGATCCAGCCGGCAGTAAAAAAAGAAACAGGACACATTGCATGCTGGAGTGGCGCAGGTACGATACTTATGATCGTCGCTTTTGCAATCTGTCATAAACTTTTTCCGGAGGCAATACCATTTGATCATAAGGTAATTATTGGCGGCATCATTGGGACAGCTGTTGCAGTAGGAAACTTTTTCATTATGGGACTTACGGTGCAGAAGATCGCATCCGGGGAGCAGAGTGATGAACAGGCCTACAAGAGTATGAAAATAAGTTACAGATACCGTTCCATGGCCCAGTTATTATGGATCGTTCTGGCAATGGTATTACCATTTGTTAATGCTGCGGCGGGCATTATACCGCTGTTTTTCCCAAGTTTGAGCATTAAGCTTATTAACATTCTGGGAATAATAAAAGCAAAGCCAAATCTATAAGAAAGGAGATGAAAATGCGGATATGAATTTTAATATTTCAGGTGCTGCGGTTTATTTCAGGATCCCTACAGGCATACCTGTCCTTGGCGATTTCCTGATATCCGAAACACTGGTGGTCAGCTGGATCGTAATGATACTTATTACGGGACTGTGTATCTGGTTTACCAGGGACCTGAAGGTAGAGAATATATCCAAACGGCAGGCAATGGCCGAGATGCTGGTAGAACAGGCACAGAAGTTTGTGAGAAATAATACCGGCGGAACAAAGTTTGATAACCTGATCCCATTTGTGGCAGCTTTGTTTACGACCAGTGTAGTTTCCAATCTTATCAGCCTTACCGGTCTGAGAAGCCCTACAGCTGATCTTTCCACAGAAGCAGCCTGGGCAGTGGTAGTGTTCATTATGATCACTTCCAATAAGATCAAGGCTGGCGGCATACTGGGATACTTAAAGGGCTTTACTACCCCGATCCCGGTCATGACACCATTTAATGTCCTGTCAGAACTGGCAACACCGGTAAGTATGGCGTGCCGTCATTTTGGAAATATTCTTTCTGGCGTTGTTATCAACGGGTTGATCTATGCAGCTTTGGCGGTAGCAACATCAGCGCTTCTTGGCTGGCTGCCAGGTGCGCTTGGGCAGGTCTTAGGAAGCATCCCATTCCTTGATGTGGGTATTCCGGCCATTCTGTCTGTCTACTTTGACTGGTTCTCCGGTTTCATGCAGGCATTCATTTTCAGTATGCTGACGATCATGTATATTGCAAATGCGGCAGAAGGTTAAAAACACGCAGTAAGAAAATCTTATCAAAGATATTATTCACATTATTCTAGGAGGAAATTTATTATGACAGATTTTCAGTTATTAGCAAAAGGTATTGCTTTAGCAGGTTGTGCTATCGGCGCTGGTGCTGCTCTGATCGCAGGTATCGGACCTGGTATTGGTGAAGGTAACGCAGTTTCAAAGGCACTGGAAGCGATCGGACGCCAGCCAGAGTGCAAGGGCGATGTAACCAGCACCATGTTACTTGGTTGTGCTATCGCAGAGACCACTGGTATTTACGGTTTCGTTACCGGTCTGCTTCTGATCTTCGTAGCACCTGGTACTTTCATGAACTACCTGTCCTAAGTTTAACGAAACACTTACTGTTTCAAAGTCTGCACATACAAATATAAATATGTGAAGACTTCACAAAAACAGAAGGCGGTTTCCACAGACAGGAGGGTAGAAAGATGCGGGAAACACAGGAATTAGTAACGATCATACCGTGGACTTTCATTGCCCAGATCTGCAACCTGTTCATCCAGTGCTGGCTGATCAAGAAATTCTTGTTCAAGCCGGTATGCGCGATCATCGAGAAGAGAAGAGCATTGGCTGATTCTCAGATCCAGGATGCGAAAAAGGCAAAGGAAGAAGCGGCTGCCATGAAGGCTGATTATGAAGCTGAAATGGCAAAAGCAAAAGAAACTGCAAATTCCATTCTCCAGAATGCCCAGAAGGACGCTGCTGCACGCAGTGAGGCCATGATCCAGGAAGCCCAGACACAGGCAGCAGGGATCAAGGCAAAGGCTGAGGCTGATATCGCCCAGGAGAAGAAGAAAGCAGTTAATGACATTAAAAATGAGATCGGCGGCATTGCCATGGATATTGCCGGCAAGGTGATCGAGCGCGAGATCTCAGAAGAAGACCATAAGAAGCTGATCGACGAGTTTATTGAGAATGTAGGTGAGGCATCATGACCAAGACCGCAAAGATCTATGGGGACAGTCTCTATGACCTTGCCGCAGAAGAAAAGCTGACAGAGGAGATACTTCCACAGATGGAGCAGATAATGGCTCTTTTCAAAGAGAATCCAGATTATCTGACTCTTCTTTCTGAGCCATCCATTCCCAAAACAGAACGTGTAGGGCTGTTGGATAAGGCTTTTGAAGGACAGCTTTCCCTGTATCTGTTAAACTACTTAAAGCTGTTATGCGAAAACGGCATGCTGCGGGAATACCGTGACAGCTGCAGACAGTTTAAGGCACGCTACAACGAGGATCACAACATTGCGGAAGCAGTGGTCACTACTGCAGTAGCCCTTACAGAAGAACAGGCACAGGCATTAAAAGAAAGACTGGAAAAAATCAGCGGCAAGACCGTCCTTCTTATACAGAAAACGGACAGCACCATACTTGGCGGTATCCGCGTGGAGTTAGAAGGAAAGCAGCTTGACGGCACTGTTCAGGAACGTCTGTCAAGGCTTAAAAAGAAAATTACGGAGTAACTGTATTAAATTAATAAAAGTTACGTTACGGAAATCATCGTATAAAGGATGTGAATGGAATGCAATTAAAACCGGAAGAGATATCCAAAGTCATCCGAAGCCAGATCAAATATTACCAGAATGCTATTGAGCAGAGCGAAACAGGAACCGTTCTGATCGTAGGTGATGGTATTGCCAGAGTAAGCGGCCTGACCAACTGTATGTCAGGAGAGCTGCTGGAGTTTGAAGACGGCACCTTCGGAATGGCTCAGAACCTGGAAGAAAACAGCGTTTCCGTCGTTCTGTTCGGTTCTGATCAGGGGATCAGTGAAGGACAGACTGTTAAGCGTACAGGAAAGGTAGTAAGCGTACCTGTAGGCGAGGCAATGATCGGACGTGTTGTAAATGCCATCGGCCAGCCGATCGATGGCGCAGGCCCTATTGAGACAACTGAATACAGACCGGTGGAATCACCGGCACCCGGCATCTGTGACAGACAGCCGGTTAAGGAACCATTACAGACAGGTATCAAGGCGATCGACTCCATGATACCTATCGGAAGAGGACAGCGAGAGCTGATCATCGGTGACCGACAGACTGGTAAGACTACTATTGCTACAGATACCATTTTAAACCAGAAGGGCAAAGACGTTATCTGTATCTATGTTGCCATCGGACAGAAACGTTCTACCGTTGCCAGCCTGGTATCTGAGCTGCAGGCAGGCGGTGCTATGGATTATACCATTGTTGTTGCTGCAACTGCATCTGAGACAAGCCCATTACAGTATATTGCACCTTATTCAGGCTGTGCAATGGGTGAATATTTTATGAACAAGGGAAAACACGTACTGATCATCTATGATGACTTAAGTAAGCATGCGGTTGCATACCGTGCACTTTCCCTTCTGATCCGCCGTCCACCGGGCCGTGAAGCTTATCCTGGTGACGTATTCTATCTGCACTCCCGTTTACTGGAGCGTGCAGCAAAGCTTTCTGATGAAAAGGGAGGCGGTTCTCTTACAGCCCTTCCGATCATCGAGACACAGGCAGGTGACGTATCTGCATACATCCCTACCAACGTTATTTCCATTACTGATGGACAGATCTTCCTGGAGACAGAGTTGTTCCACTCCGGTATCATGCCTGCTGTAAACCCTGGTATCTCCGTATCCCGAGTTGGTGGTAATGCACAGATCAAGGCAATGAAGAAGGTTGCCGGAACTTTGAAACTGGTATACTCCCAGTACAGAGAGCTGCAGAGCTTCGCACAGTTCGGTTCTGACCTGGATGCAGACACTAAGGCACGTCTGGCACAGGGCGCACGTATCGTGGAAGTTTTAAAACAGGGAAGAAGCACACCTGTACCTGTAGAGAAGCAGGTAGCGATCCTGTATGCGGTAGTAAAGGGTGTCCTGACCAGTGTAGAAGTAGAAGATATCCAGGCGTACGAAGAAGGCCTTTATACATTCCTTGACAGTGATGCACAGGGCGTGGCTGCTATGGAAGGTATCCGTACTACCGGAAAACTGGAAGGCGAAACAGAAGAGAAGTTAAAAGCTGCTCTTGCTGACTATACTGACCGGTTTTTAAAGACCAGATAATAGTGATATCGGGTTCCTGCTCTCCTGTTTCGGGGAGCGGGGGCTGAAGATATGAAGTATAAGGAGGGAACACATGGCTGCAAATATGAAAGCCGTGAAGCTCCGTATGAAGAGCATACAGAGCACCATGCAGATCACCAAAGCAATGGAACTGGTGGCATCCTCCAAGCTGCGTAAGGCAAAGGAACGGGCAGATGCAAGCCGGCCTTATTTCCACACTCTGGAAAACACACTGGAACAAATCGCTGCAGGCAACACAGATCTTTCTTCTGTATATACAAAGAAGAGCAAAAACGAAAAATGGTGCTATGTAGTGATCGCCGGTGACAGAGGACTGGCAGGTGGATACAATTCCAACCTGTTCAAGGAAATGGAGAGCCAGACTGCCGGGAAAGACTACTGTGTACTTCCTATCGGAAAGAAAGCAGTGGAATATTACAAACGCAGGGGCATAGAACTGGTAACTGAAGAATTCGCAGAAGCAGGAGATATTTCTGTATCCGACTGCTTTGAGATCGCAGCTTTATTGTGCAGGGCTTTTAAGGCCGGGGAATTTGGCCATGCAGCTCTGGGCTATACCAACTTTGTCTCTATGCTTTCCCAGAAGCCAGATGTATCATCCATGCTTCCGTTAGAAGACCTTTCAGGGGAAGAAAAGGATATGAAACAGATCCATTCCCTGATCTTATATGAGCCGGACAGCGAAACGGTGTTTGACGCCATCGTGCCGGAGTATCTGGCTGGTATGGTATATGGTGCCATGTGTGAGTCTGTTGCCAGTGAGCTGGCAGCGAGAAGGACTGCCATGGATGCTGCATCCAAGAATGCAGGAGAGATGATCGAACAGCTCAGCCTGTATTACAACCGTGCCCGTCAGGCCAGCATAACCCAGGAGATCACTGAGATCGTAGCTGGTGCAGAGGAGCCTTAAAGAGGAGATAGATATATGACAGAGAAACACATTGGAAAGGTGGTGCAGGTTACCGGACCGGTACTGGATATCCGGTACAAGGAAGGGGAACTGCCTGCATTGCTGAACGCAATTGAGATCGACATCAACGGTCATAAGCTGATCGCAGAAGTTGCGCAGCAGATCGGTGATGACGTAGTGCGCTGCATCGCTATGAGTTCCACAGACGGACTTGTGCGCGGTACAGACGCAGTAGATACAGGAAGCCCTATTACCGTACCCGTAGGCGATGAATGCCTGGGACGTGTATTTAACCTGTTAGGAGATCCTGTAGATAATAAACCTGTTCCAGAGGCAAAGGAACGCTGGGCGATCCATCGTCCGGCTCCATCTTACGAGGAGCAGACACCGGCAACAGAGATCCTGGAAACAGGTATCAAGGTCGTTGACCTGATCTGCCCTTATGCAAAGGGTGGTAAGATCGGTCTGTTCGGCGGTGCCGGTGTAGGTAAAACAGTTCTTATCATGGAGCTGATCCACAACGTAGCAACTGCACACGGCGGTCTGTCCGTATTCACCGGTGTAGGAGAGCGTACCCGTGAAGGAAATGACCTTTACGGAGAGATGCAGGAAAGCGGTGTTATCGATAAAACTGCCTTAGTATATGGTCAGATGAACGAGCCGCCGGGCGCACGTATGAGAGTTGCCCTTTCCGGACTGACTATGGCAGAATACTTCCGTGATGTTAAGAATCAGGACGTGCTGCTGTTCATCGATAACATCTTCCGTTTCACCCAGGCTGGTTCTGAGGTTTCTGCACTGCTTGGCCGTATGCCTTCAGCAGTAGGCTACCAGCCAACACTGGCAACAGAAATGGGTGCTTTACAGGAGCGTATCACTTCTACTAAGAAGGGCTCTATCACATCTGTACAGGCTGTATACGTGCCTGCAGATGACTTAACTGACCCGGCTCCTGCAACTACATTCACCCATCTGGATGCAACCACCGTACTTTCCCGTGATATTGCCAGCCAGGGTATTTACCCTGCAGTAGATCCGCTGGATTCTACCAGCCGTATCCTGTCTCCTGAGACAGTAGGCGAAGAGCATTATCAGGTAGCACGTTCTGTACAGAGAGTGCTGCAGCGTTATAAGGAACTGCAGGATATCATCGCTATCATGGGTATGGATGAACTTTCTGAAGAAGATAAGCTGACCGTATCCAGAGCACGTAAGGTACAGAGATTCCTGTCCCAGAGCTTCTCTGTAGCAGAGCAGTTCACAGGTATGAAAGGCCAGTACGTGCCGTTAAAAGAGACCATCCGCGGATTTAAGAAGATCTTAGACGGCGAATGCGATGACATCCCGGAGAGCTGCTTCCTGTTTGCCGGCACCATTGATGACGTATACGAAAAAGCAAAACAGCAGCAGTAGAAGGGAGGAACAGGTATATGACGACCTTCCATTTACAGATCGCGACTATGGATGGAAATGTATTTGACGGTCAGGTACAGAGCGTATCCTGCCGTACCATCCACGGAGACCTTGCCATTCTGGCCCGCCATATGAATTACTGTACGGCTATAGGAATGGGAACCGCTCATGTGGTATTAGAGGACGGAACTGATAGGAAAGCAGCCTGCATCGGCGGAATGCTGACCATGATGAACGGCGAATGCCGTCTGATCCCTACTACCTGGGAGTGGAGCGAAGATATTGATGTAGCCCGTGCCGAAAAGGCAAAAAAGCTGGCAGAAGAGAAACTGAACCAGTCTAGTATGGATGACAAAGAGGTAAAGCTGGCAGAAGCAAAGCTTCACCGTGCATTGGTCCGTATTGGAACAGCGCAGAAATAAAAGGCTTCAGGCTGATTTTAAACAGTCGTGAGAATGTTAAGATTCTCACGACTGTTTTTTCTTTCTAAGGTATGATATAATGAGCGTAGGGAAAAACAAGCGGCTGCGCAGCAGACATTTGTTTTTCACAAGCCATTAACGAACGAATCGCCTGCGCAAGCAGGCAGTAGAGCGCGTCAGCGCGGGGAACCTGAGTCTACCAGCAGGCAGTGGAGCGCATCCGCACAGGAAACCTGAGCCTACAAGCATATATAAACGGAGAAAATCACCATGGAAACCAAACGAATCAAAATAAATGACACAAAAAATATAAACGATGAAGAATTAAAAGAAGCCGCCCAGATTTTACGTGACGGCGGTCTTGTTGCATTTCCAACAGAAACTGTATACGGTTTAGGGGGAAATGCCTTAGATGAAAAAGCAGCAGGAAAGATATATGCGGCTAAAGGCAGGCCTTCAGATAATCCTCTGATCGCCCATGTATCCTGTGCTGCAGAAGTCACACCGTTGGTAAAATATATCCCGGAAGCAGGAAAGAAATTAATGGATGCTTTCTGGCCAGGCCCGCTGACTATTATTTTCCCTAAAAGTGATATTGTACCTTATGGAACCACAGGTGGTCTTGATACAGTAGCGGTCCGTATGCCGGTAGACCCGGTTGCAAACCGCCTGATCGCACTGGCGGGTGTACCGGTAGCAGCACCAAGCGCCAATACCTCCGGCCGTCCAAGCCCTACAACAGCAGACCATGTATGGCAGGATTTAAACGGCAAGATCGAGATGATCATTGATGGAGGCCCTGTAGGGATCGGTGTGGAATCCACGATTGTAGATGTATCCGGTGATGTTCCCGCAGTTCTGCGTCCAGGCGCTATTACCATGGAAATGTTAAAAGATGTTTTAGGGGAAGTTACCATTGACCCGGCTATTTTAGGACCGATGGCAGAAGGCGTGCGTCCAAAAGCACCTGGTATGAAGTATAAACATTATGCTCCAAAGGCAGATCTGACCTTAGTAGAGCCTGCAAATGTGGCAGATGCCAGAAAAACAGGGGAAGCCGTTGCCATGACACAGGAACAGGTGGAACAAATGGTGAAAACTGTGTGGAAGCTGGCAAAAGAAAAAATCGATGTAGGCTGTAAAGTTGGTATCATCTGCACCGATGAGTCAAGATCACGTTATCCCCAGGGTGAGGTGCGCAGTATTGGCGCCAGAAAGAGCCAGGAGTCTGTAGCACATAACCTGTATGCACTGCTTCGCGAATTTGATGATTTAAAAGTAGACTATATCTTTTCTGAAAGCTTTACCCAGGATCATCTGGGACAGGCCATTATGAACCGTCTGTCAAAAGCAGCGGGATATCAGATCTATAAAGTATAATGGAACACAGCATTCCTGTATCAAAGGGGTTACAGCATAGAAAGCGGGGTTGTTAACGGAGTATGAAACAAACAGAAAAACAGACCTTAGGAGAAAAAACAGCCCAGAATCTCCTTGAAATGATCCAGCAGAAGGAATATGCTCCAGGAGACAAGCTGCCTACAGAGGCAGAACTGGTGGAAACGCTGGGAGTTGGCCGCAATACAGTAAGAGAGGCACTTCGCATCCTTATGTCCCGGAATATCGTTACTATCCGTCAGGGATCAGGAACCTTTATTTCCGAGAAAAATGGAGTGGCAGACGATCCACTTGGCTTTTTTATGATGGATGACAGGCGCCAGCTTACAGAAGACCTGATTCAGGCAAGGTTGATCCTGGAACCGGCACTTGCTGCACTTGCTGCGCAAAATGGTTCAGAGGAAGAGATAAAAGACCTGGAGCGCATTTTAGAAGAGCTGGAAAAACTGATCCGGGATAAAAAAGACTATTCCGAAAAAGATTCCCAGTTCCATGCCCAGATCGCTACCTGTTCCCACAACCGGGTCATGACCAATCTGATTCCGGTGATCACAGAAGGTGTGCGTGTTTTTGCAGATTCTGTAGAAGAAACAGAATATGAGCAGACTTTATTATCCCACCGGCGTATTTTTGAAGCCATCCGGGATGGACGGGGAGAAGATGCGAGACAGGAAATGTATTTCCACCTGATGTACAACCATAACCGGTACAGGAAAAATTAAAGAGTGATCGTATGTTTCAAAGAGCGCGCCGATGGCGCGTTTTTTGTTGCCTGATCATAGGTATATTTATAGAAAATATCAATAAATAGCATATATTCACTAAATATATCAATAGGACATTCGTGAGAAATAATGGTAGAATAGTTGTACGTTGTATACTGGAGAAATACAGTGCAGAAACAAAACTCAGGTAAAAGAAAAATATGTGTATTTGCAGTGGGAATGACCTTACTGTTTCTGGTTGGAAAATATTCTGGCTGGTCCGGGTGGCTTTTGAATGGGAATCTTAGTCAGGCATTACAGCGTATGACAGAAGAAAATCTTCTTATGGCCATCTTCATATATCTAGTGGCTACTGCAATCGGAAGTGTAGCTTTTGCTTTGCCAGGAATCGGTTTTGCGATCCTTGCGGGATTGTTATTTGGTCCGGTGCTGGGAACTATCTGTTGTACAGTTGCCGCTACTTTGGGAGCAGTTGCCGCTTTTCTTTTAGGCAGATATTTTCTGAAAGATACAGTAGGAGCAGCTGCCAGAAAAAATCCGTATCTGCGCCGCTTGCTGTTTGATGAAACAGGGAAAAAACAGATCTGGATCCTGATGATCACCCGGTTAGTGCCTTTGTTTCCCTATAATCTGCAAAACTTTGCCTATGGGGTAACAGATATGCCCCTTAAAACCTATGCGGCCGGATCTTTTCTTTTTATGCTTCCGGGAACTGCCATGTATACATTTGGAACAGCAGGTCTGGCATATCCAGGTATAAGAAAAGTCTGTTTCCTTGGAGCTGCTATATTAGCGGTGGCAGTAACAACAGCAGGCGTCCTGTTAAAGAAAAAAGTCCTTGCAGAACAGGAAAAAACAGGTCTGAAAAACGGAGATGAGGTGTGATGAAAGAGCTGGTCACAGGTTGTACCCATTGCGGCATATGCACAGAAAACTGTGGATTTTTAAAGAAATATGACCTGACCATCGGGGATATAGAAAAGCTTTCCAGGCTGGCATATCATTGTTTTCTCTGTGGAAAATGTTCCAAAGTCTGTCCACAGGGAATTGATGGACGGGAAGCAGTTCTTCAGATCCGCAGGCAGCAGGTAAAAGAAGCAGGCGGCAGGATGCCTGAAAAGGGCTATGGAATGCTTCTTTGGGAGAAAGAGGATTATAAATTCCGCAGATACACAGGAACCGGAAAAACAGCATTATTTTTCGGCTGCAACTTTTCTTCTTTTTATCCGGAGACCACCCGTTATCTGGATAAACTGCTGGCAGAAAAAGCAGACGCGTTTTCTGTATTTGACTGCTGCGGAAAGCCGGTAGCGGAGCTGGGGCTGGAAGAAAAGGAAAAAGTGATCCTGGAACGCTTAAATAAAAAACTTCTGGCAGCAGGGGCAAGAGAAGTGGTTATGGTCTGTCCAAACTGTTATGCCTTTTTGAAAGGCAGACTTTCTATCCCGGTGATCAGCATTTATGAAAAATTGCAGGAACTGGGGCTTGGGGCTGTGATCATGGAAGAACAGAATATTTTCCTTCCATGTCCAGACCGGGAAAAGAAAGAACTTTTAAGACAGATCCGGCCATTTCTGGGAGCAGATCCAAAGATTCTTTCAGATGCAAACTGCTGCGGGCTAGGGGGCTGTGCAGCAGTGAAAGAACCGGAGATTGCCGGTCAAATGGCAAAATCAGCATGTAGTATACAAAATGCAAGTGTGTACTGTGCCTCCTGTGCCAGAAATCTTACAAGAGCCGGTGGAAAAAACATAAAACATCTGCTGGTTCAGATCCTGGGAAGAGAAGAGACGCCGGATGTGGGTCATTCTCTGTGGAACCGGATCCGCGCAGGAAGGTAGAAAAGGGGAAAAGTATGAAGAATAAAAATAAATGGATCGAAAAGATAATACTGATCATTTGTGCTGTAGCAGCAGTAGCCGTATACATGACAGTGCCGTCTGTACATCAGGGCATAAACAGGGTCTTTGACATGTTCGCAACAGGTGATTTTACAGTGCTTCGCGATTTTGTAGCATCATATGGGGCTTATGCAGCGGCATTATCTTTCCTGTTAATGATCCTGCAGTCCATTATCGCGCCATTGCCTGCATTTCTCATTACCTTTGCTAATGCAAACTTATTTGGCTGGTGGAAAGGCGCTATTTTATCCTGGTCCAGCGCTATGGCAGGCGCAGCGATTTGCTTTTACATTGCCAGGATCTTAGGCCGTGATGTGGCAGAAAAGCTGACCAGTCGTTCCGGTCTGGCACAGATTGATACATTTTTTGAAAAATACGGAAAAAATACGATCCTGATCTGCCGTCTGCTGCCTTTCGTGTCTTTTGATATTGTAAGCTATGCAGCAGGACTTACATCTATGTCCTTTTCCTCCTTCTTTATTGCCACTGGGATCGGACAGCTGCCAGCGACCATTGTTTATTCCTATGTAGGCGGCATGCTTACTGGCGGAGCTAAGTTATTTGTTACAGGGCTTCTCATCATTTTTGCCCTGTCCGCGCTGATCTTTATGATGCGCAGCATCCATATGGAACATATGAAAAAGAAAAGAGGATAAGAACATGACAAAAGAAGAAGTCTGCCAGTTATTTATGGCCGGGATCGACTGTTCCCAGGTAGTGACCGGCGCATGTGCAGAAAAAATGGGAATGACCAGGGAACAGGCCAGAAAAATGTCAGCCTGTTTCGGGGGCGGAATGATGTGCGGGGAGACCTGCGGCGCTGTGACCGGCGCGTTAATAGTCCTTGGAATGGTATTTGGACACAGTGAAGAAAATGACGGTGACCAGAAAGGCATCATGGCAGGAAAAGTGGCTGAATTTAAGAAGCGTTTTCTGGAAAAATATCCTTCCGATATGTGCCGTGAGATCCTGGGACACGATATTTCAAAGCCAGATGAAATGGATAAAGTGTTAGAAAAAGGCCTTATGTTTGATCTCTGTCCACAGATTGTCCTTGATGTGCTGTCTATTTTAGAGGAGCTGGTTTAAATGAAACAGGCGCTGATCCTATTTACAAGGATCCCAGTACCGGGAAAGACGAAAACCCGGCTGATGCCTTATTTTTCACCAAAGCAGTGTGCGAAGCTGCATACCTGTTTTCTGAAAGATATCAGTGATCAATGCAGGAAAGTAAAAGCAGACTGCTTCGTGTGCTATGCAGCTGAAAACGGGGATGTGAAGGAGCTTCAGGATATACTGGGAAAGCAGAAAGAATATTTCCCCCAGACAGGAGAGTCCCTGGGGCAGAGGATGTATCACAGCCTGGAACATGTTCTGGGGCTGGGATATGATGCCTGTCTTCTTATGGGAACGGATATTCCGGAGATCAGCAGCAGAGACCTTAAAAAAGCTTTTCAGGTGTTGAAAGAAAAAGATACTGTTTTTGGAAAGACGGCAGACGGAGGTTACTATCTGGTGGGCATGAAACGGCCTGTTCCGGAAGCCTTTGGGTTAAAAAATTATGGCCACAACCATGTATTTGAAGATACTTTAAAAGAGCTTTCAGATGTGGGGATAAATGTTGGATTTACAACGAAACATCAGGACATGGATACGCCGGAGGATCTTCGATGTTACAGACAGCGGATGCGTCAGGACAAACGGCTTCAGCACAGTCATACAGGCCGGTATCTGGCTGCAAATGTTAAAATATCTGTGATCATTCCGGTCTACAACGAGGCAAAGACCATAGAAGCTATGAAAAAGCAGCTGTATCCTTACCGCTCCCAGTGTGAGATCCTTTTTGTAGACGGAGGAAGCACAGACGGAACACCGAAAATGGTCGGGCCGAATTTTAAATTGCTTCTTTCTGAAAAGGGGCGGGCCAATCAGATGAACCTGGGGGCAGAGAAAAGCCATGGAGATATCCTGCTTTTTCTCCACTGCGACAGTGAACTGCCGCCAGGGCCATTAGAAGAGATCTGCCGGGTGATGAAAGACCACCGCGCAGGCTGTTTTGGGATCGCCTTTCATTCCAGGAATTTCTTTATGTTTACCTGTCGGGTCATTTCCAATCATAGGATAAAAGACCGGAAGGTGATGTTTGGAGATCAGGGAATATTCATTGACAGGGAGCTGTTTTTTCAGGCGGGAAAATTCCCGGTGATTCCGGTCATGGAAGATTATCAGTTTTCATTGACATTAAAAGAAATGGGAGTACGGCTGGGAATGGCAAAAAGGCGGATCTATACATCGGACCGCCGTTTTCCAAAAGGTACGATACCTAAATTAAAATTAATGTGGAAAATGAACCGGTTAAGGAAAATGTACCGGGATCATGTTCCTATAGAGAAGATCGACCGGTTATACCGGGATGTAAGGTAGGTGAGCTGCAGGTCATGAAACGGACAAAAGGATTAAAAGAATACGTTCAAACAAAAGAGTACCGGGAGAGAATGGGACTGCCTGGACAGGTGACAGAAAACTATACCATGCTGGCTCAGGGAGAATACAACCGCAATTATACCTTTATTCATCCCATAACTGGAAAAAAGCTGGTATTGAGGATCAATTTTGGCAGCCAGATGCATTTAAAAGACCAGATCCTTTATGAATACAAGGCATTGAAGCTGTTGGAAAATTCCGGGCGTACGCCAAAAGCCATTTATGCAGACGGAAGCTGCCAATATCTTCCCTATGGTGTCATGGTCATGGAATTTCTGCCTGGACACAGTCTGGATTATAAAACAGAACTGTTGTCAGCTGCAGGCTGTCTGGCGGATATACACAGTGTAAAAATGCCGGAAGCCCATTCCCTGGTCCGGCCAGAAGAACCTTTAAAAGCCATACTGGAAGAGTGTGAGGCCATGGTAAAGACCTATATGGAGTCAGACCTGGGGGATGAGCAGAAAAAGCGCAGGATCCGCAGCTTGCTGGATCAGGGGTGGAAGGCAGTGAAAAGTTTGAAGTCAGATATTCCTTATCACTGCTGTATCAATACAGAGTTAAATTCTACCAATTTTCTTGTTAATGACAGAGATGATAATGAAAAAGAGGCGTATCTGGTAGATTGGGAAAAACCATTATATGGAGATCCGGCCCAGGATCTGGGACATTTCCTGGCACCTACAACTACTTTCTGGAAAACAGATGTGATCCTGGATCAGGAGCAGATGGATGCCTTTTTAGATACATATATAGAAAAAGTAAATGGCCGCTTTGATACCACAGGCTTAAAGAAACGGACTTACATTTATATTCCGGTCACCTGCCTGCGTGGGATCACCTGGTGTGCTATGGCATGGGTACAGTATCAGCAGCCAGATAAAGAAATATTCAACCAGTCGACCTTTGATAAGCTGGAAGTATATCTTTCTGATGAGTTTTTAAGACGGATCGAGAAAATCTGGAACCGGTTTTAAACTATAAAATGTCCTCTCGGAGTCTTCCATGCACCTGCCTTTGTGGCCGATTTTCCGCCAGTCGCACCCGAATTTCAGAGGCGGACGCAACGCCAACGCCTCAGAAATTTGGGCACAACTGACAAAAAATCTTCTCACAAAATCAGGCACAGAAAGATTCTGAGAGAACATTAAATATATTTTTTATTCACAAGGAGGAACTTTATTATGAAGAAGCAGTGGAGAGTTTTATTTTTAGCAGCAGCGGCAGCAGTCGTTATGTCAACAGGATGCGGTAATTCTGCGTCTACACAGACCACAGCAGCAACAACAGCAGCTGAGACTACATCAGCTGAGACCACAGCAGCAGAGTCAAAGGCAGAAGAGTCTGAGGCAGCAGAGGTAACTTTCGGCGGAAACCGTACAGAGGAAGATATTGACTGGCAGTATGTAGACGGCAAAGATGCAGTAGCAGCAATAGGCAGCGATGACGTTCAGTTCTTAGATGTACGTGATGATGATACCTATGCAAAGGGACATTTAAAAGGTTCTCTGCAGTGCGGATTAAAGGAATTTGAAGATGCAGACGCACAGAAGGCAATGTATGAACTGGCACAGACCATGGACTCTTCCAAGCCTGTATACATTCTCTGCTACAGTGGCAACAAGTGCGCAAAGACAGCTATCGCTGTTATGAAGGATGCTGGTTTTGATACTAACAAACTGTTTATCATTAAAGACGGTGCAAAGGACAAAGATGTAGCAGCGGCTCTGGTTACAGAATAATCGGATCGGAATGGTTCAGCATTAGATATTAAATATTACCAGAAAGCAGCCTTATCTGAAAATGGTAAGAGCTGCTTTTTTGTTGTAATATATTCGGAGTGTGTTTTGCGATTAAAAATAAATTTATCCTATAAATTGCGGAATATAATAGAAAAATATTGACTTATAATGCTATATATGATAAAAATGAGTTATATTCATAGGACGAATTTGAAATGAAATAAAATGCTGAACATAGGAGGCGTAAAAATGAAGGAGATGTATGATGTTCTGATCATCGGCGGTGGTGTAGTGGGAAGTGCCATGGCCAGAGAATTGTCACGGTATCGTTTGAAAATCGGTGTGCTGGAGAAAAATCTGGACGTATGTAATGAGACCAGCGGCCGGAATTCCGGCGTTGTCCATGGCGGTTTTGCATATGACAGGGGAAGCTTAAAAGCAAAGCTTTGCGTAGAAGGAAATAAGATGATGGGGGACCTGGCAAAAGAACTGGATTTCCATTTTATCCGCTGCGGCAAAGTGCTGGTGGGAAATACCGATGAAGATATGGAGACCTTAAAACGCACCATAGAACAGGGAAAAGACAACGGAGCTACTAACCTGGAGCTGATTGATGAAAAACGCCTTCATGAGCTGGTTCCTGCTGTAGTAGGAAAGTTTGCCATGTTTTCCCATAACAGTGGTATTGTAGATCCCTTTGGCTATACCATTGCCCTGGCAGAAAATGCCCATGAAAATGGCGTAGAATATCATTTTGGATGCGAAGTGACAGCGATCCAGAGGCAGGAAGATGATACATATGAAATCACCACAGCAAAAGGAAACTTTAAGACCCGCTGGGTAGTAAACTGCGCAGGACTTGGCTGCGGCAAGATCTCTGATATGCTTGGGATCACCGGCTACCGCATCATTGGTTCCAAGGGAGATTACATTATCCTGGATAAGCGTACAGGTCCTCTTCTTCCAATGCCTGTTTATCCAGTTCCAAGCAACACCTATATGGGAATTCATGTGACAAATACTACAGACGGAAATGTGATCATCGGCCCTAACGCAGATATGGTGACAGACTTTAACTATTACGGTGTACCACAGAAAAATATAGATTATCTGGCAGAAAGCGCTTCAGATCTGTGGCCATGTATCCATAAGGCAGATTATATCCGCAATTATTCCGGAATCCTGCCAAAATGGGTAGATGAAAATGGTGTGATCCAGGATTTTAAGATCGAGATCAAAGATGAGATTGCGCCTCATGCCTTAAATCTGGTTGGTATTGAATCACCGGGACTGACAGCAGCAGTGCCAATTGCCAGATATGCCATTGAACTGATGAAAGAGAGAGAAGAATTAGAAGAAAATCCGGATTTCAATCCAGTGAGAAAAGGAATACGCCATTTCTCCCAGTGCACAAAAGAAGAGCAGGCAGAACTGATCAGGGAGAACCCGGATTACGGCGAAGTGATCTGCCGATGCGAAAAGGTGACAAAAGCGGAGATCCTTCAGGCGATCCACAATCCATTAGGTGTAGATACTATGACCGGTGTGAAATACAGAACCCGTTCCATGATGGGACGCTGTCAGGGCGGCTACTGCCAGATGCGTATTGAACAGATGATCGAGCAGGAACTTGGGAAAAAAGAGACAGAAGTGCAGTATGAACGTGAAGGCTCTAATGTTTTATTTGGAAAAGTACGGGAGGTGTAACTGTGAACATGGAACATAAAACAGCAATGTGGGAAATAGAACAGGCAGATGCAGTGATCGTAGGCGGCGGCCCGGCAGGTCTGGCAGCGGCTGTACGCCTGTATGAAAACGGGATCACAGATATTCTGATCCTGGAACGTGAAAAACAGTTAGGCGGCATTTTACGTCAGTGTATCCATGATGGTTTTGGACTGGCCCGTTTTAAAACTACACTCAGTGGACCGGAATATGCCCAGAAATTCATTGACCTGGCAAATGAAAAGAAGATCCGTTATCTTACTGATGCAACTGTTCTGGAAATTTCAGAGGACAAAGTGATCACAGCAGCTACTCCTGATGGCTTAAAACAGTGGCAGGCAAAGGCAGTGATCCTGGCAATGGGCTGCAGAGAACGTACCAGAGGAGCCCTTGGCATACCAGGAGAGCGTCCGACCGGTGTATTTACAGCAGGTGTTGCCCAGGCGTATATAAACCTTTATAACCGTATGCCGGCAAAAGAAGTGGTGATCTTAGGTTCCGGTGATATTGGAATGATCATGGCCCGCAGACTGACCTTAGAAGGTGCCCACGTAAAGGCGGTTTTTGAGATCCAGCCATATCCAAGCGGTCTTCCAAGAAATATTGAACAGTGCTTAAATGATTACAATATCCCATTGTATTTAAGCCATACAGTTACAGAAATCCATGGAGATAAGCGTTTGACCGGTGTGACCGTTTCAAAAGTAGATGAACACATGAAGCCGATCCCTGGAACAGAAGAGGAATACAGCTGTGATACCCTGATCTTATCTGTTGGCCTGATCCCGGAAAATGAACTTTCCCTGGATGCAGGAGTAACACTGGATACAAGGACAAAGGGTGCTACAGTGGATGAGTATTTCCAGACAGACCGGCTGGGGATTTTCGCAGCAGGAAATGTACTCCATGTTCATGATCTGGTGGATTTTGTATCCATGGAGGCAGAAAAACTGGCAGATTCCGCAGCACGGTATATTAAAGATGGGAAACTGCCTGCATGTGAGATACAGGTAAAGACTGATAGAAATATCAATCATACCGTTCCACAGCGGATATCAGGAACAGAAGACTGCTGTCTGTCTCTGCGTGTAAACCGGCCGTTTAAGGACTGTGCTCTGGTTGTAAGCCAGAATGGAAGAGAAATCGCCCGTAAAAAGATGAAAAAAGCTCTTCCGGCAGAGATGATCCATATAGATTTAAAAGCAGAAAAACTGGAAAACAAGGGAGATCTGGAGGTGAAGGTAGAATGACAAGAGAATTTACATGCATCATTTGTCCAAATGGCTGCGAAATAAGTGCAGATTATGAGATACAGGCAGATCAGTCTGTAGTGATCCACTCATTAGAAGGAGCCACCTGCAAAAGAGGAGCAGAGTATGTGAAGCAGGAGCTGACAGATCCAAAGAGAAATATTGCAACCTCTGTACTGGTAGAAGGAGGAGAATTGCCGCTTGCCAGTGTACGCCTTACCGCCCCGATCCCCAAAGCACGTATTTTTGATGCAATGGCTGAGATTAGAAAATGCCGGTTAACAGCGCCGGTAAAAGCGGGAACTGTTGTGATCAAAGGGATATTAGGTCTGGATGCAGATGTGATCGTGACGAAAAATGTAGAAAAAGCGTAAGTTTGACAGCTTTATATTTCCGGGAAGGAGCAGTTGATAAGACTGCTCCTTCTTGCATTTTTATATTGTCTATTATATGATGATTACAAATGTTTTAAAAGATTCCGAGAGTACATGAAATGTAAAAGGAGAAAAAAATGTCAGATAAACGTGTTGATTATATTACATGGGATGAATATTTTATGGGAGTTGCCGCTCTATCAGGCAGACGGTCCAAGGATCCAAGTACCCAGGTGGGGGCATGCATCGTAAGCCAGGACAACAAGATCCTTTCTATGGGCTATAACGGTTTTCCAAAAGGCTGTTCAGATGATGAATTTCCATGGGGCAAGGAGCATGAACTGGATGATCCGTACAATGCAAAATATTTTTACTCTACCCACAGTGAGTTAAACGCCATTTTAAATTACAGGGGGGGAAGCCTGGAAGGAAGCAAGCTGTATGTGACCCTTTTCCCATGCAATGAGTGCGCTAAGGCGATCATCCAGGCGGGTATTAAGACTATCATCTATGGCGGGGACAAGTATGCCCACACACCGGCTGTAAAAGCTTCCAAGCGCATGTTAAACGCAGCAGGAGTGCGCTATTATCAGTATCAGCCTACTGGCCGCAAGATTGAGATCGAGGTGTAAAATGAAGGTCCTTTTAGCTGCGATCAATGCAAAATATATCCATTCCAATCTGGGCATCTACAGCCTGAAGACCTATGGAGAGAAGATGTTAAAAGAATGGGGACTGGCAGAGGAGGCGAAAGTTTCTCTGGCAGAATACACCATTAACCATCAGATGGAGCAGATCCTTCAGGATATCTATAAGCGAAAGCCGGATGTTATTGGATTTTCCTGCTATATCTGGAACATTTCCTATGTAAAAATGATACTGGCTGATATAAAAAAGGTGCTTCCGAATGTGAAAATATGGGCAGGCGGCCCGGAGGTTTCCTATCACGCAGAAGCTTTTTTGAAAGAAGAACCGGCAGTGGATCTTGTTATGATGGGGGAAGGAGAGATCACCTTCGCCCATTTTCTAAAGGCGCTCCTTGAAGGAGAGGAGCTAAAACGGGTTCCTGGTCTTATGCTGCGAAATGATGACGGCACCATTACTGATACAGGCTTTCGCCAGGTAATGGATATGAGCCAGATCCCGTTTCCCTATGCTTTTATGGATATGAAAGAGCTGGAACACCGTATTATCTACTACGAAAGCAGCAGAGGCTGTCCATTTTCCTGCGCCTACTGCCTGTCTTCCATTGACAAGAAGCTGCGCTTTCGCAGTCTGGACCTGGTGCTGCCGGAGCTGGAATGGTTCCTGCAGGCGAAAGTGCCCCAGGTAAAATTTGTAGACAGGACTTTTAACTGCAAAAAGTCCCATGCAATGGCAATCTGGCAGTATATAAGAGATCATGATAATGGTATTACTAATTTCCATTTTGAGATCGCAGCGGATCTGTTAGATAAGGACGAACTGGATCTGCTTTCCACTATGCGTCCGGGACTGGTACAGCTGGAGATTGGTGTCCAGTCTACCAATGAAAAAACACTGGAGACCATCCGCCGGAAGACAGATATCGAAGAGATCCGCCAGATCACAGAAACCATTAACAGCTGGCACAATATCCACCAGCATTTAGACCTGATCGTGGGACTTCCATGGGAAGATCTAAAGCGTTTTAAACAGTCCTTTAATGACGTATATTCTATGGAGCCGGAGCAGCTGCAGTTAGGCTTTTTAAAAATATTAAAAGGCTCTTATATGGAAGAACTGATCCCGGACTGTGATCTGCTTTACAGTGCTGCGCCACCTTATGAGGTGCTGCAGACAAAATGGCTTTCCTATAGGGATGTGCTGGAATTAAAAGATATAGAAGAGATGACAGAAGTCCATTACAACAGCCGCCAGTTTACCTGTACTTTAAAAGAACTGGAAAAGGAATTTAATACTCCTTATGAAATGTTTTCTTTTATGGCAGGTTATTACAACAGAAATCATCTTTTTGGTATCAGCCACAGCCGTATTGCCAGATACGAGATTCTCTGGAAAATAATCCAGGAGAAGTTGGGGAAAAATGGAAAATATGAAACGCAGGGAGAGCTGGAAAATGGTGCTGTTTCTGAAATTTCTGAAAAACTGGAAAAATACCGTGACCTGCTAATGACAGATCTGTATCTTCGTGAAAATGTAAAGAGCCGCCCGACCTTTGCAAGAGATCTAAGCGGTTCTAAGGACTTTGTCCGTGAATTTTTCCAGAAAGAAGAGAAAACTCCCCAGTATCTGTCCGGATACGAAGGCTACGACTCCAGACAAATGGCAAAAATGGCTCATTTAGAGCCATTAAGAGACGGAACTTATCTGTTATTTGATTACAAGAAACGAGATCCATTAAGCTATAATGCCCGGACAGTCCGGGTTTAAAGGAATCTGGATCTATCTTCTCAAACATTTACCTTTGCCACATTTTCCTTTATTATAGACACAGGCGATTGAATTGTAAAATGCAAATTAAGATGTGAAGCAAACTTGAAATGAAATTAGGATAAAGGGATAGAAACAAATATGATCAAAATGACAGGCAAACTAAAAGAACGGATCTCTCATATATTATCAGCCTTAGATAAAGAATACGGCACTGACTTCATCTGCTACCTAAACTACGAGACCCCATGGCAGCTGCTCATTGCGGTGATCTTAAGCGCCCAGTGTACAGACGCCAGAGTGAACATTGTAACAGCGGATCTTTTTAAGAAATATCCGACGATTAAAGATTTTGCGGCGGCGGACTTAAAAGAACTGGAACAGGACATTCGTTCCATTGGATTTTATCATATGAAAGCCAAAAACATTATCCAGTGTGCAAAGCGGCTGGTGGAAGAGTACGGCGGTATTGTGCCGGAAAAAATGGAAGACCTGCTTACACTGGCAGGTGTGGGTCGGAAGACTGCCAATGTGATCCGGGGAAATATCTACCATGTGCCAAGTATTGTGGTGGATACCCATGTAAAGCGCATTTCCAGGAAGCTGGGGCTTACAAAAGAGACAGAGCCGGAAAAGATCGAGTCGGATCTGATGAAGATACTTCCGGAAGATCACTGGATTCTCTGGAATATCCATATCATTACTTTAGGGCGGACCATTTGTACTGCCAGAAAGCCGGACTGCGGAAACTGCTTTTTAAAACAATGGTGTCCTGCCTGTGAAGCACCGGCAGTTTTCAGAGAAATACAAAAAACAGATTAAACAGGAAAAATACAAAAATCAGAAAAATTCTGAATTTGTTTAAATTTGATTTTAGGAAGGACATGCTAAAATGATCGACTCATACATTGCCCTGGACTTGGAAACCACAGGTCTGGAGCCGAAGAAAGAGAAAATAACGGAGATCGCCGCCTTAAAAGTAGAACATGGACAGATCACAGGCCGTTTTGTAACTCTGGTAAATCCAAAACGGCCGTTGACAGAACGGGTAGTGGAATTAACAGGTATTACAGATGACATGTTAAAAGATGCTCCGGTAATAGAAAATATTATTGGAGAGGTGCTGGGATTTATTGGAGATCTGCCCCTTTTAGGCCACAACATCCGTTTTGATTACAGCTTCTTAAAGCAGGCGGCGGTGAACCAGAAAATGGAATTTGAATGTGAGGCAGTAGATACCCTGAAATTATGCAGGAAATTGATGCCGGAGCAGGAAAAGAAAAATCTGGGAAACGCCTGCATTTATTATAAGATTGAACAGCCTTTGACACACCGGGCAGAGGCAGATGCCTTGTCGGCGCATTTGCTTTATCAGAAGTTAAGGGGACTTCATGGAGAAGACCAGCCAGAGTTATTTGCGACAATGCCTTTAAATTGCCGGATGAAGCGACAGCAGCCGGCAACGAAAAGACAAAAAGAATACTTGCAGGATTTATTAAAATGTCATAGAATAAACATAACTGTGCAGTTAAACGATATAAGCCGGAGCGATGCTTCCAGGCTGATCGACAAGATCATCCTCCAGTACGGACGGGTGAAGCCACAGAATAAATGAGGTGATAAAATGTTAAATATGAGAGACCCTAAAGTAAAGAAGATCATTTCTACTGTTATTGTTGTGATCCTGGTACTTGCCATGATCGTGCCAATGGCGCTGAGCGCATTGATGTACTAATTAAATGTTGAACTAAATAAAATGGCAGAAGACCCGATCAGGGATCAGAAGAATTTAGGAGAATTTATGGGAAACAAGACATTGAAAGCAGGTCTTTTTGCAGCACTGGCTGCCGGGGCTTTATGGGTGCTTCCCATGACCGTATGTGCGGCGCCGGTATTTCCGGAAGGTATCAGTACAGACGGGGAAAGTCTGGCTGGAAAAACATGGGAAGATGCCCTGCATACAGCAGAAGAAAAAGTGAAAAAACAGGCGGATGTGTCTGTAGCCTTAACTATTGAGGATAAAAAAGCAGAAACCACAGCCGGGGAACTGGGTATTCACTGGAGCAATCAGGAAGAAGCCGAAAAAGAGTTAAAAAGCTATGTAGGTGGAAGCCTGATCCGTCAATATATGAACAAAAAGGATCTGGAAAAGACACCGGTGGATGTTACGGTCCAGACAGCAGCGGATCCAGATAAGATAAGGGCTTTTGTAGATAACCATTGCGACGGAGTACTGGCACAGCCTCAGGATGCGTCTATCCGCAGAGAAAACGGCGCATTTGTGATCACAGAGTCTGTTTTAGGAAAAGTCGTGGATGCAGATGCCACGGCTTCCGCTTTAAATACCGCTTTTGAGGGATTAAAAGACTCTATAGGTGAGATTTCTGTCCAGGCAGTGATCAAAGAAGAACAGCCGAAGATCACTTCCGATGACCTTAAGACCATAGAAGATGTTTTAGGAACCTGTACCACCGACTTTTCCAGCAGCGGCGCGGCACGTTCCACTAATCTTGCAGTTGGTGCGGGAAAAATCAATGGACGTGTGCTTATGCCTGGTGAGGTGCTATCCGGTTATGAATGTTTACAGCCGTTTACCATCGAAAATGGTTATAAGACAGCTGCAGCCTATGAAAATGGCCAGGTAGTGGACAGTATTGGCGGCGGTGTCTGCCAGATCGCTACTACATTGTATGATGCAGCACTGCAGGCGGAAATGGAGATTGTTCAGAGACAGAACCATTCTATGATCGTAACCTATGTAAAGCCGTCAATGGATGCTGCTATTGCAGGCACTTATAAAGATATTAAAATTAAGAATAATTACAGCACACCTGTATATATCGAAGGATATACATCGGGAAAGAAACTGATCTTTACCATTTATGGAAAAGATACCAGACCTTCTGGCCGGCAGGTAGAATATGTTTCAGAGACTGTGGGGACCACCAATCCGGGAGAACCCCAGATGATTATGGACAATAGCCTTGCGCCAGGTGCTAAGGTGAAGGTACAGTCAGCACATACCGGCTATAGATCCAGACTATGGAAGGTAGTGACTGTGGACGGAGTGGAGCAGGAACGTACTCTTCTAAATGAGGATACCTACAATGCTTCCAAGGCCATTTACCGTGTAGGACCAGCTCAGGCAGCACCTGTACCGGCGCCAGAGCCGCAAGCACCAGCCACTACACCTGAAACAGGAGAGAATAATACGCCTGAACCAGCTCAGACAGAACCAGCTCAGACAGAGACGGCACATGAGGCGGTTACAGGAGAAAACGGTGGACCGGGAGTTGTTCCTACCACTGCAGCACAGCCTGCGGGGGAAAATGCTGGTGCGGAAAGCCCGGCCAGTCCCGCACAGGAGGAAAATCCATGAGAACAGCAGGACAGGGTCCGGGCGGATTTGAAAAACGAGATGGCTTTATAAAGCCAGGTCAGGATCTGGTAGTGGCCGGATATGCCGGTATGGCCGGAGCCAGACTCATTTTCCAGAAAAAAAGGGAAAAACTGGAAGGCCGTTTTGCACCTTCTTTTCTCAGATGTCTGGAAAAGGAAGACAGCTACAATGTAAAAGAGTGGCTTGAAAATGAATTAAAGCAGAAAGATTGTCCAGTTACAGCCTGGGAATACGCGAAAGAAGGCGGCATTCTCACAGCTGTCTGGAATTTATCCGGCATTTTCAACGTAGGCGTAGATATTGATCTGCGAATGATCCCTATGAAGCAGGCAGTAGTTGAAGTATGTGAGATGTTTGAGGTCAATCCATATCGCCTTTTCAGTGAAAACTGCGTGATCTTAGCCTGCGACAGAGGCGGCCAGATGGTGCGAAGCCTCAGTGCACGGGGAATCCCGGCAGCAGTGATAGGCAGTGCAGAAAAGGGAATTGCCCGGGTGATACGCCACGGAGAGGAAACAGCCGGATATCTGGAACGGCCAAGAGCCGATGAACTGACCCGTATTGGATAACAGCTGGATAAACAGGCTTGGCATACAGGTCGAAGGCGTCATATATGCCGCTTTACAGCGGCAATACCATATAAGAATATATGATTTTAATATTGGAGGAAGTTATCATGAGAGAAAAAATTCTGGCGGTGATCGAAAAAAACAGCAGGATCGATATAAAAGACCTGGCGGTATTACTTGGTGAAAGTGAGATCGCAGTGGCCAATGAGATCGCCGAGATGGAAAAAGAACACATTATCTGCGGATACCACACTCTCATTAATTGGGATAACACCAGCGAAGAAAAAGTAGTAGCTCTGATCGAAGTAAAAGTAACTCCTCAGAGAGGTATGGGCTTTGATAAGATCGCAGAGCGTATTTACCAGTATAATGAAGTTAACGCTGTATACCTGATGAGCGGATCTTTTGATTTTACCGTATTTATCGAGGGAAAGACTATGCGCCAGGTAGCACAGTTTGTATCTGACAAATTAGCTCCTATGGAGTCAGTATTAAGTACAGCAACTCACTTTGTATTGAAAAAATATAAGGATCACGGCACCATTATCAGCGAGCCGGTCCAGGATGAAAGGATGCTGATCACACCATGAGAAACCCCTTATCTGACAAAATTGTAAGTATCCCGCCCTCCGGGATCCGTAAATTTTTTGATATTGTAAATGAAATGGAAGGCGCTATTTCCTTAGGTGTAGGCGAGCCGGACTTTGATACTCCCTGGCATATCAGGGAAGAAGGTATCTACTCCCTTGAAAAAGGCCGCACATTTTATACTTCCAATGCAGGTTTAAAGCAGTTAAAGGATGAAATATGCAATTACTTAAAGCGCCGTTTTGAAGTAACTTATGACCCAGATACAGAAGTTATGGTAACAGTAGGTGGAAGTGAAGCTATCGATGTTGCCATGCGTGCCATGTTAAATCCGGGAGATGAAGTACTGATCCCACAGCCAAGCTATGTTTCCTATCTGCCATGCGTTACTCTGGCAGATGGTGTTCCGGTGATCATTGAACTGGAGGAAAAAGACCAGTTTAAGCTGACTCCTGAGAAGCTGCTGGAAAAGATCACAGACAAGACCAAGATCCTGGTCCTTCCATTCCCTAATAATCCAACCGGCGCTATTATGGAAAAACATGAGCTGGAAGAGATCGCAAAGATCGTCATTGAAAAAGACCTGTTTGTAGTAACAGACGAGATTTATTCTGAACTGACTTACCAGAGAAAACATGCTACCATTGCAGCATTTCCAGGCATGAAAGAACGTACTGTCCTGATCAATGGTTTCTCCAAGTCTTATGCTATGACCGGATGGCGTCTTGGTTATGCGGCAGCACCAAGCTTGATCTTAAAGCAGATGTTAAAGATCCATCAGTACGCTATCATGTGTGCACCTACCACCAGCCAGTATGCAGCAGTTTCTGCACTGAAAAATGGTGATTCGGATGTAGAAATGATGCGTGAGTCCTATGACCAGCGACGCAGATTTTTATTAAATGCATTCCGTGAAATGGGCATCGACTGTTTTGAGCCATTAGGCGCATTCTATACATTTCCTAATATCAGCCGTTTTGGCATGACTTCAGAGGAATTTGCTACTAAACTTCTGATGGAAGAGAAAGTAGCTGTAGTTCCCGGAACGGCCTTTGGCGCCTGCGGAGAAGGCTTTGTACGTATTTCCTATGCCTACTCCTTAAAGAGCCTGAAAGAGGCGTTAAGCCGTATTGAGCGTTTTGTAAAGCGTCATGATGGAAAGGCAGAATAAAAATATGATGAATGTTGTACTTTTAGAACCGGAAATGCCCTCTAATACCGGAAATATCGGCCGTACCTGCGTGGCCACCAATACCAGACTCCACCTGATCGAGCCTCTGGGTTTTAAGTTAAATGAAAAAGCCTTAAAAAGAGCCGGGCTGGATTACTGGGATAAATTGGATGTACATGTATACAGCGATTACCAGGATTTTCTGGAGAAGAATCCGGATGCCCTGGGAAAAATGTATTTTGCCACTACTAAGGCGCATAAAGTCTATTCAGAAGTAGACTACGAACCGGACTGCTATCTCATGTTCGGAAAAGAAAGTGCCGGCATCCCGGAATCAATCTTAGTGGAAAATGAAGACCACTGCGTCCGTATTCCCATGTGGGGAGAGATCCGGTCCTTAAACCTGTCAAATTCCGTGGCTGTAGTGCTCTATGAAGCCCTGCGCCACAATGATTTTGAAAAAATGGCATTAGAAGGCCAGCTTCACCACATGAAGTGGAAAGACGGCTGGGAACAGAAGTAAATAAGTCCGGAAGCAATCGTTAAACAACCGTCAAACGTGTCACCGGCGCGTTTTTGACATGGATGACAAAATAAGCAGCATTGTAAGTGTACAGTCCCCCTGAATTGACAGGGGGACTTTTTTTCTTGCAGATATTCTGACCGAAAATCTTTCGCATAATCATGGCTCTTTTCACATAGTCTGTAAAAGCAGTGAAATGACAGCCGCACAGTTGGACGCTGAAACGGTGCGGTTTTTGTGGGAGGGTAAAAATGAATGAAAGATACCAGGAGGTTTTAGCGCAATATGAAATGGAAGTCCTATCTGTAAGAAAAGGCCGGGGTTCCTGGATCTGCGAAACAGATAAGGGTTTGAAACTTCTGCGGGAATACAGGGGGACTGTACGCAGACTGGAATTTGAAGATCAGGTGTTAGAAAGCATTGACACCAGAGGAAGCCTGCGGGTAGACCGGTATGTGCGGAATCAGGAAGGTGCCCTTTTAAGCAAAGCAGGAGACGGGACTAATTACATTATGAAAGAATGCTTTCCTGACAGAGAATGCAATATAAGGGATAATTATGAGATCCGTCTGGGGATATCCCGTCTTGCCATGCTTCATGGGCAGCTGCGCCAGATTCAGCCAAGAGAAGAATGGAATATGGGTTCTATCTTTATAGAAAGCCTGGAAAAAGAGCAGGAGCGCCATGTAAAGGAAATGAAGCGGGCCAGAAATTTTATCCGGGGCAAACGGGGAAAGACGGAATTTGAACTGTGCGTTATGGACAGCTTTGACTATTTTTTTGAACAGGCCAAAGAAGCACTGAAACAGATGAAGGGATTGTTCCTGGAAAATGGGGCTCCAGAACAGCTGGCTGCTGCAGAACTTTCTGTTGAAAATGCCGCTGAAAATATGGAAAATCCTGTTGAAAACATGAAAAATTCTGCCAGGAAGCAGGGGAGCAGACTGGGCTATCTCTGCCACGGTGACCTGGACCAGCATCATGTATTAATGGGGAATGGCTATACAGCGATCATTGAATATAACCGCATGCATCTGGGAGTCCAGGCAGAAGATCTGTACCGCCTGATGCGAAAAGTAATGGAAAAACATGGATGGGACGGTGATCTGGGGATCACCATGCTGGATTCCTATGAACGGGTCCGTCCTATGGATAAGCAGGAGCGAAAATGTCTCTACTATATGTTCCTGTTTCCGGAAAAATACTGGAAACAGCTGAATTTCTATTATAATACAAACAAAGCCTGGATACCGGCTAAGAGCACCGACAAGCTGAAAAGCCTGAAGAGTCAGGAAAGTGCCAGAAGCCGGTTTTTGAGCAGGCTGGAAGCAGCATTGATGATTTAGAAGATCGTGTACAGGAGGCGCCCTGAGATTTCAAGGCGCTTTCAATATTGTTTGAATTGTTTGAACTTCTAAAAATAAAAAAACATTAAAAAAATAAAAAAGTTGTTGACAAACGGTTTGAGATCTGCTAATATAATCTTCGCGCTTGAGAGAGCGGCAGATGTTTCGAAAGAAACAAAAAAATAAATTAAAAAAGTTGTTGACAAACGAAAGACAACCGGTTATAATAAAT
>OASZ01000057.1_pt1 | contig 163204 bp, 130 predicted proteins | sample 1501241 | NCBI WGS metagenome assembly OASZ01 (sample SAMEA2579926, study PRJEB22360) | human gut metagenome | biome: human gut; feature: human-associated habitat; material: faeces | place: Denmark | collected 2008/2010 | reverse complement strand
AAGCATAGAGAAAATTGGTTATATTTAATTTGTACTTTTTCTTGACATAAGACCAGTATGTTCCTGTCGCGATATCGTTAAATGTATAAGTACCGTCCGCCTTTGTCGTCACAGTTGCCGTTCCAAGAGCCACTTCTGCGCCCTCGACCGGTTTTCCGTCTTTATCCACAACTTTTCCGGATACGACCGCTTTCACATTCTTTACCTCAGCATTGAAAACTTCACCGCTGTCTTTTGTCTGGAGTTCCCATGTATCTGTTCCTTTCGCAACGATAACATTTCCCTCTCCATCTTTGATTTCAACATCTTTGAAAAGGATGTCTGTCACCTGATTACTATAAGAACCAATACGGAAACCAAGTTTCCCTGCTTTCAGACCATTATACGCTTCTTCTGGAATCTGGAATATCTTCTCCACTCCACCTGCAGTCACAGTGTAATCTCTCTGATTCCATTTGATTGTGATTGCCATCTCTTCTCCGGCAGCTGGCGGTGTCGGGAATTCACTGATTCCAGGATAACTATTTCCTGCACCCTTGTATTCATAGAACCACCCCGTTGCATTGTAACCGATAGTCATGTAATGACCGTTGTCCGTAATCCACGGACCGACATTGAATCTCGTTGTTGCCTGATCTCCATTTGGTTTTAATACAAATGAAATCTCTCCGGCTTCCATGCATTCTGTTCCCTTATTCGTATTTACCAAAATCGCCGCATTATTTCCGTTATCATTCTTTGTCGAGCTCTTGAATTGTCTCCACATCTCAACAACTGCACGCTCTTGCTGCACCCCATCTGCAACTGCACATTCCGGTGCCGCTATAACGCTCATCGGAATTGTAGTCACGATCTGCGAAAGCACTAATGAGGATGCCAAAACACCAGACAACCATTTGTTTCTTTTTTTCACCTTTCGTCCTCCTTTTTCACATTTTTTCGTCCTGAAACCTTTCCCTTTACTTTTTTAGATTCCCCCTTCTTTAAATACCTTTTTTGTGCAACTTGATACATTTATCATATATCTTTTTTTATTTTTAGTCAATATGCATGAATATTTCTTTGTCCAATATTTGTGAATAGAATTCCTCTGCTCTTCTCTGAATTTTGCCAGAAACGGCTTGACTTGTTTCTTACTGTCTACAACTTCAGTCAGAATAACCGAAGCTGTAGATAATTGATCCGGCATAGCCGGTAATAGATTTTATAATGAAATTTTTTCTGCAAACTCTTCTACAGATTTCGATTGAAATGCTATCTTTGTCCATTGCTTCAACACTTCAAAATCTTGTTCCTTCTGCACGCCCTTCTATACGTTCATCTCTTAGCATCTCTTCAAAAATCATAAAGCGTTCCTCCATCTCCCGGTTTGATTTGACCTCGCGAATAAACTTCTGAAGTCTCTCCACATATGAATCATGGAATTCTCTCTCACTTCCATTAACATCCTCTCTTATGTAATGCAGAAGTGTTACCAGCTCTTTCGGAACTCCTCCATATGCAGAGGAATTCTATAAAATAATATTAGCAGAATAAATCCATGAACACCAGTTTTAATTTTAATTTTTCACAATACAAACAGGCGAGATGCATAATATACATCTCGCCTGTCTTAGACATTATTTACTTGTCTGATTCACAGTATTATTGACGACGTTTTTTTCTTTCGAAAAATGCCACAACTGCTGCGAATACTCCAAGAATACCTGCTACTCCCCATCCGATTGGTGATGTTGCATCGCCTGTCTTAGCTGCTTTATCTTTGCTTTGATCTTTACCAGATGTGCTTGGTTTTTTGTTGTCTGTTGCAGTTGTTCCCTCTGCTTTATCTACTGATGCTTGAAGAAGTTTTACTGCTCCATCTACATCATCCTGTGTTGCATTTTCGTCTGCCATTACCGCTTTTGCGTTATCCAAAGCAGATCTGATTTCTTTCTGCACATCATCTGAGTATTTGCTCAGATCCATGTTTTCAACTTTGTTGATTAAATCTTCCAAAGCGTCTTTGTTTGGAATTAATCTCAATCCAAACTCTGCATTTCTAAGATTATCGTGAGCTGCCTGTACTTGTGCCTGAGTTGCGTTCTCATCTGCAAGAACTGCTTTTGCTGCATCCAATGCCGCTTTAAAGATATCTGCTGTCTCTTTTGTATACTTGCTTAAATCGTATTTTCCGTCAACTCTGTTTACTAATTTCTCAAGTTCTGACTTGTCTACCGGAATCTTCTTCAATGCATTCATCGCTGTCTGAAGTGCGTTCTTAGCATCATCAATATCAGACTGAAGTGCGTTTTCATCTGCAAGAACTGCTTCTGCTGCTTTCAACGCCTCTGCGAACGGTGCCCAAGTTTCTGGTGTATAAACTTCTTCATTTAATCCTTTTGCCACATCTACAAGCACTTTCAATTCACTTGTATTTCCAGTAAAGTCTAGATGATGAATCATTTCAAGCAAGTTTTCATATGCTGCATCTACTGTTTCCTGTGTTGCTGTTGCATCTGCATTTACTTTTTCTGCTTCTGCCAATGCTGCCTCGAATTTCTCTTTTACAACCGGCACTACATACTGATACTCATCTTTTGCCTGCTGGCTCTTCGCATATTCGATTGCTGCATTCAAATCTGATTTATCAGCTTCAATCACTGCATCCTGGAATTCTCCCATTACACGAATTTCTGCTGCTGCTGAGAATTTATTTGCTGCATCTCCTAATGTAGCTGTTGGTACAAGTTTTACATCTGTTACATTTTGTACTGCTTCAAACGCAAGTCCTTGCCATCCGCTTCCTCCGAAGCTTGCATCTGCTACTTTTACATAGTCTTCTGCACCTACAGTCTTAACCCAGATCTCTGCTTCTTTAATGACACCGTTTCTTCCGCTTCTCTGCTGAAGTCTGAATCCACTTACAGTTGCCGGCTTGTCCAGTTTCAGGTTCAACCAGTGATTTGCAATTGGAGTTCCTGCCCATACTGTATGCCAAATTGTGGCTGAATCACCATCTAATACATTGCTTGCAGGTCCTTCTGAACCTGTTTCTGACTGCTGGCTTCCTGTTGTAGCAGTCATGTTTTCTTTTGGAAGGTCTTTGGAATCATCTGTCGGATCAATACCTTTTGAATTATCCATTGTAACCATCATACCTTTTAAGTTGTAGTATGCTTCCTCAATTTCTGCTTGTGTAGCTCCTTCTTTGTTAAGAACCGCTTTCACTTCTTTGAGAACATTCTGGTAATTGCTCCAAATTTCCGCTCTGTAATCAATTTCTTTATATTTTCCTTCTGCTTCTGTAACTAATGCAGCAAGTTTTTCTTTTGTAACTTCTTCTGTTACTTTCTCAATTACAAGGTTATCAAGAACAAGTTCTTTGTATCCACCAAAGTTTGCTTCCGCAGCATTTGGGTCTACGCCTTGAAGATCTGGTGCTTTGTCTGTAGAGTAAATACCGAACCACGTCTGTCCTGTGGAATCACCTGTAATCTGAGTTGTATAATGTCCATCTGCATTTTCACCCATTGCTTTTTTCAATTCTTTAAGCTGAACATTACCATTGTACTCACCAACACCAACTGCTGCTGCATAAATTCCATCACTACCTGCCTGATAATCAAAGCTTACATTGTATGTCACACCTGGTTCAAAACGGAAGTTCTGTGGAATTGTCTGGTATGCCAATGTAGATCTCTGTGTCAAACCGTTGATCTTCACAGACCAGTCACCATCAAGAACATCATCCATCTTCTTCACATCCCAGCCTGCCTGTGTATACTTGCCATGTCTTTCAGATAAATGAATTCTGTTATCTTCCACGCCTTCGATTCCGCCTACTACAAATGGGTACAGTCCCTGTACGCTCTTTTCGAAATCCTGCTCGAATTTTACAACTTCACCTTTGTCGTTTGTTGTAATGTTCTTAGAATCATTTTCCACGATACGGATATCGTCAAAGTATGAAGAACCTTCGCCTGCTGCACGTGAAATCGTAAGTGTTACTTTTCCTGATTCTGGTGCTGTAAAGAATACATACATATTCTGGAAGTAGCTGTTTCCATTTACTGTTGAACTGTTTGTATTGTGTGTATATGCTTTTACATAGTTCTTTGCAATAGAACGAGTTGTGTAGTTAGATGCGAGCACCTTGTCTCCTGACTTGATTTCTACAGATGCTTTTGCGTCACTTCTATTATCTACACCTACTAAAACTGCATACTGTTTTCCAGCTTCTAACTCTGTCAGTTCCTGTGTCATAGAAACTTTTCCATCCAATTTCATCATTGGATTGCTGTGCTGGCTCTTTGCAATTTTAGCTGTTCCTTCGCCTTCTTTTTTCCACATATCAAGTTTTCCACTGTTAAATCCTGCATCCACGATATGCATTCCTTCACTCCATGTTACCTTGATATTTTCTTTTTGTCCCTTGCATACTACATATGGAACTTCGGATTCTGCTTCTAATGTAATCTTTCCGTCAACAACTTTTACTGTCTTTTCTTCTGTCTTTCCAAGGTCTGTCAATTTGTATACTTTGACATCCTGTAATCCTGACCAGCTGTCCGGAAGTTCCCATTCACTTGTTCCACCTTGTGTATTCCAGTGATACAATTTTTCGTCTTCTGCTTTTACTTTTTCTCCAGTTTTTGCATCCCAGATCCATGGCAACAGATATTTCTCTGTTCCTTTTTTGTTTCCGTTACGGATATCATTATCTGTTCTGTCTCCCTGTGATACCGCACCTGTTGCAATCACTTTTCCATCCAGAGTCATTGTTCTGTTTCTGTATGCTGCATTGCTTGGATCGTTTGATCCTCTCTCAAGAACTAAAGTAGAACCATCTTTATCTTTCAATGTGATCTTCATCTCCGGTGTCCAGTTTGCTGCTCCGCCTACGTTAACCGGTTCTCCGTCTACCCAGTCCACAACTTCATAGTGCTGAATGAATTTTGTTGTCAAATCGTGTGTGTAAAGGTTAGTGATATACGCATCGTAATCATTACGTCCCTGCCATCCTTCAAAGTCTTTCATATTATATCCACCAAGAAGTGGAGCAACTGCTGCACCGCCGTATGCTGGATAATCTCCTACCCATGAATCTTTCTGGTGGTTACGTAAGAAACGCATTACATCACTGTTCTCACCTTTTGCATCTTTTCCACCATATGTAAGGTCTGTTGCCCAGTGCTGGAATGTAGAGTCATATTCATTTGCTCCACCCCATTCATTGGACATACGCCATCCATTGTCGTTAATCTCTTTTGACAGCTTACGTGTCTGCTGTGAATCATCATTCGGGCTACCTGTGTTATTTCCCCAAATATCTACATAGATGAAATCAAGCATGTCTTTTCCATCTCCACCAAGGATTTCGTGAAGTTGATCAAAACGAGCTTCTCTTTCTCCTGTTGCTAGGTCGTAAATACTGTCAAGTCCGATTCCCTGATCGATCCAGTTCCATCCATAACGGAGACTTCCGTTTGGATTACGACGAACATTCTCATCTTTAAATGCTTTTGCTTCCGGATACATTTCACCTGCATTGACATGGATACCAAATTTTGCTCCATATTCCGCACCTTTTTCCATCAATGTCTTCATGTCTTCCGGTCCACCGATTCTCTTTCCTACATCTGCATAATCCGGATGTGCAGAGTCATGTCCTTCATTTGCATAACCTTTTAACAATACAGATTGTCCAAGACCGTCTGTGTGCATTGCAACACGTTTTACGTTATCTAATGTAGTCAGGAATGGGTTCTGTGCATGTGAACCAAAGTTCATTGCGATACGGTATGCAACCAATTCCGGAACTTCTTCGCTCTTGAACGGATTGTTCATAATATTACGGAATGCAACCGCACCATCCTGCCAGTCAATATCTGTATCTTCGTTACTATCACCCGCGATTACTACTTTCATCTTTGGAGTTTCTGTTTCTTCCAAAACCCATGTACGGTTATGAGAGTCTGTCATCACTCTGTGCCAGTACCATGCAGAACTTCCAAGTCCCATAGATACATATCCATCTTTTTGTTCTGATGTAGACATAACTCTTGTATTGCTTGATCCACCTGAAGAACTTGCTCCCGCATTACGTCCCTCATATTCAGAGTTACTCCAAAGACCTGCACTCATCTCATTGTTAGACACAAATGCATACATATAATCTCTGTTACGAGCTGGTGTATTTGCATTTACTTCCACATACTCATCACCACTTACCTGTGTTTTTGTGGACATTGCAGCACCAACTAAATTAGCACCTTCCTGTGTACTGTTTACAGATACAAGGCTGTGATTTGGAATTTCGATTGTCTGGATTGGATTTCCTAATTTTCCTTTTTCCACTGCTTTTCCTGGTGCAGCCTCTTCTAATTTGTTTTCTACTTTTGTAATCTCAAATGCAACTGTATTGTCTTTTGCAACAAGCTCAGCTGTGATTACCGCATCGATATTCTTTGCTTCGTTTTTCACAGTCATTTCATAAGTTGCTTTTTTACCTTCAAAAGTTGCTTTTACATTATCTTTAGAAAGTTTGATGTCTGTTCCGTTGATACGAATTGTGTTGATTTCTGAAGTCTGACCATAGAATGTCTTTCCTTTCAGATCACCTTTTTTCATCTCGTATCTAACAACGCTTGGGAAATTCTTTGCTACATAAACATCCATGTCATCTGTAGAAAGTTTTTCTGTTTCCACTTCTGAAACTTTCTCTAATTTCACATCTTCAACCTTCACATCAGCGTTTGCTACTGTTACAGATTTTGTTGCTGTCTGATATCCTGTTTTTGCTACAGTCAAATCATATGTTCCAGCTGCCAGTTTCAAAGAGTAGCTGCCTTCTTTGTCAGTTGTTGCTTTCTGATCTCCAACTGTTACAGTTGCTCCTTCTAACGCTTTGCCGTCAGCATCTGTTACTTTTCCAGTTACAGCATGTGTAGCTGCTACTTCTTGACCTGTGTAGTGGATGTCTTTGATTAAAACATCAGAACCGAGTTCTCCCCAAGAACCTGCTTTGATTGCAATCTTTGTTCCCAAAGAGTCAGCAATACCTGAGAAGTCTTCTTTATCAAACACAACTTCATCATTCAATGTGAATGTCATCTTGTGATCTGCTGTCCAGTCAATACGAACTGTCACTTCCTGATCTTTTTTCGGTGCTGGTTTTCTTGTGCTCTGGAAATAATCTCCATTTCCACCTTTATATTTCTGCCAAAACCATCCGCCATTGTCATATCCGATGTACATACCATTTTGGTCTGTATTGTATCCAAGATAAACTCCAACTCTGTCGCAATCATTGATATTTGTGTTTCCATTGTTTGATTTCAATGTAAAGGAAATATATCCTGCTTTACTAAAATCAAATGTGTTTGGATTTACAACCATTAGTGGGTTTGTTCCTGGATTATTTCTGTTACCAGGTGCAGATTTGATATGTAACCATCCGCTCTCCACTGCAGCTTTATCGCCGTCCACCTCGTTTTCCAAAGTCCATGCATCATTGATTCCATCTTCCAGAACTGCTGTCTCTTCTGCTTTTTCTGCCTTTTCTTCTGTAGCAACAGATTCTTCTGCTGATACAATTTGAAGATTAGACGGAAGCATTGTACCTGTCATAGATGCAACCATAGCCAGACTCAATAGTCTTAAGACCATTTTCTTCTTCATGTTTTACCTCCTGTCTTTCAATTGGTCGTTTTCACAACCAGTTATATTGAATTTCATATCTGATTATACCAAATCACTAATTTTTGGCAATACACTTTTCACATTTACGGTTTTTTGTACAAAAAAATGTATATATTGTGCAAATAGGCAGGATGCACGTATGCACATCCCGCCTATTTTCTATGCTTATAACATCCAATTCTTTTTATCGCAAAAAAGCCGAGAGATAACTCTCTCGGCTTTTAAATGCTCTCTATGAATTATTTTAATTCTACAGATGCACCTTCTGCTTCTAATTTAGCTTTGATTTCTTCAGCTTCTGCTTTAGAAACACCTTCTTTGATTACTTTAGGAGCTCCGTCTACAACTTCTTTAGCTTCTTTTAATCCAAGTCCTGTGATTTCACGAACAACTTTGATTACTTTAACTTTAGATGCTCCTGCAGATGTTAATTCTACGTTGAATTCATCTTTTTCTTCAGCTGCTCCAGCTGCGTCTCCACCTGCTGCTGCAACTACAACACCTGCTGCTGCAGATACACCAAATTCTTCTTCACATGCTTTTACTAATTCATTTAATTCTAATACTGATAATTCTTTGATCGCTTCGATCATTTCAGCTGTTGTTAATTTTGCCATTTTATTTACCTCCATTGTTTTAAATGCTTTGATTTTCAGGACTGTATCCTGTCTGATTCTTTTTGAATCCTCTCTGAGTCTTACAATTACTCAGCTGTTACTTCTTCTGCTGCTTCAGCTGGAGCTTCTACTGCCTCTCCACCTTTTTCAGCGATTTGATTAAGAACACGAGCGAAGTTTGTAATAGGTGACTGAATGCTTCCAAGGAATTTGGAAAGTAATTCTTCTCTTGAAGGGATTTTTGATAATTCCTGAACTCCAGCAACATCATATACTGTTCCTTCAACCACACCTGCTTTTACTTCTAATTTTTCAGCTCCTTTTGCAAATTTGCAAATAATTCTAGCTGGTGCTGTAGCGTCATCTTTAGAAATAGCAATAGCACTTGGTCCTTCTAAGTATTCGTTCAATCCTGCAAAATCAGTTCCTTCGAACGCTCTTTTCATCATTGTGTTTTTGCAAACTTTGTAGATGATTCCTGCTTCTCTTAATTGTTTACGTAATTCTGTATCCTGAGCTACAGTTAATCCACGATAATCAACTAATACAACTGATGCTGCATCTTTTACGTCCTCAGCGATTGCTGCAACGATTGGTTGTTTTAATTCAACTTTTGCCACGAATGGTGCACCTCCTTATAGATTATTGTGTACCGCCGTTCGAATAAAGATAAAAAATCCTCTCGCCATACGACAAGAGGACAGTAAATTCACATAATTCATCGAATTCAAATCTCCTCGGTAGGCGTTCACTACTTATGCCTTACGGCACCTACTGTCTTCGGCAGTTTTCTAATATAAGTTATCATATTTTTTTCTATATGTCAAGCTATTTTTGTAATTTTCCAATGGTAATTTCGAGGGATTTCCTCTGATTCAACCGAACGGCTGTAAAATAGAAAGAATTATTGCCAAACTAAAATTTAGTAAGGCAATAATTCTTTTTGTATATTTTTGAATATCAATTATACTAATTTAGCTGGGTTAATTTTCACACCCGGTCCCATTGTAGATGTTAAAGTAACGCTCTTTAAGTACTGTCCTTTAACAGCTGCTGGTTTCGCTTTCATAATTGCATCAATAAGCGTCTGGAAGTTGTCCGCTAATTGTTCTTCTGTGAAAGAAGCTTTTCCAAGTGGCACATGGATAATGTTTGTCTTGTCTAATCTGTATTCGATCTTACCAGCTTTGATATCGTTAACAGCTTTTGTAACGTCCATTGTTACTGTACCAGCTTTTGGGTTTGGCATTAAACCTTTTGGTCCAAGTACACGACCAAGACGTCCAACAACACCCATCATATCTGGTGTAGCAACTACAACATCAAATTCAAACCATCCTTCGTTCTGAATCTTCGGAATTAAGTCTTCTGCTCCTACGTAATCTGCTCCTGCTGCTTTTGCTTCTTCAGCTTTAGCATCTTTTGCAAATACTAAGATACGAACTTTTTTACCTGTTCCGTGTGGCAATACAACCGCACCACGGATTTGCTGGTCTGCATGACGTCCGTCACAACCTGTTCTGATGTGAGCTTCAATTGTCTCATCGAATTTCGCTACTGCAGATTTTTTAACTAATGCAACTGCTTCTTCTTTGTCGTAAAGATTTCCTCTTTCGATCAATTTCGCAGCTTCTACGTATTTCTTTCCTCGTTTCATATTCAATAACCTCCTAGTGGTAATATCGGGAGAGCCCCTCCCACGTTACATGTTTACAATTTTACTCTTCTACTGTTACACCCATACTTCTGCATGTTCCTGCGATCATGCTCATAGCAGCTTCTACTGTTGCAGCATTTAAGTCTGGCATTTTTAATTCAGCGATTTCCTGTAACTGAGCTTTTGTGATTGTAGCTACTTTTGTTTTGTTCGGAACTCCTGAACCTGATTTTAAACCACATGCTTTTTTAATCAAAACTGCTGCCGGTGGTGTCTTTGTGATGAAGCTGAAGCTTCTATCATTGTAAACTGTGATAACTACAGGGATGATCAAATCACCCTGATCTGCAGTTTTAGCATTGAATTGTTTTGTAAATTCAACAATGTTTACACCATGTTGACCAAGTGCTGGACCAACCGGTGGTGCTGGAGTTGCCTTTCCAGCTGGAATCTGTAATTTAATATAACCTTGTACTTTTTTTGCCATTTTGTGTACCTCCTTGTGGTATTCGCGGGGATTTCCCTCCCACTTTTACTTGTTACATTTTTTTCACTTCTGAGAAACTTATTTCTACTGGCGTTTCACGACCAAACAATTCTACATTGATTACAAGACTTTGTTTTTGAGCATTCACTTCCTGGATTACTCCAACCGTATCTTTCCATGCTCCCTTGGTAACTTTTACAACCTCACCAATCTCAAAGTCTACAACAATGTCTGCATCCATAATTCCAAGAGCATCAATCTCAGCCTCTGTAAGCGGAACCGGTTTAGATCCCGGACCTACAAATCCCGTTACCCCTCTGGTATTTCTTACAACATACCAGGTGTCATCATTCATAATCATATGAATCATCACGTATCCAGGGAACATTTTTTTCTGAGCTGCTTTCTGCGTTCCGTTTTTCATCTCAACAACTTCCAGCATAGGAACTCTTACTTCTAAGATCTGATCCTCAAGGTGTCTGTTTTCAATTGTCTTATCAATGTTTGCTTTTACTTTGTTTTCATACCCAGAATAAGTATGAACTACATACCATTTTGCTTCTGACATAAAATCACCTTTCATAATTGCTGGCAGCCATTACTTCACTAAGAAGTCGACACCATATTTTACAATGACATCAACAACCGCAATAATTGCTCCTAATACTATCGAGCACGCCGTAACTGCCACAGTCTGCTTAGCAAGTGTTTTTTTATCCGGCCAAATGATCTTTTTAAATTCTGCTTTAAGACCTTTGAACCAGCTTGTCTTTTTGGCTTTCTCTTTTTTTTCAGCCATTCCGTTCACTTCCTTTCCACAAACTATTTTGTTTCTTTGTGCATTGTGTGTGATTTGCAGAACTTACAATATTTTTTTGTTTCCATACGTTCCGGATGAGTTTTCTTATCCTTTGTCATATTGTAGTTACGCTGTTTACATTCTGTACATTCCAATGTGATTCTTGTGCGCACAACTTCCACCTCGCTTTATTTATTTCTTTTACGTGTTACATGGCAGTTTGCGAGACTGCCCAATTTTAGGCATAAAAAAAAGACCTACTTCCATTCGCTAGTACAGTGTATCATACCAGCGAATGGGCGTCAAGTCTTATTTTTTTATATCGATTTTCTCAATATGCCGATTTATTTTTTATTTTTTTCTCTTTTTGCTGATAATCACACCAACAATTGCACCGATTGCAAGAACTGCCACAACAACGATTCCTACAATTGCTCCTGTTGACATGTTATCTCCTGTTTTTGCAGCCTTCTGATCTGATTTTTTATCCTCTGAAGGCTTTTTGTCCGGCTCAGCTTTCGCTTTCAGGTTATCCTTTGCAACCTTCAAATCTTTTGCCGCTTTATCTACTGCCGCCTGATCTGCATTCTCATCGTTAAATACTGCTAATGCTTTGTCGTATGCTTTTTGCACTGCCTCTGCACTTTCTGCTGTATACAATGAGAAATCTAGTTTTTCTGTCTCTTTCAGCAAGTCTTCCAAAGCATCCTTATTCGGAATCAGTCGCAAAGCAAAGATTGCCTGCTGCAAGCTTGTATATGCACTGTCCACTTCTTCCTGAGTCGCTTTCGGATTGTCGTATACTGTCTTTGCTCCTGCGAGAGCTGTTCTCAAGCCTTCTGCTGTGACAGGTGTATACTTTGTAAGGTCATAACCTTCTGCCTTTTTAATCATTTCGAGAAGCTTCGCTTTATCAACTTCCACCACTGATTCATCCTTCAAGCCTTCAATTGCCGCCTTCAATTCTGCAACCATTGCGTCTAATTCTTCCTGAAGTGCATTTCCTGATGCAAGCAGTTCCTCTGCTTTTTCGATTGCCGCATTCAATACTGCTACAGATTCCTCTGTCTTTCCTTCTGTCGAAGTCTTTTTCGCAAGATCCAGTGTCACTTTAAGATTTGTCGGGTTGCCGATAAATCCAAGGAGATGTACTCTGCTAAGAAGTAATTCGTAAGCTGCATCTACCTGTTCCTGTGTTGCAGCTTCATCTGCATTGACTGCCTCAGCATCTGCAAGCGCTTTTTCAAACGCTTCTTTTACAGCTTTAACAACCCACTGGTACTCTTCTTGTTCTTTTTGGCTGTTTGCGTATTCAATCAATGCAGTCAAGTTTGATTTGTCTGTTTTTTCAGGCTCTTCGTTTTTCTCAAACACTGCGTATACTGTCATATTTGCGTTTACGACTGTATCTTTTGTCACTGCATCGCCTGTTCCGTCTGCTTTTGTATTCCAGCCTACGAATGTGTATCCGTCTTTTGTCGGATCTGCCGGAAGTTTATCCCCGATTGCGCTTCCCTCTTCCACTACAGCTTCCTGTGTTGTTCCATCTACATTGAATGTAACTGTGAACTGTGCTGCATTTTCTTTGAATACCGCGTATACTGTCATATCTTCACTCACTACAGTATCCTTTGTCACTGCTTCGCCTGTTCCGTCTGCTTTTGTATTCCATCCTGCAAATGTGTAACCTTCTTTTGTTGGGTCTGCCGGAAGTTTATCACCAATTGCTTTTCCTTCCTCTACTTTCACAACCTGAGTTGTTCCGTCAATATTAAATGTTACCGAGAATTCCTTCGGTGTCGGATCCGGTGTCTCAGCTGTCTGAACTTCTACTCGAACCTCAGCTGCACTCATAAATTTATTTGTCTGGTTTCCAACGCCGTATGTTTCTACACCTACTAAACGGATAAATTTTGTTGTTGTAGGAGTTTTTAATACTGCCTCTTTTGCTCCGTCTTCTACCGGCCATTCGCCTTCAGAAACAGACTTCCATGTCTCTCCGTCATCACTGCACTCTACACGGTATTTTGTGACAGCGCCGTTCTTTTCTCCTCCATTTGTCGTATTACCATTTCTTGGAGTGTAAATGAATTTTGTCACTGTCTGTGGTTCATCCAATTCTAACTGAATCCAGCGATCTTTTTCTGCAAGTGTTCCACCTTCCGGATTCCATGATGAATGCCACCATGTTCCCATGTCATTATCTACTGCTTTTTCCGGTCCAAAGTTTTCCTGCACACTTCCTACTGTTGCAGTAGTCTTGCTTGGATCGTAAATTTCAGTCTCTCCCGGTTGTGGTTCCGGATCCACTGCTGCATCTGCTGTTCTGACGCGAAGTTCTGCTGCTGACATATGAGCATCCACCCCACTGTCTGCATATGTATGAACACCTGTCAAACGCACATATTTTGCCTGCACCGGTTCGTCAAACAATGCAATTTGCCAATCTGCGTTATCTTTGTCCCATGTACCTGTAGAAATTGTCTTCCATGCAGAACCGTCCATGCTGCACTCTACTTTGTACTCTGTGACTGCACCATTCTTAGATCCTCCCTGTCTTCTTAAATAACGAAGCCCATCTAAGGTTGGATAATCTTCGCCCTCTTGTGGTTTCATCTCTAAGGTAATCGCACGTTTTGCAACATTTGTTGCTTCAGTTGTATTCCAATTTGTATGCCAATATGTAGCCGTATTATTATCTAATACAAATTTTGCAGGCCCTTCGTTTCCTACTGCTGGCTCCAATGCACTTGTCGCTGTTACTGACATCTGCGCTATCGGATAATCACGGCTGTCATCTCCCGGAAGGATTGATTCTTCCTCGTCAAGTCTAACTTCGAATCTATTTCTTACATTGTGATCCTCTGATTCCATAATCATGTGAATCACGTTGTCTTTTACCGGCAATACAGTCAACGCTGCATTATCTGCAGTTTTTGCTTCTACTTTACTTGCATCTGTCTCCGGTGTAGAGTAGCTGCTCAATGAAAGCGCTGCTTCTGGAATTGCTTTTCCTGCAATTTTCACTTCTGCAAGTTTCGCAGTTGTATTTGTTGTAAATGTGCCAACAGCCTTCTTCAACTCAATCTCTGTAATACCAACACACTGTTTGTCAGCAGGACTTACCACTTTGAATTTCACAAATGTCGCTGTTGTCGGCGCAATCTCATATGTATACGCTTTCACACGATTATTCTCTGCACCAATTGTCTCAGTAGCTGTTACTTTCGTCCAGCTTCCTTCTTCTCCAGTTTCAGAAACATAGATTTCTGTTGAACCTGCTGTTGGGAACTGCATTGCTCCACTATCTTTTGAGAAATGAATCACAATCTGTCCGATTCTCTGCTGTGTATCATACTCAAATGTAATTTCTGCATCTTTATCATTATGCTGTACACTATTCGCCCAGTTACTCCAACAATCTGGATTTTTTCCACCACTAGTATTTGCACCAATTGTCGTACTTCCATTTTTAATTGCTTCCAATGTATCTGACTGTTTATCTTCTGGAATATCTTGAGATAATTTTGCTGCTCCGGATACACTGTCTCCAATCTCGATAGTCTCTTCCGCTACACGAACAGTTGCTGTCACATCTAAGTTATCTCCAAATACATCTGCTGTTCCGTTCACAGTTACAATCTCTCCCGGTTTTGCATATGCAGACACGTCTTTTTCCTGCCATGTAACAGGGAATGCTGCTGAAAGAATTGTTCCATCCGGCATAACAGCCTGCCTTGAAGTTGGAAGTGTTGGTTTTGTATTTTGAGAAGTTGTTGTCGAGTAATTCAACAACGCCGCCACTTCATCAATCATATTGACTACAACAGAGACGTTGCACCCCTCTGCTGTTCCACCTACAACAAAGCTTCCTGCTTTACCTGTTTGCTCTTCTGTTACTTCTCCCCATTTCACATCAACTTCTTTAGATGTTCCATCAGAGTAATTTGCTTTGATTTTAGCCGGAAGTACCGGTTTTTCTCCAGTCTTCACATAGAATACTCTTGAATACTCAAAGCTTTCAATATGTGTTTCTTCTGCTTCCTCAGAAGCTTTTGCTGTCACTTTCACAGTTGCAGATTCCAAATCTTTTGAACTTGCAGTCACACTGATTTCTCCTGCCTTGTCAGTTGCTTGAACAATTGCAACCAATGAACCATTGTATGCATTGCGATTGTCATCCTGATATGGCTGGTGGTCTGCCTGTTTACCATTGTCAACACCTACCAGCGTACCGCCTTTGACATCGAATTTCACATTGTTCTTTGCATTTGGAACAATATTTCCGTCTTTATCTGTCACATCTACTGTCACATATACAAGATCTTTTCCATCTGCTGTGATTTCTTTTCTGTCAGCTGTCGCTTTTAATTTCTTCGCCTCTCCTGCTGTCTTTACAACAGAACGACCTTCTGTCTTCTCGATTACTTCGCCTTTTTCATTATAAGCTACCGCTTCCAATGTACCTGCTGCATAAGGAACCTCAAATGTCATATACATGCTAGTATGTCCACTCTTACCTTTGACTGTCTGGTATGTATATCCTGCATCTGTTGTCGTTTTCTCAAACTCTTGTGTTCCAACCACTTTTCCATTTAATTTCAAATCTACTTTGGCAGCATCGGAATATACAACAACTTCTACATTTCCTTTGCTGTCTTTCATCAGGCTGTCTTCATTCCAGGTCGGAAGAACATGTAATGTGTTCACATCCTCGTTCCACTGGCTTTGATAGAAGTAATAGCTGTCTTTTGGAAGTCCTGCTGTATCCACAATACCAAAGTAGGAGTTTTTCGGTGATGGCCAAGAAGTTACCGCTCCAGGTCCTGTACCATTCGCAGGCGTTGGCTCTCCGAGATAGTCAAATCCAGTCCATACATATTCACCTGCTACAAAATCTCTTGTGATAACATCATACCAAGCTTCACTTGCCAATGCTCCCCAGCCAACTTTAGATTTATCGTAAGAAGTCAGTTGTTTTTCACCATCAAGTGTATTGTTCTGTTTTGTAGTATAAACACCACGGCTATTTACTGCTGACGCCGTCTCAGAACCATATAAATTCCAGTTAGGATATCTGTTGTGTAAACTATCATAGCTAGAACCATTTGAATAGTTTGTACCAGATGCTCCACCCACTTCTGCCAACTGATTAGCAATCGATATATGCTCACTAGATCCATTCTTCACAGCATTGCTTCCGATTGTGAGGATTCTTGTGTCATCGACTTCTTTTGTCCAACGAATCAAATCCGGTGCTTTTTTATCATATCCACTTCCACTAGCGCCCTCTTGAATCTCATTTCCAAGCGACCACATAATGATAGCAGGATCATTCTGTCCTCTTCCGACAGTCGCTTTCAAGTCAAATTCTGCCCATGTCATACCAGACTTTGCACCAAGAATTTCATTGTCCTCTTCGATTGCTTTATTAAACCATACGGAGTAGTCATTCGTATTACCATTTTTCGCATGCATCCAGCCATCAAAGAACTCCTCGATTACAATCATTCCTTTTTCATTGCAGACATCAATCAACGCAGATGCTGCCGGGTTGTGTGTCACACGGATAGAGTTACATCCCATTTCCTTCAGAATTTCCACCTGACGTTCAATAGCGCGTCTGTTTGCTTCAGCTCCTAATGCTCCCTGATCATGGTGCATACATACACCTTTCAGTTTCACATTTTTGCCGTTTAATGAAAATCCTTTTTCTGTATCAAATGAGAAATATCTAAATCCATATTCTGTCTCATATGTGTCTACTACATCCTCTCCAACCTTCACTTCTGTGCGGACTGTATAGAGATTCGGGCTTTCCGGGCTCCACATTTTCGCGTCTTTCACGTTCATTGTAGCTTCCACGTCAACGCTCTGCCCAGCTGCCACTGTCTTACTTTCTGTAGTAACCTCTCCTACTTTTGTATCTTTTCCTTTTTCAAACATTGTATGAGTCACTGTAACTGCCTTTTCTGCATCAGACTCATTCAAAACTGTTGTCTTAATATTTGTATTTTGGTTGCCTTTAGCTAAATCCGGAGTCTCAACCTTCACTCCATTCAAATCCACATGTACTTTATCTGTTGTTGTCAAATATACACTTCTGTAGATACCACTTCCTGAATACCAACGGCTGGATGGTGTCTTGTGATCTACTTTTACTGCGATTGTGTTGACCTCTCCAACCTTCACATAATCTGTGATATCAAACGAAAATGGTGTATATCCATATGGATGCGTACCTACCTCATGACCATTTACATAAACGGTTGCATTCATATAAACGCCATCAAAATCAAGTCTTACCTCTTTTCCTTCCATTGCTTTATCGAGCGTAAAGTTCTTGCGATACCATCCTGTTCCGCCTAAAAGATAAGCACTCTCAGCTTCTCCTGACTGTGTGTATTCCTGCTCGATACTGTAATCGTGAGGCAATGACAATTGTCTCCACTGTGAGTCATCAAACGTCGGTTGTTCCGCACCTGATGCATCACCAAAATAAAATCTCCAGTTGTCATCAAAATTCTGAGAACGTTCTGTCTTGCTTCCATACTGGTTCACATAAACAGTTTCTTTTTCAGAACTCATCTGTGTGTTCGAATCCGAACGCATAACAGCTGATTGGTCCGCTGCAAATACAGTAGTAGGGAGTCCCATACCCTGAACTGTGAGCATTGTCGCCATAGCAACTGCTCCAATACGTGATATTTTCCTTTTTTTCATTTTCTTCTTCCTTTCCCGCCCTTCGGCATAACATATAGATACGAATTGATATCTTTTTTAATTATAGTACCTTTTAACCGTCAGTGTCAATTCCAAAAACCGCTTTCTTGTATCTTTTAACCAAACAAACCGTTCCCTCTCTTCTTTTTATAGTAAACTATAACCATCACATATCGACCAACCAAAACATAAAAAAGAGAGCCGCAAATACTTAACGTATCCACCGCTCTCTTTTTCATAAATTTCAAACATTTAAATCAATGTTCCATTGTTTTATTTTTTTCTTTTTTTGCTGATAATCACACCAGCAATCACTCCGATTGCAAGAACTGCTACGACAACAATTCCCACAATTGCGCCTGTTGACATATTATCACCTGTTTTTGCAGGTTTCTGCTGTGGCTTTTGCCCTGGTTTTTCTTCCGGTTTTGGATCAGGTGTTGCTGTTCCAGCTTTTTCCAATCCTTCAACTGCCTTAGCTACCGCATCAACTGCTGCCTGAAGATCTTCTTTTGAAATATCTTCATCAGCAAGCGCCGCTTTTAAGTCATCCATAGCCTCAGCATAAACCTTCCAGCTGTCTGCTGTGTAATCGTCTTTTTCATAATACGCGAGACAGTCATCATAGTATTTCTGTGCTGCAGCTTTATCGACATTTTCCGGAACAGACGGCTCTTCTTTTTCGACCAAAGCTTCCCGAGCAGCTTTCAGCGCTTTACATGCCTCATCTACTTCTGCCTGTGTTGCATCTGCGTTTCTGCTTACAGTGTAAGCATCTGCCAACTCCTGCGCAAATACTTTCCAGCTGTCTGCTGTATAGTCATCCTCATTCAAAGCTTCTGCAGCTTTAATCGTTTTATCAAGCTCTGTCTTATTCGCTTTCTTCACAAGCGCTTCCATAGCTTCATTCAATCCATCTGTTGCCGCTTTCACAGAAGCCTGTGATACATTTTCATCATTTTGTACTGTCTTGGCAATTTCCAATGCCTCTTTTAATACATTCCAGCTGCCCGATGTATAGTCGGCTTCTTTCAAAGCTTTCGCAGCTTCAATCGCTTTGTTCAATTCTGTCTTATCTGCTTTCTTCACAAGCGCTTCTTTTGCTGCTTCTAACGCTGCAAGTGCTTCATTTACATCTGTCTGTGTCGCTTTTTCATCCTTTTCAACTACTTTTGCAACGTCCAATGCTTCTTTAAATGCTTTCCAGCTGTTTGGTGTAAACTCTGCTTCCTTCATTTCACCTGCCGCTTCGATAGCTTCCTGTAAAGCTGTCTTATCTACTTTTTCAGGCTCCTCACCTTTTGCTACACGAACACGAAGCTCTGCAATTGCCATATCGGACCTCTTCACTTCACCGTTAGACATTGTCTCAACACCTGTGATACGCACATATTTTGCTTCTGTTGGCTCTGTAAAGTCTGCTGTCAGCCATCCATCTTCTGGCTCCCAGCTGCCTTCAGCAACTTTTGTCCACTCTTCGTTGTCCATGCTGACTTCCACTTTGTATTTGCTGATAAATCCATTTTGATCGCCCTGTGTTAAGTTCGTTCCCTCATATCTTGGGTAATAACGAAGCTGATCTAATGTAGCTGCTTCTTTCAATTCCATTGTGAACCACAGCTGGTCTGATGTAGACGCCGGGTTCCATGATGAATGCCACCATGTATTTGTTTTTCCGTCAAATGCTTTTTCCACACCGTTTCCAGGCTGTGTACTTCCTGCTGTTCCTGTAATCATTCCTACCGGATAGTCTTCTCCCGGTTTCACTTCCGGCTCTTCCGGATCCGGAGGTGTCACTTCTTTTTCAGAAACAACACGGAACTCCGCTGTTGTCATATGCAAATCTCGTCCAGCTTCTGCAATTGTATGAACACCAATCAAACGAACCTGTTTTGCCTCTACTGCTGGGAATGTTACTAACTTCCAGCCAGTTGTTGGGTTATCCCATGTGCCGCTTGCCAAATCTTCCCATTTACCGTCATCTGTCGCACGGTACTGTACTTTGTATTCTGTAACATGTCCATTATTTCCATTTCTTGGTAAATAACGGATTGCACTCACTTCTGTTGGTTCATCTAAGCTTACACCAATCCAACGCTTGTTAATATCCTGTCCTTCTGTCGTGCTCCAGTTTGTATGCCAGTGTGTATTTGCTTTTCCGTCTAATACAAAATCATCTGGACCCTCATTTGTAGTTCCCGGTAAGTATTGGCTTCCTGAAATCGCCGTCAGCTTATCTACCGGATAGTCTTTGCTGTCGTCGTCCGGAGACATTGGTTTCTCCTGCTCCAAATAGATAACAAATGTATTTTTTGTTCTATGGTCTTCAGACTCTATCAAAATACGAATCTGTTTGTTATGTACCGGTAATACCGTTACTGCCGCATTATCTGCTCCGGCTGCTGTCACGGTAGCTGTTTTGTCTAATGTGTAATATGCATTTTCTGCAAGCTCTTCTGCTGTCAATGCTTTTCCATTCACTTCAAGAGAAGCAAGTTTTGCTGTTGTGTTTGTCTTATAAGAACCAACTGCTTTTTTGATTTCAATCTCCGTGATACCGGTACATGGCTTGTGACCAGTCGTCAATACCTCATCACTGTTTGTAACTGCAACCTTGAACAATGTAGCTCCAACCGGATTGAACTTATATGTATATGCTTTCACACGACCATTCTCTTCTCCAATTGTTTCTTCTGCTACAACTTCCTGCCAGTCATCACCGTCATTTGGTTTTACATAAAGCTTTGTTGTTCCTGCCTTTGGATAACGTGCAGATGCACTGTCTTTAAAGAAATGAACTGTCACTTCTCCAATTACTTGTTGTGTAGCATATTGGAATGTAATTTCCGCAGTGTTATCTCCGGCTTGAGAATTTTTATAATTACTCCACGCTGTTGGATTTGGTCCGCCGCTTGTGTTGTCTGCAATTGCAGTTTTTCCATCCCAAACTGCATCCAGCGTATCGGACTGCTTATCTTTTTCAATATCCTGTGTCAGCTGAGAAGGATTATCTACTGACCCAACAATCTCATACGTCTCTTCTTGTACACGAATCGATGCTGTAACTTCCATTGCAGTTCCCAAAACATTCGACGTACCATTAACTGTAACAATTCCAGGCTCATCATATTTAGTCTTGTCTACTTTTTCCCAAGTTACAGGGAATGATACATTTAAGACTGTTCCATCCTGTGCAATTGCAGGTCGTGTTGTCGGAAGATTCGGTTCCGTTCCCTTCGGTGTTGTTGCAGAATAATTCATTAAACCACCTAATTGGTCAATGACATTTACTGTAACAGAAACTTTATATTTTCCATCTACGAGACCATTCACAACAAAGCTTCCTGTTGTCTCCTTAATTTCATCCCATTTTACCGGTAAGTCTTTCTCTGTTCCGTCTTTAAAACGAGTTTTGATTGTCTCCGGCAATTGTACTTTACTGCCTGCTTTTACATAATAGTGTTTTGACATGTAGAAGCTGTCCACCTGAGTTTTATCTACAGTTCCGTCTTCCACCTCTGTTGTCGTAATCTCAACAGTATCCAACGTCAATCCGTCAGCTTCTGCTTTTACCGTAATCTTTCCTGCATCTTTTGTTGATTGCACGATTGCAACAAGAGAACCATTGTACGCATCACGGTTGTCATCCTGATATGACTGATGGTCTGCCTGTTTTCCGTTGTCCACACCAACTAAAGTACCTGCGCCTTCCACAGTAAATCTCACGTTGTTGTCTGCATCTGGTACAATATTTCCATTTGCGTCTGTTACATCCACCGTGATATAAGAAAGATCTTTTCCATCTGCCTTAATACTGTTGCGGTCTACTGTTGCATCTAATTTAGTCGCTTTATCAGTTGTCGTCACTGAAGAACGTCCCTGTGTATTTTTAATCTCATTTCCATCTTTATCGTAGGCAACTGCTTTTAATGTTCCTTTCTCATATGGAACACTAAATGTCATATACATGCTTTCATGTCCAGTTTTACCCTTGACCGTTTGATACTTATAGCCCGCTCCTGTTGTATGTTCTTCAAATGTCTGCTCAGCAATTTCCTTATCATTCAAAAATAACTTCACTTTTGCCGCATCTGAATAGACAACAACTTCAACATTGCCATTTTCATCTTTCATAAGGCTGTCTTCATTCCAAGTCGGAAGAACATGCAATGTATTTACTTCATCATTCCACTGACTTTGATAGAAGTAATAGCTGTCTTTTGGCAATCCTGCTGTATCCACGATTCCGAAATAAGAGTTTTTCGGAGATGGCCATGAAGTTGCAGCTCCTGCATTGATTTTATTTGCCGGTGTCGGTTCTCCAATATAGTCAAATCCAGTCCACACATACTCGCCGGCAACAAAGTCTCTTGTGATTACATCATACCAAGCTTCACTTGCCAAAGCTCCCCAATTTACCTTTGATTTATCATACGAGGTAAGCTGTTTATCCTGATCCAATGCTGCATTCGCTTTTGTAGTATATACTCCACGACTATTTACAGCAGATGCTGTCTCAGAACCATATAAGAACCATTCCGGATATGTACTGTGTAGCGCATCATAATTTGATCCGCCAGAATAGTTTGTTCCTGACATACCGCCAATCTTTGTCAAATCGTTCGCAATCTTAATATGCTCATTATCTGCTTGCCCAATAGCGCCTTTCACTCGGTTGCTTCCGATTGTCAATGGTTTAGATGTATCTATCTCTTGCGCCCATTTGATCAGATTCTTTGAAATCTCGTAATAACCACCTTCGCTGGCACCTTCGCTGATTTCATTACCAAGTGACCACATGATAATAGACGGATCATTTTTCCCCTGATTTAATGTCGATTTCAAATCAAACTCAGCCCATGTCATATCTGATTTTCCATCTAAGATTTTATTTTCATCTCCAATTGTTTGATTAAACCACTTCGCATAATCATTCACATTACCATTCTTAGCCTTGTGCCATCCATCAAACAATTCATTAATAACTAAGATACCTTTTTCGTTACATACTTCAATCAGCTCTTCTGCCGCCGGGTTATGCGTCACACGGATAGAGTTACATCCCATCTCCTGCAGAATCTCTACCTGACGCTCAATTGCACGTTTCTGTGCTTCCGCACCGAGCGCTCCCTGATCGTGGTGCATACATACACCCTGTAATTTTACCTTTTCTCCATTGAGAGAAAATCCTGTCTTCGTATCAAGTTCTGTATAACGGAAACCGTAATCTGTGTCATAAGTGTCAACTACTTTATCATTCACTTTTACTTCTGTTGTCACTGTATAGAGATGTGCGTTCTTTTCGCCAAGTCCCCATAATTTCGGTTTATTTACTTTTAATTTTGCTTCTATATCAGCTGTCTTTCCTGCTTCCACAGACTGTTTCTCTGTAGTCACTGTTGCAACTGTATCTTTTTTCCCTTTTTCACGCAAAGTGTGAACAAGCGTAACCTCTTTTGTCTCTTTTTCTTCATTTGCAACCGTTGTCACAATGTCCATATTGACATCGCCATCTTTTTCTTTTGCAAGATTCGGCGTCGCAATCTTTGTTCCGTTCAAATCCACATGAACTTTATCCATCACAGTAAGATCCACACTGCGATAAATACCACTTCCCGAATACCAACGGCTTGAAGGTGTCTGATGATCCACTTTCACAGTGATCACATTCTCTTCTCCTGCTTTCACATAGTCTGTGATATCAAAAGAAAATGGAGTGTATCCGTAAGGATGTGTACCTAACTGAGTTCCATTTACCCATACGGTCGCATTCATATAAACGCCGCCAAAGTCAAGTCGGATTTCCTTATCTTTCATATCCTCTGTTAATGTAAAATGCTTTCGATACCAGCCTGTACCGCCCGGAAGATATCCGCTTTCTGCTTCTCCTGACTGTGTATACTCCTGCTCGATGCTGTAGTCATGAGGAACTGATACTGTTCTCCAAGCAGAATCATCAAAATTAACAGCTTCTGCTCCATCCGCATCTCCTAAATAAAACTTCCAGTTCGCATCAAAATCATGAACTCTTTTTGATGTGTCGTATGTGTTGACATACACCACCTCTTTATCCGAGCTCATCTGTGTGTTCGAATCTGTGCGAACCTGAACCTGCCCTGATGCATTTACAGACAATCCCTGCAATGTCATCATTGTTGCCAGTGAAAAAGCAACCAGTCTTTGCACCTGTTTCTTCTTCATAACACTTCTCCTTTTCATATTTTGGTATAACATGTACTAATGTGAATAGATACATTTTATGATTATAGTCTATTTCCACTACTCATGTCAATTCTAGCACAATATTTTTTCGTATTTTTCAACCAAATATCAAAATACTTTCAGCAATTTTATCATCAACTATCACTATGTTTTTTCTTTTCCTCTTGACAAGAGGTGTATACTGAAACTGTAACAAGGAAATACACTTAACAAAACCTCTTTGCAATATGAACTACAAAGTTGAAGGCTTGCTAAGTACGATTCAGTAATTGGAGGAAAAGGTAAATGAATACTTTAAAAGCTGAAACACGTAACATGTCAATCAAAGCCAAAGCACTTAGAAAAGAAGGATTTGTGACCGGATGTATTTTCGGCCGTGAATTGGAAAAATCCATTCCTTTGAAAATGGAAAAGAGCGAAGTCGAACGACTCCTGAAATCCGAAGGGAAAGGTGGAAGAGTCCTGCTTCAACTGGAAGGCAAAACTTATGACGCCCTCATTAAAGAAGTAGATTACAATCCACTGAAAGGTTTCGTGGAAGAAATCGATTTTCAGGCACTTGTAAGCTCTGAAAAGGTACATTCTTCTGCTGAAATCCATCTTCTCAATGAGAGTAAGCTTGTCGCAGGAATCCCACAACAGATGCTGCATGAAATCAATTACAAGGCTCTTCCTGCATCTTTAGTTGAAAAAATCGAACTTGACGTTGGAGACTTAAAAATCGGAGATACCATTCGAGTAAAAGACCTCGTAATTGCCAAAGATGAAAATATAGATTTGATAACAGATTTAGATTCCACCGTTGTCACTGTGACAGAACCGCGTGTAAGTACAGATGTCACATCAGAGACGGAAGAGGCAGCCGAATAGGCTGCCTTTTATACTGCTTATGATTGTCTGTGCATCTGCGCATGCTCTTTTGAAATCTCTTCATAGAGCCTTAGAACTGTCCACGTTTTATTTGTCTCTGTCAGAATCGCCTTATAATCCACTCGCTTCACTCCATTTTTTCTCATCATAGAAAGAATCTGGTCCAGCCTTTGATTCGATATTCCAGCGAATACCATCATCTCTTTCTCTAACTCTTCCCCCTCATAGCACTCCGGCGCAGCTTCCATATCCTTCAATCCCGCAAGGAAACCGATTTGTTGCAAATACTCTTTCCTTTCTACTTTCTTCATTCGAATTTTCAACGTAAATAAAATCATTTTCAAATCACGCAGCTGCTTTTCATCTTGAAAATTAATCAACAATACTGTCTCTCGCATAATCATACCACTCCTCTGTCTCTTCTTTGTTTTCACTATTCAAAAATACACTCATATCTTCTAATTGAATCTCTATAATCGGAGTTTCTTCCTTATATAAAAACATCATACATTTTCCGGTTTCTTTTCCTCTGAAATGCCCTATCAGAAATTTTTCTGTATCTCCTCCATTGCTTCTGTAAAAATTATCTTCCGGCATCTCATCAAGCAGTTTCACAGAAAGAATTTGCTCCGATTGAATCTGGCAGTCATAGGAAGCTGCCCGTATATCCATCTTACCACCTGCCATGCAGACTGTCACCTCCGTAGTAGCAAACTCTACTAAAATAGCCGCAACCCATATAACACACCCTATGAGTACAGCGCTAATTACCGCTGTGAAAATTTTTGCCGAGTTCTTCGCCATGTTCATCGAATAATTCATACCACACATGCGGTCTTGAACAAACAGCCTTTTGTCATGCGGGTTGCTGTACCAGCCATTTTTCCAATACACATCGTCATCTGTCTCAATTATTTCGGTATCGATTGACATTATTTCTTTCTTCTTCTGTAAAATCCAACATAAACCTCCCATTAAAATTGCGCCGGAAGTTACTTGTAACAAGATGTATATGCAAAAATCAGCCGATGTCAGCCATTGATTTTTCATCATACAGACAGAAATATACAACCATGCTGACGTATTTACCGCAGCGCACACAAGCAGGCAGATTGTCCAAGTCCGTTTTATCAACTGATTTAAAGTCATGTTCACCTGACTTTTTTTGCTGTATACAACATTTGGTCTGCACGCAATCCACCAGTGCAAACCAAAGAAACACACATTCACACCAAGTGCACTCCCAAACAACACATAGGCGATGTTCTCCTCTCTCAGGTATGCTTTCATCTCAGGAAACAACATAACCGCACAAGTCAGGAAAAAAAGTACAAGATACCACTTTTTTGACAGTGGCATTTTGTCCGCATGAGCAGACACTTCCGTATCCACATAAATAATCTGTTTTGCCGATTCCATAACCCATCCATTTTCTACCTTCAGATTATACATCCTTCGGTGTGTCCCATAGACAATCCAATAGAGACCGACAATATATTCCGTGAGCCAAACAGTCCAGACAATCATAAAAATCCCAATGCCAGCAAATGTCACCCCACACACCAATATCCCTAGAATCATGTTCCATCGCTGAAATTTTTTGTACTTCTTTTTATATGTCTCTGCCATGTCCCGCACTGTTTTCTCATCCACTTTTTCTTTTGGAATGTGCACGCCAAAAAGCATTCCCCCACTATACTCTTCTTTTCCCGCGTATGCAAGCATACAGATTCCAACAACCATGATATCCGTAAACAGAAAAATAACTAACATGAGAATTGCCACTTCCATAATCATACCTCCTCCATCATCGTCGGATGCATCCTCTGAAACATTTTCATGCAAACCTTTAGAAACTCATCCTCACTCATTCCTTTTATGCTTGCTTCTGCCGAAAGTAGCTCTAACTCAGACTCCAATTTCTCCCGAAAACAATCCTGAGTCTCCCTTATCGGGCAAACAATCGCACCCTTTCTCCGGTCAATTTCGATAAATCCTTCTAGCTTTAACAACTGATAAGTCTTATTGACTGTCATCACGTTCACTCCTGCATCCTGTGCAAGCTGACGGACTGTCGGAAGCCGCTCCCCTACTGCCAGTTCGCCCTTCCCAATCCCTGTTACAATCTGATTCCGCAGCTGCACATAGATTGGAACCTCGCTTCCCATATCCAATGACAAAATCATATAATCACCTCTTATCTCAATTAAGTATTATTTATTATAATACAAGCAATGCTTAATTACAATAAATTAGGACGTAATAAAATATAAATTTACTACGTCCCAATCCTCAACAGCAGTATCTGCTATTTTACATATTTTTTCTTCATCTCTTCTACTTTTGCATTGTATGCTTCATTTTGTTTTTGCTGAAGTAAGGTTCTTCTGATTGTTTCTTTCACTTCCTCAAGTGGAGAAACTGTCGCCTCATTTTTCTTCTCCACCTTAATCAGATGATAACCAAATTGTGTCTTAACCGGTCCTACCACATGTCCGATTTCTGCTGCAAATGCCGCATCCTCAAACTCTTTTACCATCTGTCCTCGTCCAAACTCTCCAAGGTCTCCGCCTTTTGCTCCGGAAGGACATGTTGAAAATTCTTTCGCCGCTGTCTCAAATTCTTTTTCTCCATTTACAATAGACTCTAAAATAGAATTACACTTTTCTTCGGAATCCGTCAAAATGTGTTTCGCGCTGACTGTATCTCCTTTTGTAAAATGCTGCTGATTCGCATCATAATACGCTTTCATCTCTTCTTCTGACACTGTAATGTCTTTCAAAGTCTCTCTCATCGCCATCTGCGCGAGGATATCACGTCTTGCATTTTCAAGCACCTTCTGAAATTCTTCTGTCTCTTCCAATTTCATCTCCTCACCGTCTTTTGCAAACATATGTAAGGCAATCAGCTGTTCCAGACACTGCTCTCTAAACTGTGGATTGGACAAATATGGCTGCTGTTCTCTTGGCACTCCCTGTAAAAATGCATCAAACTCTGCCTGTGTAATCTCTTCTCCTGCTACTACTGCTAAAACTTCCTGACTCATATTATTTTCTCCTTATTTTCATAATTATCGGCTGCTAAACCGCTTTTCTCTGATGATACTATATTTCACTCATTCTTTGCAAGACACCCTGCTACTTTACCCCTGCTTTTTTACAAATATCTTCCAGACAGCATCTCTCGCAGTGCGGCTTCGTCCTTGCGGTACAGACATCACGCCCGTGATAGACAAGTCTGTGGCAGAAATCGCTCCCCTCCTGCGGCGGAATAATTTTCCACAATTCCATCTCTACTTTTTTCGGTTCTTTCAAATCTTTGACAAGCCCGATGCGATTTACAAGACGAATACAATGTGTGTCTGTCACAATCGCCGGCTCCCCGAATACGTCACCCATAATCAGGTTCGCGCTTTTTCTTCCGACGCCCGGCAATTTTAATAACTCTTCAAACGTATTCGGAATTCCTCCATCATATTCATCGCGCAAAATCTTCATACACGCACTGATATCCCGCGCTTTGCTCTTGCCTAATCCACACGGTCTTACAATTTCTTCAATCTTATCCACATCTGCAGCCGCCAATGCGTTCACATCCGGGTATTTCTCGTATAATTTTCCCACAACGATATTAACTCTCTCATCGGTACACTGCGCTGCCAGCCTGACACCGACAAGCAGCTTCCACGCTTCATCATAGTCAAGTGTGCAGTCTGCATCCGGATATTCCTTTTTCAAACGTTCTATTACTTCCAAGGCTAATTCCTTTTTTCTCATGTTTCTTCCCTTTCAATCTGTCCTATTCTTCCTAATCCGCGAAAAAATCCACAGTTTTTTCCTATTTTAACATGTTTTCCACATTTTGATACCATGAATTGCACACGAAATACAAAATCTTCAAATTCCAACATCGATACGGTAAATGGATGTTCTTCCGTGACAGTAATCTGCATCTGTTTCTTATAGTATTCCGGATACATTCCCTCAAATCCATCTTCAAGCATTTTCGCATGAATTTCTGTTCTCTTCTTTTGAATCCTACAATTCAACTCCTCACCGTAATCCCGCTGCGGATAAATTTCCGATGCCGCTTGCACTTCCTGACAAATGGTCTCATATAGTTTCTGCCTCTTCGGGCTCAAAAGCCTCCTCCCGAGCAGCCTCTCGAGTACTCGACTCGGAAATCTCCGGTAAAGACGAATCCACTTTATATATCCACGGTCATCCGCTTTTCTTGCAAGCCGCTCCATACAGTCAATCCCCTCATAGGTCGCCGGATATTTATCCTCCAATGATTCGTGAACTGGTGACCACATTCGAAACGGCGGAAATTCAACAAGCCGCATCAGTGCTTTCTCTCCTTCATTGCAATAGCGCTCTCCCAGATAACTGTATTTCTCATAAATTGTCCCAATGATATAGACAAGCTGTCTCCAATGCTCCTGCCCCTCTACCCAGAAATGACCAATCCTGTGATACTGAAAACACTGTATCTTTTCTTCAAGTTCCTGAAAACAGAGCGTGAATGCATTTTCCTCCCCTTGCCTCACACTCAAGACATACCTGTCTTCCTCGATTGCAAGTTTTCCACTCACTTCAAGCGCATCATCGCGCAGATAGCTTCCTGTCATCTGACAGCCTTTTAAAATCAAATAATTCTCCACCGCGTCATTCATCATATAAGGAATCAGATACTCTTCACCGACACACAGCTCAAACACCTGATATTCAAAAACTTCTGCTAACTTTTCAAATGCAGATGAGATGCCATCTTCTACGCCGGAAAAATATGTGTAATCTAAAGCCATCTTGTTTCCACTTCTCTTTTCAATTCGCAAAACATTTCATAAAATTCATTTTTTGCCTTTGTTACAATATCCAACGCAATACTCTTATTATAAGAATTTGCTACATTATTCCGCTCCTGCAACGCAGATATCCACAGTTTTTCATCTTGAATCATATTCGCTTTATATGCTGTTTTTAAAATAATCTTAGGTGAGCCGGTAGCCCCCTCCTCAAAACCATGTCTCTCTAATATCTCTTTCATCATTTTCCAAGATTGTTCAAAACAAATTTCATATAATCCTACTAAACCGGTCAAAACTACGTTGTCATATGGGGGATTATATTTATATATTTCCTTCATGTTTTCTAAAGCCGCACAAAAATTTTCATATTTTTTCATATAGAATCTTTCCCTCTCTTTCAATGGATTCTCGTAATTCCGGTTGTATCTTTCTTGCTAAATCAACAATATCATATTCGAGCAAAGTAGTTGTCTCTTCGTCGATATCTAACGCAAAACTTTCCACTTCGCCACCTTCTACCGCCAAATCAATATCACTTGTTCTCTTAAAGTCGCCTCTTGCTCGTGAACCAAACAAAATCACTTTTTGAATATGATATTTCTCTGCCAAATCACAAATTTCTCTCAAAACTTCTCCGTCAATTCCTGTTTCTTCCATATCGCACCTCTATTTTTCATTAAAACCAGTCACCCCAATATTACCATAACGTTGTAAATTTTTCTACCTTAAGTACAGCAAAATGCCCGGACCGTTTCACCTCGTCCGAGCATTTTCATTCACTCAACTAACAACTCTCTCATGTTAGATTTTCATTATCCCACGCATGCATTTTGAAGAATTTCATTCAACGCACTTTTGCTGCTTGTATGGCAGCGCACGATTTCTGCATTACATTTTTCCGCCTCGGTAATCGCGCATTTTACCATCTTGTGCGACACTGTGTTGGTAAACAGAATCAGTAAATCCGGACTTCCGATCTGCTCACTTAAGTTTGCCGACATCTGCGTAAATATTTTTGCTTTGCATTTATACCCTTTACATATTTTTTTATACTGACAGACCATACGGTCATGTCCGCCAACAATCACAACACTCATAGAAATCCCCCTCTATTGCACAAGCTGCTTTCCAAGTTCTTCACACGCGGCAAGCACTTCATCATCCGGCGCTTCCTGACAGATCAAACCTTCTCCGTTTACAATCTCTGCTCCTGCATTCTGCATACGCTCTACCCAGTCACGCATCCATTCTCCGTCTCCCCAGCCGTAGGAACCAAACAACGCGATTTTCTTGCCTGCCGCAAAGCTTTCTACTGCTTCGACAAACGGTTCCATCTCAGCTTCCTCAAGCACTTCTGCTCCCATTGCCGGGCAGCCAAGAGCGAACACCTTCTCATCTTTCAACACATCCGGAGAAATTGCGCTAACTTCAGATACAACTGCTTCTCCTCCTGCCTGTGTGATTCCTTTTCCGATTGCCTCAGCCATCTCTTCTGTGTTACCTGTCTGTGACCAATATACAACATTGATTCTGCTCATCTTTCATACCTCCTATACCACCGCTGTCTGCAGTATATTTTCATTATAATATCCTATAATTTCTTCCATACTGACACCGCTTGAAACAAGCCGGATGAGCATCTCTTTTGCCATCTCAAACTGCTTGAAAATCTCAAGTTTTTTTGCGACGTCTGCATAAACTTTCCAATATCCGGAATACAGAGAATTCTTTCCTCCATGCACCATAAAACCAGTCACATCTTCCACCGGATACCCTAAAAGCAGCCCCATCTCATGCGGAAATATTTTTGAACCATTCATATATGCCCGATAGCGCATCTGAAAAATACTGAGGATTCTTCCAAGCTGGATTTCGACATACCCTTCTTCGCGGAGTACCTCGCTTACATCCTCTCTCTCCAAAAATTTCTCCAATTGATTTCTGCGGAACAAAAGAAGCGTGATCTTCTTTTCATTCTGTAAAAGACGATAGCAAGAAATACCTGTTCTTTTTAAAATTGCCCGCACTAATTTTTCATCTTCATTTGAAACAATCAACATATTAGAAATTTTTAATCCTGTGATAAGCGGCGCACATTGTAATGCCAATTGCGTCTCGATATTTTTCAAATCCATTCCCTGAACGATTTCAAATATTTCTCTGCTCATATTTCCTCCTTGAGTTAGTTATTTCTAACCTGTGTTTATAATATCTAATTTTATCCTATAAGTCAAGACAAATTATCAATAAAATTGTTCAATAACGCATTGACACGTTTTGCATTCAGTTCTATACTATATTTTGTTTACAAGTAAACTATTTTGAAATCGGAGGTGGATATGAGACAAACCGTGGAAGAGATGCTCGGATACTTTAATCAAATTCGCCGAGTATATGCAAATGAATTGAATTTGAAATTTACAAATGAGAATTTTTCTCCAAATGAAATTTCCATCCTGATTCTTCTTTCCAATAATCCCTCCATCAATACAAGCAGTCAGTTATGTACGATTCTCGGCGTGTCCAAAGGGCTGATCAGCAGGAGTATTGATGCATTAGTTGAGAAAGGATACATTATTTGTGCAAAAGATGACGCTGATAAACGTATCCAGCGACTTTCATTTTCTCCTCAGGCAGCTCCTGTCATTCAAAAGCTGAACGAGGAACTCACAAAGATGAACAATGAAGTTTTACAAGGTATTTCCAAAGAAGAACTTCAACAGGTTGAAACTACAATGACGAAAATTTTGACACGTTTTAAAGAAAGGAATGAAACACAACATGAAAAAAACAATGTCTAGAGAGGTAGACTTAGGGAACGAACCGGTCCGACATCTTTTACTTATTCTGGCAGTTCCGGCTATTACTTCCCAAGTAGTCAACGCACTTTACAATATGGTTGACCGAATGTATATCGGACATATTCCGGAAGTCGGTTCCGCTGCACTTACAGGGGTCGGTGTCTGTTTCCCGATTATTATGATCATCTCCGCATTCGCTTATCTGATGGGAATGGGCGGTGCGCCAAGAGCCAGTATCTACATGGGGAAAAAAGACAATGACACTGCCGAAAAGATTTTAGGAAACAGTTTGTCTGCCCTCATTATTGCTTCCATTATCTTGACAATCACGGTACTCGTGTTCAAAGAGCCTCTGCTTTATTTGTTCGGGGCAAGTGAAAACACGATTTCCTATGCAGAAAGCTATATGACCATCTACGCTGTCGGAACTATCTTTGTACAGCTCACACTAGGGCTAAACGCATTTATTTCTGCGCAGGGATTTTCTACAATCAGCATGATGACCGTTATTATCGGTGCGGTTTCTAACATTATTTTAGACCCGATTTTCATCTTCGGATTCAATATGGGCGTTCGCGGCGCCGCAATTGCAACGGTTCTCTCACAGGCGTTAAGCGCAATTTGGGCATTAAGATTTTTATGTGGAAAAAATACCGTTCTCCGCATCAAAAAGAAAAATTTAAAAATCAAGGCATCCATCTTCCTGCCTTGTATGGCGCTTGGAATCGCTCCTTTTGCAATGCAGGCAACAGAAAGTGTGCTCGTGCTTTGCTTTAATTCTTCCTTATTAAAATACGGCGGAGACTTAGCTGTCGGCGCTATGACAATCCTGTCGAGTATCATGCAGTTCGCAATGCTTCCATTACAAGGTATCACACAGGGTGGACAGCCGATTATCAGCTATAATTATGGGGCAAAAAAAATGGAGCGTATCAAACAGGCTTTTAAACTCCAAACTATCTGCTGCATTGCCTACGTCGCAATTGTTTGGATTATCGCCGAGTTTGCTCCATCCGTTTTTGTTTCCATCTTCACAAGCGATCCACAACTGGCAGAACTGTCACAATGGGCTCTTCGCATTTACCTGGCTTGTATTTTCCTCATGGGAATCCAGATTTCCTGCCAGCAGACATTCATTGCCTTTGGGAACTCAAAAATCAGCGCGTTCCTTGCAGTATTCCGAAAAATACTTGTATTGATTCCTCTGATTTACATACTGCCGGCAATCATGGCAGACAATGTAAAAGCGGTATTTCTTGCCGAACCAATCGCCGATGCGATTGCCGTATTCACAACCGCCACTTTATTCTATATTAACTTCAAGAAAATCATGAAAGGCGAAGCTCAGGCATAATAAAGTAAAAGAGCGTGTGAAAAAATTTTTATTTTTTCACACGCTTTTTTTACATCTGTGTCACTTCGTCCACAATCGACATTGTTGATTTGCGATGAGACACAAGTACAATTGTCTTATCTTTCCGCTCTTCCAACAAGCTTTTCAAGATAATTCCCTCATTCAGGCTGTCAATATTACTTGTAGGCTCATCCAGCAGAATAGTCTTGGCATCATGAAGAAATGCCCTCGCAATTCCGATTCTCTGGCGTTCTCCTCCTGATACCGAATCTCCGAGTTCCCCAAGCTTTGTGTCATACCCCTGTGGCAGGGAATCGATAAAATCATGAATTGCTGCCTTTTTCGCAGCCTCAATCACCTCTTCTCTTGTCGCATCCGCCTTCGCCACCTTGATATTATTTTCAATTGTGTCCTGGAACAGGAAGGTTTCCTGCGTCACATAGGAGATATGATTTCGCAAATGCCCTGTGTCAATCTCGTTTACGTTGCGCGTTCCATAGCTGACACTGCCGGAATCCGTCTCATAAAAACGCATAAGCAGCTTTAACAACGTTGATTTCCCACATCCGCTTCTTCCGAGAATACCATGAATCGTATTTTTGCGGATATCCAATGAGAAATTTTTCAAAATTGATTTTTCTTCTTTTTTGTCTTCCGGATATGTGAACGTCACATTTGAAATACGAATATCTTCATCCGGAACTTCCACATTACTTTCCACATCCATCACAACCGGTTCCTCGGCAAGCAGGTTCAATACACGATTTCCACTTGCAAGCGTCTGGTTCAGGTTGTTTGAAAGCGCAGACAATGCCGCTGTCGGTCCAAATGAACTCATCATGGCGATGATACAGATAATCGCATTTCCGGTGCTTATCACCCCGTTCGATGCCAAAAGACCGCTATATAATGTCATGCACACTCCCGCGACAAGAATAACCGTATCTGTACTGCTTCTCTGTACTGCTTCCTGTTTTTTCAAAGTTGCATTTACCTGCTCTAGATGCTCCGTGAACGCATCCATTTTTTCCTGACGTTCTTTTTGTTTTTCATACTGTAAAATTTCGTCTAATCCATACAGATTATCCAAAACAGTTGTATTTAATTTCCCATAAATACTGCGGTATTTTTGCCCGTGTTTCTGTCCTGCTTTACTGTTCACCACCGGAACGGCCAGCCCGACAAGCAGATAGAACACCGCCGCCAATACTCCCAGTCCCACATGGAACTGTCCGATAAATGCAACCATCACAAGCGACGTGATCGCCGCAATTGCAATCGGTGAAATCGTGTGTGCATAGAACACTTCCAAAAGTTCAATATCGCTTGTGATAATCGAAATCAGATTCCCCTTTTCTTTGCCATCCAGCTTTGCCGGAGCCAATTTTCTCAAAGAGGCAAATATCTGATGACGGATTCTGGCAAGTAATTTAAATGCAATATAATGGTTACTTGCCTGTTCCGCATAGCGAAGTACTCCTCGCAATACCGCAAATACAACAAGCAGCACGAATATCATTTTCATGGAAATGCCAGTCACTTCTCCAAGCAGATTTCCAATTGCCGCCCCTCCGAGAATCGTAATAAAAATCGCCATCAAATTTCCGATACATCCCATGATGATCGCAATACACATCACTCCGAGAAGGGGTTTGATCATACCAATCAGACCAAGCATCACCTGAAATCCATTTCTGTTTTTATTCATTGGCAACCGCCCCCTTTCCAAATTGCTCCAATGCGCTCTGCTGTCTGAATAATCTGTGATAGTATCCATCTTCTTTGCAAAGCGCTTCGTGCTGTCCTTTCTCCACAATCATTCCGTCTTTTAGCACATATATCTGATCCGCAGACACAACATTCGCAAGTCTGTGTGAGATCAAAAGAACTGTTTTTGTTTTTGCCAGTTTTCTCACAACCGCCATAATATCATTTTCACTTTCCACATCTACATTAGAAGTTGCCTCATCAAATATGTAGATTGGCGTGTCATGCAAAAGCGCCCTTGCAAGAGACAGCCTTTGCTTCTGTCCGCCCGAAAGATTAGACGCTTTCTCAAGGAGAACAAAATCCAGCCCTCCGCTTTTTTCCACAAAATCCAACAGATTCACCTCGCGAAGCGCCTCTTTCATCTGTGTTTCTGTCGCATCTTCTTTTCCCATGAGAAGGTTTTCCCGAATTGTTCCTGCAAACAGATAACTGTCATGTCGGATACGGGTAATCTTTCTTCGAAGTGCTTTCAAGTCCATTTTGTCAATTGGCATATCTCCGATAAAAATCTGTCCCTCATCTACCCTTCTGTCTCCCATTAAAAGCAGCGTAGTGGTACTCTTTCCGCAACCGGATTCCCCGACCAATGCAGTCAATCCATGACCTGCCCGGAAACTGATACCTTCCAGCACCTTTTTCTTTGCCTCATAAGAAAAACTTACATTTGAAAACGCAATCTCATCAGATTCTCCTTCCATTTCGGCAGATTTTTCTCCTTGATCTTCTTCCAAATCTACCAGTCGGAAAATCTTATCCGCTGCAGCATTTCCATTCATCGCAATGTGGAAGAAGGAACCAAGCAAACGAAGCGGCAGGAAAAACTCGGCTGAGATCATAATAATGAAGAAACATTGCGCCAGTCCGATTACACCTTTTTGATACTCTAAAATACTCAAGATGATACCGACTGCTGCCCCACCGTAGGCTACCAAATCCATAATACTGATGGAATTTAACTGCATGATGAGCACGCGCATCGTTACTTTACGAAATTTTTCCGCTTCCTCATCCATTCTTTTTGCATAACGCTCATCTGCCTGATAAATTTTCAATGTCGTAAGTCCCTGAAGGCACTCCAAAAAGGAATCTCCCATCTCCGTGTATGTTCCCCAATATTTTGCAAGCATCTTTTTCGCAAATTTCTGAACTGCTACAATTGAAAGCGGAATCAACGGAACACAGATTAAAAGCACGACCGCCACTTTCAGGCTCATCGTTCCTACAATGACAAATAGTGTGACCGGTGCAAGCATGCTGTAGAAAAACTGTGGCATGTATTTTCCAAAATAAATTTCCAACTGTTCTACACCTTCCGTGGTGATCTGCACCACCTCAGATGTCTGAAAATATTCTTTATAACTGCTCCCAAGCCGCATCATTTTCTCATACACCATCGTTCGCAGTCTCGCTTTCACCTGCTTCGATGCCTCAAATGACAACTTGCTGTTGAGCAGCGACATCAAGCTTCGTACAACTACAACAACTGCCAACGTCACAAGCAGCCTGATACTTTGGTTTTGCAGATTTTCTCCACGAACCATTCCAGCTATAAACGCAGCTGTCTGGAGCATCAGCGCAACATTTGCAATGAGCATGACCCACTGTGTAAGAACCATCCCCCAAATGTTTTTCTGATTTTCTCTAAATTCTTTGATCAACCTCTTATGAAACATATTGCTTTCCCCTCCTTTTCTTAGTCTTATATTGCACAGCATGGGCTATCCCCAATACGCAAAAAATAACCGCCGAAAGCTTATGCATAACAATGACTGCCATCATCTCTCCTGTCGGTCTTATCAAAAAACCGCTGACCGCCATCACTACAATCGAAACAATCAACAACTTATCAATAATTTTCTTCTTATTCATTTTTCTTCTCCTATCTCTTTTTTATTTTTCCTTTCATTGTCACCCACATATGATCCAGCGCCTGAAGCGGATGATAAAACAACATTCTCGGTCCTGCATACTTCATAACTTCTTTGATCTTTTCCTGCATCTCTTTTGAATAACAATGCACTTTGCAGGCACTGCAAAATGTCTTTGTCTCCATGAACGGACATTTTTCCGTTCGGAGCAACGCATAGTCCAACAGTTTCTGACATTCCGGACAGAGTTCTCCCTTGTGCTTGTGTTTTCCGCGACAATACACCCCAATCATCACACGTAGCGTTTTCTTTTCCTTTTCTCTCTTCTTATTTATTTCCACCATTTCGTTCTCCATTTTTTGATATTGATAAGCATTTTCATTTAAAATACATGGATTAGTATATGCTAACTTTTATTTCATGTCAAGAATTTTAAATCTTTCAAAAATAAAAACCGGGAAGATCAGTGCAATACGCTTCTCTACACTCAATGCGATTTGTGACGTATTAGACTGCCAGCCCGGTGGCATATTGGAATTTATAAAAGATGACAAAACACAGGGAGGAGAACCGAAAGATGAAACCAAATGATTTTGATGCAAATATTTCTTATAAACATTCGAAAACATTTTCAACACGCATGCGTATTCTTTTATTCCTTGCGCTATTCATGACCGGACTTATTTCCACAGTCGGCATTATACAAATCGTTGGGCCTCTGTGTTCAGATGATTGGTTGGCTGTTCCTGGCATCTTCCGTTTTGTTTCCGCGTCTTCCAGGTTATCATTCTTCTGGAATTGAGATTTTTAGCTATGGAAGTTTTGTTCTGATCGATGGTATAAATCTAACACTGGGAATTCTAATTATCATTTTCGGTTGTTTGATTCATGAAGGATTGCGAATGCAAAAAGATTTAGATGAAGTGTTGTAAATATTCTATCGAACACTTGAATCGATCCTGCAGCTCATAAATACAAAGGGAACAGCCTTCCACAATGGTGGCTGTTCTATGCTTTAAACCACTATCGGCAGAACGTAAAAACATGAATACTCTTGAACAATTACAAGAACCGTTTTATCTTGAATCAAACGTAACAATGCAGGTGAATCAAATTCTCATTCACTGACGTTCTCCGCCTGATATTTCACATCCGTTTTCTCCAATCTGGCTATTCCATTTATCCGGGAGTTTCTCTGCAAATACACGCAAAAACGGCCATGTGAGAAACTTTCTCACATAGCCGCTGCACTACTATTTGTGTTTATATCCTGTGTACAGTGTCATAAAAAGGCATCCTATCATTGCCCATGCCCAAAATCTATGTTTTTTCATATCTTTTCGCCTCCTGGTATGTGACTACAGCAAATCCTGCATACTCTTCAGGCTGATTCCAAGTGTTGACATATTATGGAACAATGCTGACGTAGTCGGCTGTAAGATTCCACTCACCCCAAGTAAAATCAGTCCTGCATTAAAAGTAACAATAAATCGGTAGTTTCTTTTGATCCGTTTCATCAGTCCATCGCTCAACTGCTTTAATATTACAAGTTCATATAAGTTCTCTGCACCAATCATAATGTCCGCAATTTCTCTTGCAAGCTCTGCTCCGTCACTGATTGCGACTCCTACATCAGCAGCCGAAAGCGCCGGTGAGTCGTTGATGCCATCTCCGATCATGATGACTTTTCTGCCTTTTGCCTTTTCTTTTTCCACAAAATCAGCCTTATCTTCCGGAAGTACTTCTGAATAATATTCATCTACACCGACTCTTCTTGCAATCGCTGCCGCAGTGTGCTCGCTGTCCCCTGTCATCATCACGATCTTTGAAATGCCTGATTCTCGCAGTATTTCAATGACATCTGCCACCTCCTCTCGGAGAGGGTCTTCAATGCAGATGACTGCTGCCAATTCTTTTTCAATCGCAAGATACAGATGAGAGTATTCCACCGGAAGTGATGCAAAAAGCGCTTCTTTCCCCTCTGGGATCATACATTTTTCATCCTCAAAGACAAAATGATAGCTTCCGATAATTGCCTTTTTCTCATTGATCATCGTGGAAATTCCGTGTGCAACCATGTATTCCACTTTCGAATGCATTTCCTCATGATCCAATTTTTTCTTCTTGGCAGCGTTCACGACTGCTTTTGCCATAGAATGAGGAAAATGTTCTTCCATGCATGCTGCAATCCGAAGTAGTTCATCCGGATCTTCTCCATTGAACGAAACGACATCCACTACAGTAGGCTTTGCTTTTGTGAGTGTTCCTGTCTTGTCGAACACAATCGTATCCGCCTCTGCCGCTGCCTCTAAAAACTTACCGCCTTTTACTGTAATATTATGCACGCCTGCTTCTCGAATCGCTGAAAGGACAGAAATCGGCATCGCAAGCTTTAATGCACAGGAAAAATCGACCATCAATATGGACAGTGCTTTCGTGATATTACGTGTCAAAAGATAGGTCAGCGCTGTGCCTGCAAGTGTATACGGCACAAGTTTATCCGCCAGATGCTCCGCCTTGCCTTCCAATGCAGATTTCAGCTTCTCCGACTCCTCGATCATTGCGACTATTTTTTCAAATCGGCTGGAGCCGCCCACTGCTTTGACCGTAATCGTCACTTCGCCTTCTTCCACCACGGTTCCTGCATACGCAGAACTTCCTTGTACTTTTCTTACCGGTAGAGATTCTCCGGTAAGAGACGCCTGATTGACCATCGCCTCACCATCTGCCACTGTGCCGTCAAACGGAATGACATTTCCCATATGTACAACAACCTGATCTCCTGCCTGAATATCAGACACCGGAACAAGAATGTCTTGTTCCCCCTGTTTAAGCCATACTTTCCCCACATTCAACGACATTGTTCTCGCAAGATCATCCACTGATTTTTTATGTGTCCATTCTTCTAAAATTTCTCCGATTCCCAGCAGGAACATGACCGAACCTGCCGTATCAATATCATTTCGTAAAATGGAAACCCCAATCGCTGTTGCGTCAAGAACCGGAACTTCAATCTTTCCTTTGCACAACACCTTTAAACCCTTATAAATATACTTTAACGATATTGCCGCCGTATAAAGGGCATTTACCGGATATGGAAGAAACCATTTTCTTGCATACCGGAACAAAACTTTATTGATTAACTTTTCCTGATAAGCAGCGTTTAACGCCCTTCCGGAATTTTCTAAAAGTCCCGCCGGCACCTCCGTCTTTTCATAAGAAAATCTCTTTATTTCTTCTATGATGGCCTCTCTGTCACCGGTATAGCGGATGACAGCATCCTGCGTGCGCTCATACACTTTCGCTGATGAAACCGTTTTCATGTTTGTTAAAAAATACAGTAAAATATCTGCCTGCTCATACGTCATTCTGTTTTGCAGAAGATGAATTCGCATTCTGCCTTTCATCTCATGTTTTATGATAAATCTCACTTGCTGTCGCCTCTATTCTGCCACTGTCTCTTCCACAGCTTCTTCAGTAATTTCTTCTGTCTGTGTCTCTTCAAACTCCTGCTCTTCTTTTACTGCTCTTTCTTCATTGATTGCTTTTGCCTCTTCGTAGATGTCTTCTGCATTCTCCTGAATAGTAGTTGCAGTCTTCATGACACATTCTTTTGCTCTGAGCACCGCTGCCGTTCCATTTGTATAAAGTTTCTTTGCATCTTTGCTTGATAATAGCTTGATTCCTGCTGTCCCAAACAACACACCTGCCGCAAAAATACCTGTTTTCTTAAAATTGATACCTTTTAAACAATCTAACATCATAAATACCTCCTAGAATAATTTTATCCATTGATTATATTCCCATGATTCGACAAATTCCAGTTTTTTCACGCTATCGATAAATTTTATCATTTATTTTCTCTGCAGCAAAAAGGAGAACGCCACCGTCCAGTACTCCCAGACTGTGTCATTCTCCTTTTCTCCTACATATGTGGGCATGGCTGCAAGGCAATGTGTTTAATTTTCTGTTCATTCACATAACCGCATGCCTTCAGTCCCGCAAGCATCACCGACTGAAGCTTGTTTGATGACAGCCGGCACACAGAATGATCTTCAAACTCAATCACACATCCATTCTGACCGTCACACTCACATACATCCGAAATCCTATACATGTTTTTTCTGCTGATCGCTCCGATCTCCTCTAATGTATTTACCATTCTGTATATCGTCGCAATCCCAATCTGAGGATCTAACTGCGATGCGCGGTAATAGATTTCCTTACAGCAAGAATAATCTTCCTCCATAATAATATCAAGCAGCATCAATCTTTGCTTTGTAATTCTGCATCCCCGTTCTTTCAGTTTTTGAATGATAGCCTCTTTCTGCATCCAGTCTCACTCCTCATCTTTAGTGACAATGTCCTCCACAGTGTTTACAGTCTCCACCACATTGAATTGATTTTCCGTTCTTCTTATCTCGAATCATTTTTCTGATAATCAGTGCTACGATTCCAGCTAACGCAATGCCAACAACTGCTGTTCCCATATTACCGCCTCCATTTCAAAATCAATCGGTCTGTCAATTATCTTGCTCCTACCATACCTTTCATATTGACATTTAATGTCTTGCTTTCTTTGTATGGTCTGACAAGCAGATAAATAAACCCAATTACTAATATAAACGCTACTACAGTTCCAGCGCCGAATGTTCCGGTGCTGATCAATGTTCCAATCTGGTAGATGCAAAGTGAAACAATGTATGCAAGACCTGTCTGGTATCCGATTGCAAACCAGAACCATTTTGCATTATTCATCTCTCTTTTAATCGCTCCCATCGCCGCAAAGCAAGGCGCGCAAAGAAGGTTGAACACTAAGAATGAGTAAGCCGCAACCGCTGTCATACTTCCTGCAAGCTGTCCCCAGATCTCGATACCGTTGTCTGCATTTACCTCCGCAAATCCAAATAAAATACCAAATGTACCAACTACATTTTCTTTAGCAATCAATCCTGTAACTGCCGCAACTGCCATTTTCCAGTCGCCCCATCCAAGTGGTACAAAGATCGGCGCAATCACACTTCCGATGTGAGCTAAAATACTGTCGTTCAATTGTTCTGCCTCCAACATACCAAATGAACCGTCAACCCATCCAAAGTTCATCAAGAACCACAATACAATTGTAGATAACAGAATAATTGTACCTGCTTTTTTGATAAATGACCAGCCTCTTTCCCACATACTTCTAAGTACGTTTCCAACTGTTGGCCAGTGATACGCCGGAAGTTCCATTACAAACGGTGCCGGATCTCCCGCAAACATCTTTGTTTTCTTTAAAATGATACCGGAACAGATGATCGCTGCGATTCCAACAAAGTAAGCACTTGGTGCAACCCACCATGCGCCATCGAACAACGCTCCCGCAATCAATGCAATGATCGGAAGTTTTGCTCCACATGGAATAAATGTTGTTGTCATGATTGTCATCTTACGGTCACGGTCATTTTCAATCGTTCTCGACGCCATGATACCCGGAACACCACATCCGCTTCCGATCAGCATCGGGATAAATGATTTTCCGGAAAGTCCAAATTTGCGGAAAATTCTATCCATGATAAACGCAACTCTCGCCATATATCCACATGCTTCCAAAAATGCAAGGAACAAGAATAGCACAAGCATCTGAGGTACAAAACCAAGAACTGCTCCTACACCAGCCACAATACCGTCAAGAATCAATCCCTGAAGCCATCCTGCACAGCCGATACCGACCAGGAATTTTTCAATCGCAGGCGGAATGATTTCTCCGAACAATACATCATTGGTCCAATCTGTCACCCAAGTTCCAACCGTTGTGACCGAAATATAATATACAAGGAACATAACCGCCGCAAAGATCGGAAGCGCAAGCCATCTGTTCGTCACGATATGGTCAATCTTATCTGATGTTGTCATCTTATTCTGTTTATTCTTCTTGACACAGTCATGAATAATAGAAGAAATATATACGTATCTCTCATTTGTAATGATACTTTCTGTGTCATCGTCAAACAGTTCTTCCATTTTTTGAATCTCTGCGGATACATCCGGAACAGATTTCATCTGTGCCTGAATCTTATCATCTTTTTCCAACAACTTGATTGCAAAGAATCTCTTCTGTTCTTCCGGAATAGTTCCCGTCAGCATGTTTTCAACTGTCTTAATCGTATTTTCAGCATCTTCTGAGAATGCATGTACCGGCGTCATCGCTTTTTTCTTCTGCGCAAGCCCTACTGCCTTCTCCGCAGCTTTCTGAATTCCTGTTCCTTTTAATGCTGAAATCTCGACTACTTCACAGCCAAGCTCTTTGCTCAGCTTATCTGTATAGATCTTGTCTCCGTTCTTTTGCAGTACATCTACCATGTTGACTGCCATAATTACCGGAATGCCAAGTTCCATCAATTGTGTGGACAAATATAAGTTTCGCTCAATATTTGTACCATCTACGATATTAATAATGGCGTCAGGTCTCTCTCCAATCAAATAGTTTCTCGCCACTACTTCCTCTAATGTATATGGTGACAAAGAATAAATTCCCGGAAGGTCCATGATAATAACATCTTTATGACCTTTCAGTTTTCCTTCTTTTTTTTCTACTGTTACTCCAGGCCAGTTTCCTACAAATTGGTTTGAACCAGTCAGAGCATTGAACAACGTTGTTTTTCCGCAGTTTGGGTTACCTGCTAGTGCTATCTTTACTGACATCTTCTCTCTCCTTTTTTATGTTTGTCGAATCTTGTTTTTATTAGTTTTAACTAACCATTTGCCAAAAAAAATTATTCTACTTCTATCATCTCAGCATCTGCTTTTCTCAACGACAATTCATATCCTCTTACTGTTACTTCCACCGGATCACCAAGCGGCGCTACTTTTCTCACAAAAATCTCTACTCCTTTTGTGATCCCCATATCCATGATTCTTCGCTTCACCGGTCCCTCACCAGTCAGTTTCTTTACCTTGACGGTCTTACCGCAGGCTACCTCCTTTAACGTTTTCATCTCTTTTCGCCCTCTTTCATCACTAAACCATAATCTTGTTTGCCATATCTTTCCCAATCGCAACTCTGGAATCTTTCACATTCACAATCATGTTACCTCCGATTTCAGAGATTACGGTAACTACTCCGCCGGTAACAAAGCCAAGATTTTCTAAAAATCGTCTTGTCTCTTCTTTTCCACCGACTTTTTTAATTACATTTTCTTCTCCTGGATTCACCATCGTTAACGGCATCATACACACCTCTTCTTTCTGATAATGATAAACAATTTCATTTCACTTGGTTAGTATACTCTAACGTTTATTAGATGTCAATATAATTTCGATATTTTTTTCCATTATGGCAATCTTTACAGGGATATGATATAATGCTGTTAGGCATTATGTCTATGCATAATAGAGTGAAGGAGGGAAGCCTATGAAACCTTTTGTAAATGAATCCGCTGAGAATTATCTCGAGACGATTTTAATGTTGAGCAAAAAGTTACCGGTTGTCCGTTCTGTAGATATCGCAAACGAATTGGATTTTAAAAAATCAAGTGTAAGCGTTGCAATGAAAAACCTGCGTGAAAAGAATCATATTACAGTCACAGATGCCGGATTTATATATCTAACAGAATCCGGACGTGAAATAGCAGAGATGATCTATGAACGGCACCGTCTTTTGTCCGATTGGTTGATTCGCCTCGGCGTGTCGGAAGAGACAGCGAACGAAGATGCCTGCCGTATGGAACACGTGATCAGTGTGGAAAGCTTTGAAGCGATTAAAAGACATGTAAAATAAAGACGCCGGCAAACGCCGGCATTTTTATTGCTTTTCTCCATCTATGAACATCATGACAAACGCCATACCTAACATCACCACACAGACTATCAATGCTTTTTCAGACAAGTATTTCACACAGATATTCCCCAAAACTGCCCCCATTACAAAACAAAAAATAATTCCGTAATATAAAAACCCTTTTTTGAGATGCTCTTTTCTTTTCGAGCCCAAATACTCACACATCTGCTGTGTCGCGCTGCGCAGGTTTCCAATGCACATCGTCGTCGCAATTCCATTTCCATGTATCTTCCGGAAACTCTCAACCTGTATCCCACAGGCAAGTGACGTCAGACTATTTGCCGGAAGATTGAACTTTTGCGGTATGAAACAGACTACAAATAATACAACTGCTTCACTTAACACCGACAGCTGTCTCCAGTGGAAAATACTTTTTTCTTTCATCTTCATTCGGACAAGATCTGCAACTCCGATTCCGGTCACAAATGCAATGACCGGAATTAAATACCTGATTGCCATATCCCACTGTCTTTCCGACATATAGATACCAAATAATAAGATATTTCCCGTCTGGGCATTCGCAAATACCTTTCCTCTGCACATATAGGAATAGGCATCCATAAACCCTCCCGAAAGCGCAAGTATAATTCCAAGCCGAATGGACTCCGACATTTGTCTTGATTGTTTCACAGTACCACTTCTTTCAATTTTCTATTCTTTCCAAGTTGCTGAGGCAATCTTCTTAACAAGCGCAAGCTTTGCCCACTGCTCCTCCTCGGTCAGTTTATTCCCGATCTCGCACGATGCAAATCCACACTGAGGACTGAGGTACAGACGTTCCAGCGGTACATACTCAGCCGCCTGCCGAATTCTTTCTTTGATCAGCTCTTCGCTCTCAAGAACCGGTGATTTTGTTGTAATAAGCCCAAGAACAACTTTTTTATCATCTGAGACAAATCTAAGCGGCTCAAATCCTCCCGAGCGCTCATCGTCAAACTCCAGATAATATGCGTCCACGTTCTCATTTGCAAACAGATATTTTGCCACTGGCTCATACCCGCCTGATGATGCCCAGGTAGAATGGTAGTTTCCCCGGCATACATGAGTTGTAATCACAAGATCCTCTGGTCTTCCCTCAATCGCAAGGTTGTTCAGGCGAAGATATTTTTCTGCCTCGCTTTCTATTGTAACACAATCCTGCTGTCTTGCCTCCCAATATTTTTTATCACAAAACATACCCCATGTGCAATCGTCAAATTGAATATTTCTGCAGCCTGCTTCATAAAGTTCTTTGATCACAGTGCGATATGCTTTCGCAATATCCTGAATGAGCACTTCCTCATCTGGATAAAATTTCACTGTATTCTTCCCATTTTCTTCTCGAAATAACTCTGCCAGCAGCTGCGCCGGGGCAGGAATTGTCTGTCTTGCCACTGTGTTTTCATCTTCAAATTGTTTCACAAATTTAAAATGTTCTACAAACGGGTGATTCTCTCCGCTGATCTTTCCGCTCACAGCAACGGAGCCGTGCGTAGTCTCTTCTCCATGGAAGAAATATCCATGATCCAGCTCAATGTGCTCAACTCCATTTAATCCCCACATAAAATCCAAATGCCAGTAGCTTCTGCGGAATTCTCCATCGGTGATCACATGATATCCTGCTGCCTTTTGTTTTTCTACCAGATCACGAATCGCCTCATTCTCAACTTCTTCCAATTGTTTCTCCGATATTTTTCCACTCTCAAAATCTGCTCTCGCCTGCTTTAACTGTGCAGGTCTTAAAAAACTTCCTACAAAATCATATCGAAACGGTGCATTCTTACTCATATCTTCTACCTCCAAATACTTTTGTCTTACCCTCCGGTAATCTATGAAGGTATTATATCGGGACACAATAAATACGTAAAATATCCAAAAATATCTGTTAGCTATAACTTTTAGTTATATCAACTCTGTATTTTCGCCGATATTTCGTTTGAGTGCATCTATATATGCTATTCCTAAACGGCTGAAATGTGACTTCTGATGGCTCACATATCCGATATGCATATCCCCCTCTTTTTCAAGCGGCACTGCAACAATATTTCCCCCGTTCAGCTCCGAATCGATCACTCCGCTGCAGACAGTATATCCGTCCAACCCAATCAGCAGGTTAAACAGTGTCGCTCTGTCACGCACCCGGATATTTTTTATCCTCTGTACTGTACTGAAAATCTCCTCCGAATAGTAAAAGGAATTATGTTCTCCCTGTTCAAACGAAAGATATGGATACTCATGAAGCTCTTCCATTGTCACAGATTTTCGACTCGCCAGCGGATGTCTGTTGCTTATAAAAATATGCGGCTTTGCAACAAACAGTTCTGTAAACACAAGTTCCTTTACCTTCATAATTTTTCGCAGCACTTTTTCATTAAAATCATTCAGATACAGAATCCCTATCTCACTTTTCATCGCCGCGACATCTTCTATAATCTCATATGTCTGTGTTTCCCGAAAAGAAAAATCATATTGGGCGGTTCCATGCTCCTTGATCAAGTCCACAAACGCATTCACCGCAAACGAATAGTGCTGTGTGGAAACACAAAACTGCTGCTTTCTGCCGGATTTATGCATATACTTTTCTTCCAAAAGATCCGCCTGTTCAATCACCTGTCTTGCATATGCCAAGAACTGCTCCCCCTCATGTGAGACAACAATCCCTTTGTTTGTGCGCTCAAAGATTACAATTTCCAGCTCTTTTTCCAGCTCTCGGATTGATTTGGTGAGACTCGGCTGTGATATATATAATTCTGTTGCAGCTTCGGTCATCGTTCCCTTCTCCGCCACCATCGCCACATATCTCAACTGTTGTAATGTCATAGTTTCCTCTTATCTTTCAATCTCAAATGGTTTGTGAATCGGTGTCTCCATATCCCATATTTTGTATTCTCCATTCCAGTAGTAAGCCGGCTTACACTTACCACTTTTAAACACACGAATCAGGTCTTCCATCGTGCGCACCTCCTCCGGAAAATAAGTTGCAAAAAAGCCGACCTTTCCCGGTATATGACAATCACTTGAGCCAACAGTGACCAGTCCAAGTTCTCTTGCATAATCTGCCGCTTTTTTGTTTGCCTCAGGAAGTGTACTTCCGTTGAGCACCTCAACACCGTCCAGTCCCTTTACAATTCTCAGATTTTCTTCCAATCCCCGGTTATTATTGCGAAACGGATGTGCACTAAAACAGATTCCACCCTGCTCTTTCACAATATCGATAAACTTCTGTGCATCCACCCGCTCTTTCGGGTATTCCTCGATTCCTAAAGCCACGATATCCCCCTGCAGAGAAAAAAATTCAATTCCCACAAAAATCGGAAAACCGGTTTTTTCCGAATATTCTTTTGCGTACTCTTTCAATCCCATATCATCGTGATCTGTAATGCAGATTGCTCCAAGTCCCCGCTCCTTTGCAAGTTCCACCATCTCATCCAATTTTAAAAAGCTATCTTTTGAAAATGTCGATTCGTGCATGTGCATATCTATAAACATGTTTTTTCCTCTTTTCTACGTTATCATTTCCAGAACAGTCCGACTGATGCCTTCCCATGAGACACCGTTCAAATCGGGACATTCTTCTTGTTGTTGTTCTAATTTCTTCTCTATTGCCTCCGCCAATTTCTTTTCAAACTCCGGCAATTTTTCTTCTTTCGGCTCATCTACCCGAGTCATCTCAGGCAACGGAACAAACTCCACCTGTTGCCCCGGCACATGCTCATCTAACCACTCTTCCATCCCAGGAATCTGCGAACAGACCACCTTACATCCACATGCCATTGCCTCCATTGTCACCAGTGGCAATCCTTCAAAAAATGACGGGAGAGCAAACACATCGCTTTGCCGAAATACCTCTGCTAAAGCTTCCTGCTGCAAACTGCCTAAAAATATCACCGGATATCTGCATTCTCTGGCAAGCCTGCAAATTTCTTCATACTCTTCTCTGCTGCCATGCCCTCCTGCAATCTTCACAACCAGATTTTCCGGTTTGACCGAAAGCATCTCCAATGCCCGAAGCAGACTGAAAATCCCCTTCTTCTCTGTCACTTTCCCCGCAAATGCCAACTGTCTATAAGGTTTTTCTTCTGTTTTCTTCCGATAAAAAAGGTTTTGATTGTAGCCAACCCCGACAGTGTGCACAAGCTTCTCGCCGCAATTAAAAATCCGGATAATCTCTTTCTTCTGTCCGTCATGCAATGCCACAATGCCATCCAACTGCGGAATCCACTTCTGAATGTATTCCATCTGTAATGGATTTTTACAAATCTGACGCAAATCAGAGCCATGACAAATTCCAATGACTTTCTTCTTCGGATACCATTCCCGCACCAACGCAGTCAGAAGATACAGGTGATGACACACAATCAAATCCGGGCAAAACTCCTCGACCGCTTTTCGCACCACCATTTGAAATGCACTCCGGTACGCTTGAAACATCTCTTCTGTAAAGTCCTTATATCTCGTACTCTTATATGGCATCTCATCCGACATTCCTGCAATTGGAAACGGCAGTTCCTCCGACAAATATTTCACCGGATAAAATATAACTCCCTCTGGGAAATTTACACTGTCCTCCTCATAAACTCCCGCAAGAACTGCCTGCTCATATCCAAGGGCATTCCAGTTCTTTACCAACTCCGTCAGATAAATTCCACTTCCCGTGCTGTGCGGTTTCTGAGCTGTAATATTTAAAATCCTCATTTGTTTTTCTCACTCTTTCTTCCCATTTCTGTAACCTGTCTATACCAATCATACGATAACTCTTTTACCCACACAAGAAAAAAGTTGATATATTTTCTGATTTCCCTTGACCTGTACGCTGCGTACCCCCTTATAATATACCCATCACAAGGAAAGGAGCATACTGTTTATGTTATTAAGCGAAGTAGCAAAAGAGGTCAATCTCACAAAACGGGCAATCAAATATTATGAAGAGCAGGAACTTCTCCATGTTCCAAAAGATGCAAACGGTTATCGCAATTACTCCGAAGAACATCTTAACATTTTAAAAGAAATCTCCGTCTATCGAAAACTGGGGATTGGTATTGCAGATATCAAAAAAATATTAGAAACAAGAGATTTTTCCCTCTTAGAACAAATTTATGAAGAAAAAAGTAAAAATCTTTCCGAAGAAACTAAAGAACTTGAGGCTCTAAAACATTTTCTCTCCGAGCAAAATGTGGACGAAATCAGTGCAGTTGTAGATTACAGGACAATCGCCGACGCATTGCAAGACATGATTCCCGGATTTTATGGTTACTATTTTTTGAACCATTTTACCCCCTATCTCCAGATTGCAATTACAACAACCGAGCAGCAGCAAGCATATGAACAAATTCTATCTTTTTTAGATAATATGAAAATACGCATTCCTCTCTTTCTGCGATTTTCAGGATTTGTAATGCAGCATATTTTGCCGAAACCATCCTTGCAAAAACAGCTGGAAACGATTGACAAACAAATTTATCAGTACTTAAATCCTACAGACGAGGAGTATCAGAGACTTTTAGAGCAGACCCGAAAAAATGTAAAACTTCGCAACAGCTTCTTTTGCAAATATCACCCTGCGTTCATCTCGCAACGCCGATTTATGCGAGAACTCCAAAATCAAGGGTACAACGATATTTTTATCCCAAATATGATTGCGCTTTCGCCAAAATATAAAGAATACCACGATGCACTCACAGCGATAAATAAAAGAATCTGCGATGATCTCGGATTGTATTACAATAGCAACTATCATTTGATTATGAAATAAAATAAGAATGTTCAGACATAAAAAAGGAGCCGAATTTCTTCGACTCCTCCTTTTCACGATATCGGCTCAAAATCCGCCACTCCATGTTTGCAAAGCGGACAGATAAAGTCATCCGGCAAGACATCTCCTTCGTAGATGTATCCGCAAACGACACAGACAAATCCTTTCTTTCCTTCTGTCTGTGGTTTTGGTTTTACATTTTTCTGATAATACGTATATGTCATCGTCTCTTTATCGCTCATCACCCGCGCCTCTGTCACCGTACAGATGAACATGCCGTGTGTATCGAGATCCACATACTGCTCCACTTTCAAGGACATAAATGCATTGATGTATTTCGGAAGAAATACTAATCCATTGTCTGAGCGAAGTGTCTGGTATCCTGCAAATTTGTCGACCAGACGACCGCTCTGAAATCCAAATGTCTTGAATACTTCAAATGGTGCTTCCACAGAAAGACAGTTCACATTCATCACACCCGTCTTTTTGATGACATGGTGTGAGTAATTTGCTTTGTTGATATTCACTGCCACACGGTTCGGATTATCTGTAAGCTGTATCACTGTATTGACGATCAGTCCGTTATCTTTCTCCCCGTCATTGGAAGTCACAACATAAAGTCCATATCCTATCTTAAACAATGCTGTCAGATCATTTTTATTCGCTTTTGTGTCAGACTGTGCAACATATTCTTTACACAATTCCTCCGCCATACCTTCGAGCTGATCCATATTATCACTATTAAGCGAAGACATGATCTTCACATTATGCTCAAGCCAGGAAATGTTTTTACTCTTTTCAAACATTTCCTTCATCACTTTTGCGGCGAGTGGCGCCCAGCTTCCATTTTCGATCAGTCCGATTGTGCGATTTTGGTAATTCCGCTCTGTCAAATGCTCAATAAATGTCTTCATAAACGGAAAGATATCAGCATTGTATGTCGTTGTCGCCAGCACAAGTTTTCCGTAACGGAATGCATTTTCCACTGCTTTTGACATATCCTCACGGGCAAGGTCACATACAACTACTTCAGGGCATCCTTTCTCGCGCAGTTTACTCTCCAACACTTCCACCGATTTTTTTGTATTTCCATAAATCGATGTGTAGGCAATCATCACGCCCTCTGATTCCACCTCATACGAAGACCATGTATTGTATTTTCCGATATAATGTGAAAGATTTTCTTTCAAAACAGGTCCATGCAGCGGACAAATCATCTGAATATCCAAATTCTGTGCCGCCTTCAGCACGTTCTGCACCTGCATTCCGTATTTTCCGACAATACCGATATAGTAGCGACGTGCCTCATCGTCCCAATCTTCCTCCACATCAAGTGCGCCGAATTTTCCAAATGCATCTGCTGAAAACAACACTTTTTCATAAGAATCATAAGTCAGCATCACTTCCGGCCAATGCACCATCGGGGCAAACAGAAATTGCAGTTCATGCTTTCCAAGTGTCAATGTATCTCCATTTTTTACTTCCAGCTTTTTCTCATCTAAATCCATATCACGGAAGAAATTCGCAATCATCGTAAATGTCTTTGCATTTCCTACGATTGTTGTATCTGGATAAATTTTCATAAAGTTATAAATATTCGCAGAATGATCCGGCTCCATATGTTGAATGATCAGGTAATCCGGCTTTGTTCCTCCAAGTGCGGCTCCAACATTGTCCAGCCACTCATGTGCAAATTTTACATCTACAGTATCTACAACTGCGACCTTTTCATCTCTGATTACGTAAGAATTATAAGCCATTCCATTCGGTACCGCATATTGCCCTTCAAACAAATCGGTCTGATGGTCATTGACTCCTACATAAATAATGTCGTTCGTAACCTTCATTTCGCATTTCCTCCTATTATTTTTTGCTCGCTTTCGTTACACGATTCATTATATATTTTATGACATGGTTTTTCAACTCCTGCATCCGTTCGTTACTGATAATATTTTCACACGGAATCCTGTCCACAATCTTTTCCACATAAGAATGTTCCTGAATAATCTGAAGCGTTTCCGTAAAATAAATATCGAAAAAATATGCTATATAAGATACCCAGTAATCCAAATTTGTCTTTCTATCCTCAGACAATACGGATCGTTCATTGAGACATGCCTCCCAGACTCTCTCGCTGATTTCCTGCGCTCCTGCTTCTTTCGCACTCGCTCCTCCAAGCAGAACCTCCACCCGCTCCTCTAATTTCACACGGCAGTTATCCAGCTTATCCGCATCCCGAATCAGTTCGGCATGCAATAAAGTTCTTGAATCCGAAATCTTTGGAAGCTGAAATGCACTGTGATAACGGATTGCCGTCTCGATTGTCTCATCCCACGTTGTCTCCGGAAGAAATTCTCTGATTCGCCCCTCCCGAAACAAAATATCTGCACCATACTGTGCATGGTCAAAAATGCCCGGTTCAAATGAATCATATAATTTAAGTTGCTCAAATCTTCCTATATCATGCAGCAGGGCAATGATTTTCGCAAGAAAAATATCTTCTTCTCCCAATCCCATCCTCCTTGCGATCTCCTCACTGCAGTCTACAACACCATATGTATGTACAATTTTTAAATAAACTTTTTCATCCTTTCTGTCATACCCGTTAAGGTACAATTCAAAAGCCTGTTTTGCCTGCTCAAAATCCATGCTAAACGCCTCCTTTGTCTTTATTTATATCATTTCTGTACCGAACTTGCAATTGAGAAATTTTGTGTCTCTCCACCTAGCTATTCTGCCCGGACTCTGATACAATATAGCCACAAAATAAATTCAAGAAAAAGGAGATCTTATGAAAAAATTTTTATCAATTCTATTAGCCTTCCTTTTAACATTCTCACTGGCAGGCTGTACAAAAAAACAATCTTCAAAAGAAGACACCTCACCAAAAGATGCCTTGGAGATTCTCACAACGGTCTGGTCCTCATACTCGGACGACAACAAATTTCAGGCTATGGGCGGTGACTACAACAATATGACCGACAATAAGCCCGGGAAATTCGATGTCAGCGACACGGAAAGTTTACGCTCTCTGCTGATTGTGCCTGAAGATTCAGCAGGTCTGATCGACGATTCAGCAAGCCTGATTCATGCAATGAATGCGAATACATTTACGGGAGCTGCATTTCATCTGTCTGACCCCAAAACGCTCAATACCTTTGCCGATTCTTTAAAAGAATCTGTACTTGGCAACCAATGGATGTGTGGATTCCCGGAAGTATTGCTTCTCGCTCAAATTGGCGATGATTATGTTGTCTCTGCTTTTGGAAATACAGACTTGATCAACTATTTCAAAACACAGTTGACAGACCAATATCCATCTGCAGTCATCTTGACGGAAGAGAACCTATAGTATGTTATTTTCAAGCATTCCTTTTTTATACTACTTTTTACCGCTTGTTTTAGTCTGCTACTTTTGCGTGCCTTTTCGATGGAAGAATTTCATTCTGCTTTTCTTCAGTCTCATATTTTATTCCTGGGGAGAACCACGATATATTTTTTTGATGGTTCTCTCCATCTTACTGGGTTATATCGAAGGTATCCTCATCGAGAGAAAGAAGCATTCCCGACTAATTCTGGCAGGCGCCTGCTGCATTCATCTTGGACTTTTAATGTATTTTAAATACGTTGATTTTTTGATTCGAAACCTGAATGCAATTGGATTGTCTATACCGCTTTTCCACATTGCTCTGCCAATCGGTATCAGCTTCTACACCTTTCAAATTTTGAGTTATCTCATCGATGTGTATCGAAAAGACTGTACGGCGCAGACAAATCTGATTTCTTTTGGAGCATATGTGTCGATGTTCCCGCAGTTGATCGCAGGACCGATCGTGCGGTACAAAGACATTGCAGCACAGCTTGAAGTGCGGAAACATTCTGTTGAGAAAGCAGCACTTGGCATCCGAAAATTCATATTTGGATTATCCAAAAAAGTACTTCTTGCGAACTCTCTCGGTGCGCTTTGCAGTACCTTTCAAACCTCCACAGACCGTTCTGTTCTCTATTATTGGCTGTATGCATTTTCCTTTGCGCTACAGATTTATTTTGATTTTTCCGGTTATAGTGATATGGCTGTCGGTCTCGGCAATATTTTCGGGTTCCATTTTCCGGATAATTTTCATTACCCGTATTTGTCAAGAAGTGTCACGGAATTCTGGAGGCGTTGGCACATTACATTGGGGTCATGGTTCCGTGACTATGTCTATATCCCGATGGGCGGCAACCGCGTAAAAAAAAGCCGCTGGTTTTTTAACATCGCAGTCGTGTGGTTTCTGACCGGACTGTGGCACGGTGCATCTTGGAATTTTGTCCTGTGGGGAATGTTCTTTGCGGTTCTGCTTGTATTAGAAAAGCAAGGATTTTCTGCATTTTTGCAAAAACATTCTTTATTTTCCCATATGTATGTCCTGCTCGCAGTGACCGTAAGCTTTGTCATTTTCAATGCAGTCTCCACCAAAGATGCTCTCGAAACGCTCAAGGTCATGTTTAGCGGCGGCTCTTTGCCACTTGTTTCAAAAGAATTCTTATACTATCTCAAAAGCTATGGTGTTATCCTCACCATTTCTGTGGTCAGCGCCACCCCATTTGCTGCGCAGCTGATTGAAAGATTCCATACAAAGAAAACGGCGAAACAGCTCCTCAATATTTTAGAGCCGGCTGTCCTGATTGTTTTAATGCTTACTGTGACTGCTTATCTTATTCAGGATTCTTATAACCCGTTTTTATATTTTCGCTTTTAGAAGGAGGTATTTTCAATGTCAGATCAATGGAAAAACAGAATCGTAATTGTTACCACAGGCATTCTCTTATTTTCTTTTTCCATCGCCTGTCTTCTGAAGCCGTCCGATGAGGTTTCCCTCAGCGAAAGGCGCCCGCTCACACAGTTTCCTTCGCCGGATACAGGCAGCTTGCTCTCCGGAAGCTTTATGCAAAAATTTGATAAATATGCGGTCGAGCAGTTTCCGATGCGAGAAGCATTCCGCCACCTGTATTCAACTGTTTCTCTCGATTTACTTGGAAAATCAGATATAGAAGGACTGTACTTAAAAGATGATATGGCAATCGCAATGGAATATCCGATGCACGAGGACTCTTTGAAGCACGCCTCGAAAGTGTTTCAAAGAATTTATGAGACCTGTCTAAAAGGGAATACGGAAAATATCTATTTTTCCATCATTCCGGATAAGAACTATTTTTTACAGGACGATGACTCTGCACTGACAATGGACTATGATAATTTCTTCCAGACGATGCAAGATGCAAATCCGCAGATGCATTATATCGATATTGCACCGCTTTTGGAGTTAACCGACTATTATCAGACCGATCCCCACTGGCGGCAGGAAAAAATCATCGATGTTGCAAATCATCTTGCAGACTCCATGGGTACTTTTGTCTCAGATGATTTCCAAGAGCAGATATTTACAAACGATTTTCGTGGCGCTTATGCAGGGCAGACGGCTCAGAATCTTTCCGGTGAACCACTTTGCTACCTGACAAGTCCTACAATAGAGCAGTGCACGGTATTCGACCATCAAAACAACCGTCAAATTTCCATGTATGATTTTGTAAAAGGCGATGGAAAAGACCCTTACGAGCTCTTTTTGTCCGGCTCTTTGTCCTATATCACAATTGAAAATCCTGCCGTACAGACAGACCGTGAACTTGTTATTTTCCGCGATTCCTTCGGCAGTGCCATTGCACCTCTGCTTGCCACCGGATACCAAAATATTACACTGCTGGATGTACGCTATCTTTCAAGCTATTCGCTTCCATCACTGATTGATTTTAAAAATCAGGATGTCTTGTTTCTCTACAGTACGTCGGTCTTAAATCACAGCGAGACACTGAAATGACAAAAATCCGTCATCAGTGTCTCTTTTTAGATATATAAATCTTTCTTGCAAAACAGGAAAATTCCTGCTGCAAACAGCGCAATTCCACCGATAAGTAAAATAGTAACTCCCATCAGCGCACTGCTCTTTCCAGCCACAAGATTTTCCGGCTGAAACAATGTAAAAAACGTAAAATATTTTGCCTTCTCTGCATCTTCCCCTGCATTTGCAAGCATCTGCAGAACATACATCAATGCAGGAATTCCTGCACCTAACCCAATACTGTATCTCGTATCCGAGAACAGACACGATGCCAAAAAGCAGATTCCTGCAATAAATAACAACAGGCAAAACAATCCAGAGTTCAGTTTCAAAAGTTCTGCGATCTCCAATTCATTCGGAAAGCTCCCCTGTGCCACCACGATTTCCAATACTGTCGCATAGCCAAGTAACAGAATCACTCCACTGATAAGTACGCTCGCCTGTGTACACGCAATCTTCTGCCGTTTTACCGGCGCCGCCACAAGAGAAACCATAGAACCTCGGTCAACATATTTGGCAATCAGACCATTTCCTCGCAGAATGCAGAATACCATCGGGAATACAATCAAAATAAATCCATATAAATACGATATCATAAATCCAATCAGGCTCGTAGCTCCCGCATGCATTCCGACTGCCGCCATCAGTTCCGGCATCACCTTCACAAAATCATCCAATGTTTTCATCATCTCTGGATCATACATCCGAATAATCACAGTGACATAGAGCGTGATCACTGCCGCAAAAATGAGTAACACCTTGATACTGCCTTTCATTTCTCGTTTGTACAACGGAAGACTAATCATCGCTCTCACCTCCATAATAATGCATAAAGATTTGCTCCAAACTTGGTTTGGTGGAAACTGTCACATTCTGTCCGTCACGAATTCCGTCAAAATCATTGGCAAACTGTTTCGCCATCTCCATATTATCTAGTGTAACCGTATAAGAATGCACATGACATTTGCGAAGTTCATCTACCGAATCGACCGCCATCAGCTTCCCATTTCGTATAATCCCAATCCGCTGGCAAGTCTTCTCCACTTCCTCAAACATATGACTGGACATCAAAATCGTCTTCCCACGTTTCTTCTCCTCTTCTATCAGTTCCACAAACCGACTTTGCATAAACGGATCCAGTCCGCTTGTCGGCTCATCCAAGATGAGAATCGCCGGATCGTGCATAAACGCTGCGACAATCCCAATCTTCTGCTTCATTCCCTTGCTCATCTTTTTGATCTTTCCCTGCGGGTTTACCTCAAATCGCTCCAAAAGCTCCTTTTGGCGATTCTCGAAACCAAGTTTGCGATATTTCTGCATAAATTTAAGAAATTCCGTCCCAGTCATATCCTCAAAAAAATTGATTTCTCCGGCTATGTAACCAAGCTGCTTTTGAATCTTGTCACTTTCCTTCCAACAATCCAGACCATTGATCGTGCAGCTTCCTGATTTTGCTTTCAAAAATCCCATAAGATGTCGAATCGTGGTTGTCTTCCCGGCGCCATTCGGTCCAAGAAAACCGAACACTTCGCCCTCTCCGACCTGAAAAGATACATCAAAAATTCCCTTTCCCCCTCCAAAGTCACGCGAGAGGTGCTCAATTTCTATTACACTCATTATTTTTCTCCTGAAAACCATATTCCTGCAGAACTTCTACTGCCATATCTGCGAACTCTGCATTTGCTCCATAACTAAAATTCCACAGTCCTTCGCCACCACCGGAACCAACGATATCCGCCGTCTGCATCTGTCCGTCATCCGTCAGCATCACTGTCAAACTCGCATAGCTTCCATTTCTCCAATAATATCTTTCAAAACTTAGTAGCATTACAAATGCATTCCCCAATACTTTGTAATCGTCACACACCCTCTCTGCTTTGATTTTTTCTTTTAAATCCTCCCCCAAATCCTTTACACTTTTTCGAATGTTATAACATTCCATCTTCTTCACAACACTTGCCATAAGCATCTACCCCTCTCTTACCACTTTCCCGGAAATACAATAATATTACTCTTCGGTTCTTCCACGACACTTTCCTTTATCATATGTCCACGCCTCATCACAGTATTCGTATGCTCCCATACATTATCAATTCTCCGCAATAGCTGTCTCTGCAACTTTTCATTCGCCGCAATATAATCAAAATCCATAAATCCTACTTCCAGCACATCCCAAATATGCTCATATGTACCACCGGTGCGGATAATCATCTGAATGGTCTTACAAATCAATTCCGCCTCCTGCTCTCCTTCATGTCCTTCTTTTATAAAGAAATCCTTCAGTTCCAGCATATATTTGTCAAATGGAAGATATCCTTTCGTCCCCAAATGTTCAATTTCTTCCTTCCTCGGCTCATAAAACGAACAGCCTTCCTGCCTTTTTTGAAGCTCCTTATACATATTTCCGTCGGTCCAAAGTTTTAAAATCAACTTCTCTCCCCTTAATTCAAAATACTTTTTATTCTCCGGTATGGCTTCACAAAAAGAAATAACTTCAAATAGCTCCTTCTTACTTCCGCCATCTCTCACATACAAATTTATCACTTGTTCAATTGAGCATATACCATATAGTTCCGACAACACATTCAAATACATTAACAGCTTTTTATCCATGTTCAGACTTTGCTTCCAGCTCGTATCACAATTTTTCAAATATGCCTTCCGCACCTCTTCCGGCACACAAACAACTCCTCCATCCCAGTCATAACCGATTCCGATATAGGCGCCTTCCGCCAAATAATCATACTGATGTTCGTTTGATTCAATCCAAACCTGACTCTCGCCGGAATCCAATAATTCTAGCTCCGCTTCGCTCAAATACATAAAATATTTCCTCATCACATCTGCATCAAGAAGTGCACGACACAAAAATTCAACCATCTGCGCCTTTTTATATTGCGAATATCCATGTAAATGATGAAGCTTTGCAATCTCCACCAGATCGCTCTTCCGATATTGACTTAAAATTTCATGTAAGGTAATGCTATCACTCATCTTTCGTGTACCCCCTATTTTTCTTTGTTACCTTTTCTTCAAGTTTTTCTGTAGGTAATCTTCTATATACTTTTGAATATTTCTCTTTTTCTTTCTTTTTCCAGGCACTGCTTTACTCTCCACCTATCATCTAATCCATCTAGTCCTTTAATAATCGCTTGCACAATATATGGCATTAACATGATTATAAATGAGATAATAAACGGCTCAATGCCCCTTTTTAATATGCTTTGTATAATTCCATTGACAATCCATATTGTTGTCCACACTGTTTTGTACAGATAAAATTTTATAAAATAACTTGTCGTTGCTTGTACTAATAAACGCATCGCTACAAAGTAATCTCTGCCCTTTTTTCATGCTATCACTCCTTATATACTTAATCATATCACACCAGTTTTTACAAATCCATCAGAGCTTGTACTTTTTTTCTTTGTATATTATTTTTCGTTTTAAAATATTTTCTCTATTCCCCACGAGGCTCGTGACGCTCCTTAATAAAACATCCTACATGCTCTTTCCATTGAATATGATTAAATATATCTCATGTTGTAGTTTATCGGAGCAATGGCTCCCTTGACCGGCTTGAGATGTCGATTTCAATACATCTCATGTTGTAGTTTATCAACTATCTATATAGTCTTGCATGTTAATATTATGATTTCAATACATCTCATGTTGTAGTTTATCTCTTTTAATCTGAAAAAGGTTGTTGTTCTATGTTCATTTCAATACATCTCATGTTGTAGTTTATCACAATGGAGATATGATTTTACAAAAACAAACAGTTAATTTCAATACATCTCATGTTGTAGTTTATCGGGATAAGTTAGAAAAACAAACAAAAAAAATGAAATTTCAATACATCTCATGTTGTAGTTTATCTGCTTCCCCAGCCTTTATCTGCATAATAAGTTGCCATTTCAATACATCTCATGTTGTAGTTTATCTACAATATCAAACTGGCTATTGTTAATCAAAGATTTATTTCAATACATCTCATGTTGTAGTTTATCTGTGAAGAATACATATTCTGAAAGATATATGCCAAGATTTCAATACATCTCATGTTGTAGTTTATCGGTCTGGGATTGGTCGGCTGTCTCTGTCTGCAACGTATTTCAATACATCTCATGTTGTAGTTTATCCTTGTCCTGCTTCTTTCGCAGAAAAAATAGTATCTATTTCAATACATCTCATGTTGTAGTTTATCGCAGGTAAAGGAAATCTTGGTCGATTCCGGTATGGGATTTCAATACATCTCATGTTGTAGTTTATCGAGATTTACGAGATTGAGGGCGTTTGGCGTACCGCATTTCAATACATCTCATGTTGTAGTTTATCTTTTAAAATATAGTAGTGATAACTGTGATATAAAAATTTCAATACATCTCATGTTGTAGTTTATCTTTTAAAATATAGTAGTGATAACTGTGATATAAAAATTTCAATACATCTCATGTTGTAGTTTATCCCGTAACAGGTAAATTAAGATTAAAAAAGACGACAATTTCAATACATCTCATGTTGTAGTTTATCTTTGTTAAAAATAAGAGTGTCGCAGTCTGCACCAGATTTCAATACATCTCATGTTGTAGTTTATCGGAGCAAGTTTAGCCTTAGAAATAACCGGAATATCCATTTCAATACATCTCATGTTGTAGTTTATCAGTGGTAGCCGCAGGAAACACGGTTGGAAGTGGTGCATTTCAATACATCTCATGTTGTAGTTTATCCATATTGATTTAAGAAAAAGACTGATTAATATCAAATTTCAATACATCTCATGTTGTAGTTTATCGAAATAAAAACAGAACAAGACAAAGAGTATGTTTATTTCAATACATCTCATGTTGTAGTTTATCTGAGGAAATGTACGAAGCAGAACCTTATTTGTACGAATTTCAATACATCTCATGTTGTAGTTTATCTAAATTAGCCCCGATTTCCGAACAGGCACCATTAAATTTCAATACATCTCATGTTGTAGTTTATCGTTTTTCTTTGGTGTTTCCTCTTCTTCTTCCACCTCATTTCAATACATCTCATGTTGTAGTTTATCTCTTTTGAAGTCATGTTTTCGTAATCATCATCTTCATTTCAATACATCTCATGTTGTAGTTTATCTTATCTCAGAATATATTTTAATCACACACTTGGCATTTCAATACATCTCATGTTGTAGTTTATCTTTTAGATTTTATAAAATAAAAGGAGAACAGAAAAAATTTCAATACATCTCATGTTGTAGTTTATCAAGTGACAACTTCTCCGCTGACGGAATTGTGTATCAATTTCAATACATCTCATGTTGTAGTTTATCTTGTATGGGAACGCAGAAACGAGTACAGCGGATGGAATTTCAATACATCTCATGTTGTAGTTTATCTGTCATTTGATATTTGTTGTTTTGTTTTTAAAATATATTTCAATACATCTCATGTTGTAGTTTATCCCAATCAGTGGAGCACTCAGATCAATATCTTTGCTTATTTCAATACATCTCATGTTGTAGTTTATCTGCCGGTAACCGTAAACATGCCTTCCGAATCACTGGATTTCAATACATCTCATGTTGTAGTTTATCATAATTTCTGCTGTATTAGCGTCCATAGCCGCTCATTTCAATACATCTCATGTTGTAGTTTATCCGCAAATGGGAGAGGGAGAAAAAGCAATCGAAGAAAATTTCAATACATCTCATGTTGTAGTTTATCGTTCTGTTCCACCTCTTATCACTGGCATTGTGTTTTATTTCAATACATCTCATGTTGTAGTTTATCGGAGATATGACAGGGTATATAGCAATAGTAAAAGAATTTCAATACATCTCATGTTGTAGTTTATCTCAATATCTAAATCAAAAATATCGTCAATTTCTTTATTTCAATACATCTCATGTTGTAGTTTATCAGATGTTATCTAAATTCACATTGTCTACTAAAGACTATTTCAATACATCTCATGTTGTAGTTTATCTAGCACAGTTCTTTCTTGATGTAACTGTGCTAGGATTTCAATACATCTCATGTTGTAGTTTATCCGTGGCAATCGTGCGCCTATGTCGCACGATATATTAATTTCAATACATCTCATGTTGTAGTTTATCGGCGAATAAGAACAGGGAGGAAATCAGGTTAGCAGAATTTCAATACATCTCATGTTGTAGTTTATCCTTACAGCATTGCAAGATGGGTAGAAGGAGAACTTTATTTCAATACATCTCATGTTGTAGTTTATCTTGAAAGACGGAAATGGCAGATATCTCTTACAAGAATTTCAATACATCTCATGTTGTAGTTTATCTGCGATTGCTTTTCCGCTTGAATTAACATACTTTAATTTCAATACATCTCATGTTGTAGTTTATCCAAGAGTTATTTTGATAAGAATTATCAGGAACTCATATTTCAATACATCTCATGTTGTAGTTTATCAATATTGCAGAGACTATCCGGTAATGTTCTGTATATTTCAATACATCTCATGTTGTAGTTTATCCCAGTCGAAATTATGCGTATCAGGTCTTGTATTATCATTTCAATACATCTCATGTTGTAGTTTATCCACAGACAGAGCAGAACGTAGAAGGTTCTTACAGATTTCAATACATCTCATGTTGTAGTTTATCCTAGACGCGTCCGCAGCATAACGAGAAGCCGCAGCATTTCAATACATCTCATGTTGTAGTTTATCCTATTAGTGCACCAGTGGCTTTGATGTAATTCTCATTTCAATACATCTCATGTTGTAGTTTATCCACGTGAAACATTTTTAGAAAGGAGTAAACGAAAATTTCAATACATCTCATGTTGTAGTTTATCTTGTGCCAGCCTTAACTAATATTATTAACACGCAAAATTTCAATACATCTCATGTTGTAGTTTATCAGGGGAAGTCCTATTATGCAAGTAACTATCCTCGTAAGATTTCAATACATCTCATGTTGTAGTTTATCGTATACTGGCTATTCTACTGGTTTTTTACCAGAGTTATTTCAATACATCTCATGTTGTAGTTTATCTTTGGCTAAGCGGTTTCATTGTTCCGTCTGTATTTGATTTCAATACATCTCATGTTGTAGTTTATCAACCGTGGTTTTCCTTCAACTTTTGTCGTTCCAAGATTTCAATACATCTCATGTTGTAGTTTATCCATATACCTTTGCATTCTTTCCTTTTTGCTTTTTCAATTTCAATACATCTCATGTTGTAGTTTATCTGGTTATTGTGCGCTGCTTCCGATCCCTCTTTATGGATTTCAATACATCTCATGTTGTAGTTTATCTATTAGGAGGCTTGTTTGTTTCCATCTCGTCATAAATTTCAATACATCTCATGTTGTAGTTTATCACAGCAATCTGCACAGCACGCCGAGCAGACGAAAGCATTTCAATACATCTCATGTTGTAGTTTATCTGTACCGGGAGAGGTGCAAAGTGGTAACGGAGATTAATTTCAATACATCTCATGTTGTAGTTTATCACAGAATATATATCTACCACAGGTGGGTTAGATACATTTCAATACATCTCATGTTGTAGTTTATCGTATTACGCTGTACGATTATACGTTTGGTCTGATATTTCAATACATCTCATGTTGTAGTTTATCGAAGAAAAGTAAGAAACTTGTAGGATTTCTCACAGATTTCAATACATCTCATGTTGTAGTTTATCTTCGCCAGTATTACCATTTTGGCTCACTCCTCTCCATTTCAATACATCTCATGTTGTAGTTTATCTATGTTTTTTCGACTGGAACTGGTGCATCTGTCTTATTTCAATACATCTCATGTTGTAGTTTATCTTATTTATTAGTCAGCCAATGAAAGGAAAATCGGAATTTCAATACATCTCATGTTGTAGTTTATCTGCATTTCAATGTTTTTATCATATCCAAACTCAAATTTCAATACATCTCATGTTGTAGTTTATCTAACAGCTTATTATGAAGAAGAAGAGTTTATATTTTAATTTCAATACATCTCATGTTGTAGTTTATCCTTTAGCATTGCAGAGAAATGGAGATTGTAACAAATTTCAATACATCTCATGTTGTAGTTTATCCTTCTGGAATACTAGCGTCCATTTCATCTAAAAAAAATTTCAATACATCTCATGTTGTAGTTTATCTTCTTTTGAAGTCATGTTTTCATAATCATCATCTTCATTTCAATACATCTCATGTTGTAGTTTATCTTTACAGACACAGCTCCAATACCAGCTATAGCCGCATTTCAATACATCTCATGTTGTAGTTTATCATGGACGGATATGCAGGTGCTTCAGGAGTTGCTATATTTCAATACATCTCATGTTGTAGTTTATCGTAATCATTTACGCGAGTGCATTAAAAGACAGACAGAATTTCAATACATCTCATGTTGTAGTTTATCGGTAAGAGAAATCCTCACAGATCAGGAGGGATAAGGAATTTCAATACATCTCATGTTGTAGTTTATCTCCTTAAAATACCTCCTATGTTTCAAATAAAATTATTTCAATACATCTCATGTTGTAGTTTATCCCATTCGTCCTCTTCTTCATAGTTTCCAAAACAACATTTCAATACATCTCATGTTGTAGTTTATCGCTTTCTCCTTTTTCTAAATTCGAAAACATAAAATTATTTCAATACATCTCATGTTGTAGTTTATCCAATCACGAAGCTTACAATGTCAAACTGACTGTTGTATTTCAATACATCTCATGTTGTAGTTTATCATAATCAGTTTTATAATCGGGGTTGCAAACTACAAATTTCAATACATCTCATGTTGTAGTTTATCTAACGCATTTCCGCGCTTTTTATTTTTTCATTTCACTTTTCGCCCTGATTTCTCGCCATTTTTCAGATTTTTACCAAGCGCCACGCCTATATTATTTTCAATGTCTAGTATTGCATAAATCCCTTGTATTTACAATACTTTTTCACTTTTCCCAACTTTCCCGCCTGGTAAACTTCCTACAGATTTCTTTTTCGTTTCTATATCATTAAATCTTCGCCTGTTTCCTGCCCTCCGTTTCCAAGGATCTCTTCTCCGAACACATTATCATTCATCAATTTTATAATACAAACAAAATCCTCATCCTTATCAATCACCCGATTAAGTTCTTTACGTAATTGTATAAACTTCGCCGGCGTCATTTCACCGCGAAAAACAGATTTCTGAAAATGCGAAAGATATTTTTTACAAATCTTAAATACTTTCTGCACCCGCTTCTCTCCCACATCATAAAACAAAAATGCATAATTATAATTCAATTGTTTTTTCATCACATGCCTTCTTTCAAAGAAAACGGAACAAATTCTTTCCCTTCCAAAATATTTTTTATTAATTTGTAGCAATCTAATTTCATTGCCGTACGATAAGATACTTTACGTTTTAATTTTGGATGCATAAAAACACTTTCCAGGCGTGCCTCAAATGCTTCTATAAATATTTTCCGTCCTTCTTCATTTAAAATACAATAATTTACACTTTTCTCAAAATGCTTTTCCACTTGCAATCTTCGATTATTTACCAAATCAAAAATGGTTCGGAAAACGATTACCGGCTTAAATACTTCACTAAGATCTAAGCTCAATGAAAATCTACCTTCAGAAGGTTCATGTAAAAAGCTAATTCTTTGGTCCAAATGAGTTTGATAAATCGCCGAAATTGTTTTTGTATATAGAAGTGTATTACCAAAGGAAACCAATGCATTCATCGGGTTATCCGGTGGACGTTTTACTCGTTTATTCATTATAAAATCTTCTGGTAGGAAATATTTAAAATTATTATAAAAACGAATCCACACTTCACCCTCACATGCCAACAGTCGTTTGATATCCTGCGTCTGTTCAACTTGTGGAAAAAACACTTTTTTGATCCAATCGATACTTTCTTTTACTTCTTTTTTATCATGCTTATAGTAATGGTATAACACTTCGTAAATATTAACTCCGATTCCCTTTACAATCGCACGCGCTATATCCATTCGGTCTTCCTGATATTTCATCGCCTGTTTTACAATCAATTTCCCACTCAGATAATGGTCTCTCGGATAATAAGTTCCGCTGTACCCACCATAATAATTAAAAAAATGAACAATAATATGATTCTGCGCCAAAAAATCTAATAGCTTTGTGTTTATACTTACCTCATTGAAACAATAAATCTCTTTTGTATTCTCAACCGGAATATATACATTTCTCCCATTTTTACGAAAACATAGCGAATTGTCTTTTCTCGTTAATTCTCCCATCGACATAATATATCTGGTGCTTCCCATAATATCACCCCCTAAACGTAACAATACTCATAATATGCACATTTTTTGCAGGTTTCTTTATGAATACACTCCGGCGGTTCCGGCTCTTCAAGCAATTTTTCTATTTCTTTTATGTAATATTCCAGTTCCTGTTCCGATTCTTCCGTCAATTCTAAAACAACAATTTTCTTATCCTTTTTATTTTTTTCTACAAATTCCAGCTTCCCTTTTCGAACAATTCCTTTAGATTTCAAAACACTTAAATAATATAACAACTGCCACTTTGCTGCTTCTGCATCCGCATCTGACTTCTTTATTTCTGTCAAATATTCTTTTGTCAATTTATCCAATCGAATATTGTCTATGGCGATTTCCGAATTTTTTGAGTTTTCTGCACGTTCTTCATGAATTGCTTTCCCAATTTTTACTTGTTCGCTGTTATCCTCCAAATTCAACCGATTTCCATGAAGATAGCACTGCCTCTTGCAGTGAAAATAATAATTAATCAGTGTCCCATTCACTTGCATATTCACACCCCCAGTTAAATGAACAAATCCGTACCATCCTGAAATCGTTCTCTTTTTAAAATACTATTTTCATCAAAATAATCTTCTCCGTTCTCAATATAATAAATATCACCGATTTGTTCATCCTCTTGAAAATGAGCGTTTTCACTCAGCTGATAAATAAATCCATTCATTTTACTTCTAATGTTCCTTAACTTTACAGTTTTTTCTACATATTCCATTTTTTCAGCTTCAAGAAGTTGTCTATATTCTTCCCAAATTTCCCTACCATTTACTACCTCCCCCTTCTCTTCTGTAATCTCTCTTGCCAAATATACAGAAAGCATATTTCTATTATCATCAATTAATCGCATTTTTTTATCTATTTCCGGCATTTTTAACTTTTGCACATCTTCTTGAAAAAATATTTCTAAATTCTTTTTTGAATCTACTTCCTCACCTCGCTTTTTTATCTCCGGCAAAATATTTTCTTCGTAAAATTTAGGAAAATCTTTTGTCGTCAAAACCTCTCTCATCGCATCCATTTTCAAAGTAACTTTTTCTTCAATCCGAACATCATCGCTTCCATAAACTCCGGCTGCATCATCTAAATCGAAGAAATATACCATTCCTTTTCGTTTTGCGGAACGATTCACTCTTCCCATAAACTGTTCTTCACTATCAAGTCTGGAAATATCTTTATAGCCGATATCCATATCAATATCCACTCCTGCTTCTATCACTTGTGTCGCAATTAAAAGAACGGATTTCTGCCCTTTTATTTTCTCTATTACCTTTTTTCGATCCTGAATGCTACTGTCTCCTGTCATCAAAAATACCGGACAAGTACTTTCCTCTAATATTTTTTTATAAAATTCTTCCGCACTCGCTTTCTTAATAAATTCTACTAATATTTTTCGTTTATTTCCAATATTACCCAAAATATGTTTCATAAGTTCATCCAGTGTTATTTTCTGGTCCAATAATTCATAATTTGCAACCACTCGTTTCGCAAACTTTGGATGTTTAAAATATTTTTCCCGCTCTTTTACCAAACGCACCGTCTTTGCCTGATTCTCTGTAAGCATTTCTAAATTCGGTAATGTCGCAGACATAATGATAATTTTGATATTCAGTAATTCTGCAAATCCTTTGAAAAAAGTAATGATTTCTGTCCACAAAGCATTCCGATAACTCTGTATTTCGTCAAGCACAATAACCGAATTACATAATTGGTAAAAACCAAATGCATCCTCTTTATACTGCCCGAACAACGTGCGGAACAGCATCACATGCGTTGACAATACGATTGGATAATTTAAAAACTGCCTGTCCAGCAAGATTCTCTGATATTTTTCACTCTCATCTTTTCCGTTCCACTCATCTTCGTCTACCCGTTCTTTTAATGGCACCAAAGAATTCACAACTGCTACTTGTGTCATTACCTCTTTGTTTTCCCCAAACACCTTATTGATAGAATCCATGTTTTGTTCCACAAGCGTATTGAACGGATAAATATAAAATATTTTTCGAATATCTTCATTCTGCTTCATAAATGTAAAGCTGAGATTCATTGCCGTATTGCTTTTCCCACTGCCTGTAGGTGCTTCCAAATAAAACACCGACGCATCGATATTCTTTTTTAATTCACATTCCGCATCTAAAAACAATTCTGTCCGAAGAACATTTATATCCGTTTCTCTCTCCAACGCTTCTTGATTTCTAGGATAATACGTTTCCTCGTAACTTCGAATGCTTTTCTGAACAGGGCTTTGTTCATAGATGTTTATGATTTCATCGCATTTCTCAATCTCTCCAAAGTTTTGAATTTCTACACCTTTCATATATTCCGAAGTCGCATAATAATCAGAAGCAATGAGCATCGAATATAACAGCCTTGTCAATCCATATAAATAAACTCTTTTTCTATTTTCTTCCCCGCCATTTCTTTCAAGCATCCGCTCCCATCTGTTTCTGAATTTAGAAACTTTATCTTCTCCCATTACTTCTTTCTTCCATTTTTCCAACCATGCTCTCGCCCTGACTCCTAAATCTTCGCCTTCCGTATCTCTTCCCGACAAACTTTTCAAATATTGTTCCAAATCAACTAATTTTCCATGGTGTCTGGCGATAATATAAGAATTGATATAAGCAAAATCTTTTAGAAGTTCTCTTTCTGCCTTGTCCTCCAGTTCATTTATTTTCCCCAAGAAATAATCTAAATAAAACACCGAAGAAAGAATAGAGTGTTTACTTCCAATATTATTATCCGGCGCTAATTCTAGATGAAATTCATGTTCCATTTTCTTCTTTTGAAATATAGGATTTACTTTCCCAAAGTCATGAAACGTAACAATATTCACCAACATTGTTTCAAACAATATTTTTGCCTCATCACTAATTGCTCCCAAATATTCTTTTTCAAATTTTTCTACAATTACATGAATATGTTTTTTTCGAAAAATGCAGATCCAATATTTCTGACTCAATTGTGTATGAGCATAAAGCGTCTCTTTTTCTTTTCCATTCGTAGAAATATGAGCATAGCACTCTTCACTGCAATTCATAAGTTTTTTAATTGATAACATCAGATTTTCCATTTTCCACACCTCAATTTTCTATCTTATCCTTTTGCATAAAAGGCTCCGCATATCCCGCAGAGCCTTCTATTCTAGTAAAATACTAATATTTTCTTTTCATCTTTATACAAATTCGCCTCTTTTACACGAATCGGAAGATTTGTATAACAAAATGTATCATACTCGTACAAATTTGTATAACCATTCAAGCGAATCGGAAGCTTTTCCTCATACTTAAATTCTTCAATCTCATCTTCATCATCTGGTAAACAAATCTCACCTATCTGCTTTGGAAACATACTGGAAATCTCCGTTTCCTTTAAAACAACCGTTTCAAGATCCAGCAACGTGACATGTTTAATATCAGCCAGGTGGTCATTCTTTCCCAAATATGGCATATAAACACATTTATTGTTTTCTAACATCTGCGCAATTTGCTCTGCTTCCTCACAATCCAACAGCACATAAATATCCCAGATAGGATTTTCCAACCACTGCTCCTTTACAATCAAGTTTCCGCCTTGTTCCGCACATGCATACCCTACTGAATTATTAAATGTCTGAATTTTCTTTGGAATATATCCTCGTTCATTTCTTGGCACAATTGAAATTTTCAAATTTCTTAATTTCTCGTAAAATTCCGGATATTCTTCTATAAGAGATTCTCCTTTTTTCCCCACAGTCCACTTCTTTTGTGCATACCCATCGTATCCAACAACCGCTCCAAGCATTCCAAGCAAAGCAACTTTATGAATCTGACCATATGTAAAATAGTAATAGGCATTTACTTCCGGCTTTTTGAAAAACGCATTTTCCCCGCTCAGCGTAAATCTTACAGCTTTCATCTCCTACACCTCTTTTTGCGTAATAATATTGTAAAGCTTTGCTTCTTCAACTCCACACACTAATTCTGTCGTATATGGATTATAATAAATTTCTATATTTTTCACCCTATCTTTCAGTTCATTTATAATTTCTGCACACGCTCTGATGTCTATCACATTTTTCTGTTCTCTTTTTTCAAATGTGATATATTCTGACAAATTCGGCAAATATAAATCCGGTTCTGTTTCCACAAAAAGAGCAAACTCATTTTCACATCCCTCTTTCGCATTCGTTGCAAAAGAAGTCGTTGCAACCAAAGCTGTCCGCTTAAAATTCTGATAATCCTCTTCTGTATATCCTTCGGTTACACCAAGGTTGACCAGTTCTCTATAAGCCATCGGATTCACCACAAACGGATAAAAATAGTGTGCTTCATTGCTTGTAATCTTTGTTCCCAATGTAGAATTCTTTGCTTCTTCTGTATTTTGAGAGTCTTTACTTCCATCTCTAAAAGGAGACAAAATTTGCTGTTCTTCTGCTGTTGTGTCTTCGTATTTATTAAATCCCTGACCGAATTGAACAGCTCCGGTAATTGAGAAATTATTTTTCGCCTCTGCAAAGGTAGCGCCAAAATTTTTCACATCTACAGCCGACATCAGATTTGTTAAAACTTCTTTTGAATCCTTGATATCTTTTAAATCTTTCACGTTAAAGATTTCTTCATAGCGTTCTTTTAAAGATTTCGGAACTAATGATCCGTCTTTCTCTGAAAATTTCATTGATTTGATATATAATACTTTCTTTCCTTCATTATCCCACATCTTTTTCATAGGATATTTCAACGCTTTATCACTGCCATATACTGTTCCGTCAGACATACTCTTTGGATAGCCCGTAAAGTCTGCATTCCAATTTGCCATAATTGAAGAAATTCCCAATACACCATATACTCTGTTTTCCATATTACGCTTCCTCCTTAGCTACTTTATTAGATTCATAAATCAAATTGTTACCAATATATCCTCCAAACAAATACTCTTGCTGTACTTTATTTTTTAACACATAGGCATCTACCATCCGGTACATACGGTTAAACTTATAACCGTTAAATTTCAGTTGATAATTATACTTCATAAAATACTGTTTCAATTTCTTTCTAATCACAGTATTATCTGTGGCAATCAAAAATGGATTCGCTAATGAATGCATTTTTTCTTTTGCCTTACTCAATGAAATAAAATAAAATACAAGCTGTCCCACAGCATAAAAATACTCTTCATCAGTCTCTATTTCGCAATCTCCTGACTGATTGATTTTATTCCTAAGCTTACTTTGAATATCTGCATATTTTTCCGCCATACCACATCCTCCTTTAAAATATTCCTCCAATGAACACATCAAATTAAACTGTTGCCCCATTTTCATTGTAAATCCATTACGAACAGAATTCTTAATCATATTCATGCACACCTTATGAAGAACTCGGTCCATATTCACATCCAACCCTTTGTAGAGCCATGCAAAAATCGCCTCTCTGGACCATACAAGATTTCTTTTCAATTCACCATCTACAGACAATTTTTCCTCTTCTGTAAAATAATTTCCAACCAGCCAAGATGAAAATAACACTTCATTTATGACGCTCTGCAATTCCGTTTTATTCCTATATTCTTTGTAGCGTTCTTCTTTATCTTCCAAACCAAGAACATTTTGATACCGGAATGGTTTTATCAAATGATACTTATAGTCAACGATTGTATCCTGATGATGTATCTCCACTTCTTTTCCCTTTTGAACCTGAAGAAAATATCCTGTAAAATCGCTGCTAAACATTTCCCCCTTTTTTTGTGCGGTAATTCTCTTTTTTGTCGTATCAAAATACAGATCCGTTTCTCCGGCATTTGCTTTATTCATCAGATAATCAAAAAATTTTCTCTGGAGCACCGCTTCTTCCGGTGTAATCAAATATGAAACCGGTACTCTCCGCGTCTTATTCTCCATGTAAGGTTTCTTGGAATTCAGTCCTAAATTGTCATTTGGCAATCCCAGAATCTTCTCCTCAAGTTCAAGATTATAATCGTTCTTATTAAAAATCTTTGTCATCACATATCTCTGTTCTTCTTTGATATACAATTCTTCATCTCCTTCAAAGAAAATTTTGAGATAGTTTTTTCCGCTCAATAAAATATTCAATTCTTCCAATCGAAAAACATTCTCTTTTATCCACGTTCTGTTTTTTTCTAATCGTTCCTGATCAATATCTCCTATCTGCTCAGCAATATAATCATACATCTTTCGATCCTGAGGCTTTTTATACTTCTCTCTTGGATTTCTTAACACATCAAAATACCGATCAATTGCCGCTTCATCCAACTTACCATTTTCTAAACTTTCCTGCTTCACCCAAAAAGCTAAATAATTATTAGAATGAATCACTTTTTTCGGATCCTGAGGTTTGTCCATACTTACAAGTCGGCTGTGATAATCATAAAAACGGATTTTTCTCAACAAGTCATTGTCATTTGGCGTTTGTTCCAAAATTCTACTCTTTTTATTCAGCTTGATTGCGCAACTTCTGATTTCTCCACTTTGACCTACCACTATGTACACTCCGTCTGCTGGAATATAACTATCTAAAATAAGGCGCTCTCCGTCTCCTGTCTTTTCTTCCGTCCGTTTCAATTCTTCTGCAAAAACTTCCAAACAATCTTTTAGCACATTCTCACCTCCCAGTTACAGCCAACGATAATTGCAGTACCCATATCCACGAGAGTTTAATTCACACAGTCCTGTACCCAGCAAGAAATACGCCAATTCCTGTGCCTGTGCATTATCTGCTATCTTCAAATTCACCTTGTCTCCCAACAGTTGAATTCCTTTGTACTGATTGGCAATTGGTTTCCTATTTAGAAATGTAATATTCGTATATAGCTGAAAATCCTCATCTATTTTCTTGCCTGTATACTGATTATACTTCTTGACTGCATTGTCAAACAACCGCCGCTCAAATTCTTCTAAAGACATCTGATTCTTCCAATATCCACCATCTGACTTTTGAATCACCGGTGTTAATAAATATATCTCCCCTATCACTTTTCTCGGCAACACACGATTTTCCACAGTCAGACCTTTCATTGAATCGGTGTAGTGATTTCTCAATACTTTTGAAAAATATTGAGCAAGATTTGAATCTACAGTTCTTACTGTGACTGTATATATGTTGTCCTTCTTATAAACACCCTCTTTCTCAATTGGATACAGCCCTCCGAAACAATAATTTTTAAATCGGTTCGTTTCATGATATTCTAACCATCTTTCATTTTTCGCAAGAGCGGAATCTATATATTCCGCTTCCTTTGCCAAAATTTCCCGTAATGGGATATCTTTGAGGATATACACCTTGACTCTCAGTTCGTACACTTTCTTATTGTTTGTATCCATTTCCTCACCTCCATTTGATATAACCATCATATCTCGAAAACAATACAATGTCAACATTTATTTTAGAATAATTTATCACTTTTTATATTTTGTAAAATAATTTAAAATCATTTGTTCTTTTATTGCAATAATGATTTTTATTAAGTATAATCTAGATATTCAACATCAACAAAAGTTGTTTTGAAATACATTCATTTTTGAATGCATGTATTAAATAATAAACCACAACATGAGATGTAACATCTTCCATTATTTAGCCAATTCACAATCTTCAGGTGTTCTTGCCTCCTTCTCCGACAACTCCAATCCTTTCTTTTCTTTGAACCCGTCTACCACTTTACAGATCACTTTCGAACTTGTAATAAACATCACTTCTACTGTAAATTTCTTTTTCACCTTATGTGCGATTCCTCCCGCGCTTTTCGTTCCGGTTGCAACCGTATATGGAGAATTTGCAACATAACCGACTGTTCCTATCTGCTTCATTGTAGCTTTAATTGCTTCTCCATCATATGGATTATTTGGCTCTTTGACACATTTAATCTTCTTCCCAATCTTAAATGGTACAACTCCATAATAGTGATTAAATCCAACAATTGTAATGTACTTTTCCTTCATAGATATCCCTCCTAAAAAATCGCTCCTTTGAATACCTCTATAATAAAAAATAAGGTGTACAAAAATCTGTACACCTACGCATTCTAATAATTCTGCAAAATTTCCTGCAGATATTTTCTGTATTCTTCTCTCACAAATTTTGGAGATTCAATTTTCATTTCCTTGCCAATACCGGTCAGCCATCCAAAAAACTGCCGACTCACCGCCACTAATATGTGTACCCGAAAATGCTCTTCATCGATTGGAATCAGTATCGTTTCCTTACCAAAACGATCTATAATCACACCAGCTAATTCATTACAACAAGTTAAAGTCACCTCAACATCTTGCCCTCCGTACATCCCAAATGTTTTCTTTGCAAATTCAGCCAAATCAAATTTCTGGAACCGCTCTCTGCCGACACGCTCTTTTTCAATAATTTGAACTTGCTGCATCTTATCCACTCTGTAATGTTTGATAACATCTTCTGTTTTATCATATGCAATCAGATAATAGTTCGCATCATCCCACGTAAGCGCCCACGGACTCACCATGTATACAGCTCCATTCTTCTTTGGAATTAACTTTTTCTGCACTGTCCACTCCGCATATTGATACCTAATTTGATAATTTTCTAATATCGCCGTATGTATCTCATTCACATTATAGTAAATTGTTTCATTTTTTGTTTTGGGACGATTATAAATAAACACATTACGTTGCAATAATCTGGCATCATATTCATTTGTCAAATTTTCTAGTTTTCGAATCAATTCTTTTGACTTCTTGCAACTAATAAATTTAGAAGTCTGCACAGCATCCACAAGCAGTTTCAATTCCGGTAATTCAAATTCCCTGCTGCCGATGTAATATCCACCGTTTGTTCCCTTTGCTTGCACAATATCGATATGGAACTCTCTCAATGTCTCAATATCACTATAGATTGTCTTACGATCCGCTGCCATACCATAGTCCTGAAGCAGTCGATTGATATCAGCCGCTGAAAGTGTATGTCTTTCATCTGATTTTTCAGATAATATTTTCATGATATAAAGCATTCTTAATTTTACTTTGGAAACCGCCATAGTTCTCCCTCCCTGATAACTGTTCAATCATTTCTCACTGTAATCGTTATATCTCTGTAGTCATAACCAATCACATCTAAAATCCTTGTCGTTAAAATTTTCAGCAATGTTTCTGTATCATAATGTGTCTCAACATACAAATTATCTTCTATCTTCAAAGGACTCCTCATTCCATCTGCTCGCTCTGATATAAGTACCCTTGCTCTGCCTGATACTTTTCCTCTAAGCAGCAAAAGTTTATCATGCTTTTCTGGGATATTAATGCATCGTTGCAAAATCACCTCAACAACTCTCTTCCATGTCGGTACGTCTACCCTCGTCCCATCTGGAAATCTGACACCTGTTGGCTTTTTCCCTTTAAAAATTCCAGGTACACCTGCAAGAGGATAAATACTCTCATATTCCCTAACTTCCGCTGTAACTCTTGCACTACCTGAATTATCCTGTTCCTCTCTCAATTTCAAAATCATACTGTCAAACATAATATTGATGTCTTGAATCAGTCTTGTCCTAAAATTCTGAAGTTCTTGAATTGTATCCATTCTTCTGTTCCGCCTTTCTAATATCATCTTTCAATTTTTCTTCTTGTGCAGACATATACGTGCGCACGTGCTAAATATATTATTTCATAGAAATACAAAACTGTCAATATTGATCTTTTTCTTTTCTCCCAAGCATCTCTCAACAATTTAACTCTTACCCACTTTGAAAACATACGCGGTTAAGAACATAAAAGATAAGGTGTACAGAACTCTGTACACCTTATCTTTTATTCTTCCTATTTACTTTTCCTCTTCCAAACAACTATATTCTTCATCTGTCACCATTTCCAGCCATTCATTGGAAGTCTCCTCTCCCAGGCATTCAATCGAAAGATGACTGAACCAGCAATCTTTCTTTGCACCATGCCAGTGCTTTACTTCTGCCGGAATTGTCACGACGTCTCCCGGTTTCAGACTCTGTGCCGCCTTTCCTTCTTCCTGATACCAGCCTTCCCCGTCTACACAGAGCAGAATCTGTCCACCGCCTTTTGAAGCATGATGGATGTGCCAGTTATTCCGGCATCCCGGTTCGAAGGTAACATTTGCAATAAATACTGTCTCCTTTGGATCTGTCAGTGGATTCAGATAACTGTTTCCGGTAAAATACTTTGCAAAGCCTGCATTTGGCTGACCGATTCCAAAAAATCCACCGTGTTCTGCTGCACTGTCGTCCTGTTTTTTGCTGTCATCCGCATACACCTCTTTTGCCAGACGAAATGCCGCCCAGGCATTCGGCCAGCCTGCATAAAATGCAGCATGCGTCAAAATCTCTGCCATTTCTGTCTTTGTGACACCGTTTTTTCGTGCGGCAGAAAGATGGTAACTCAGTGAATTGTCCACAATTCCTTTGCTGATCAGTGACGTGACCGTCACGATCGAACGAATTTTCAGTGATAAATACGCTTCTCTCGACCAAACTTCCCCGAACAGTACATCATCGTTCAGTTCTGCAAATTTGGGTGCAAAATCATTTAAGGCATCTCTGCCCGCTGTTTGCTTTTCCATTTTCAATTCCTCCTAACGGTTTTTCCTTTCTTCTACCATCTTTACAAACCACTCTACAGTCTCCGGATCCTGATGAGAGAAGAAGGAACTTTCCTTTTTATCAAGCGCAGCGATCGCATCCATATCTTCATCAGATAATGTAAAATCAAACACTGCAAAGTTTTCTTCCATTCGTTCTTTGTGTGTGGACTTCGGAATCACAATTATACCTCTCTGAATGTTCCAGCGAAGCATTACCTGCGCCGGTGTTTTTCCGTATTTTTCACCGATCTTTGTCAGAACCGGATTGTCAAATGTCCCCTTGCGTCCTTCGCCGAACGGCGCCCATGCTTCCAAACGGATATCGTATTTGTCCGCCCACATCTTCAATTCTTTCTGCTGGTTGAAAATATGTGTCTCCATCTGATTTACCATCGGCTTAATCCGGTTGAAAGATGCAAACTCGACCATGCGATCCGCATAGAAATTCGAGATACCGATTGCCCTGATTTTTCCTTCCTCATATAATTCCTCCAGCGCTCTCCACGCCCCGTAAGCATCTGAAAACGGCTGGTGAAGCAGGACAAGATCTATATAGTCCGTTTTGAGTTTGCGAAGTGATTCCATCACCGACGCCTTTGCCTGTTCATATCCATAATGCTCCAGCCATACTTTTGTCGTGAGGAAAATCTCTTCTCTTGGCACACCGGATTTCTCTATGGCAGCCCCGACTTCTTCCTCATTAAAATATGCCTGCGCCGTATCGATATGTCTATATCCTGCTTCCAGCGCATCAAGCACACAACGCTCGCATTCTTCTTTTGTCACCTGATAAACACCGTATCCTAAAATCGGCATTTTTACACCATTTGCTAATGTTACATATTCCATCATAATTCCTCCTAGTCTGTATCTTCTATATGTTTTTTCCCATCTCGTAAGCTTCTTCATATGCCGGCGTCCTTTTGATCTCGCCCTTCTCCCAGGCTCCCACGCCGTAAATAATACCTGCTTCTCTCGCTCCACTGAGACAGTCTTCCGTAAATCCTCTGAATTCCTCCATGATCCGTACAAGATTTGCTTTTTCAGTGTCTGCTGCTGCGAGTATAAAATAAAAATCCTTGTTTGTAATCTCTGTATATCTCGGAACTGTGCGGTCTATGAACGTTTTCAGTTGTCCGTCCATTGTATAAAAATATACAGGTGTTGCCAGAACAATCACATCTGCCTTTACCATTTTATCAAGAATTTCTGCCATATCATCTTTTTGAACACACACGTGAGTCGTATTACAGACTCCGCATCCACGGCAGTACCCAATCTGTTTTTCTGTAAGAAATACCTTTTCCACATGATGTCCGCTCTCTTTTGCTCCCTGTGCAAACTGGTCACATAAAAGATCTGAGTTTCCGTTTTTTCTCGGACTTGCCGAAATAATCAATACTTGTTTCATTTTTCTAACTCCTCCTGAATCCATTCTGAAATTTTCTGTTTCGCCCGTCTTACACTGCCTCCGTTGACTGCAAGACCTTTTTCCACCTTTGCCCCCGGGCACAACCGCCTGATATCCTCGACGCTGCTTCCCAGACCGCTTCCCTCATGTGTACAGAACGGTCTGATCACCTTCCCGCTCCAGTCAAAATGCTCCAAAAACGTAAAGACAGCCATCGGCATTGTACTCCAGTAATTTGGATATCCGAGATAGATCACATCATATCCATCCAATGTTTCCGGATATCCTTTCAGTTTTGGTCTGGCATCTCTCTGTTGATCTGCCTGTGCCTGCGCGATGCATTCGTTATAATCTTTCGCATATGGCTTTATCTGCTCAATCTTGAAAAGATCGGCTCCCGTCAACTCTTGTATCATGCCCGCCGCTATCTCTGTATTTCCGATCTCCAATGTCTGGATCATACCATTTACATAGTTCTCGTCTGCCCTTGAATAAAAGGCTACCAGTTTCTTTGCCATTTCCGTACCGCCTCCTTTCATCTGCTTACAGTATAGCACTCTGTTTCTTGACCTGGAATCTCCGATATGTTATCATTGCATAAACTAAAAGTTTATACGCTCACAAAGGAGGACAACAATGTATCACCCACTATTTGACACATTTACTGCAGTTGCCGACTGCGGAAGTTTTACGAAAGCTGCTGTAAGTTTACATCTCTCACCGACAGCTGTCATGAAACAGATGAATACTTTAGAGAACCACCTGAACCTGACACTCATCGAACGCACAACGTCCGGTGTGCACCTGACCCCTGCCGGCGAGGTCATTTACCGGGATGCCAAATTTATGATGGACTACTCGAAGAAATCCATTTCAGAAGCCCTTGCAGCTACGCATACTTATGACACAACCTTCTGTGTCGGGACATCTCTGCTCAACCCCGCAAAGCCTTTTATGGACCTCTGGTACAAAGTCAATCAAAGCTTTCCCGGCTACAAGCTTCACCTGGTCCCTTTTGAAGATGACCACGAAGGGATTTTATGCGAGATAAAGAAATTAGGGAAGAAATTTGATTTTCTGGTTGGCGTGTGCGATTCAAAAGCATGGCTGTCCCTTTGCCGTTTTTTGCCGCTGGGCAGATACAAAAAAATGGTCGCTGTATCAAGGGAGCATCCTCTTGCGGCCAAAAGCTGTATAAATATTGAAGATCTGTATGGAGAAACCTTAATGATGGTCAGCAGGGGTGACTCCGGCATCAATGATTTTATGCGAAATGATTTAGAAAAGAACCATCCTCAGATTCGTATTGAGGATACTCCTCACTTTTATGATCTGTCTGTATTCAACCGGTGTGCGGAGACCGGAAATGTGCTGCTGACTATCGAGTGCTGGCAGGAAGTTCATCCCGGACTCATCTCTATCCCGGTAAATTGGGAATACAGCATTCCCTATGGGATACTTTATAGCCTAAATGCGCCGGAAGATGTGAAAAAATTTATCAACGTGGTGAAGGATTTCTCCTCGCTTTCTTTGTGAAAAAAGAGTTGTCAGTAAAAATACCCGGCAACTCTTTTTTCACACACAAACTTGCCGGCAGCTTTCGCTGCCGGCATCATTTTTACTTTAAACACTTCAACAACCTTCCACACATTTCTTTACATCTGCATCTAACCGTATGTTTCATCACTCGGAAAATGCCCCACATTCCTGATTCTACATCCCATCCAAAACTTCCCGAACGGTATAGATAATCTCCCGGAGCTCCGGCTCCATCTTTCAGTTCCATATCAAATCGGTTTCCGACACTGATTCCCCCTTGAAGCGGAATCTCTCTGGACAACGGATCGTTTGGCTGTTCTCTCCACAAATGCCCATGAATCGTCAGGGACACATTTCTCGGTTTATCTGCCGGCATCATAGCTCGAAAAATCACACGGTCTCCGGTGTATGCCTTCCATACAGGTGTTGCCGGATCTCCATGCACTCTGCTGCTGAACACCTTCCACACTCGTTTGTCTCTCACAAGCCGATTTGCAAATCGTTCAGATCGGTAATTGTATCCCTTTTCTCCTGTGTCTTCCGCGTCAACCGGTTCCTCACTGCCTGCCGCCGCGGTCTCGATCAGATTTCCTTTCGCATCCAAAAGGCGGATTCCATTCTGAATAAACAGTACATATTCCCGGAAACTTTCTACTCCCGGTGCCGTTATCACCGCCTGCTCCGCAAACGGATTCTTTCTTTTTGTGAAATTCTCATACCATTCTGCTCCTGCCGGTTCTACAATGACCGCACCGAATAATCCATGATATCTGTGATTCCGCATATCTCCGAAAGACTGTAAGATGCACGCTCCGTACTCTCGGTCTGCCTTCCATAAATATCGCTTACTCTCACCGATTCCAACCGTCTGTTCTTTGTTGTTATATCCCACATTGATTCCCGAATCACAAATCGGGTCATATTGCAGGAACTGGGGATTTAACGAAACCCTGCTCGATGGCTTATGCTTCAAATCAAGTGGTACTCGCGGATAATCAAAATACGGAACCGGATGATTCGGATTGAGCACATTATATAGCGTAACCTCCAGCCACTCTCCGACATTTGCCCGCAATATCAATGGCTTCGGAGTATATTTTCCGGCAAGTACCAAATCTACATCTTCCAATGGAACAAAAATCAGTCCATTCGGATCATGATCTCCGTATCGGTTATAAATCAGTTCTGTCTGAACTGCGGCTACCTCATAACGTCTTACCACATCGTCCTTCCCCGGGCATGGAGGCAACGGCAGAATCATCTCTTTCCCTTTACAAAGTGGCTTTAGGCATTCCTGATATTTATCATATGCCCGAATGATTCCCCAAAGGCCAAGCCATACATCATCGGTTCCACCGAAATAATACAAATAGTCTCCCGCCTGATAAGGTTCTTTGACGTTTAAATTGAAAGCTTCTGAAACTCCGAGTGTCTGTGATGCCGCCAACGGAGATTTCTCATCCACTACTTCTTTTTGCCAGGACATTCCGGTAACATTGAATACATGCTGTTCTTCATGAGCCCCATCTATCAGGCGAATCATCAGCTCATCCCCCGGATCATCATGTGAGCCGGGAACCGCCGGCGGATTCAAGGGTTTTCCATCTTTATCAAATAGAAACGCAAAATCATGCACAAAGAGTGCAAACTCCCGAAACGAAGTGCCGTCTCTTCTTTGAATCACCGCCTGTGTTCCAAATCGAAGCGGTTCTCCATTTCGTATATTGTGGAAGGTAGCACCTGCCTCTTCAATCACCAGTGCCCCAAACATACCGTGTAATTGGTGTGCATTTGCGAACAAATGATCATGGAAAAATACGGTTCTTAATTCTTCGTCTGCAAAAAATCGTTCTACCAATGTTTCGTATTTTCTTGCTCCCGCAATATTGTTCCAACCATTTGCCGCGCCATCAGAAGTAATCGTATCAAATTTCACCAAATGCACATGATGTCCCACTATGTCGGTTCTGGTCTTGAGCTGAAATGCATTTGCCTCTAAAAATTCCGGCAGTAAATTAGTCGTACGCAGTTCGATACAATCTCCCGCATTGGCACGAATCACCAACGGCTCCACCCGAATTTTCTGTTCTTCCACCATGCGGATATAAGATTCCAGCCCACCGTAATGTTCCAATTCTCCTTTTAGAACAAAAAACCGTCCTTCCGGGTCGTGCCAGCCGTATTGATTGTACGTAATTTTCGCCTGTACAAGTGCGATTTCAAATACTTTCACATTCTCACATTCCTCGGTCGTATGACACGGACAGGTATCGGTATACAATGCCCCGGGAGCTGCATTTTCAACAAAATTCGCCTCCTCCAGCGGTGTGGGAGATACCACAACATTTCCCTCTGCATCCAACACCCCGCAAGGCGGCTGACGCGGTGGCTCCCCTGCCTCTCCACAGATAAAATTCGGATATCCCGGATGAAGGTCATCTTTTTTCGGCGGCTCTTCCCGATCCTTTAACGGCAAAAGAGGAGGCACCGGGGTTCCGTCCGGAAGTTTTCCACATCCATCTTCCAAGCGGTCATGAATTCTCCACAAAGTCCACATTCCTTCGTGAAAATGTGGGTACAAATGGCAATGAAAAATCACGTCTCCAATCACCCGGTTCCGACTTCCTGCCCCATACAAAATATCCAAAGTATAGCATTCCTGCGGACTGATTGATATAGAATTGATAATCGTAGAGACCGGATTTTCCCCTTCCAGTCGTCACTGATGATTGTGAAGATGGAATACATGTGTTTCCTTAATTCCTCCGTGAATCAGACGGATTTTGGCAGGATCTCCCACATATGCCCGGAGGATCGGAGGCGCCGGATCTCCATATACCCAGGAACTCATAGAAATATCCTCTCCTGAGTCTGCCGGATCATGGGTCAACGGCATTCGATTTCGCATAGGCTCCGAGCGGTAACTGATCGCTGTCGTAGAGGATGGCAATCCCGTTCGATGGTCCATCGGAGGTTTTCCATCTTTATCTAAAATTTCCAGCTCATCATGGAAAAACACCGAATATTCCCGAAAAGCCGGTTTCCCCGGCTGGTAAATATCCGCCATCAACCCACTTCGAATTTCTTCTCCCGTTTCCGGATGAAACCATCTTGCTTTAGGTGGTTCTACAATCACTGCTCCGAAGAGTCCGTGAATATTTGTCGCATCCTCACTGCTTCTGGCATCTGCCATGTCATGAAACAGAAAAACACCTTCCATATCTGCATACCACATATAGACAATTTCGTTGTTTGTTGTACTGTCCGGATTAAATCCAACACTGCTGCCGTCCGAAGTTATTACATCATAAGACAGTCCCTGTACATGAATAGACAGCCTGCGATCCAACCGGTTACGGAACCGTACTTTTACCGTATCCCCGAGATTTACACGGAGAACCAGCGGCTGCACTTCCTCGTAAGGCTGCGGCGGCATCTGCTGAAATCTGCGGATTGCCTCTTTTTGTATTCTCTGTGAATCTTCTTCCAACACATATAAAAGTCCGTTTGGATCATAATCTCCGTATTGATTATATACAATCGGAATCTGTATCGCCTCTATTGTAAAACAACGTCTCCTGCATTGGCAGGGATATTCACATAATTCCATTGTTTATCCCCTGCCTTTCCCCTCATTTTTCAAAATGCGAAGATAATGATTTGCTTCCCGCAGCACATGGTCCGCCAGCAGCGGAAGAATCACGGAACGGATACCACAGCCTGTAATGCCTTCCGCCCCAGCCGCCTTAAAATCACGATACTGCTCTGTTGTCTCCAATGTTTTTCTCGTCACTTCGTCCATCGTGCGGCAATCCTGTTTTTTTGCCTCCTCCAACAGACGGCAATAATCTCCGGCAAAATGATCTGCTGTCTCCATCAGTTCGCATTCCGTCGGATCCAGCAATCCCCTGATAAAAAGTGCGTGTTCCATCATAATCTGATTCCAGAACAGCTCTGCCTCTTTCATATCCTGAAACGGCATGCAGCCTTTTTCCTCCAATGCCGTCACAATCTGCCGGTATAGTTTTGCCTCCCGCAAAATGTGTTCGATCAACAGCGGATAATTCGCAGTGTACAAATTGCACGCAAGAACCTCCCTCAAAATGTTCTCCTTAAATGTAATCAATCCATTTATCAATCGCAGCACATTCTGATTCAACTGACGGACACGCTGTATCATTCTGCTGTCTGGACATGTTCTGCACCCTGCGCGCAGTTTCTTTTCCGCCTGCGTAATCCGAATGTTAATCGGAATCTTTGTCAGATTTCTGGTCTGCCGTTCTGCCATTTCCGTAAATTCGGTAAATACCTCTCCGGAACACAAGACCTCTTCACTTACCATTCCATCTGCAAGCCGAACAGTCTGCTCCAGTGCATTTTCAAATTGCTCACGGAACCAGTCTGCTTTGTTCCTATATCCCATTTCCCCTGCTGGAAACGCAGCCAGGAGAAACAGCGCGTGCTCTCTCATGATCCTTCCAAAAAATAAATGTGTTTCCAGTGATGTTGATACATATTCTTTCATTTTTCTACATACCTTATCGTTTTATATTACTGTATGCAAAAAAAGGAAATTGGGTATTTTTCTTTTTTAAGATTTTCCCATATAAACTGCTGCCACTGCCGATACCAAAGGCACTGTCAAAATCACTCCTAGAGAACCTGATATTCCCTGCATGATTTCTATTCCCATCTCATACGAATTGATCATCTGCAAAAACGGCATATCATACGCATAGAAAATCATCAGTGTACTCAAAGAGCCTCCTGTAAATGCTAAAATCAATGTATTTGACATCGTTCCCATCATATCGCCACCGATTTTGATTCCACTTTTAAACAACTGACGTCTTGTAAGATCTGGATTATGAAACTGAAGTTCCTCAATCGTAGTAGCTATAGACATCGCTACATCCATAACCGCTCCTAAAGAAGCAATTAAAATTCCGGAAAACAAAAGTCCTCCTATCTGAAGTTTACTGTTCTGCCCTATGTATAATAACGTCTCGATATCACTTACATTGTATCCCGTGATATGTCCTATTTTTCCAAATAAATTTGCAAAGCACCCGGCAATCACAACACCACCCACTGTTCCGATGATCGAACACAACGTTTTCTTTGAAAAACCGCCTATAAAATACATCGTGACCAACGTTGTCAAAATGGTTACCAAAACTGCGCTCAAAAATGGGGAAGCTCCCAAATACAACATCGGAAGGTATAGATACAAAATACAGATAAAAGTAAAAATCAATCCCAGCGCAGATGTGACACCTTTTCTTCTTCCAATCAAAACCAGCGAAAGTAAAAATATTCCAACCATGGCAAATAAAATCATTGTACGGTTATAATTATATATGCTTGCACTGATCTGTCCGTCATATTCACTTACCTGTACGATAACAGAAGTACCAACTTTACAATCTGCCCCATAAAGATAGCTGTCAATATTTGTCGCCTCCACGACTTTCCCCTTAAATTCTCCACTCTTTAACTTCGCTTTAACCGTCTGTGTTCCCTGCTGACTCCCATCTTCATTCCGATTCTCCGAAAGTATTTCTACTACTTCTGCCTTTTCAAATTGATTCCCGTTTTCTTCAATCAATTGATTTTTTTCAATACTCTGATTAAAGAAAATTAAAAATACCAAAAACAGAGCAATGGCTCCCCACACCAAAAAGTGCTGGCACTTTTCTCTTCTACTTAAATTTTTAAACATATCTATACCATCTTTCACAATATCCTCTATTTTTTCCTTTTAAGAAGCCATGCAACTGCCAGTGATGCAATACTTACAACTCCCAAATAACCAACTGCCTGATCATCTCCGGTTTTCACTGTGCTGCTTGGCTTTTTGGTGTTGCCGTTTCCTGCCGCTTGGTTTCCGGAGCTATTTGAATTTGAAGTATTATTTTCTGGTTTCTGCAAATGTTCTGAATCTGTTGTCTGATCTTTCTGATTTGCACTTTGACGAAAACTTTCTCTTGCGTCTGCTAACTTTGTGCTTAACTGTGTCAATTCCGTTTTTGTAATTTTCGTCTCATCTGCCTGAACGCTCAGTTCTTCTAACGTCTTCTTGAACGCCACAACTGTTTCCTGCGCATACTCGCCCTCTTTATTTCCCACGACAACGCCTGCCGCTTCTTTTTGCGCTTCTGCAAATTGATTTGTAAGTTCGGTAAACTCTGCTTTTGTCACAACCTCATTCCTTGCGTAAAGAAGACCTATGTATGCCTCAGAAAATGTATCTGCTGACACAGAAGAATTTGTATCATTTTCATATAGAGTCTTGTCTAACAACGTAGAATATCCTTTTTTCAGCACCTTACTGTTTGATGTATCTCCATATCCATTCTGTGCATATGCATAATAGTTTACCGGATCTTCTGCAGTATTGAATTTTTGAGTCAATTCCCCGATTGCTTTACTGTCATCTCTGCTGTCCAACACAGAATTTACCGCATTTACTGCATCTTCAAGTCTCATCTTGGAACCACTTGTTATCGTATCCGCATCTATACTTTCTACTTCATTTTTTTCTTCTATGATAGATGTTGCTCCATCATTTTTCTGGATCGTTACATCGTTTGCATACTTGTTTCCGTCATAATCATACGTTTTGATCGTCAATTCGTCTGCCGAAACATCGATTGTTGAAAATGTTGGAATTGGTGTGTTGGAACGTTCTGCAAGATAGTACTGTTTTGTTGTATTCAGCGTATAGAATTTACTTCCCGTTGCAGAACCTGCAGCGATGTATAATGTTCCCTCCGGATTCACTGCATTGCTTGCTCCTTCTCCCACACCTTCTGTATCAATTACTTTTCCATCTAAAATTTGATAGGTACGTGCATAAGAATGATCGTGTCCTGTCAGACAGACATCTACATCAAACTCATCCATCAGCGGCGCAAATAAAATCCTTAAATTTGCTCCATCTACATCAGAGTGTGGAGAACCGGCGCCATAAATATCATGATGGAACATCACAATCTTCCACTTGGCATCCTTGTGGCTTTCCTCTGCCTGCTGCATAAGCTTGCGGTGTTCTTCTACATTACGATTATTGCTGTTTAACACAATATAGAGCGCATCGCCGTAGCTATAGTAGTAATCCCCTCCCGACTCTGTGCTTCCAAACTCTGATGCGTTTGGATTATTATAATGATAGCTATAATCATCACCCTTTGATTCATGATTTCCAATTGTGGTCGCAACCGGTACATTTCTCAAAACTTCCGGATATAAATATCCCGCATATTCCTGTTCTCGAATAGTATAATTATCATCCGAATAATCAATCTGATCTCCTGCTGATAAAATAAAACTTGCATTTTGAGCAATTCCATTTTCTCCTAATGCCTGATTCAAGGTTTTGTTCCACGCATAAGTATTCACTGCGATATCTGTGTCATCTTCTGTCCCCTGACCATTACTTCCAGATGCCCCAATCTGAGGGTCTCCCACCAGTACCGCCTGGTAGTCTGTAAATGAATGTGTACGATATTCGCTTACATCACTCCAGTTTTGTCCATCTATGGAATACTGATAATAGTAAGTTGTGTTTTCCTGTAAATAATCCTCCAACGATACTTTATTGCTTGCTGTATATGTTTTGAATGAATTCGTCTTCTCAATCGCCTGCACTGTTCCCGTAACAGTTTTTGCCTGACTCATATCTTGATTCGTTGAAATCCGAACCTGCGGAGTTCCCTTTTCTTCAGAATACCATGCAAAATTCAGATCTTTTTCATCTTTTCCCGGTGTTAACACTATTTTCCCGGAATCCATCTCTCCGCTTTCCTGCTGATTCCATTTTGTGTCATACCACTTCTGATACTCTTGCGTCGCTGTAAGTCCACTGTTTAACTTGTCTGTTCCATCTCCCTGTCCATATTCTCCAAATGCCTGTACCTGCGTACTTCCAATCATAGAAACCATCGTTACTGCTGCCAACGATAACTGCATTTTTGTTTTTAATCTTTTTCTCACTGTCTTTTCTCCTTTTCAGCTCTTTCTCCTACTCATTACGAGCTTATTATTATCAATTTTTTGTTGCATTTCAATACAGTTTACAAAGACTTAACGATATTTAACGTAGGTTTTTCACCCAAAAAACTTTCATTTTAAAAAGCTGCAAGAAAATACTTCTTGCAGCTCAATATAACACAGTCATACCTACCGGAAAAACACGAATGAATCATCCTTTATCGACTAAAAAAAACGTCTTTCTCTATTTTCGTCACCCCTTTGTTCTCTTACTTCTTCCTCCACATCATCCGAACAATCACACTGCGTTTCCGAAACAGTGCCACACTGCACAACTGCCGTACCGGTTTCAACCACGGCGCCAAATGAAATCGGAATTTCCACGCATAGACTTTGCGTAATCGTAAACATACATGACGTCTGATTTCCTGTGCATTGTGCTCCGCCCTGCACGGTTGGTTCACCACAACAAATAGTCTTTGCAGTGCCCGGCTTCGCAAATGGGGTTACTTTCACCGGCACACAAACAGTTTCTTTCTGATAAAAGACAGATTCACACGGTTCATTCTCTTCACATGAAGGACCACAAATCGTCAAGCCTGTTGCCGTAGTTCCTCCTCCATACACACAAACATTGACCGGACCAACATTATACGGCGTGCGAAGTGAAATACAAACTTTCATAAATCCATTCTGTTTTTTTAGTGGAAAATCAAATTTCAATCCGATACATCCCGTCGGCTTATCTGGTTTCTCCGCTGTCTTTATTTCCACATTTTCTCCCCAAATAACTTTCTGAGGGACATCATTAATTGAAACGGTAATATCGACAATATCATTTTGTGTGATTGCACTACAAATTCCCAAAAGAAAATGACTTAAGTCTGCATATTCAGATGTATCTTCTCCCACGCCGACAATATCATAACAAAACTTCTGATATTCGTCCCCTGAAGGAGTCAAAATCGACTCCTCTGTATTCAAAGAAAACACAAATGGTAAAATCCGCTCCCCCCGGAAAATTAGAATAATCAATCCGATTATTACATGCTGTATTTGCTCTCATTTTAGGTCCCTTTTATTGATCTATTTCTCTATATCATATGTCGAAATCTTTGTAGTGTGAATGGGGATAGGTCTCAAAAAATCTTACATTTTAGCTTTTATCGCAGTAGTTAGCTTCGGCTTAACCTGCTTCAGTATCGGATACACATTCGGTAAAAATCATAAATCACAAAAATAGCCGCCCCAGTCTGGTAAACTAAGCGGCAACTTTGTCTAAGTTTATATTGGACTAACCATCTATCGGCAACACTCTTTCTACGATTATGTTATCATGCCTTGACAGAAATATCAAAATCTTTCTAATTAATCCCTTCCCTATTTCTCCCTAGTATCTATGGAATTCTGGAAATGTGTTTGGGGACACCTCAAAACTAGGTGCTTATTTTTGAAAAGGTACTTGCTATTTTGCGCTTACGATATAAAATCCTGTTTTTTCACTCGTTCCATCCTATCTGCTGAAATATGGAAAAAGTCCCTCGCCTTTCGGCGAAGGACTAAACTTACAACCCAACCATTTATATACCGCATATTGGTCAGCGGTAAACTTTCTTTCTGCTAATATACTAGCAAGTACAAAGTGGAAAGTCAATAGCACTATCCATTAAAATTATATGCTACTTACACAAAATTATTCAAACTCGGCTCTGCCACGCAAAAACTTAACGGAATTAATTAAGGTTTTGCTCACAACATGCCCAATTTTTATTTCTATTACATAATTTCCACTGGCTTTCTGATAAACTGTTGCCAGAATGTTGCCATGGGTTAAGTATATCATATAAAAATAAGAACGCAAATAATTGTTTTATAAATACAGAAACACACCATAGAAAAATACTTATGTTCTTGGTTATTTATCATTAAATGTAAGTGTTTTGTTAATGCAGGCAATATTATTTTCGACTAATGATAAAATAAGATTGTCTATATTAATATGCTTTTTATAGAATAAATCAACAAAAGTAGTGTACATGTCGTTACTAATAGGTATGTTTAAATTCATATCTCGTATGGTTGCTTCTAAAACAATAGGTTTGTGTATAATGGAAAGAAGAGAATGTAAATAATTCAATTTTATTTGTAGATTACTCATTCTATCTTTAGTGATTGACGTTCCCACAGCTTCCAATACACCAGAAATATCTCTTCCTTGTTTGATAACAGTAGCAATTTTCTCGTCAATAAGCTGCTTTGTTCCTGTTTGGATTTCAGTAATTTCTTCGCCAAGAGCAGGACAGAAGATTGGCTTATGTTGTTTAATAGCATGTTCTACGTTGTGTACTGTTCCACCCTGAGCATCGCATTCATAGATAACAACCGCTCTAGACATACCCACAATCAAACGATTTCTGTTAACAAATCTAAATTTATCCACCTTAGTTCCGACAGGATATTCTGACATAAGAATACCACCTGATTCAAGAATTCTGTCTGCTAAAGAAAGATTCTCTTTGGGATAAATCATATCAAGTCCATGGGCTAATACAGCAATAGTTTTACCACCAGCAGTTATACATGCCTGATGTGATATTTTATCTACACCACAGGCAAGCCCAGAGATAATAGAACAATCTTCTTTCACCCACTGAGGAATCAAATAATTAGCTGCATTATAAGAAAGCCTTGTAGGTTTTCTTGTTCCTACACAAGCAATAGTTTTATCAGAAATCTCATTAAACTCAGCACCTTTATAATAGATGATTGCTGGCGGATTATCTATTTTTGCTAATTCTATAGGATAAGTTGAAGCTGTGTAATAAGTAGTTTTTACCCCCAGTTCCTTATTACGATAAAGAATGGTATCTGCTTTGGACAGTGCTTCAGAAACCTTTGCTTCATTATTGAACATATCAAAGTAAATCATCAAATCAAGATTATTATCAAACACATGTCTCGATTCATCAAACATATCTTCAATTTCAAGAGAATGTTCTAATAACAGCGATATTAAATTGTTATTTTTTATACCTAATTCTGATAGGGCTATAACATATCTAGTCACAAAATCATTCCTCTATTCTTTATTTGTTGAAAATATCATACAAATGTTCTACTTCCATTTTTGCTGAATCGTTTATAACATAATTTGTTAATACCTGTTGTGATTCAAGAGTATAAGTATATCCTGCACCATATATATTTCCAGAAATAATATAATCTTTTCGCTGGAATTGTTTTCTGAAAATACCCATGGATACAAAAATAATCTTATTAGCTCCCAAGGATTCTAATAAACATCTAACAGCATTAAATCCATTACCATGATCCATGTAATCATCAAAAATTACTACATTGAATTTACGTTCTCTCTTTAAATTTTTAATCTTTGCTTCAAATGCAGGATTTATACATAATGAAGCAAATTCAAGTGTTCCACCAATACTAGATCTACCAATTTGGCTTCCGCCATGCATTTGTTGTTTTGGTGTGTGCCTAATTAATAGGTTTTGTTCTTCTGGTGGTTGTCTGTATACTGATTGTGGGAGCCTTTTGTTTTTAATATATCTTACTTGTTCCATAAACCTAAATAAGTCTGCATTTACGAAACAATTAGAACTTGGAATTATTCCAAATAATTCAACATCATCAAAAAGTGGCGTACTTGTCATGTTTGCTAAAAAATGATACATCAATATCGCATAGTAGCTTCTACTTTGTCCATTTTTAAGCAATTGCTGAAAATTAATAAGCATTTGTTTTTCTGACAAAGAAGGAGAACCTGCGTAAGTTCTAGCATCCATTAATGAAATACAGATAGACCTGTCATCAATTTGTAACTGAGAGTACCAATTATTATTGTTATTTAAAGTTAAAATGAATTTATAAAGCTGAGTAGGAGTGTCTACACAAACCCCATAATAAGCAGCCTTTTCTTCAATAGGAATCCATGTAGGCACAATAAATAAAGATTTTGTATTAACTGCCAGACGAAAATCTACTTCTTTATTGCCAATAAAAACAAAATAATTGTTTCTATTTCTATTCTGCATAACATATTCTCTTGCATCATCCCTTAATTTGTATTTGAACTTGTTGTAACCTCTCTTGTCAAAATGTTCCTTACCAGAATTAAGTTTATTCTTGTCTCTACTGATAAAACAAACAACGTTATTATTATCTTCACAAAGAATACTAATATATTCCAAAAATTCATTCCTATTTGTTAGTGCGATTCCCGGATTCCATCCAGCAAATCCTTTTACTAATAAATCTAAGTTGCAAAATAATATCTTTTTCAATAAAGTTACCCCCTTTCCTTTTGTTATTTTCCATGTTCATTAATTTAGAAACATTATTCCTCCCAATAGTTCAAATAAACTATCGGTGTATATCCCAATATTCTAACTTCTTTTTTCCATGCATCTAGTCTATTTTTTAACATTATCATTTTCAAGCTAGATATATCTGGCTTACCATTTACATCTGGTAAATGTGTGCGGCGTTTTAAAACAATCCAAACAGCTACACTTTCTACCTTAGGCATATCAGGAAATAAATGATGTTTATACATTCTTGTAGAACTGATAGACTGCTCAACAACATAGCTCAATTTAGCAGATGAATTTCCAATCTTAACAACATACATTGTTCCATCTTTATATAAATCCATTAATTCAATTTTTCCAGCACCTGTTTCATCGTCATCTCTGTCATGATTCTCAAATCCAAACTGTTCTGATAATATATTATTAAATACACGTTCTGCATAATATTTATCTTTTATTTTTCTCTTTATTTCCTCAGTTGTTAACCCCTCATACTCCACACCATCTTTTTCTTCACGATATTTCCTATTTACATAATCAGATAATTTCTTATTTGAAAAATCATATTTTGGATCATAAATAACCTCTAATTCTGCTATTGAATCTTGTAAATATTGTACATAATCATCATTAAATGAATACCATTCACCTTTCAAAAGCAAACATCTCTTATCATCGTCAGTAAAATCTATCAGTCTCTTCATCACATCAGTGCATACGGGCTCTCCATTTTTATTACTCACGACTTTTAAATCCAAAAAATTATTTTTTATTTTCAAGCCATTTTCGTCCATAAACTTTAAGATATTATCTTTTGTTAATTCTTGTATGTCTTTATGCTTTTTTCCATATTTCAATGTAAAGGAAGCATCATTACTATTAAAAATTTCAGTTGCTCCAATAATATCCAATTCTGATATGTTAATACATTCAATATTCTCTTCAATTTTTTCAATCAATCGATGGTCTAATTCTTGAATGATTTTTTCATCTTTTATTTTGCTAAATACAGGAATTTTATGAAGTTCTTCTCTCGCTCTTACAGATTCAACATACTCTATGAATCTTAAAATACAATCAACACTATTTTCAGACAATTGAGTTTTTATAGAATGCCCTATTTCAACTAGCTCCCCGTGGAGAGTAAATTCCTTTTCGATGGTCATTTTTGCTTTTATTTTTGCATAAGACTCCCCACTATCAAAGGATAGCTCTCGATAATTAAGATATACATTAATCATTTTATTTCTTTGAGCATTCGGAGCCGTTAATGTCGTTGTTTTTATTTGTTTGAAGCTAATTCTTCTTGCAAAATCAAAAGCAAAATCAATATCACAGTATTTATCAACAGCAAAATAAGATAACCCATATGTCACTGCATATGTAACCGTTCCCCCTTCAATCACCAAAACTGCTCTCGGGGAAGCCATTACTCCCTCTATCTCATAATCATATTCATCCAATATCCATTGCCACTCGAGAGGTTTTCTTTCTTCTGGGATATTAACATATGTGCCTACAGTATAAACAATTTTTTCATTTTCCATTGAGTTATAATCTTGTTCTCCAATAAACTCAAATTTTTCAGTAAGTTTATTCAGAAAATCATCTTTTTTATTTTCGTCTATTTTATATAAATTTATTTGTCCCATGTTTGTACCTCATTTATTACCGTATGCTAATTGTCATATTCTTACACTATTATATCATTTTCTTTCACAAAGAAAATAGCTATATTTCATACCGCTTATTTTCAAAGTTAAAAAATATATAGAGTGACAAAAAATTTTCGTCTAAAAAAAGCAACAAAATTCCTTATTGTTTCCAATGTATTCTTCTGCTATAATCATCCCATGGTGCTACCATTCACGGTAGGCGGTTAGTCCTTCTCCAGAGGGACTGTGGCCCTCTGTTTACATAGAAATCCCCTGACTATCTGCGGAAATCTTGCTAAAGGAGGGGATGCTAATGTTGACTCTCGAAGGTCTGATTGCTGTTATCAGCTTGTGTTTAACAGCCTTTGGACTTGGTTACGCAATAGGATGCAATCACGCAAAAAAATAACCGCCCCAGCCTGCAAACTGAACGGTTATTTTCTTAACTAATCATTATGTGGGCTAACCGTCTATCGGTAACACCTTTTCTATGATTATATTATCATTAATTCCTCAATATGTCAAAACCAATTTCCATCCACCACAAAACACTCAAGAAGTATTTTCCTATACTTCTCTCAGATTTCTGGTTTCTCTCATTTTTACCCTGGGCTTTTCATCATGTTTGAAGCGTTCTTGCTATCCATCAATTATTCACGATATTGACCAGAAGTCTAGTATAACTCGACACAAAATATAGATCTCAGACTGTATCGTCTAAACGTCCTTGCTCTATCATTATTCTGTCAGATTATAAATCAATCGTCATTTTTATATGTGGCATTTTGACTTTTACATGTCGCGGATAAACATTTTTGTACCTGTATATGCTTAATACGATACCAATCAGCCCGTATGAAACAACAATATAACTTCCACCTGCAGATAAGAATGGAAGAAATGTCGCTGTTGGCGGAAATGCCCCTAAATTTTCTAATACATTTATCAGAAAACTTACAAGGAAAATCATGCCACATCCACACCCCATCATCATACCTAATTGGTTCTTCTGTTTCAAAGCTGTTCCAAAAACAAAAAGTATTAAAACAGCTAAGCCACAGCATACAAGTATCGCTACGATCATTCCGTATGTAGATGACAAATACGTTAGCAGATAGTCTGCATTAAACCCGGGCAATTTTTCCGAAATATCTGCTCCACTACTTCCTATCATTTTATTTGTTTTCAAAAACGAACGTATTGTTGCAGTCAGATAATTTGCATCTCCAGTGTTAGAAACAAATGCCTGTATACGTGCTTTCTGGTATGACGCCAGGACATTTCCAAAATACATCCCAAAGAAACTCACAACTGGCAGAACCATAAAAATCCCCCATAATCCGGCTATCGTTTTTTTCTTCGGAATGATAAACCAATCTTTCAAAACAGCTATTGTCAACATCACAAGCATCGATATCATCATCAAGCCTGCTGTCATTGTTACAGGCATCCGCATGACAAAAAGAATCGGCAGTACCATCCAAGCTACTGCTTTCATGAATCCCTTATACCCTAATCCATGATACTGGTAAATGACTCCCCCGTAAATCGGAACATAGAACAACATCAAAGCCTGTATGGATATGACCCTTCCACCAATATTCATGTAATATGTCATACCATTTATGCTAACTCCAAAAAACAAGGTTAGTAAACATGTAGCCAATAATATAACAGCAATCAACTTAGAATATCTTGCTAATAATGTATAGTCCATAAAATATAAGACCATCATGACTACAATTCCTACCAAAACATGAATCACATATCTACTGGAAGCAAATGCATCTGCCCCATCCATATGCGTTGCAATCATTATATGCGTCACAATTCCAGCTACACTAATTAAAACGATCATAAAAAGCAACTTCCATGCAATCTGAGGCTTATGAATCCGGTCAAGCGAAATTCCCGCCTCGACCGGATCTCCCATATCCTTAACAGCCTCTTTTTCTGCACTCTCGTAGCTCATGCCAGCATGAATGTTTGCCTCAATCTGATCTTCCATATGATTCTGCAATTCCTGTCGTATATATGGACGAGCCTTCTTGCAGCGAATCTGTTCTAACAATATCTTCAAATATTCACCCATAAATCACACCTCCAATGCAAGAACATTCGATACTGCTGCCGAATACTCTCTCCATTCTTCGGTTTTCTTCTCCAGAAGTTTTCCTCCCTGTTTTGTCAGACTATAATACTTTCTGGTTTTTCCGCCAAATTCCTGTTCATATACCACCAATAAGCCCTTTTCTTCAAGGCTGTGCAACAATGGATATAATGTTCCGGCCTTTAATTCAAACACATTCTGAGATTTTTGGCGTAATGTATCTATCATCTCATAGCCATACATGTCCTTTTCAGATAACAGTTTCAAAATAAGCATTGTCATGCTTCCGGAAACTAATGATTTTTCAACATTCATAAACTTCATCCTCCTTATGTAGATAATCTATATATCGGTTATCTATATAATATAAAGATAAACTTTATCTGTCAAGACTTTTTATCATATTATAAGCAATCTCGATTATGAATTTTTCGTTGCCTAACATAATCTACATTTTGCCCCTGTCGTTTCTTCTCCTCCAACCGTTCATGAATACTCTTTTTCTGCCCGGTGCTTTTCTGCATTTCCCGTTTCTCCGCATTCTGCTCGTTCGCCGGAATCCTCAGATACATTTTCTCCGGTTCTGGTTTTGGTGCATCCCATGCTTTTTGGGCTAGCTGGACTTCCTTTAATTCCGTTTTAGCAGTCTTCATTGCCCTTGTAACTTCCAGTGCATTTTTATATCCATGTTGAGTCGGAATCAAATCCAATGTAGTCTTCGCCTTTTCCAGCTGTACTTTCTTATTCTCAATCTTCCCTTCCAGTTCTTTCTGCTCTTTTCGGTGGAACCATTTCTTTTTCACTTCCTTCAGATCTTTTTCCAGATTTACGATTGCTTTCTCAATGGCATAGATCTTCTGTTCCTGCTTTTTCATCTTATTGAGAATTTGCTGTAACCTCATAACTTCTGCTTCCTGTTTTACCGAGGAAGGACGTTCTCCTTTCGGTTTTGCTTGCAGTGGTTCTGGCGTAATGTCAATCCGCACATCATGATCAAGCAATGGATTCCCTTCCGAATCTCTATCGCAGTATTTCGTCTCCCGCAGAAATTCTACAAATCCCCTTAGGTATCCGACTGCTTTCTGAAGAATCCCGGTAAATAATTTCGGATCCTGTCCATGTTCTCGGAGTGACTCCGCCACCGGTTCATCAATCTGTGATTGTTTTGCTGTCATTACTTCTGCTTCTGATGCACCCGTAAGCAATGCTCGGTCTACATTTCGGTTCCATGCCCGCCGGAGATAATTATCTGCCCTGATCTCCGCTTCTTTGGGATTGTTTTTACCAATCTTTTTGGTAGCAAGATAAGGACTGCCTTTCTGAAATACCCGTAGCTTCTCATTTTCATCTTTCACAATCTCATTGATGGCATCCGTCATAATCTGTTTCATGTTTTGAAGAAATACATTGGACTTAAATTCTTCCTTCTTTGGCTGAAAGAAATTGGTCTCATACACTTCCCCTTTTTTGATGATCTTACATCCGGGATGGAGATTTCCACTCTCATCGAGGATTTCCTTTTTCGTCCGCACATGCTTTCCCTTTTCATTATAGAACATATTTCTGCTGGCAATTTTCCGCTCCACTTCCTGCCGAATCTCCCGCTCGGAGAAAATCAAATGAATATGCAGATTGGTTTTGCTCTTATTATGATGCAATGCCGCACAGCACCCTACATCATATTTCTCCAGAAAAACTGAAGTTATATACTTCAGCAATAGTTTATGATCATACTCGATCAGACTCGGCGGTAACATAATAATCAGCTCCCTGGCTTCAATACACGTTCCCTCTGTTCCGCTTTTTGCAAAGTCCCGCTGATTCTGTTCCGCAAGCAGATCCCAGTAGCTGTCCTCCACATTGGAAAAGACAGCATACAGATTTTCCTGCCGCTTGGGGCTGCTGATATAATCCACTCTACCTTTTACATCATGCAGCTTGCTTTCCATCACAAAACTATGATTTCGCCTGTTCACACTTCCTCCTTTCCGGCGGATACGCTACTATCAGAAATCACCACATCTATTCGCTTTTATAGAATACTTTAGCAAGGCAAAACCCGCCCCTGCGAGGCCATCCGGGAGGACGAAAGACACAGAGTATAAGCTTTAGCTTGTGCGATGGGTGTATTTCGCTCTCAATCGCCGAGGGCTCTGTTTGTCATACCCGGATTATTCTATCTCTTCTGATGACTGGTTATTTCTAATTGGCGTATCCGCCATTTTTATTGATGCCCGTTTCCGGGCTGTATATTGTTTCTGCTTTATTTTCAAAGTTTTTTCGCTCCTGTTCACACTTTCCTGTTCACATTCCACCCAGATATTTGTAAACAGAAACCTGTGAACAGGGCTAAAAACATTTTAAAAGTAATACTTAATCAAAGGGGAGTTCCATGTTTTCATCCACTTTCATGAATCCTTCCTCATCTTTTTTCGGCTGAATCCGTTTCCAGGATCTCTGCGTACCGATAGCACCACCAAATCTGTGATTGCCATGTTTCGTCCACCCAATAATCTCGTTGTCCATCAGATCTCCGATTTCTTTTGATTGCCATTTTGGAACAATTCCTTCCTGATGAAATACCTGCTGATAGATAATGGTCGAACACACATAATCTTCTTCGTATGCATCAAGAAATGCCTGGATCATACCTGTCTGAGTGTCCTCCGGCATGAATTCTCTCTGAAGCAGCTTAACGTGATCCTCCATCTCCGGTGAAAAAGTCAACGGATAGTTTCCGCTTCGGTAGATTTCCATTGCCTCTGCCCATGCCTGGACAATGTATAATCTGGATTCCGCTTCATTTTCATAAATGGTGGTTTCCGCTTTTTCGGGAAATACCCTGACCGGGGCAAATCTCCGGTTTCCAGTACGGTCAAATGGAAGGAAATTCAGGTCGTTGGAAGTACCGCAAAAGACACACTGGCGATATCTGTCCTCTGCCCGCCTTTCATATGGGATACGATAAATATCCTTCTGCCGGCTCAGGAACGATTTTGTCTCTTCAATACTTTTTGCATTTGCCACTGCATTCATTTCTGACATTTCCACGATCCAATGTCCCTGCAGATATTCATAAACCTTCTTATCATCAATCCGTTTCATATCGTCCGTAAACCATTCATCTTTGATTGCCAGATAGCGGAAGAACGTGGATTTTCCGGTTCCCTGCCCTCCGACCAGGCAGAGCATGATGTCATATTTGGCTCCCGGCTCATACAGCCTGCGGATAGCACCCATCATATGCATTTTCATGACCTCGCCGGTATATGCAATATCCTCTGCTCCAAAGAAATATGTCAGCATATGCTGAATCCTCGGAATGCCATCCCATTTCAGGCTTTCCAGATATTGAAGTATCGGATGAAAACTGTTTTCATTCGCTACGATATCTATCGCTTTTGCAATTACCCGGTCACTGGTCAGTCCATAATTCTTCTCCAGATATAAAGCCAGATTATTCATATCGGTGTCCGTCATATGGACACCACGCCTTTTCCAGGGCATTTTCTTCATGATGTCAATCTGACAGGTCATTTCATTTCTGCAGATAGCTCCTTTCAGACACGGATCATGCTCCAACGCATATTTGCAGTTCTGAATGGACTGCCGGATTTTCCCCTTTTCTGTAACATCCAGACGATTTCTGATATCCTCCACTGTCAGAAGCTCCGTTTCCACAATCTCCTCTAAATTCTGCAAGGACTCCTCGCTCATATTCTGCAACTCTCTGTTCATACCGCTTCACCTCCTCCCGTACGTTCTGGAAAAATCCAGAACCTCTTCATCCGTTCCAAACATCAGCATGTCCACCAGATAACTGATCTTGCTTTCATTCTGTAAGGCTTCAACAAATAACGGATTCCATTCCGCTTCCATAGATTCCGGCTTGTAAAATTCCTTCCAGAATTCCATCCATCGCAGATACCGCAGCAATACATTCACAGCATCCTTTACCCATCCGCCAATTTTCTTTTGGACAAATTGAATCCGTTCCTCTTTTGTTGGAATCTTCTCTTTTTCCCTGACACCTGAATTTTGTTTTCTTCTTATCCCTGTGTTCTCGATTGAAATCCCCAGAGAAAAATCATCATTGATCTTCTTCGCTGCTTCGAACTGTGATAATCCAAACAGCACCGCCACATAATTGACTGCATCTCCTTTTGCACCGCAGGCAAAGCAGTAATAATTCTGGTCAATCTTCATACTGGGGTGCTTGTCATTATGGAACGGACAGCGCGCCATCCCGTTCCGGCTCACTTTTAATCCATATCTTTCTGCCACCTGCCTTGCGGTGACACGTTCTTTCATTTCCTGAAAAATATTCATGTACGTCCTCCTGTATCTTTTGTTATCAAATTCCGTAATTTTCCCTCTTTCCGTCACAGGAGAACTTTGCTATACTACACATAAAGCTATATGCGTATAGGCAGACTTCTCCCGTAAGGATTGAGTTTTGTCTATGAGGCTTTACCAGAGCCTGCATAAGTTTTTAAGCGTGTGAGAAATGTCCTTGTTACCAGCAGGGGCATTTTCTTTTTCAGGGATGGTCCGGGAATTCCACATGCTGCGGTTCCTCCTTCATCCCATTCAATGTCACAGCAACCATCTGGATGGTCTGAAGCAGTTCTTCATTTTCTTCACTACATGCTTCCAACCGTTTCAGTTCCCCGTAAATCTGCTGCATCTGATTTTTCAGAGCTTTGTACACTCTCGGATTTCCCTGCACAGTCACTTCCCAGTCCATCAATTTTCTCAGGATGTACTCCTGTTTAGTAAGCCCGGATAATGCCACCATACAGTCAATCATTTTCGCTTCTTCCTCGGATACCCGGAATCCCACCGTCCGGTTTCTCCATCGTCCTTTTGCGTCTAACGTTCTCTCCATCAGATTTCATCCTCCTTCTCCATCCGTTCCACATCCAGCTTATTCGCCATCTCTGTCTGTACCGTTGGGAACAAATGTGCATACCGGTACGTGATTTTTTCTGCTTCATGTCCCACACGGTTTCCAATGGCAAGAGCAGTAAATCCCATATGAATCAGCAGGGAAACATGGCTGTGGCGAAGATCGTGGATTCGAATAACCGGAACTCCTGTCTCTTTGCATCCCCGTTCCATTTCATGTTTCAGATAGGATTTGGAAAATGGGAATATCCTCTGATCCGGTGCCAGGGAATAATACATCTGAAAGTAATCCCGCATCTCTTCACAGAGAAACTCAGGCATTACAACGATCCGGTTACTTTTCGCTGTCTTTGGCGAAGTAATAATGTCCTGCTTTTTCATCCGATGGTACGTTTTATTGATCCGCACCGTCTGTTTTTCAAATTCAAAATCTGCCGGAGTGAGGGCAAGCAGCTCCCCTTCCCGGATTCCGGTCCAATAAAGCATCTCAAAGGCATAATAGGATCTGGGCTTGTCCATCATTGCCTCGGCAAATTTCAGATACTGTTCCTTTGTCCAGAACTTCATTTCCTTTGGAACCTCTTTTCCCATACTTCCTGCCTGTCTTGCCGGATTGCAGGGCAGATTATAATAGTTCACCGCATGATTAAAAATTGCTGTAAGCTGTGCCTGAATCGTTTTCAGATAATCCACCGAATAGGGCTTGCCCTTTTCATCCCGGTATGCCATCATTTCATTCTGCCAGGCAATCACATCCGCCACGGTAATCTCGTTGATTTTCCGTTTTCCAAAGTAAGGAAGGATTTTTGTCCGCACAATGTGGCTTTTCGTCTCAAATGTACTTTCCTTTACCCTCTGACGTTTATACTCGGAATAAATCTCATAAAAGCTCTCAAACGTCATATCCAGCTTATTTCCTTTTCGGAGCATCATTTCATGTTCCCATGCAGTCGCTTCCCGTTTGGTCTTGAAACCACGTTTCTGCGTCTGCTTTCTTTCCCCCGTAAAATCGGTGTACCGGAACACCACTCTCCATGTACCTTTGTCTTTTTCCTGATATACAGCCATCTTAAGTACCTCCTATTTTTCTTCATAAAACAACTTTTTCTTGAAATAATTAGCATCCACACGCCCCGGCACTGTAATCAGTCCCATTCCGCTGAGTTCTTTATTCAGCTGGCGGATAATCTGGTATGCCTTTGACTGCTTGACCTGTAAAATATCCATTACCTCTTCCGCAGTCAGAAATCCATTCTTTAATTCAGACATTCCATCCACCTCCTTCCGCATCATCTTCGAGGAAAAACCCCTCTACTTATCCAAACTTTCAAGGCACCTTATACAACCTTTCTTTCAAATTTTCTTTAACTTAACGTTATTTAGTTAGGTTTCAACTGTATTATATTAACTATTTTCCGTTAAGTCAAGTGGTTCAATCGTCGGTAATTAAATTTTTTCGTTTAAGTTTCTCTTGCGTCTTATTTTTCCATATGCTATACTGATTTAAACAAATATCGTTAACCACCAGTTCCTATTCATTGCACCACGGTAGGAACTTATTCAAAAACGAATAAAAGATTTCAGAAAAAGGAGAGATCCCTATGGCATTTGGAAAACGTATTAAATTTTTCAGAAACAGAAAAGGTATGAAGCAGAAGCAGCTTGGCGAACTTCTTGGATTCCTTGGAAAGACTTCGGATGTCCGTGTGGCGCAGTACGAGACAGAAGCCAGAACCCCTAAAGCTGATCTGGTCAAAGAAATGGCACAGATCTTCGATGTCAGCACCAGAGCCATCAATGTTCCGAATATTGATTCCTATCTTGGTCTCATGCACACCCTCTTTGCACTGGAAGATATGTATGGCATTAAGATCGGAGAAATTGACGGAGAACTCTGCCTCCGACTTGACCGGGAGCACAAAGAATATCAGCATCTGTTCGAACCTTTTCATGCATGGCAGCAAATGGCTGCAAAACTGGAAGCTGGAGAGATCAGCCAGGAAGAATACGATAACTGGCGATATAACTATCCGGAATTGGACACCTTTGAGATTCGGGCAAAGGTTCCGTCTCTGGAACTCTCTGACGAACTCATCAAGGCGCTGAAAAAAGAGAATCAATAAAGAAATGCAATAAGAAAAAACCTTACTGACTGCTCTTTCCAATTTTGGAAACAGTTCATCAGTAAGGTTTTTATGTTATAGAAATATAATTTTATTCAACGGATATTGCAGGAATGTTGCCAATCCGTTGCCAAAAAATAACGGAATTTGCTTGGAACCCGCATAAATACTTGGTCTATTTTTGCAAAATCCTATTCAAACTCTATCGTTCCCGGTGGTTTACTTGTAATATCATACAGTACTCGATTCACATGATCCACTTCATTCACAATTCGGTTCATAACTTTTCCAAGCACTTCCCAAGGAATCTCTGCAGATTCCGCTGTCATAAAGTCCACCGTTGTAACCGCTCTAAGCGCAACTGCGTAATCGTATGTTCTCTCATCACCCATGCAGCCTACAGAGCGCATGTTTGTCAACGCTGCAAAGTATTGTCCGATATCTTTTGCCACGCCTGCTTTTTCCAACTCCTCACGGTAGATTGCATCTGCATCTTGTACGATCTTCACTTTCTCCGCATTGACTTCTCCAATGATACGAACACCGAGTCCCGGTCCTGGGAATGGTTGTCTGAATACAAGGTATTCCGGAATTCCAAGTTCCAATCCGGCTTTACGCACTTCGTCTTTGAAGAGATCGCGAAGTGGTTCGATGATCTCTTTGAAATCTACGTAGTCAGGAAGTCCACCTACGTTGTGGTGAGATTTGATGACTGCTGATTCACCGCCAAGTCCGCTCTCTACGATATCCGGATAAATCGTTCCCTGTACAAGGAAATCTACTGCTCCGATTTTTTTCGCCTCTTCTTCAAATACACGAATGAACTCTTCTCCGATGATTTTACGTTTTGCTTCCGGATCTTCCACGCCTTTTAATTTTGCATAAAAACGCTCCTGTGCATTGACGCGGATAAAGTTCAACTCGTAGTTTCCTTCCGGTCCGAAAATCGCCTCTACTTCATCTCCTTCGTTTTTGCGGAGAAGTCCGTGATCTACGAACACACAGGTAAGCTGTGAGCCGACTGCCTTTGAAAGCATAACTGCTGCCACAGAGGAATCCACACCACCAGACAGTGCGCAGAGCACTTTTCCGTCTCCTACTTTCTCGCGGATTGCTTTGATTGAGTTTTCCACGAAAGAATCCATCTTCCAGTCACCTGAGCAGCCACATACATTATATACGAAGTTAGAAAGCATCTTCTTTCCTTCCTGTGTGTGAAGTACTTCCGGATGGAATTGTGTTGCATATAATTTTTTCTCTACGTTCTGTACTGCTGCCACTGGACAGTCTGCCGTGTGCGCAATGATATCAAATTCCGGTGCTGCTTTTGAAATATAGTCGTTATGGCTCATCCAACAGATTGTCTTCTCGGAAATATCTGTAAACAATTGGGATGTTGTATCCACTGTCACTTCAATCTTTCCATACTCGCGAACCGGAGCCTTCTCTACTGTTCCACCCAATAGGTGCATCATCAGCTGGGAACCGTAACAGATTCCAAGCACCGGTATTCCAAGCTCGAACAATTCTTTGTCGTATGTCGGTGAATCTGCCTCATACGCACTGTTAGGTCCGCCTGTCAAAATGATTCCTTTTGGATTCATCGCTTTAATTTCTTCCAGATTTTTCTTGTAAGAATATATTTCGCAATATACATTACATTCTCTGACACGTCTTGCAATTAATTGATTGTATTGTCCCCCAAAGTCAAGGACGATGACCGTTTCGTTCTTCACAAAAATATCCTCCTACTTTTTAATGAATAGATTTATTATATAAGAGCTTTGTTTGATTTACAAGTCCTTATCGGTTAATTCTTTCTATACTGCACTTCTTCCCTGTCGTTTACCACTAAAACAGCATTCCAATGTGATATACCACAAACGCCATGATCCATGCAATTACGCATTGTCCGATGACCATAGCCACCGCCCATTTCCCGCCAAGTTCGCGTTTTACAGATGCGATTGCGGCAACGCACGGTGTATAAAGCAGGCAGAATACTAAGAGTGCAGCTGCGCCGACTGTCGTCAGGCTTCCCTGCAAAGTCGCTGTGCTTCCAAACAACACCGTAAGCGATGAGACCACGCTTTCTTTAGCGAGAAATCCTGAGATCAACGCTGTCACAATTCTCCAGTCTCCAAATCCAACCGGAATAAAGATTGGAGCAAGTGCTCCTGCGACAAGCGCCAGAATACTATGTTGTGAATCGGATACCATGTTTAGCCCTGTATCAAAGTTCTGCAAAAACCATATGACGATCGTCGCAATGAAGATAACCGTAAATGCTCTCTGCAAGAAGTCTTTTGCCTTATCCCATAACAAATGTCCCACATTCTTTGCTCCCGGCATACGATAGTTTGGAAGTTCCATGACGAACGGCACTGCCTCTCCTTTAAACGCTGTCTTTTTGAAAATCAGCGCCATAACGATTCCCATCACAATTCCAAACACGTACAGTGCAATCATCACCAAAGCTCCATGCTTTGGGAAAAATGCTGCAGTAAAAAATGCATAGATTGGAAGCTTTGCCGTACAGCTCATAAACGGCGTCAGCAGAATCGTCATTTTACGGTCTCGCTCTGATGGCAATGTACGGCTCGCCATAACACCCGGGACCGTACACCCGAATCCAATCAGCATCGGCACAATACTTCTTCCGGAAAGTCCAAGTTTTCGAAGTAATTTATCCATGATAAATGCTACACGTGCCATATATCCACTATCCTCCAAAATTGATAAGAAGAAAAAGAGTGTCACAATGATCGGCAGGAAGCTTAAGACTCCGCCGACACCGCTAAAAATTCCGTCGATCACAAGAGAATGTACCACACTATTGACATTTGCCGCCTGCATTGCCTTGTCCGCAAGATCTGTCAAAGCTGTGATTCCAGATTCTAAAAGCCCCTGTAAAAACGCGCCGATCACATTGAACGTAAGCCAGAACACAACTCCCATGATTCCGATAAATGCCGGAATTCCTGTATATTTTCCGGTCAGGAACTCATCTGCTTTTCTGCTTCTTACCCTCTCCTTGCTTTCCTTGGGTTTGATGACAGTCTCGCTGCAGATATCCTCGATATAATCAAAACGCATCTGGGCAACCGCGGCCGCACGGTCCATGCCGGTCTCTTCCTCTGTCTGTTTTGCAATCTCTTCCAAAAGATGCTGCTCATTCACTGTCAGCTTCAGTTGTTCCAAAATTTTCGTGTCACCTTCCATCACCTTGCTCGCCGCAAAGCGCACCGGAATCCTCACTTTTTCCGCATGATCTTCAATCAGATGCATCACCGCATGGATTCCTCTGTGGATACCTTCCTCCCGCTTACAAAAGTCGGTCTCCAAAGGCTGTTCCTGATATTTCGCCACATGAATTGCGTGCCGAATCAGTTCTTCGATTCCTTCTCCTTTTGCCGCTGAAATCGGGATAACCGGAACTCCCAGCTCTTCCTCCATCTCATTGACAAGTACAGATCCATCATTTTCCCGCAGCTCATCCATCATGTTCAAGGCGACAACCATTGGGATCCCCAGTTCTAAAAGCTGCATGGTCAGATAAAGATTTCGCTCGATATTCGTCGCATCTACAATATTGATGATTCCCTTTGGCTTCTCATGGATAACAAACTCTCTTGTCACAATCTCCTCGCTGCTATATGGAGACATAGAGTAAATTCCCGGCAAGTCTGTGATCAGTGTATTGTCATGTCCTTTGATCACGCCATCTTTTCGATCCACCGTCACACCCGGAAAATTTCCAACATGTTGTTTGGCGCCGGTCAACTGATTGAACAATGTGGTCTTTCCACAGTTTTGATTTCCTACAAGGGCAAATGTGAGTGTCTCACTGTCCGAAAGAGGATTTTCGTGATTTCTATCATGGAATTTTCCTCCCTCACCATATCCCGGATGATGTTTCTCTGGCTTTGCCACTTTCTTTTTCAATGTTTTTGGCTTATGCGGCTCACTGGTCTCGATATTTTCTGCATCTGCTAATCGAATCGTCAGTTCATAACCGTGGATACGCAATTCCACCGGATCTCCCATCGGTGCGTATTTTACGACAGTGACCTCCGTTCCCTGTATCAGCCCCATGTCCAAAAAATGCTGGCGCAGTGCGCCTGCCCCTCCCACACGAAGTATGGTTGCAGTGCTTCCTATTGATAATTCACTTAACTTCATTTGTTGCTCCCTCCTTATATTCCTTAGTCTTCTCTAACCTTCAATTGAAAACGGAAGCAATGACTTGTCTAGTCATTGCTTCACAGCTAATATTTTTAAGAACGCGAATTGCCTTTAAAATAGCAATAATCATTACTTCCGCGTCCGCAAAAATCACCTAAAATAAAGTCTTTATGTAATTAGCTCACTTGATCAACACTCCCTAGTTTACCATTTCTTTCAACATTTGCATAGTCCAGAGGTATATCCATTTATAGCAACTGCATAAAAAATAATTAGTGCAAAAAATTATTTGTGACTTTCCCACTCCCGTAAAAGCTCCCGAATGGTCTGCATGGACACGTCAAGTGATGCGATTTCATCTGCGCATCGTTTCAACTCACTTTTGATTACAGTCTCATGCTCTACACTTTTTTTATACTTCATCTGGTGCTCCAGCACAGCCCAAAAATCATGGGCAATTGTCCGAATCTGTATCTCGGCGGTAATCTGTTCCATTCCTTTTTCTGTAAACTTTACAATCAGATGAAGACTTCGGTAACCATTCGGTTTCGGATAGGCAATATAATCTTTACGTTCTATCACTTCCACATGATCTCTGTTGGAAATCCATTCTGCAACCCGATATACCTCTTCCCCGAAAGAACAGATCACCCGGACTCCGATGATGTCGTGTATCTTTCTCAGCGCCGTATCACAATCCGCCTGCAGTCCTTTTTTCTGCAATTTCGGTATCAGGCTTTCCGGCGCTTTGATTCGAGAATTTATATAAAGAATCGGCTGAATCCCGTCCGCCGTCTTTTTCACCGGATATTCCGCGATCATATCTGATAGATATTGCTGCCCGTTTCGCAGCATCTGCAGTTTTTCACCATAATATTGTTCTAAGGTCAAAATACCACTCCTTTTTATCCGTTATTCCATACACCGTCTGCTGCCTGTAAAATATGCAGCTGCTCCTCCGATAAGAAATGCTCCTCCTGTCACCCAATAAACAATCATAAGCCGGTTGGTCGTTCCGTAGATTTCCAAAACACCCTGCAGCAGACAGCCAACAGTCAATGCTGCAATTCCAAACTGCCATAAGCTTCGAGAAACTTTCCCGGGAATCTTCCACTGAAAATACCCCATCAGAAAAAATAACAATGCTCCGCCCGCCAGAGGAATCATGAATGCGTATAACATATAATAGGAAAATACACTGTGACTGAACAATTCATAGACTGCTCCGAACAGAGCGCACAACAGAGCTGCCGTAAAATATTGTAATCCTGTTTTAATAGCCGATGTAGACAATGTCACTCACGCTCCTCTCCTGAATACTTTTCCCATTTGTGGTCGGTTGATTGATTACCTCCCCGTTAAAGTACATTGTGGAAGATCCGCCGCCATCCAGATTATAAGCTGTTTTTACCCCGAGGGAATCCATAAATTGTGCCAGTTCTAAAAGTGACAATCCCTCACTTTCTTCTGTTCGCCCATCTGAAACTACAAACACATAATGTAAATCATCAATCATTCCAATCGCAGTCCTCGGATTGCTCGCCATCGCTTTTCCGACTTCATCGGACTCCGTCACCGCAATCTCACCATCTGTGATCAGCGCCGGACCAAAAGAAAGTACTTCCTTCGCCCCTTCTTCCAGCAATTCTTCTGCCGTCACCTCATCTTCCGAGATAATTTTCATTGTCCCATCTTCATAGATTACCAGATCTTGCTGGTCTGTTTTTGCCGTATCCCGATACAATACGCCATCACGGATCACATATCCCTTCTCCTGTGCTCCATAATAGTCTCCGTTGATTGCCAAAATCGCGCCCGCATCTTGTGCCATCTCAGATGTTTTCTCTGTCACATTTCGCCCATAACTGCTCTGCGCGAATGCTGTCTGCAAATATTCCGGTGAGGAGAGCACAATATCTGCCACATAAACGGTGGTGTCATTTTCCCGATATTCTGTCAGCGTAATCTGTATGTTGTCGTCACTGTACGTTGTCCCTGTCGAAACAGCTTCCTGCTGCTCATTTTCCGTATCATTATCACTTTTGTTTTCCTTTTTATCATTGGCAACGACATAGACTTTTGTAAGCAGAAATGTATCCATGAGCATATATCCGGTAAATGCAATCAAAATGACACTGCTAATCATTCCCTACCAATGTTTTTTGAATCGATGCATACTATTCCTCCTTCTTTTGAAAAATAAAATGACTTTGTACAAACCAGCTTGCAAAGAAAAATATAAATTCGGTACACAGTTTACCGACATAATGGTTCATTCCGATTGCATTGACCAGTATCTCCAGCATAATTGTGTTTCCGACCAGAATTCCAACTGCAAGTGTAAAATACTTCAGCGCCGATTTTACCGGATTTTCTTTGCTTTGAAACACCATATTGCGATTGACCATATAATTAAATACTGCGCTTACTATTCTTGCCCCTATGTTTGAAAAGGCTACCGCACCACCATTTGCAAATCCGGTCGCCGTTATCGCAGTCAACAGGCTGTACATTCCGTAATCAATCAAAAAGCTTCCAAACGACGCCGCTGAGAATTTCAGAATTTCCTTATAGATGCGATAAGAATCTTTTAGTGTATCAAAATGGGAAGACGAATTATTATCTAAATACACCGTCTCAATCGAGACCTCTTTGATTGGAATATGGCATCCTGAGCATTCTAACAGCACATTCATTTCATATTCATAGCGTTCTCCCACGATTCCCAAAAACTTTGGAATCAGTGCTCCTTCAAAAGCTCGAAGTCCTGTCTGTGTGTCATATACCCGAATTTTTGTAAAAAGCTGATAGACCAGACGAGTCACTGTGTTGCCGAATCTGCTCCGCAGTGGAATATCGCCCTTCATTTTCCTGCTTCCAAGTATCAAACAGCCTGCATGATTTTCTGCTTCTTTGCAGACTCTTTCCACATCATTTGGCTTGTGTTGACCATCTGCATCTACTGTAACTACAACACAGTCTGCCGAAAACTTCGAATAAATATAATCCAGTCCGGTCTTCAATGCCCGTCCTTTTCCCCGATTCTCATTATGTTTCAGAATGACTGCATTTTTCGCAGCCATTCGAAACACCTCTTCCTTCTCGGGTGAACTTCCATCGTCTACCACAACAATTTGAAATCCCGTATCTTTGATCTCCTGCACCAGCTGTGCCATATCCGAATTTGGCTGATAAGCCGGTATCAAAGCAACTCGTCTGTTTTGCATTTCTATCACCTTCCTTCTTTATTATAATTATTAACTTTTTTCCGGAGGCGTTCCCATGTTTCCGCCGTCTCCCGGGCCTTTGCCCGTTCCATTGCCGTCATCTGGTTTCTGTCCCATATCTCCACCGTTTCCCGGACCTCCGCCATTTCCTGGGTTGCCTCCCATTCCACTTCCTGAGCCATAGACAATACTGTCCATCGTAATCTGTGTCGTATCGCTTCCTGTTGTTAACGTATACTCCTGTCCTGTTGTAATTTCCGGACAGCTGATGATAACAGAAGTGTATTCTTTCTCCGGAGTCCATGACACAAGTTCATTTCCGCTGCTGTCAGAAAGAGAAACCGCACTTCCTGCTGCCTGAGAATTCACTGTGACCATCATAACTCCCTGTGTAGAAGAATCTCCGAAATTCTCCGCCATTCCGGATGAACCGGCAGCAATAAAGATTCCTCCCGTGACTGTTCCTGTTCCGTTGTAATCCAACGCACTGTTTCCATCATTTGTCGGACCTGACACATAAGTTTCACCGCCTGAAACGGTAATGTCCCCATTAGAATCAATTCCATCACCGCTGGCATTTACTTTTAGCGTACCTCCGGATATTTGAATATACGCACCATCTTCTGCCGCAAACCGGTCTCCTCCAGGTCCTTCAAATCCACTGCTGTCATTGCCGCCTGCCGCATTCAATCCATCATCACTTGCCGTCACAGTAGTATCACCGCCTGTAATATCAATGCTGAGTCCTTCAATTCCCTCATAACTTTCTGTAATATCAATAGTTCCTCCGGAAATGGTTGTCGCTGAATCTGCATGAATTCCGTCATCACCGGAAGCAAGTGTAAATTCCCCATCACTGATTGTGATATTTGCATTGGAATGAATCGTGTCATCCGCGCTGTCCAAAGAATACTTTCCGCCTTTCAGAATCAATTCTCCTGCCGCCTTGATTCCTTTCATACTGACAGTGTCTTCCTCTGTCGTATCGGTACTCTCTGTCTGCTGTCCAGGTCCAAACTGCCATTCTCCGTCACTTTTCTGGACATTTTCACTGCCGCCTCCTGCTTTGACCGTGTAGACACCACCATCTGCCTGAAGCCAGTTTCCTGCGCTGATTCCATCCCCGTCAGATGTGATATCAAACGTTCCGTCTGCCAGATAGACAAATCCAAGGCTGGTGTCATCTGCATTTTCCGCATGAATTCCATCTTTTCCGGATACAATTGTATAACTTCCGCTGGCGATGCGGACACTGTCTTTTCCGGATAGTCCATGTGATGCCGCGTCAATCTGATATGTTCCGCTGGTAAGTACAAGGTCATCCTTTGACACGACACCGTGTCCCGCCTTTGCTGTAATTGTCAGAGAACCGGCGCCGTTTAATGTCAGATCTGATTTTGAAAAGATCGCAGCGTCGATATTGTTGTCGTCAATTGCAGTGTAGGTACCTCCATTCGTGAGTGTATTTTTAGAATCACTCGCCGTCGTGATAAACACCTTATCTGCCTCACGGACATAAATGGCTGCAGATTCTGCACTTGTAATATCCACTCCGTCTAACACAAGCTGGACTTTATCGGTATCTTCCGCATCTACGATCACCATACCATCGGTCAGCGTTCCCGAGAGAATATAAGTTCCCTCGTCGATGATTGTCACTGTGTTGCCTGATATCTGGACCGCATCGGAATCACATGTCGTACTATCATCGGAAACTTTGATCACTGTACTGTTTTCTTCATCATATCCAATCTCTTTATCTCTGTCTGAAAACATGTTTGAGACATCGATGCCTTGTGCTGATGAATCCGTGCTCGTACTGCCAGATGATGTTTCGTTGCTGTTATTTGTCTTGCTGCATCCGGAAAGAACCAGTGCTCCAGTCAGTAAAAATGCTAATACTACCTTTCTTTTCATATGCATCCCTCCTATAGTTCACCAATAATTGTCTCCTGTTTCGATACGGAAATCTCAAGGTTTCCATTTCTGCACCGAAGTGCGTCAATCAATGCCTTTTCTTCCTCCGCATTTTTTAATGTAATATTATATGTAAGCTTAAACAAACTTCCCATGTTGGTTGTCTTTACCTGCACCACCTCATACGTTTTTGTATATTGTTTTAAGATTTTGTCAAATACACCTGTGTAGTCCAAATTTTCCGGAATTGTAATATGTAATGTCTTATATAATGCAGCTTTTTTCCCTGCTCCAAAATCCACCTTATTATATAGTAAGGTCACTCCTCCTAAAATCACTGCAACGAGAAATGCATATCCAAGATATCCCATTCCTGCTACCAGACCGGTTCCCATTGCAAGGAAAATAGCTCCGATCTCTTTTGCGGATCCCGGTACCGACCGGAAACGAACCAGACTGAATGCCCCCGCTACCGCAACTCCGGCTCCTACATTTCCATTTACCATCATGATGACAACACAGACAATCGCCGGCAGTACCGCAAGTGTTGCAACAAAACTCTTTGTATATCTTGTCCCATACATATAGGCTCCTGCCAAAATCAATCCAATCACCAGCGCACATCCTACACAAAGCAGAAAATCCGGCACCGCAATCACCGTTGTCATCTCCGTATCAAAAATCCCCTGAAACATATTATTAAGCATATTGAACTCCTCTCTGTACTTTTTCATCCATCATCTGCTGATATGCAGTTCCGTATTTCGAAAAAGATGTTTTAAATAATGTATTTTTTGTAAGTGTCTCGCTCATCCAAAGTGGTATCCCACCCGATGTCTTGATCTCCATCAGTGTCTGATTCTCTCCTAATATCGGTGTGCCATATATCTTACTTCCAAGTGAAATATCTTCCTCCCGATAAAGGATATTTTCATCAAATGTCACTCGAAAATCGCTTCCATCCAGCGCATAGTACGCTTCCCTTTCATAGGTAAGAAATACGGTCGGATGAAGCGTTTCATAATAATCCCAGAAATATGCAATCTCCTCCCCGATCTGTGAATGAATCGGAAGTGGTTTTCCGTGTTCAAAGCACTTCATCACCTGTGCCTCCGGCAATACCAATCTTCGTTTATAGACAACCGATTTATATTTCTTTTTTAATTCTACAAACACCGGATCGTCCGGTCCTGCCGGCTGATAGCTGCGAACACGTAATTTTTCTTTATAAACCGGTTTTTCCAAAGAATGACGAATCAGCCGGTATGTGTCTGTATCGAAATAAATATTTCGTATGGTTGTTCGCCCATAATCATCCAGCTTCATATGTTCTGCCATACTTTTCAACACATTTTGCTTTTCCTGCCGTGTCAGCAGATATTTTAATTCATAACGTTTAAAAGTCGCTTGATAAGCCATAATCATTACTCCTCTCTCATTTCGTTAAACATACTATACGCAACGAACCTTAAACAAACTTAAAAATATTTAACTTCTTTTTTTAAATACTTTTACAGACAAAAAAAGAGCCTGTCTGCATTTTTGCAAACAAACTCTCGTTTTATGAAATCGGAAATATAACTGTGATCAACAAGGATTTTTCATCTTCCGTTGTCGCTGTAATCTTCCCTCTATGTGCTTCCACTGTAGCGGCTGCAATGGAAAGTCCCAGTCCATATCCTCCTGTCTCGGAATTTCTTGACCTGTCTGTTCGATAGAATCGATCAAACAAATGCTCCATATGCTCTTTGGAAATCTGTTCTGTCGTATTAAATACAGACAAACGAATCCGTTTTTTCTGCTTTTCCAATGTCACCGATATACGTCCATTCTCCTTTGCGTATTTCACTGCATTGTCCAAAAGAATGGTGATCAGGCGTCGGATAGCCTTCTCATCTCCTTTCATTGCAATCATTGGTGTGATATTACTCTCCAATACCTTATTTTGTGTCTTTGCCAGCGCCTGAAATGTCCCGACAGTCTCTTCTGCTATATCCGACAACGGAAAATCCACCATCAATTCTTTCGTCCGCTCCTCTTCCATTCTCGATAACAAAATCAGGTTATTTGTAAGGTCTGCAAGGCGCCTTGTCTGGCTTTGGATATCACTCAGCCACTCATTTTCTCCGAAATCCATCTCCAATACTTCCGCATCCGCATCTATGATCGTGAGCGGTGTCTTCAACTCGTGTCCGGCATCTGTGATAAAACGTTTCTGCTTTTCATAGTTTTCCGAAAACGGCTTTACAATCCGTGCCGACAGAAATATCATCAAGATAAGTACTGCCAAAAGACCGGCGGTGGAGACCACGACTGCTGTGACAATAAAATTCTGAAACGTAGAAAGATTTCTGCTGCAATCCAGAAAAATCACTCTCACTTCGGAATCAGAATTCACTACAACATATCGATACCCCTCCAAAAATCCTCGTTCTTTTCCACTCTTTAAGACTTTTTTCGCATACTCTACCGCATCCGAAGTATCAATTCTGGCAATCTTTCCTGTATCTGTTGTGAGCACTTCCCCTTCACTGTCAAGCAGTACCGAAAAATATCTGGATTCATATGGAAGCTCAGATGACATTCTGCCCTCTTTCTTTTTTTCACTTGGCTTCTCAGGCGGTGGAACATCCGGAAATTTTCCGTTATTTTCTTCTAAAATCTCCAACGTCTGATCTGCCTCCGCAACAATTCTATTGTAGTTCAATGCTCCCGCAATTCCTTCTATAATCAGCAATACTGCCAACAATGAGATCATAGATGCAATGATCAATTTCATACGCAGTTTCTTTATCATTTGACTTCCTCCAAAGAATACCCCACATTTCTTGTTGCCTTAATCTGAATATTGGCATGCAGCGCAGTCAGTTTCTTTCTTAGATAAGAAATATAGACCCATACTACATTCACCTCCGCTTCACTGTCATATCCCCAGATTTTCTCCATAAACCGTTCTGCGGAAATCAAGTGACTCGGATTGCTCATCATCAATTCCAGCATTTGAAACTCTTTATTTGCCAGCCGAAAGCTTCCCGCCGGTGTGGAAAGCTCAAAAGTCGCTCGGTCTAACGTGACATTTCCAATCTGAAGCTTGGAATCTGCCTGTGCTGTCTGGGTTCTTGTCATCGCCCGTATCCGCGCAAGCAATTCTTTCGAATGAAAAGGTTTCGCCAGGTAATCATTTGCTCCGGCATCCAGCCCCGCCACCTTATCATCAACCTCTGACTTTGCCGTCAACAGTAAGACCGGAATCAGATTTCCACGATTTCGAATCGTCTTTAATACCGTAATGCCATCTACTTTCGGCATCATAATATCCAAAATCACACCATCGTAATTGTCTGCATCCAGATATTCCAAAGCCTCCTCACCGTCATAGACCGCATCTACGGAATAATTATTTCTTTCTAAAATTGCTGTAAGTGCCTTTGATAATAGTTTTTCATCCTCTGCAAGCAATAAACGCATCACTCATTCCTCCTCTTTTGTTTCATGGTAGCAAGAATATAATATGTCAACCTTAAATGAAGTTTAAAGATGTTCATTTTCCAAATCAATACCGAACTACAAAATGTCAATATGCTCTCCATTCAGCGCTTTATTCATACTTCTGACCGCGCAGAATTTCCCACACATCGAGCAGCTCTCCTCGATTTCCGGCTTTCTCTCATCGCGAATGCGCTTTGCCGTCTCGGGATCAATGGAACACTCCCACTGTTTCTCCCAATCGAATGTTCTTCTTGCATCTGCCATCTGATCGTCCAGATCTCTTGCATGCGGAATATGCTTTGCGATGTCCGCCGCATGAGCTGCGATCTTGGAGGCTATGATCCCCTGTTTGACATCTTCCACATTAGGAAGAGCCAAATGTTCAGCCGGCGTGACATAACAAAGGAACGCCGCCCCCGCTGATGCAGCAATCGCGCCACCGATCGCTGAAGTGATATGATCATATCCAGGCGCGATATCCGTCACAAGCGGTCCCAGTACATAAAACGGCGCCCCCATACAGATTGTCTGCTGCAGCTTCATGTTCGCCTCAATCTGATCAAGCGGCATATGTCCCGGTCCTTCCACCATCACCTGAACGTCTTTTTCCCACGCACGTTTCGTCAACTCTCCCAGACGAACCAGCTCCTCGATCTGGCAAACATCACTCGCATCTGCAAGGCATCCCGGACGACAAGCATCTCCAAGCGAGATTGTCACATCATACTCCCTGCAGATCTCCAGAATTTCATCATAATATTCGTAAAATGGATTTTCTTCTCCGGTCATACTCATCCATGCAAACACAAGAGAACCTCCACGCGAAACAATATTCATTTTCCTTTTATGCTTTTTGATCTGCTCAATCGTCTTTCTTGTAATTCCGCAATGAAGTGTCACAAAATCCACACCGTCCTGCGCATGAAGCCGGATGACATCAATAAAATCTTTTGCGCTCAATGTTGAAAGATCTCTCTGGTAGTGAATGACACTGTCATAAACCGGAACCGTTCCAATCATCGCCGGACATTCACTTGTAAGTTTTCTTCGAAATGGCTGTGTGTCTCCATGAGAAGACAGATCCATGATCGCCTCAGCTCCCATATTAACCGCCGCCATCACTTTTTCCATCTCTACGTCATAATCCTTGCAGTCTTTTGACACGCCAAGATTGACATTGATCTTTGTGCGAAGCGCAGAACCTACTCCGTTTGGGTCAAGACAAGTATGTCGTTTATTGGCACAGATTGCCACCTGTCCTTTTGCAACGAGATCACGTATTTCCTCCTCTGTCCGAAACTCCTTTTCCGCAACAATTTCCATCTCTTTTGTGATAATTCCTTTTCTTGCTGCTTCCATCTGTGTATGGTACATCTTAATTTTCCTCCTTCACAAATTTTCCTTGTAAATCAAATCCATGGTTCATCGGACCACTTCCTTTTCCCAGATCAAGCATCGCCTCCAATGCGCCGGAAATATATTCCTTTGCCCTCTGTATCGCTGTCTCCAGCGAAAATCCTTTCGCAAGATTGGATGCAATCGCACTGGATAGCGTACAGCCCGTTCCGTGTGTATTCGGATTCTCAATCCGCTTTCCCTCAAACCACCGAACAGCTCCTTCCCTATAGAAAAGATCGCTTGCATCATTTAAATTATGTCCGCCCTTCAGCAATACCGAGCAGAGATATCTGTCACCGATTTTTTTAGCTGCCACAATCATATCTTCCCGAGTTGTAATCTTCATATCCGCTAAAATCTCTGCCTCCGGAATATTGGGTGTAACAAGTGTCGCTAACGGCAGCAATTCACACTCCAACATATGAACCGCATCATTTTTTAACAACTTAGAACCGCTCGTCGCAACCATAACCGGATCCACAACGATATTGTCTGCCCCATATTTTTTCAGGCAGCCTGCAATCGTACTGATTAGTTCACTGCTTGCAACCATGCCGATCTTCACCGCATCCGGTCGAATATCTTCAAATACCGCCTGAATCTGCTTTTCCAAAAACTCTGGCGGCACTTCCATGATTCCTGTCACTTTGGTTGTATTCTGAGCAGTCAATGCAGTTACCGCACTCATCCCAAATACACCGTTCATGATCATCGTCTTCAAATCCGCCTGAATACCGGCTCCTCCACTGGAATCACTTCCTGCAATTGTCAATGCTGTTTTCATTCTCTCTTCACCTCACACGATTCTTTCTATTTGTTTTAATAGTCCCCGACACTCCTGCTCAATATCTTCCGCTGCAAAAACTGCCGACACGAGCGCCACTCCTGCGATGCCGCTGCCTGCAAGCGCTTCTATATTCTGTTTTCCGATGCCGCCGATTGCGACAACCGGAATGTTCACACTCTCACAGATCTCCTTCAATATCGCATGGGAAATTTCTTTTGCATCGGTCTTGGTACTCGTTTGAAATACGGCTCCCACGCCGAGATAATCTGCTCCGGCGCGCTCTGCCTGCACCGCCTGTTCCACCGTTCTTGCTGACACTCCAAGAATCATTTTGGGTCCAAGTATCTCCCGTGCTCTCCCCGCTTCCATATCTTTTTGTCCCAAATGCACTCCTGCTGCTTTGCATTGTTTCGCAATCTCTACATGATCATTGATAATCAGCGGAACCTGATAGGTCTCACACAGCTTTTGCATCTCCATCGCCTCCCGCAAAAATGCTTCCTCATCAAGGTTTTTCTCCCGCAGCTGTATGCAGGTTGCACCTCCGCAAATTGCCGCCTCCACCTGCTCGATCAAGGACTTTTTCTTTGTCCACGCACGGTCTGTTACCGCATATAATCGCATCATCTCCGGTCTACATCTCATTACTTTTCTCTCCATCTTCATTTACTTTTTCTACTCGAGCCAAGCGCTCAAGCTTCTTTCCATCCAACCGATAAACTGCATCAATCAGGTAATTACGATAAGATGCATTTCCATCCAGATCACTCATACGTTCATACGCCAGCTCTCCACAAACTCCAATCGCACTGACCGCCGCTGTCACCGCCTCCAGTGTATGCTTCGGATTCGCAGCCACATACGCCGCAGCCAGCGCTGAGAGCTGGCATCCTACTCCGGTGACTGTTTGCATCATTGAATGTCCGTTTTGAATCCAATATGCTTTTCTTCCATCCGATACAATGTCGTTCTTTCCCGTTGCCGCCACAACCGCACCACTTTTTTCTGCAAATGCAGTTACCATTTTTACGTTCTGATACAGATTCTTCTCCACCATCAGATCTGCAGGCTCTGCGTCTACCCCTCTTGTGCCACACACTCCACACATCAACGTCCGAATCTCTGAGAAATTTCCACGAATGACAGTAAATCTGACTTCTTTTAACAGCTCGGATACTGCTTCTCTTCGAAATGCCGATGCGCCGACTCCAACCGGATCTAAGACAACCGGAATATGAAGTGCATTTGCCCGCTTTCCGGCTTTTTTCATTGCCTCTATCTTCTGTCTGTTCGGCATCCCCATATTCAAGACAAGCCCATCACACATTGCCGTGATCTCTTCCACTTCCTCGATTGCTTCTGCCATAATCGGAGATGCTCCGCAGGCTAGCAGAATATTGGCACAGTCATTGATCGACACCCGGTTTGTCATATTATGTATCAAAGGTGCATGTTTTCTCACCTGATCTGACATTAATTCTAACATGTTTCCATTCTCCCTATTTTTTAGCTGCCATACGGAGCACTCCGGCTTTTTTCAGCATCTCGATCAGAATGCCCGCCAATATTGCTCCCCCTGCTGTAGATACAAAAAACGGAAGTACATATGCATAAAATGCAACTTCGCCTGCTGACACACCCATGACAAGAACTGCCAACGGATATGCACAGAGTCCTCCAAGGATCGCTGTTCCAAGTACCTCTCCAAGCAGCGTCAATAATAAATTCTTGCTCTTCCAGTACACAACTCCACAGAGCAGCGCCCCAAACATGCTTCCCGGAAATGCCAAAATACTTCCAAACGCTAATAAGTTACGAATCAAACTTGCGCAAAATGCAACTCCAACTCCGTATCCAGGTCCTAACAATACCGCACAGAGCACATTTACCATATGCTGTACCGGGGCACATTTGCTCCCAAATACCGGCACGGATAATGTGCTTCCGACCACTGCCACGGCACATAAAATTCCTGCCATACATAATTTTTTCGTCTGTTCTCTTTTCATCTTCTCTACTTCCTTTCTGCCACAAAAAACGGAGATACCTAATACGATATCTCCGAAAAAATCAGCAATTATGATTTCCTACGGCGGCATTATCCGCATCAGGTTAAAGGGTCGAAGTTGATTACTTCCTCTCAGCCTGCCAATACAAGCTCCCCTATGTTTTTGTTTTTCTTAGTTTAACACTCTCGATTTCGATTGTCAATGACTCTTGACAGGTACGCCCGAAGGTGTATAATATGATTATAGAAGAACAACCGTTCAAAGTGGTTGGCCTCTAAATGAGAATTAAAATTCCACCCTAGTCCGCCAAGACTTTTTATAGGGTGGTTTTTTATGCACTAATTACTTATCAAGTAAATAAAAGTCAATAGTGATAGTATGAACATACCAAATTGCATCAAATCTTTGAAATCAAAATGTTTGTTGTCCATTAGCATCACCTCCCGTATGTAAATGAGAGGTCAGCCCACCCTGTTCACGATTGTTCTGTAAATTATCTTATCATATTTTTATCCGCGTATCAATTAAAATTCCACCCTATTTCCCTCTCACCAGCTCCTGCTCTATCGTCTTTCCTGTCTCTAAAATCACCTGTTTCAACTCTTCCAACAGACCCGCATCTTTCGCTTCCAGTTTCTTCCTTGTCTCATGTTCCAGCACAATGCCTGCACCGTCTTTCAAAGCTCCCTCAAAAGCGGTTCGATCCATTTTATAAGGCTTCAACTCTGGGAATACATTCTTTTTGATGAACTGAAAAATACTGATTCCGCCGTAATCCATATCTCCCCAGTGTAAAAACTCGCAGTCTGCGTCAGCAAGCTCCGGGATTTTCTTTAAAAATCTCACTTCTTTTGGCGTGAAATACCCATGACAATAAATGTACAACGTTTCTTCTGAGAAAATCATACTCTCGTAATTTGCCTTATTTTCAATTGTCATAATCCGTTTGCATCCGGAAAGGTCTGTCACGCTGGCGTGTTCCATCGTCTGAGAATTAATCACTGTTCCATAAGTGTTTTCGTCTGTATCCACAACATTACCATTATCCAACCTATATTCAAGACAGCCTTTCCACTCCAGTGTCTGCGCATAGGAGTGGATATTATGTGCTGCCAGAAGCGTCTCTGCGTCTATTTCCTCCTCGTAGTACGGAGAACAATTTTTCAAAATCGTAACAATGCTGTTCTTATATTCATTCTGAAATGTCTTCGAATTGTGGAACACTCTGGCGCTGAACACACGCTCCCAAATAAATTCCTGTTGTGCCGCCACCGCGTTCAGACACAAAAACAATTTCTCATCTTCTGCTTCTGAGACTTTTTTGCCAAGTGTAAGCCTGCTCAAAAGCGTATCATAATAGTTTTCCACCCACTCGCACTCGCTGACCTTATTTTTCCACATTTGTACCCGTGTTATCAACTCCGCTTGGTGTTCCCGAACATCTTTCACATCAAGCTGCCTGCAAAGCAATGGAATTGCGGCAACCTCATAATCGATCTGAGAGATGTCACTTCCTAAATTACGCCACCGAAATTGAATCATCCCGCTTTTTCCAAGTGCCTCATCCTGTTCAAGCACTCTTGCCTGACGGATAAGGTTTTGCATCCCACCGACCGCATCAATCAGCTTTTGGTCTACTTTCGGATGTTTCTTCCCTGCAAGTTTTCCTGCACGATATGCTTCGGTATCATTCTGTTCAATGAGCCACTGTGACAGCGTCACTGTTTTCTTCTTCATTTTCCTCTCCCTCTATCATTCGCAAATATGCCCCTTTGTCAATATGAATCATCGAAATCCGATTGTTGGCTCTTCGGAATGCGTACACGCAGTCCACGTTCTGTACAAGTGACTGCAGTCTCTCATCCGGCACACACACGACAAGTTGGAGTCCCAGTTTGCGCGCATATGCAAGGCATACTTCGCTTCGCTCCTTATCCATCTTGGAAAATGCTTCATCCAAAAGTACAAGACGTATTTTGGTGTCACGGTTTGTCTGTTGATGATAGAGCATAGCAAATCCCGCCAGCAGCGCCACATATTTCGGATTCTGTCCTTCTCCCCCGGAATCACGCCCCGCCATATCATCCACATAATTCTTTTTTATATTTCCGTCCTGATCCTCGGTCTGCTCGTACATGCTGAATTTCAAATACGTGCGGTAATCCGCATATTTTTCCATATCTCGTTTATGTCTTTCTCTCGCAGAAGGCTCGTCCTCCTTCGGCGGCATGAATTTGTCAGTCAGGCGCTTAATCTGCGCCTCGTATTTTTGATAAAAGGCATCCTCACCAAAACTTAACTGTCCTTCCATGTCCCGGTCGATCACTTTCATGTTCAGTTCCTCCGCCGTCAGCATCTCATAAAACTGTCGGTTTTCATCGTCAGTCGGCAAAATGTCAATCTGATAAATACTGTCGGAAAAACGGATTTCAGAAAGCATCGCATTGATCTCTCGGCGGTGTCGTTTCGCTTCTTTAATCTCACTGTTGATTGTCGCAATCACATTTTCCCGCAGCATCTGATAGATAAGCTGATACTGTTTGTCAAACTCCGCCTTATACTTCGGCTCAAAATTCTGCTTACAGTTTTCCAGCAACTCATCATAGGCGGTATTATCTTTCTCGAACGGACTGAAATCATACGATGGAAATGCTTTATTGAATTGCTCTCTCGCATCTCCTCTTTGCTTGAATTCCTCCTCTTCCTGTGAGCGCAGCTGTTCGAATGTCTTTTTCTGCTCTCTCTCAAAACGGTATTCATTTCCTTTGTCAATGACCGCAAGAACAGTCTCTTTCAGTTCTGCATTCGGTACAAATCCTTCCTCAAGCTTCTCCAGGTATTCTGTGCGTTCCTTTATATCCTGTTCCTGCTTTCCTTTTGTCGCCGAATAATTTGTCACCTCTTTCTGTGCCCCATTTTTTTCTTGTTCCAGCTTTCGAATGGACTCATTCAGACTCTGTTCCTGTTTCTGAAGCTCTGCAACTCTTGTACCTGCCTGAAGCTCTCGGATTTCTTCCGACAGACGCGCCTCTTCTTCATAGTACTCTTTCAGCCGGCTTGCCGCATTAGATTTCTGCAGCATGGTCTCGTAATCATATGTCTGCAGACGCTCAAAATCCTCCGCTTGCTCAAGCTCTGAGATTTCCCCGCCAAGACGAATCAGTTCCACATTCAGCCTGTATACGCCTTCCTCCAGTTCCTGCATCTGCTTTTTGGAAACCTTTCTGCCGATTGTCTGATATCTGTAATCTTTCTCCCGCAAATGTCGGAACATATAATTGCTGTATGAATAGCAATCCTGAGTAACACCGTCTTTGACCTCGTGCAGTTCTTCCACGGTCTCACATTTTTTGATATGTCCAAGATAACGTTTCAGGCAAAAATCTACATATGGAATGTCCGTCTTTACCGCATCATACAGCGTCTCATCCATCGCCTGCGGCTCATCCCGCTGTATTGCTGCCGTGTTGATCAAATCCACCGTCTCGTATTCTCGCTTCTTCATTCCCCGGAAAATATTCGCTGCATCTAAAGCATATCTTGGCTCCACAATAAGACCGTATTTGATTCTTCCAAGTCTTCCCTCGATTGCATTTCGCCATGCCTCGTCTGTAATGTCGAACAAATCTGCGAATACTTCAACCGATATGGTTCTGCCGTATCTTGCTGACAATTCTTCCTGCAGTTTTCTCCTGACCACTTTCACTTCTTTGGAATAATGCTTTTTGTCATTTTGCAAATCCTCAAGCATCTCTTTCTGTTCCTGATAGTCCGCTTCCACACGTCGTCGCTCTGCCTTCAGCTCTTCCACCTCAGATTTGATACTCTCATACGTTTCCTTCAGTCGCTTTTTCAGTCCGTTCACATTCTCTTCTGTGATATTTCTCTCTTCGATTTCTTCCAGAAGATTGCAAAGTGGGTTACTGACATACTCGCAGACTCCGTCTGTCTCATTCCAACGATTCAGTCGCTTGAGCAATTCTCCCCACTCTCTTGCCTCATTTCCGCACAGACGGATTGTCTCCTGCAATTTTGTAAGGTCTTCTTTCTTTTTCTCAAAATCACTGGCACGAAGTTCCGTGCGCACCCCAATCAGTTCTTCTCGTTTTCCATTCAATGTCATCTCGAGATCTTTTATCTGTTCTTCGAATTGCGCGATTTTCTCACATGTATTTGAGAACTCCTCCGTCTTTGACAAAAGTTGTACCCGCCTGTTTTCAATCTCCAAAATCCGTAAAAGCGTTTCTGTCTTTACCTGCTCTGCCTTTGCAAGCGTAAGCTTTCTGTCATGTGCCTGCACCTCCTCTAAAAGGGTAATCTGTTTTTCCAAATCTTCGACCCGCTCTTTTATCTCCCGGTAAGCCGCAAGCTGTTCACTGATTGCAGTGATCGTATCTTCCTTGCTCTTCGGAAACATATAGTCTTTGATAAACTGACTCGTTCCCTTTGTCATGCGAAGCGCGATCGCACTTTTTTGCATTGTTTTAAACCGACCTGCATCTACGTACCCGAAAATAATATCATTTACGATGTTCAGATACGCTTCTCTGGACGGATAGATCCGGTTGATATTTCCTCTGCTTTTTGCATCTTCTGACTGTTCTCTTTCATGGACCAGTTTCTGAATCTGTGCAATTGAATATGGAATTCCAGACACAGTAACATACTCATCTTCCGGAAATTTTCCGGCATGGCTGAAAAAACGGAACCGTTTCAGGTCCATATCATTTTTTCCGACTTCGAAAACTGCTCCGATACATGTGTAACTTTTCCGCCCTGTATCCTGTATCTCCAAGACAATATGGGCATAAAAATCCTGATTCTCACGGTTCGCCGTACCATCTTTTTGCTCTCCGCGCAAATAGCTTAACACACTTCTTTTATTGGCGCTGTCATCTGCCGCTCTGTTGAGGAAATCATTTCCGACACTTCCATATAGCACGACCTGCATGGCATCCATCACAGATGATTTTCCGGAACCGCTTTTTCCGCTGAACAGATTCACATATTCATTCAGACAAAGTACCTGATGGTCAATGCCGCCCCAGTTATTCATCAAAATTCGTGTAAATATCTTCTTTGCCTGCTTCATCCTCTGCATTCTCCTCTCTGTACGCCTCAATCAGCTCGTTAATCAACGCCGAACTGCAATATAAATTAATCGTGCTGTAAATATAAATCGGTGTATCGTCCTCAAGATCACGAAGCGCCCCCGGATACTCCACAATCTGATGTTTTTTCATGATCGCCAAAGCGCTCTTCCATTCACCGTCCGGAAGTTTCTGATTCAAAAGATTCGTATTCTTCCCGTACTCTCTGATTTCTTCTAAATTCGTCACCGTCGCAGCAAGTCCCTTTCCCATAATCTTATCCCGATAGATCATCTTTATGAGCAGAACAATAATCGTTGTCTCCTTCGACAGGACCTCCGCCTCCACGCCTTCTCCGACAAGCCTGAAAATGCGCTCCTGTGAATCATACAGCAATTCACATCCGAGAACCGAAAGATAGTTTTCAATAAAGTTGCGATGTGTTCTGCATATTGCAAACTGCTCATTGTCACTTGGAACCAGTGTAACCGGGTCATATTTTTCCTGCAAAATACACGTCTGGCGAAACAGACTCAAGATAGTCTTCTTTAATTTTTCTGCTTCCGTCACAGATAAACTTTCTAAATATTGTTCCATATTACTTCCTCCTGATTGTAAATCCTGAATACTGCAAGCCTTCCTCTGTCGTAAATTCCTCTCCGATCACAATCTCTTCTGTCTCTTGCGCAATCTCAGTGGCTTCCTGCCATACAAATAAAAGCTTCTCTAAATCTTCCACTGTGTGAACGGTATCTTTTGTCACCTGAAATGCTCCATCCACCTCATTTTGTCTGCGAAATTCCCGAATCTGTGCCTTTGTATATAATGGTTTTACAACAAACTCATCCAACTGTTCCTCACTTTGTCCCGTCTTTACAAGTTCCTGTGGTTCAAACGCTTTCTTTTTCGCATCTCTCGGTTTTGCAAAGCTCCTCTCTTTCAGCACTGCAAAACGCTCTGTCATGCCCATACGTTCACCAAGTTTTTTCAATATCTCATCTTTTCGGTCGCTCATATTTAATAGCCTGATCAGCGCTTTTGTGTGGTCTTCCTCCACATCACCCTCCGCCAAAATATATCGGATACGAGCCGCCGCACGTTTTGCAAATACTCTCTTTTGATCAATGAGACGATTGTATCTGCGCTCAATCCCGTCAAACTCCCGATTGATCTGAAACAAGATCTCCATTGCCTCATCGCAGCTCTGTACTCCACGTTCATTTCTTCTCCACGCAAAAGAATCTGCCTCCAGCTCTTTTCTCCTCTGAAGCAACTCCTGCTTTCTAGCCTCATTTCCCATCAGATTCTGATCAATAAGCTCTTTCACCTCTTCTTTATACCGGTAAAAACTATCCGTTGTCGTCAAAATCGCATACTTTTGGCTATCTGTATTATTCATTTCCTGCACAAGCACTTCCTGAATTCCAAGAAATGTCTTCTGCTTCGTCATTTCCTCAAAAAATCCACGAATTCCTTCTTGCATATTCGAGAGCATCTGAAGCAATGCCTTCGAAGACTGCAGCGCACTTTTCAAAATCTCATTGTCCTTTTCCTTAGAAGAGTGGTATGTAAACAGATGGCTGTATATCGTCAACAGACTCTCACGCTCCATACTGCTTTCTTCATTATATAGCCTGCCAAATAACTCTGTGAACATCTGGCTGTAATCCGGAAATGAAACGACATAGCAGTTCAGAGATTCGTCATAATCCTTTCGGAGCCATCCCCACTCTTCCAGCTTTCGAAGCATCACTGACTCCATATTCGCCCGCGTGAGAAGTTCTCCCTCTTCCTCCAGGTCACTTTGACTAAAATCCATCGTAAATGTAGAAATCTCCATCTCGATCGTGTCCTGACATTCCTCTTCTGTAAGTCCAAGCAATGAATACGAACTTGCCGACTGCTCATAAAGTGCAATCAAAATCCGCTGAAAATACTCGACGTACTTACTGTTAAATAATTTATAAAACTCCTTTGGAATTCTGTTTTTTATACTCATAGATATTTGTCCTTTGTCTCTATATATGGTTCCGTTCCCCTTAACAGGTCAGTTTATATTTTCCCGCAAGTTCCTCATTCAAAACGGCCACTTCAATTCCCCATATTTTTCTATAGGTTTTTAAACGCTCTTTCAGTTCTGCCATTACACCTGGAAGCCATCTTTCATCCGCATTTTTTATGACGAGAACACACTTAATTTGAATACCCCGAAAACTTTTGATATCTAATAACTTCGTTCCTATCTCCGAAATATCTTCATATTTATCCAATATAGCTGCAATATAAATTTGTAATGACTCAATAAATTTATCTGTAATAGCTAAATAGTATTCCTCAAACTTTTTCTCTTTTTCTTCTGAGTCATATCTATTGTCTGAGTTTGGACAACTCTTTTTGGCTTCTAGAAATATGATACTATTTTTATTGTGTCTCAAAATAAATTCTACCGTCTTTATCCCAGACCCCATTTTTTCATATAACTGCGAGTTCTCTATATGAAATAAGTTCATTTCCTCAAATTGACCAAATCTCATGTCTGATTCTGGTATTACTTTCACTGAAGCACCACCCCGATTTCCTCTCTGTACAGTTGACGAAAAGTATCCATAATAGCATTGTGTTCTAATAGTTCAAATTCTTTTTCTACCTCGCACTTTATTATACTTGTTTTATCCTTGTATAACGAAATATATTGAATTTCACTGTCTTTTTTCTTTTTGACTTCAATATATTTAGACAAAAAATAATCATGCGTGGAAACAAAAATCTGAACACCTTCACGTTCCAACATAATAAGTAATTCTGCCAAAACGGGAATATATTTAGGATTAATATTTGCCTCGGGCTCATCCCAAAATAAAACAGAACCTCTTTCCAATGTACCGTTCTTTATTAACTGCCACAATAATGCAATCTTACGTAATCCTTCAGCTACCAAATTAAACTCCATCCTTGCCTGTGTACCTGGTTTAAGATAAAATCTATCATCGTGCAAAGCAACTTTGCCTGAACTGATTTTTTGCAAAAGCTCCAAATATTTTTTTCTTGCCCCTGTATCAACACCTCTTGATATATCAATCTTGGCAGCTGCAATAATATCAAGATACGTATCATCAAATTCTACATTTCCCATTTTAACTGCTGCATCAAGGTTCCATGCATTTGATAAAATTTCTTTTGCCGGAATGAATACACTTGTCAAATCTGACATCTGTTTTTCCCAATTTGGCTCAGTCTTAATCTCTGCATCCCATTTTTTTGTTTTAATAGAAAATGACATTCCGATTTTTGCTACATCTGACTCAACAGAAATTTTCGCCGTATTATTACCATTTTTTCTTCTATTTACAAGACGTCCGATACTGGACTGATCAGGTCTAAATAACATTACGCTTTTCTGCGAAAATGACACATCATGCTTTGATGCTTGACACGCAGCATACGCAATCTTCATAACATGCGTTTTCCCCACTCCATTTTCTCCTACTAGTACGTTCAACCCTCTACAAAACGGGATTGATATCTTCTCAAATACTGTAAAGTTCTCCGCTTCCATCTTTGTTAATGTCATTATTTTCACCTCACTAACTGTCTTTGCCGTTCCCATATTTCTAATCCTAAATATCATATCATGCAGTGAATCTTTTTTCAATCAAACGAAATATCAAACGCAATCCTTTCGCTGCCATTTGCAACGTGAATAATTCCGCATTTTTGAAATCCGTATTTCAGGATTGCCGCCTGCATTGGTTTGTTATCCTGATGCGTGTCAATCCTAAGATAACGGCATTTTGTTTTGCAAAAATCAAAACAAATTTTTGCAATCCCCTTTGCCTGTCCATCTGATGCAAGTCTGTGTATTGTTCCATATGTTTCTGCGCTGTGCCATGCACCATGTTCGATTTTCTGATATGTCGGGTCCTCTCCCACTATAAACGAAAACACACCTACAACTTTCCCCTGTTCCTCACAGATGTAACAATTTTTTTCTATAATATCCTTTTCAACTAGCTGCTGCCCCGGATAGCCAACCGCCCATTGTGTAGGATTCCCACTGTTCTCCATAAATACCCTTGCTTTTTCATATATCCTCATAATGCTTGGCACATCCGCCAACTTTGCCTGCCTGATTTCCATTTTTTCCTTCCTTTCCTTCCAATCTGTAACAGTTCAGTCATAACAGCTCGAGTTTACTGAACTGTTACAAAAAAATAGATACCTCATTCATCTGAGATACCTATTTTATCAGCTTTTTTGTTAAAACACTACTCCCAATAGCATTTCAAATTGCTCTTAGTCTAATATTTTCCCATCAATCGAAATCGTGACAACTTGCCATGGAATAAACTTTCCACTTTCCTTAAGTGCTTTTTTCGCAGCCATCTCAAGACCACCGCAGCAAGGGACTTCCATACGAAGTATTGTGACACTTTTGATATCATTATTCTCCAAAATCTGTGTCAATTTCTCGCTATAATCGACATCATCCAGTTTTGGACATCCGATAATTGTCACCTTTCCTCGCATAAATTCCTGATGCACATTAGCGTAGGCATAAGCCGTGCAGTCCGCTGCAATCAGCAATTTTGCCCCCTGAAAATAAGGTGCATTTACTGGCACAAGCTTGATTTGACATGGCCATTGTGCAAGCTGTGACGGCTGGATTACCGCCGGTGCTGCTTTTTTCTGATTTTCCAAAACGGCCTGTTCATCATACGCTGCTGCCTCTCGCTCTACAAAACGGATTGCCCCTGTCGGACATGTCGGAAGGCAGTCTCCAAGTCCATCACAATAATCATCACGAAGAAGTTTCGCTTTCCCATCTACCATACCGATTGCTCCTTCATGACAAGCCGCTGCACAAGCTCCGCACCCATTACATTTATCTTCATCAATCTCAATAATTCTTCTAATCATATTTTTTCCTCCTTGCATTTGTAACCTGAGTATAATATAATCAATCCAATAATTCAGTGGTTATAACCACGGAAATGAGGATTTTATGAAAAAAATTGAATCAGTTTTATTTCAGGGCATTACGGAAAATGAGTGGATGCACATGCTAGATCTTGGCTGCATGCGCACACAGCACTTTGCAAAAAATACTATTATCTTTCACACCGGAGAACATATCCATGAAATCGGTATCGTCTTAAGCGGAAGTGTCAATATTGAAAATATTGATCTCTGGGGCAACAAAAGTATTTTAAGCAATATTTCAGCAGGACAGGTATTCGCCGAATCCTACGCGCTCTGTCAAGAACCGATGATGGTTGACGCAGTCACTGCCGAAGCTGCTGATATCCTCTTTCTAAATATCGCGCCTCTGAAACAGATTCAAGATAAAGAGAGCTGGAGTGCTAAAATCATGCAGAATATTCTCTATATTTCTGTGCAAAAAAATCTAATACTTTCCAGACGCATTTTCTGCACTACTCCTAAAACCGTTCGCAGCCGTCTCTTTATCTATCTTTCTACAGAAGCGGCAAAAGCCAAAAGTACAACATTCCAAATTCCGTTTGACCGTCAGGGACTTGCCGACTATCTCAATCTGGATCGCAGCGCCCTATCGAAAGAGCTTGGAAAGATGCGCGACGAGGGGATATTGGAATTCCATAAAAACAAATTCGTACTGCACTCTCTGCCTTCAAAAGTGTAAGGATGCCTCATGGGAAGTGCGGCTTCTTGTTTTATCCTTACCTCTCTCAATTATTTACAAGTTATATTTTTTTCTCCTTATAAAACTTCCGGTTATTACAACACTTGCAAGAGCAAAAATACTAATCGAAAGAAGCGGGTTTTGCTCATCTCCTGTTTTTACAACTTTATTTTCGTTCTGTTTTGGTTTTGTATTAGAGTCAGGATTAGGTTCAGGTTTTGGACTCGGTACTGGGTCTGGAATTTCAGGAGAGTTTTCTTTCACTGTAACAACAAATGTCTCTGTCTTCTCTGCATAAGTAACTGTAATAGTATAACTTCCTGCTTTCTGAGAATTGAAAGCACCGCTATCAACTGTTGCTGCCTCTGTCACATCCGCTGTTTTTCCGCTTTCATACACCGCTGTTACTTTCACTCCTGTCAAATCAAGTTCTTCTCCAATCTGATATTCTGTCTTATCTGGAAGTGTAACCTCTATCCTGGTCAGAATATCCTCTTTTTTCTCCAATGCTTCAATTGCTTTTCGTAGATTCTCTGCCGCCTGATCAGCTTCCTCTGTTGTAGTCACTATATCCAAAGCTTTTTGGGCAGACTCTAATGCCGTTTTTAGTTGCTGAATACTTTCTTCGGTATAGTTTTGTTTCTGATTTGTCAAAATATCTTTCGCTTCTTCAATCACTTCTTTTAACAAGGACTTGTCAACATAGCTTCCGTCTCCCCACTGTCTTTGCAGTGCACCATATTCCTTTTCTGTTACCGGCATTACATAACCGTGGCGGTATTTGCTTGGAAAACTATATTCACTGTCATCCAACATTCTAAATTCACCCGAATTCAAATCTGTGGTAATGAGAGGATAATATCCCTGTCCTCTTGCAAAACGATCTACCATCAGACACCATTGATCTTTTCCATCTTCTGTTTTTTCATTCATTTTAAAGATAATCGGACCTTCTACTGCGCCTCTCTTTGCTGGAAGCTCCGAAGAAAGCACGTTAGAGTCAATCTCTGAAAATTCTCCAAGTATAGAATCCGATTTGTCCATAACAATGGTTCCTTTGCTTTCATTTTTAGTAAAACGGTAATATGTATCCCCATTTTGAATCATTGTAGAATCAATTACTTTTACAATTTTTCCATTTGCGTCTACGCCACCATCATGATATAATTCTGCTTCTGTAAATGTTCGGAAATCCCTGGTTTTGCAATAATAAATTGCGTGATTTTCATATTCCTGTGTAATATTTTCTTCTTCATCTACCTGAAGTGTTGTTGCAGACCAATAGACAATGTATTCACCGGTTGTTTCGTCGTAAATAAATTCCGGCGCCCATGTGCATCCTGCTCCTTCTGGTGCAATTTCCGCAAGCCAAGGTTCACTCCAATTTACCAAATCATCAGATTCCCATACGACAATGCTGTGGCTTCCGCTTCCTCCTGCTGACCCCCAATCTGCTCCACCATTTACTTTATTTAAGGCAATACTTAAGTCTGTTGCTATCATGTAAAATTTGTCACCTTCCGGTGCTCGAGCTATAAAATGATCTCTTAATCCGCTTTCACCAATCGTGCTTTTCAATACTGGTTGATTTTGATTTAAATCTGTCCAATTGAGGCCATCCTCACTCAGTGAAAAATAAGTCTGCTCTTGATCTCCATTTTCTTCTGTTCCATTAAACCTCACGAACAAATAACCGGCATAATCTTCCTCTTTTACTGTCTTTGCCTTTGCTTTTACAATCACCTCATATTCTTTTTTCACATCTTTACTTCCTTCTTTTGAGAAAACTGCCGTGAGTGTTACCTTTGTATCTTCTTTCTGTCTTGTAACAACGCCTGCTGGTTTTTCTCCATCTTTTTCGGGATTGATTACCTTCGGGTTAGAGGAAGACCATTGAATCAATACACCATCTTTTTCACTTGGAAGGGTAATGTTACCCTTAATATTATCTGCATTTGGAATCTCAAACTTCTCTGCTACAAGTTTAACTTCTCCCATCTTTTTTTCTCTGGCTTCTTTTTCTTCTTTCGTGACTTTTTTCACTTCTTCATCTGTCATCGCATAATCATATACTTTTATGTTATCAAAATATCCACGGAAATATTTATCCTCTGAATAAAATGATTTCCCGATATATGCTTTAAGGTTTCTCCCCAAATCATCTAAGGAGATATTTGTATTCAGATTTTCTGCAATTAATTTTCCATCTTGATAAAGGCTGATTGATTTTGGTGTCACAACCATTTTTATATTAATCCATGTTCTGCTGTTATTTGGATATACCGAGTTCCTATTTGCTAACTTTTCATTCTGATATCCAGACGTAGTGACCGCAAGTTTTGTGCTTGTCGGTGCGGTCTTTAAAAAAAGATATTTTTGATTATTCTGTCCTACACCGAATGTAAAGTAGTTTCCACTTCTTGTCACTTCATTGACATCCATTGAAATTGTCACTTTATCTTTTCCATCAAAATATCCCTCTGGAAATTCCAAATAACTGTCATGTCCTCCATCTGTTTTATCTCCATCCAAATATAATACCTGACCATATTCTTTATCCCATACATAAGATGCACCTTCTGTCACTGTTCCATCCTGATTTCCTGCGCTGTCTTTCACAATTCCTGTATAATCCTCATCGAAGTTATACTCCAAAGATGGTTTACTTTCTTCTGACTCTCCTTTTACTTTTACTTTGACTGTAATTTCCGAACCACCTTTTACAAACTCTTCGTCCGAAAGATTCAAAACCGGCGCTCCATCAGCACCAAACAAAACTGGTTTTACGTATGCATGACGACATGGATCATAAAGTGGATCTCCCGTATGACCTGCATGAGTATCTGCCGGTCTTGCATGATATACAATCACTGCATTTCCATATTCATCAACTGTAAAAGAGTTATGCCCCGGTCCACATAGTTCATCATTAAAATCACCACTTGTCATAATTGGGTATGGTGTTTTTACCCAATTTTCCTTTTTTGTCAGATCATCATCTGCATTTCCTGTCAAAAGTCCGACACAATATTCTGAGCCTGTTCCCGAAGCCGAGAATGCCAGATATACTTTCCCATCTTTTTGTAATACTGCAGGTCCTTCGTTTACTTTATATCTCTCTAATTCCCATACATATTCCGGTACTGTAATAACAGAGCAGGTACTTGTCAGCTGAGTAGGATTCGATGGGTCGATCGTTGCTATATAGAGACTTGAAATACCGGCAGGATTTCCGTCATTTTTAGTGAAATCAGCCCACACAAGATAGTGTCTTCCTCCTGCTTCAAAATATGTCATATCCAGAGACATTGCATTTAATCCAGTTTTGTCTCCTTGCATCGTCTTCACACGCTCTGGTTCTCCCCAGCTGTCTGGATTCGTAATTTCCTCTGAATTGTTACATTTCATCATAAATGGACGAATATTAAAGTTTCCTCCAGTTGTTTCATCTAGTGATGCTGTGCTGAGAAAATACCAGCTATCACCAATTTTATGTAATTCCGGTGCCCAAATCCATCTTCCATATCCCTGCACTTCGCTTTCATCCCAGATAACGTGTTCTTCAGCATCAGCAAGTCCCTCAATTGTTTTTGCCTCACGGATAACCAATCGATCATAACCATCTGCTCCGCCTTTTCCATTTACCGGATAGGATGCTGTAAAATAGTACATTTGTCGTTCTTCATCATAGACAATATATGGGTCTGCACGTTCTTCAATCAATGGTGAATCTGCCTTTGTGTAATATGCAGAACCTCCAATTGTTCCTCGCACAGTATATTCCATTCCCGCTCTGTCTGTATCCGCTTTTTCAATATCTGCTTCATTCCAACGCACGGAATATGTCTTTTCTTCTCCGTTTGAATACTGTGCAGTCACTTCTCTAACCGCCTTTTTCAGTTCTGTTTTCACATCTGCTCCTGTATCAACCGTAATTTCCTTGGTTATTTTTGAAAGTGATGTATTGTACGGAGTTGTAAATTGTTTTTCAATAGCGTCACATTCTTTTTGTGTCAATGCTTCTTTTTCTGCCCAAACAGCATCCTCTGCCACTTCACCAGCTTCAGGAATCGCATAGTCTGTTACTTTTGCTTCCTCAAATTCGGTAAGATTCTTTGAAGTTGTAATATAAGTCTGTCCATTTGCTTCTATAAATACTTTATACACTGCATCTGCACTATCATATACACAATACATTTTTTGTATTGAAGTAATTCCCTCAATCGTGGCAATTCTTTGATTCGAATATGTAATTAAATCTTTGGAATCATAGAGAACAACAGAGCCACTGTTTCCTCCATCCGCTGCAATAACCCCAAAGCTTCCATCTGCCTTTCGAAAGATTTGTGGAGCAACATAAGATTTAGTTCCCACAGAAGAATACAGAATCGGCTGATCTTTATGCAGCGCCTCATACTCGCCTTCTTTCTGCAACGCAATCTTCATACCACCATTTTGTGCAACTACAGGTTCATTACTTACATAGGCAGCAATATTTGCTCCTTTTGCAATGACCGTCAACGGGAACTCTTTTGTTCCATTTTTTGAAGCGCCATTTACTTTTATTGTCGCTGTCAATGTAACTGTTTTATTTTCATCTGATCTTTTGACCTTTCCGTCTTTTGTTATGACTGATGCATCACTTGTCTCCCAAACAACATCCGCATTTCCCACTTTTGTCGGAAGCTCTATATCCTCTGAGACAAATCCCGTATTTAATGTCAATTCTTTCGTATAAGTTACCACATCCTCCTCAGGATTTTTCTTGAGTACGGTTACCTCTATCTCCTTTTTCACCGAACGATCTTCAAGAGATATTGTTGCTGTCATAGTTACCTTTTTGTCTTTCTCACCTCGTATAATCGTTCCATCATCTTTCATTACATCTGATGCCGAAGACTTCCAGCTGATTTGTGTCATGCCACTCGCCCCTGTTTTTGGAAGCGTCAAAGAGCGGTCTGTCGTTTCCGGAAGTGTAAGCAAAGCACAATCACTCTCCAAAACATAATCATTATATTCCGCTGACACCTGCTGTGCTGTGAGTGCTGTATCATATATGCGGAAATTATCGATCAAGCCTTTGCAATATTCTCCCGTTCCCCAATTGGCCTTCCCGATTTGCAAAATACTATTCTCTCCTAAAATATCATCAATCGCATATTCACTTCCCTGTGTCGCTTTTTTTACACCATCTACATAAATTGTCGTATCCTTTTCACTGTGTACAACATCTATATGTACCCACTTCGTATAAATTTTAGATACATCTGCAGTTGCAGATACTGGTCTTGCCCCATTATTTTTATAGCGCTCTGCAATCATCTCGTTTTCACTATTGGTCGAGCCATGCAGAATTCCAAGATAACGTTCATTTGGATAGGACGGAGCTTTATTACTGTCCGAAGCATACAAAATCCATCCTTTGGCTCCCTTTTCCAATTTGGCATCGTAAGAAACCGTCAATTCTTTTTCTCCTGTCAACAGACTTTCTCCATCTTTTTTCTTTACATCTAAAAATTGTCCCGTCCCATTTAAAGAGAGCGCTTCACCTCCACCTTTATAACTTTCTGCCAACGAATATTCTCCGATAGCCTTTGCATTTTTGTAAGTGATTTCTGCATTTTCCGATAAATCCTCAAAATCAAATTTTACCAATGGCTCCGGTATGTCCGCCGCTTCCACGGAAGCTGCTCCACTGTTGAAAGGACTTGTAATTCCGCCCAATAACGCAGCTACTGTGATCCATGAAATACATTTTTTTGTCTTTCTTTTCATAGTCTCCCCCTCCTGGATTTCTATTTGGTTTTCGTTTCTTTTTTTCTCCACACTACACCCAACGCTATCATCATTGTCATAATCAAAAGTATTACATTTGTGCCATCTCCTGTAGGAGCTGGTTTGGATGTTGTCATTTGTCCATTATCATTCTGTGGCGTATCCGGCTGTTCCGGATTCATTGGTTCTTCAGGATTCTCTGGTTGTTCCGGCGTATCTGGCGTATCTGGAACCTCTGGTGTATCTGGAACCTCTGGTTCATCCGGTATCATTTTCACTGCGTCTACCCCTTCGTGTGTAGGAGTAACCTGCATATAACCGTCTTTATCAAAAGTAATCTCATCAATACAAGTTTCCCTGTGTACACCGAGTCCATCTCCTGCCGTAAATATATTCAATGGCGTGTAGAATCTGTGATATGCCATAAAATATCGATCCTGACCTTTACCGTCTTTAACATGTACTATCGATTGATGTGCGGATCCCAGTATTCCTAGACTTTCATCTTTTGCCAGTAAATTTTTCTTTACCAGAGTAACTGATGCACTTCCATCATCGGTAAGCAAAGTATCAGATACACCGTAATTGACATGATAATTCGGACTATTGGCATCATCACAAGACCAGGTCCAGTGATATTTCCCATTCGCCTTTGTCACTACTACAGATTCTCTAAAATCCGTCAATCCATTTATTTGTTTTAAAGTATCTTTTTCAATGCTCATCATGTCATCGCTTAACTGTGCAATAGCGGCAGCTCCATTTCCAAATGTAATATAAGAGGTTCCATCATCATCTGTGAAAATTGATGGGTCTATTGCCTGCCCCATCTTGATACCAGCTTGTTTACACATATCTACAGTTATCAATGCTTCCCCTTTATCTTTATAAGGTCCTGCCGGATGATCTGCCACTGCAACTCCAATTGCAGATTGTCCATTACTGAACTTCCCACAGTAATAAAAATAATATTTTCCATTTTTTTCTTCAATGGTTGGAGCCCATGCGCTTCCACCCTCTGCCCATGGTGATGTTGCAATCTCCACTCCGTTTTCATTTTTTCCTGGATTTTCATTCGCTAATTCCATAATGATTCCTTCATCTGTCCAATTCACCAAATCTTTTGATGAAAATGCATGAAACTTTGTTCCACTCCATCCTGGGTACCCATCCGTCGTTGGGAAAATCCAGAATTTCCCATCAAAGTAATCAATATCAGGATCCGCATACTGTCCCGGAAGCACAGGATTATTGGAAAGTATTGGTTTTTGAATTGTCCATTCTTCTTCTTTTTCATTACTTATCAGCGTGATCTTCAAATCTTTGGATAGATCTAATTCTGTTCCATTGCTGATTGTTTTATCCTGAACTTTTATTTCAACTTTTCCGTTAAATGTAAAAGTGACTGGAACTTTGGTAAGATCTGCTTCATCTTTAATATATGGAGTCATCACTTTATTCTTTGTATCAATCTTAGTAAAGACCGCCGTATGATCATCAGTTCCTCGATATTCTAATGCCTCCTCCCTTTCCGGAACGCTTCCAATCGTCACCGCTTTTATAATCGGTTGCGCTGCCAAAAACTCTTCGGAAAGTTCTTTTACCTCTTCCTCTGTCAACGCTCTGTTCTCAATGCGGAAATTATCAATCCAGCCTTTAAAATATTCCCCTTCTCCCCAGTTTGATTTTCCAATCTGAAGAATACTGTTTTTCCCAAGAATACTCCTCAAGCTATAAGCACTTGTTTCGGAAGAAACCTTCTGTCCATTAACATAAATAGTTGTGTCCGTCTTGCTCATAACAACATCAATGTGATTCCAATCATTCCCGGTCTGTGCTGAAGGATTAGCCGGTCTGTCTCCACTGTTTTTATATCGCTCAACTGTAGTCGTTCCACTTTTTTCCATAATGCCAATATATTTTTCGTATTGGTATTGTGGTGTATTTTTGTTCGGCGCCGCATACATAATCCAATTTGTATCACTTCTGTCTGTTTTTGCATCATAAGAAACTGTAAGTTCTGTCACATCTGTGAGCAGACTTTTTCCCTCTTTATCTGTTACCGTTAGGAAATTATCCTCTTTTCCATTCAAATATAATGCTTTCCCTGATTCTTCAGAATAGCTGTCTGCAAGCTCATATGCCGCTCCTGTTGCTCTTGCATATTTACTTTCAAATCCTGAACCTTCTTCGTCAAAATTAAATTCTGCCAAAACCTTTTGTTCAGGATCCGGCTCTTCCTCTCGATCTTCCCCGTAAGCTGACAAAATTTTTTTCTCTTCTTCTTCTGAAAGCCGAATAACCGTACCATGTCTGAATCTTCCATCCACAAAGTTTGCGTTTTCAACTGTAAATTTTCCACTTGCCAAATCGTCTGTCAAAAATGCTTTATAGCCTCCATTGTCTCCCATTGCACACCATCTCCCATCAGGAAGTTGATATACGGTAAACCCTTCTCTTCTGTCAAATCCTGCCTGACTGCTTTCGCTTCTTTTTACGATACGTTTCCAGTCCCCATTTTCGCTCGATTCTTCCCCTTGGCGTACATCGAATACATCTTCGGATAATGAATTGCTGACATCGATTACCGTATTCCAATCCGAGGTAGAAAAACGATAAAATTTACCGTCTGATTTTACAATCGTGCTGTCAATAATATTGACTTCATTTCCTGTGTCCTGATCTTCACTCAGCCATACCTTCGGTTCAGAAAATGTATGGAAATCCTTTGTCCTGCAAACATATACCCTCAATGCATTTTGATCTGTTCCATTTTTTGATTTATCTCTGGAAGACCAGTACACAAGATAGTCATCTGTTGCTTCGTCATAGATTGCTTCTGGCGCCCACACACATCCTGCATTATCAAATCCTGCATAAACAAGCTGCGGTTCACTCCAATTCACAAGATCTGTGGATTCCCATACCACTAAATTTTGACTTGCATTTATCTGATCCCATCCGCTTCCTCCTGAGCCTCCTCCTTCTGCATGGAGGTCTGTACCTAAAATCCAATATTTATCTCCCTCTTTTGATCGAATAATGTGAGGATCTCGCACCCCAAGATCACTGCCTTGTGCATCATTGACAAGAATCGGCTGTGCATTTCCATCTTCATCTTTATTTAATTTTTCCCATGTCAATCCATCCTTGCTATATCCAAGAAAAATTTTTTCATATCCGTCTGATGAATCAAAAAATGTCCAAAGATAACCTGCATTATACTCAGAATCTGTCTCTTCTCCTTTAAGTTCAGAATCACTGAGCACTCGATTATACACTTTTATATTATCAAATGCCCCTTTAAAATAGGTGTCTCCGTTATAGAATGACCTTCCAAGATATGACTTGAGTTCTTTTCCAAGCTCTACTATTTCACGTTTTACATTTTTATTATGCCCAATCAATTGATCATCCAAATATAACTTCATATCGATTCCATCGACAATCAGCGTCAAATGAAGCCATGTATCTTTTACACTTGTTCCCGTTTTTTCCGTAAAACCATTCTCGCTTCCCCATGATCCAGTTGTTATTACTGATTTGATTGCATCTTGCGTCGGTTTCATAAACAGATATTTCTTACTGTCCTGTCCTATCGAAAATGCAAAGAAATTTCCGTCTACTTTTTCTGCTTTCATATCCATTGAAATGGAAAATGTATTTCTTCCGTCAAAAAATCCTTGTGGCAATTCTGCAAATGTTTCTGATGTCCCATTTAAATATAGTACATTTGAATTTCTTTCCTCATCCTTTTGCACCTTTGCCTCTCCATACATTGTACCGTTATTTCCATTTCCACTTATATCTGTAATAACTGAGCCTTCTGTATTTTCGAAGTCATACGAGAGTACTGGGGCTTTCTGTTCTTCTTCATCATTCTCTTGCGCAGACCCCTTTCCCCACTTTTGCATAACGGCATTATATTCTTCTTCTGTCACACGTATCGGAGTACCATGTCTCGCCCGCGAAGGCATGGTGTATATCTCCGGCGAAGAAAATTCTCCCGTCGAAAGTGAATCTGTAACAAGTGGATAATACCCGCGTCCACCAAAATCATCTACTAATAGACACCATTTCCCATTGGAGCTATCCTGCTGATTAAACTGAAATATGGTTGGTCCTTCCACCCACTGGTTATTATTTAAGGATTCTGAAGGAATATGAGTCCATTCGCCAAGAAGAGTCTTACTTTTTTCTGCAAATATTGTTTTTGTCTTTGCTCCAATTGAATTGGTTGCACTACCTTCATTTTTTGTATACCGGTAATACATTTGTTCCTCTTTGTTGTAAATGATTGTTGTATCAATACAAGACTCTGTCTTGTCTTCAATATAAACTTTTGGTTCTGTGAATGTATAAAAATCTCTGGTTTTTGCATAATACACTCTCTGCTTCCCATAATTGTCCTCACTCACTTTCGATGCCCAGTATACAATATATTCGCCTGTGATCGGGTCGTAAGTTGCTTCCGGAGCCCATGTGCATCCTGCATTAATCGAGGCACTCACTTCCACCATACGCATATCAGACCAGTTAACAAGATCCGTTGACTCCCAAACCATTAAAGATTGACTGCCTGATGTCTGTGCTGCTCCCCAGCCATTTCCACCATTGATTTTTAAATCAGTTGCAATCATATAGAATTTATCGCCTTCCGCAGAACGAAGAATAAATGGATCTCGTACACCTTTCTCCCCTTGATCAGAAGTCAATACTGGTTCATTATCATTTAGGTCATACCATTTCAGTCCATTTTTGCTTGCCGCAAAATAAATTTGTTCACCATCTGCATACCCTTCTCCCGCAAAATAAGAGAAAAAGTAGCCTTTATAGTCTTCCTCTTTCAATTTCTTAGCTGCCTTTTTAACTGTGAACTTGAATTCTTTTGTATCACTTGCATTTCCGTATGTTAATGTTGCAGTCATTGTTACAGTAGTTTCTTTTTGAGGACGTGTCACTGTCCCTGCCGGTGTCTCATCATATCCTTCATTCTTATGGGACTCTATATCCACAATTTCGGGATGATCCGTTTCCCATGTCACCACTGCACCATTTTCTGTTTTTTTCGGGAGTGTAATGTTTCCATATACATTTTCATATGGAAGTTGTAATTGTTCTTTTGCCTCTGCAACTTTCCCTTCATCCGAATTGTCCTTCTTTTCCGCACAAATTTTAAAAGACTTTAATTTTCCTCGAAATGCTGGATCTGGACTATATAGGGACTTACCAATGTATCCAGAAACATTTCCATCTGTTCCACCATTTAATATCTGCTGAATAGAGTACCCTGTTTCTATACTTTCAACCTCTTCTTCATTTACAGATAATGTCACTTTGCCTTCCTCAAAGACATACTTTACCGTATTATATCCTTCTTGAATTTGGGCATCCTGTCCGAGAAGAATTTCACTCGTTGCATTTTTAATTCCCGCACGCATATTTTTGTCTTTTCCATTGTTATTTCCGCCTTGTACCGGGCAGAAAAAAATATAGTTTTTTACGTTTGGCCATGTATCTACTTTACTGCCAAGGCAAAATAGCCATTGATTATAATTTTGCTTTGTAATTTCAGTCTGAAATTGTGCCTCGATTGTAAAATTTTCCCCTTCAACCAATTCAGCCGGTAGTTTCACATACTTTTCTTTATTTCCTGAAAAGCACAAAACTGTGTCCCCATCTTCCTCTACAAAATCAGAGTCTTCAAATCCTACTAATTCTGCATCATTTTCATTTCCTGAAATATCCCTCAATTTTCCATCTCCATGGCTCATATCATACTCTGCCACAACTTCCAGAACTTTCTCTTCGTCTTCTGCTTTTGCAGCCGCCGAAGGAAGAACTGAAAACGTCATTGCCGCACACAATAGAATTGCCATAAACCTCTTATGCCTCCTCATTTAAAAACCTCCTTTAAAAAAACGTTATAGCATCCTATCAGATACTATAACGTTCTTTTTTAATAGTTAAAATATAATTTCTTATACTTTTGTTTGATTTTTTTGCATTTTATCTAGAAAAGTTTGATTTTTTATGATAGTAATTTGTTTTTTTTAGAATTACAATTACTGCTGCTGTCGCACATAGCAACCAAATTGCAATGTTTATTTTTCAGATTGACCATAATAGGCATTCGCCCCATGTTTTCTATAGTAATGTTTATCCTGAAGTTCTTGCGGAGCCGGCGTGTTTTGTGAATTCAACATCTCACACCTAGCCGCCATTTTTGCTACCTCTTCCAGCACCACTGCATTGTGGACAGCTTCGTTTGCACTTTTCCCCCAAGTAAATGGTCCATGATTCTTGCAAAGTACTGCTGGGGTCGCCACATAATCAATCTTCATTCGCTCAAACTCATCTGCGATTAAAACTCCTGTATTTTTCTCATAGGCCTCTGCAATCTCTTCTTCTGTCAAATTTCTCACACACGGAACTTCACCATATAGATAATCAGCGTGAGTTGTTCCGTAACATGGAATACCGCGCCCTGCCTGTGCCCAGCTCGTTGCCCATGAAGAATGTGTATGAACAATCCCGCCAATATCAGGAAATCGATTATACAGTACAACATGTGTTGCCGTGTCCGAAGAAGGGTTGTATCTTCCTTCTACTCTATTTCCATCTAAATCAACAACCACCATATCTTCCGGTGTCAGCAAATCATACTCTACTCCACTCGGTTTAATGACAAACAACCCTTTTTCTCTATCAATTCCACTGACATTGCCCCAGGTAAATGTTACTAATCCGTATTTCGGAAGCAGCATATTTGCCTCATATACTTCTTTTTTCAATTGTTCTAACATCATGCCTTCCTCCTCATACTAAATTTTTTAATGCAGACTGCTCAATAGCAATTCCATTTTTATATCTTTCAATGAAGCGCTCAAATCCTTCCACATCTTTTGCGTCCGGTTCCATGCTGACTCCTGCATTTCCTGAAAATACCTTTTTGCTAAGATAATCCCCAAGACTTTCTTGTTCTTCCTTCTGAATCATATAAGCAGCAAGCAATGCCATTCCCCATGGACCTCCTTCTCCCGCAGTCTCCATGACCGATACTGGAGCATTGATAGCCGCCGCAAGAATTTTCTGTCCTACTCCTTTGGTCTTAAAAAGTCCTCCATGTCCCAAAATTGTATCTATTTCAACATGTTCCTCTTTCATCATAATATCCATACCAATTTTTAATGCACTAAGTGATGTAAATAAATGTACTCTCATAAAGTTTGACAAATTAAAATTGCTCTTTGGCGAACGCACAAATAACGGTCTTCCCTCTGCCACTCCAGTGATATTTTCTCCTGAAAGATATCCGTAGGAGAGCAGACCGCCACAATCGTCATCTCCCTCCAAGGCTTTCCGATACAATGTCCCAAACAGACTGTCCATATCTACTTTTATGCCAAAACTTTCTGCAAATTCTCGAAAGAGTCCCACCCATGCATTCAAGTCTGATGTACAGTTATTTGCATGAACCATTCCGACAAGACTGCCATCCGGTGTTGTCACAAGATCAATCTCCGGATACACCCTTTCCAGCTCTTTTTCTAATACAACCATTCCAAAAACAGATGTTCCCGCAGATACATTTCCTGTTCTTTTTCGCACACTGTTTGTCGCTACCATTCCGGTTCCGGCATCACCCTCTGGTGGACAAAGCAAAATACCTGATTCCAAATTTCCACTTATATCCAGAAGCCTCGCACCTTCCTGTGTCAACATCCCAGCTCGTTCTCCAGACTGTAACACTTTTGGTAAAATCTCTTCTATTTTCCAGGAAAATCCTTCTCCTTCCACAAGTGTATCAAACTTCTGAATCATTCTCTCATCATAATTTTTCGTATTTGGATCAATTGGAAACATTCCTGATGCATCTCCTACGCCAAGTACTTTCTGCCCGGTTAATTTCCAGTGAATATATCCTGAAAGTGTTGTAAAAAATGCCACTTTTTTCACATGTTCTTCTTTATTTAAAATTGCCTGATACAAGTGTGCAATGCTCCATCTTTGCGGAATATTATATTGGAATAATTCTGTCAACGCTTCTGCCGCCTGCTCTGTGATTCCATTTCTCCATGTTCTAAACGGCACAAGCAAATTTCCTTCCTGATCAAATGCCATATAACCGTGCATCATTGCACTAAAACCGATCGCCCCAAGCTGTTTAATCGTTACATTGTATTTTTCCTTGACATCCGCTGCCATTTTTGCATAACTTTCACGAAGCCCCGTCCAGATATCCTCCAAAGTATAAGTCCAAATTCCATTATCTAAACGATTCTCCCACGCGTAATCCCCAGATGCGATTGGCACATGTTCCTCATCAATCAAAACTGCTTTAATTCTCGTCGAACCAAATTCTATTCCAAGCACTGCCTTTCCACTTTCAATTGTCTCTTTTACATTGCCCATCTATTTTCCCTCCAAACAAATATCATTTCCGATACACAGCACTATTCCATAACAGTTCATTTTTAAACTGGCGAATCCTTGTATCCTGATCAATATAGACTGCCTCAATTCCCATTGCTGCTGCCCAATCTCCCATCTGTTCCGCTGTCAAATCATAAGAAAATGCCGTATGATGTGCACCTCCAGCCAAAATCCATGCCTCTGTTCCTGTCTGCAGATTTGGACGCGGTGTCCAAAATGCAGTTGCGACCGGAAGTTTCGGCATTGGCTTTTCTACTTTTTTACAGTCCACATCATTGATAATCAAGCGGAAACGGTCACCAAGATCAATCAATGATGTTGCAATTGCCGGACCTGTCTTTGCGGTAAACACAAGTCTTGCAGGATCTTCTCTGTCTCCCATAGAAAGAGGCTGCTCTTTTATACAAATCTTTCCATCTGCAATTGTTGGACAAACTTCAAGCATATGTGACTGCAAAATTCCTTCTTTTCCAGGTACTAAATTGTAAGTATAATCTTCCATAAAAGAAGTTCCTTTTGTTTCTTTCATTCCTTCTGTCATAATCTTCATAACACGTACCATTGCCGCTGTCTTCCAATCCCCTTCTGCGCCAAAGCCATAGCCTTTTTCCATCAAACGCTGAATTGCAAGTCCCGGAAGTTGTTTTAATCCACCCAAATCCCCGAAATGAGTCACAATAGCATGGTAATTCTTTTCTTCCAGAAAACGTTCAAACCCAATCTCAATTCCTGCCTGTACTGCCACATGATTACGAAATTCTTTCTCGCTGCGCCCCTCTAAAAGAATTTCGTATTTGTCATAATATTCTTCTACAAGTGTATCAATATCTCCTTTTGAAACACTGTCGACCATCTCTGTGATCTCGTTTACCGGATAAGCATCTACTTCCCAGCCAAATTTTATCTGTGCTTCAACCTTATCTCCTTCTGTCACTGCAACATTTCGCATATTGTCTGCAATACGCATCACACGGATATGACTACTTTCAATGACACCTACTGCTGTTCTCATCCATGAACCAATTCTCTTTTGCACATCTTCATCTGCCCAATATCCCATTACGACTTTTCGTTCCATTCCAAGGCGACTGAAGATATGTCCATACTCTCTGTCTCCATGCGCCGATTGATTTTCATTCATGAAATCCATGTCAATGCTATCATACGGAATCTCCTGATTAAACTGTGTATGCAGATGAAGCAATGGTTTTCTATATTCCTGTAGTCCTAAAATCCATGATTTTGCAGGTGAAAATGTGTGCATCCATGTAATGACCCCTGCACAATTTTCATCCATATTTGCATCATTAAATGTCTTCCGAATCAATTCATTTGTGATTAATGTCGGTTTCCACACTACCTCATATGGAAGATTTCCCGATTGATTTAAATTATCTACGATAATGCGTGAATGCTCTGCTACATGTTCCAGACATTCCTCTCCATACAGATCCTGTGACCCTGTGCAAAACCAAAATTGATATTTCTTTGTTTTTAGCATTATGTTTCCCTCCTAATATTTCGCAATTTTTTAATCTGACTATGTACAACAAGGGCTCCCCTGGCGGAAACCCTCGGAGTATACTATTTATTTTTTCTTACGTGCCATTACAATACTCTGGATCACAAGGAACAGGCAAAGCATTGCCGCAACGGTAATTCCTGTCCACCATGCCTCATCGAGACCAGCTGACGATACAATATTCTGAATCGTGCTAAGTGAAATCACACCAAAGAATGTACCTATAATATTTCCTACACCACCTGTCAGCATCGTTCCACCAATGATAGATGATGCAATTGCATTCATCTCCATACCAGTTGCATGGGACGGTGAGCCTGAACCTACATACAAAAAGTATACGAATCCACCGATTCCTGCGAGCACACTGCAAAGCAGATGTGAAAGGAATTTTGTTCTCTTTACATTAATTCCAAGCATCAACGCACTTTGTTTATTTCCACCGACTGCATAAAATGAACGGCCAAGTTTTGTCCATCTTAAAACACAGAACATTACTACTACAACAAGAATTGCAACGATTACACCAATCTCTACATAGGCATCTACGTATTTACCCAAACGATTCACAGAGCCAAAGCCAGGTACAATAATACGTGTATTTTTCAATGCTACAAATGATTCATTCTGCACATTGAATGGATCGTTATTGATGATTGTTGTCATACCTCTTGCGAAAAACATTCCTGCCAATGTAACAATAAATGGCTGGATATCAAGATACGCAACAAGAATTCCCTGTACAATTCCGAATGCAAGACCAATCGCAATTGCAATCGCCATCGCTCCAATGACATTTCCATCATGGTAATCCAAGTAAACCGCACAACTCATACTTACAAGCGCTGTCACACCACCCACAGAGATATCGATTCCCCCGGTAATCATAACAATGCTCATACCTACTGAAAGAATCAACAAAGCTGCATTTGCATTTAAAATATTAAAAAAAGTCTGTGGTTTTAAAAAGCCGCCTCCCTGAAAAAGAATTGCTCCGATATACATCAGGAAAAATACAACAACCGTAATTGAAAGCAGCATGTTTGTGTCGGTCATATTTCCTAATTTCCATTTACCTGCTGGTTTTGCTGCCATAGGTTTGCTCTTAACTGCTGCCATATTAACCGACCTCCTTTACTTCTGGTTTTGTTTTTATTTTTTTTCCAAGTACTTTGAACCACTCTCTTACTGTCGGTGCACTGCACACAACAAGTACGATAACAACAACTGCTTTATATGCCGGGAGAGCATCTGCCTGCACATTGAATTTATACAATGTTGTTGTAAGGAACTGAATTACATATGCGCCAAGAATAGATGCTGCCATATTAAACTTTCCGCCATTCAAAGCATTTCCGCCAAGGGCAACTGCTAAAATTGCATCCATCTCAATATCTTTGGCAATAACAGAATAGTTGATAGAAGATAAACGGCTTACTTTAATCAGCCCTGTCACCGCCACACATACGCCTAAGATTACAAATGATAAAAACTTGATAAATGTCGGATTCAAACCATTCAATCTAGATGAAAATTCGTTGATACCAACTGCCTGTGTATATAACTTCAAATTTGTAAATTTCATTGCCAGGGCAATGATAATCATACACAACACTGCAATGAAAAACGGTGTTGGAATTGGAATACCCGGTATAAATCCACCTATGTAACTAAATGTCTTATCACTTACGATTGGAAGTTCATTGTTGTTAATCCAAGCTGCGATAGAGCGCCCTGCCGTATATAGGATCAATGTCGCAACCATTGGTTGTATCTTAAAATGAGCAACCAGCACACCATTAAATGCCCCAAATAGCATTGCTACAAGACAACTGATTAAAAATGCTACAATAATCGGTGCCTGAAGTTCGTCAGGTCTTGAGTTTGTTCCACAAAGGACTCGAAGTACAACACTTCCTGATATTGCAATCGCTGCACCAACACTGATATCCTGTCCTCCGGAAGCCGCCGTGACAAGCGTCATACCAATTGCAAGAATTGCAAGTTCTGATCCGTAATCCAATATTGTTATAAGATATCCAGACAAAACCAGATCTCCCGCTGCATTATGTCCCAATGTTATTTTAAAGAAAGATGGATCTACAATCAGATTAAACAATGCCAAAATTACAAGGGCGGCAATCGGTATAAAAATCTGCTTTCTAAACAGTCCATTAAATCTATCCATAGCTTTTAAACTATTTCCTGTTTTTGTCTTCATCACTTTTCACCTCCTGCAATTGTATTCATGATCATGCTCTGTGAAAGCTCCTTATCTGAAAGTTCCCCTACCACTTTACGGTCGCGCATTACAATCAATCTGGAACATGTGCGGAGCATCTCATCTGTCTCTGAAGAAATAAATGTAACACTCATACCTTCAGAAGCAAGTTTTAATACCAGTTTCTGAATATCAATTTTAGTACCAATATCAATACCACGTGTAGGCTCATCCAAAATCAAATATTCGGGTTTCGTCAAAAGCCATCTTGCAAGAATTACTTTCTGCTGATTTCCACCTGACAATGATTTGATCGGCGTATCTGCAGACGCTGTCTTAATAGAAAGCAATTTAATATATTCTTCTGCAAATTTATTTGCCTCTGCCTTAGAAAATGGTCTAAAGAACCCTTTCATAACCTGAAGTGCAAGAATAATATTGTCTCTTACCGAAAGATCTCCAATAATACCATCTCTCTTACGGTCTTCCGGAAGATATGCAATTCCTTGTCTCATAGCATCAATTGGTTTTGTAATCTTTACAGCTTTTCCATTTTTCTTAACTGTTCCACGAATCACTTTATCTGCACCGAAAATTGCTCGAACACATTCACTTCGTCCGGAACCGAGCAATCCTGTAAATCCATTTACCTCTCCCTTTTTAATATAGAAGTTAAACGGCTTGATTCCCGCATTGCTCTGAAGTCCTTCTGCCTCAAATACCGGAATATCTGTCTTTGCTTTGTACACAATGCTATCGTCCTTAATTTCTGCAACATCATCAAGTTCTTTTCCAAGCATCTTCGATACCAGTTTGACTCGCGGAAGATCTTTAATCTCATATTCTCCAACAAGGGCTCCGTCTCGAAGAACCGTAATCTTATCACATACCTCATATACCTGATCCAAAAAATGTGTGACAAAAATAATTCCAACACCTCTTGATTTGAGGTCTTTCATTAGCTTGAATAATTTTTCTACTTCCTGATCATCCAGAGAAGATGTCGGTTCATCTAAAATTAAAACTTTACAGTCCATATCCACTGCACGTGCAATAGCTACCATCTGCTGTACTGCAATAGAGCAGCTGGATAGTTGTTGACTCGCTCTTGCCGGAATTCCAAGAGACTGTAAAATCTTATCCGCATCTTTGTTCATTTTCTTCCAGTTTTGGCAGACTTTATTTGTTCTTCCTATATACATATTCTCTGCCACAGAAAGATTCGGACAGAGCGTAATTTCCTGATATACAGTACTAATCCCGAATTTTTGCGCATCCTGCGGCGAACGAATGCTGACTGCCTGTGCCTGCCCCTTGATATAAACCTGGCCTTCATCTTTTCCATAAACACCAGTAAGAACCTTGATCAAAGTTGATTTTCCAGCACCATTTTCACCCATTAATGCATGAATTTCACCTTCACATAGTGTAAAATCCACTCCCTTTAAAGCACGTACTCCGGGAAAGCTTTTGTGAATATTTCTCATTTCTAATACTGTGTTTTCTTTCACTGTTCTTTTCCCCCTTAATTTTTTCGCAAAAGGAGCGTGGTGCATGCGTACTATCACTGCGCCACGCTCCTTTTTTCAAACATTATTCGTTTCGAAATCTGAGTTTTAATTAGATGCCATATTGATCTACATCATCCTGAGTAATCGTTGTTGCATCAAATCCTTTTTCATCCATGACGATTGTCTTTTCTTCAATTTCTTCTCCTGCTTCCAATTTTTGAATAACTTCATCTATATAAGAAGCTTGGAATGGATTACACTGTCCATCATAATTCCAATTCTGTGCAAGTAGTTCTTCTAATGCCCATTTATTACAGTCGAATCCCATAACAACCACATCTTTTCCTACACCATGGGAAATATTTGCTTTGTCAAGAGCTGCCACTGCACCTTTTGCCATATCATCATTTTCTGCATAGATTACATTAAATTTTTCACCTGAATCTATTACTGACTGAACGATCTGCTGTGCCTTCTCTGCATTCCACTCTGCTGTCTGTTGTGTAACAAGTTTCCAGCCTTCTGATTTCACTGCTTCGTCAAGAGCTCCTGTACGTCCTTGTTGTGCTGCCGATCCCATGACACCTTGAATATGAATGATGTTGTATTCCGAAAGCGCTTGATCTTTTAACCAATTTACTGCTGTCTCACCTTCTTTATCCATATCGGAAACGATGGATGCTGCATAAAGACTTTCGTCTGCATCAATTGTACGGTCAAACAAAATCACCTGAATTCCTTCTGCCTGTGCATCTTTTAATACGGAATCCCATCCTGCTGTATCTGCTGCTGAAATCAGCAAATAATCAACTCCATCCTGCACAAATTTTTTCGCCGCTGTAATCTGTTCATCATTTTTTAAACTATACGCAAACTGTGCATCATATCCGTTCTCTTCTGTGAATTTTGCTTTCAAATCTTTGTCGTTTGCGGTACGATATCCCGATTCATTTGGATCATTGTTGATAATTCCAACTTTAATTAAATCAGAGCCTCCTCCATTTGAATCTTCTCCTGTTGTTTTGTCCTTGTTTCCACAACCAATGAGCATTGATGCTGTCATAGCCGCGCATAATAAAACACTTACAATTTTTTTCTTCATGATAATTCCTCCCTGTACTATGTATTCCGGTCTCTCTTTTTTCTGTTCCGGTTGTTACATTTAATATACTGGAAGTCCTTTTATTTTAAAACCAACAATCTTCCGTAAAAAGTTCAATTATTTTTAATTTTTTTCAAAATGTTAATTTTTTTAAGGTAAATGTTCAATATTTTTTGCTGCTATAATAATTGTTGCCTCCGTCCCCTCATTTTCTGTACTTTCTATGTATAAACCATATGTTTCCCCATAATAATGTCGAATTCTTTGATTTACATTTGCCAGACCAAAACCTTTATTTTTTCTTTCATCCGGTCCTTTCTGAACATTTTCCCGAAGTGTGTTCAGCTCTTCAGAAGACATACCTTTTCCGTTGTCAATAACTTGAAAAATAAGCTTTTCATCTTTTTGAAAACCTTTTACCCGAATCAGACTTTTCCCTCGTTTTTTCTTCACACCATGATAAAGCGCATTTTCTACAAGTGGCTGAAGCAATAACTTTGGAATCACAAATTTCTTCATTTCCTCTTCTATCTGAATCTCATAATCCATAATGTCCTGATATCGAAATTGCTGAATCTTAAGATAACTTATAATATGTGCCTCTTCCTCTCTGACAGTAATATAATCCCGCCCCTGACAAAGTGTTGTACGGAAAAAATCTGAAAGTGAAGTTACCATGGCTACGGCTTCTTCATTTCGGTTGTCTTCTGCAAGCCACACAATTGTATCTAGCGTATTGTAAAGAAAATGCGGATTGATTTGTTCCTGTAAAAGCTTAGTCTCCATCAAATGTAGATTTTTTTCTTTTTCTTTAATATCTATCACAAGATTGCCGATTTCTTTTGTCATATCATTAAAATTATCCATGAGCACTGCAATCTCATTAATACGGCTGTCCTGCCTCTGCACTGTAAAATCCCCGCCTGCAACTTTCTGTGTCCGTTCATACAATTTTTTAACCGGAACCATAACATTTCGAAGTGCTTTTCCAGTAAGAAAAAGCACCGCAATAATGACAGACATCACAATTACGAGACAAAGCCAGTACACTTTTTGGTTGTGCCGCTCCTGCTCAATACGGACTTCCTGCAAATTTGTTGTCTCTACATGAATGTACTCCTGAATCCCTTCCTGAATAACACTTGTCAGCATGTAAATATTTTCATCCAGATATACCATGTTTTCCTCATAATCTACAGAGCTTTGTATTCTTTCTTGAAGTGTTGATATATTCTGTTTTAAAGATTCTAATGTGTTATGGATTCTTGTAATCTGGTTCCGATTAATGTCTACTGTAGCTAAGTCCGATAACGTCAAACACCGCTTTTCCATCTCTCCAATATATTCATATGGATTCACTGTGACGATTCCATTGACCGTCATTTCTCCGTCCCCCAGCTCTTCAAATGCCATCTTCCTCACAACTGCAAGATACATACTGTAATCCATTCGCTCCTTGAATTCCAGCGCCTCATTCGCATATGTAACACTGTACGTAATTTTTGAATACGCTGTTGTAGCGCCGGAGAGCGTATACAATGCATAAAAAAGAACAAGCAGCATTGGCACAAATGCCGTAACTGCAATTGTGATCAAGCTCGTATTCAAAGAGACCTTTTTCTTGTCTTTCATCTTTTATTCCTTTCCTCTCGCTCGGTACTCTTTGGGTGAGCATCCCTGCACTTTTTTAAATATATAACTAAAATAATGTGGATCTTTATATCCTACCTCATATCCAATCTCAGACGTTTTCATAGAGGAGCACATCAAAAATTCTTTTGCTTTTTCAATCCGTACTTCCGTCAAATACTCCACAAACTTTTTTCCTGCCTCTTTGCTAAAAATAGAACTAAAATAGCTTGGACTCATTCCTACACTGATCGCTACTGTATTAAGCGAAATTTCTTCCGTCATATAATGATTCTCTATCTCCTTTTTCGCCGCCGCAATGAGATCCGAATACCTTCTTCCACTCTCCGCATCACGCAATTCTATCGCTTCATTCAATAAGCGTACAACATATTTTTTAATCTCTGACAAAGAATGTATTTTCTGCATCATCTTTTGCAGCTCTTCTGCCTCCTCCTGCAGTCTATTTGCCGAAGATATTCTTTCGCAAAATGACAAGATGACTATGCAGACATCTATCACAACATACTGCCGTACCATCGTCGATCGGATATTTTCCTCCTCTATCCTTGATATATAAGCATCAGAAAAGGCTTTCACTTCCTCGCGCGTTCCATTGCTCAGAAATTTTTGCAACATCTCTCTGGATTTTCCAATTTGTACTACACCTTGCATTTTCAATCCTTCTTCCATCTGACTTTTCTCAAACTCTTTTTGAGAAATAATCTGATTTGCCTCTTCTACAAATCTTGCCGCAAATGCCCTGTCTGCTTCTCGAAAGGACTGTTTCAAGCTCCGTATTCTCGGGACTGTGCTGCCGATTCCACCAAAATACTCCAATTGCGTATAATTCTTCATTGCCTGTTTCAGATTCTGATATAATATTTTTGCACTTTCTTCCATACTTTTTTCATCCTGTGCAGTCAAAAGAAACGCCCAGCCTTCTACACCTCTCTGAAATACATATACCCCCTCCATCATTGACGCTGCTTGTTCTACTGAACTGCAGGCATCTACCATCTGCTCTGCATACACGTGGTTTTCTAAATTAGCAAGAATTTTAAAAAGCACAATTTTGTAGCAGGAGGCTCCCAAATTCATACCAAACCGTTCTCCTGCTTCCAAAATCTCTCCCATAGATAAGTCTCCCATCAGCAGTTTCTCAAACAGCCTCATCTTATCCCGTTCTGTATTTTCCCGCATCTCCGCAAAATATGTCTCCAAAAGATTTTTTTCTTCATTTTCTTGCCGGATTGTCTCTGCCACTGCATTCAGCACCTCCGTAAGCTTGGCTGCCGAAATTGGTTTTAGCAAATACTCTGTCACACCAATCTTAATTGCTTTTTTTGCATACTCGAATTCATCATATCCGCTTAAAATCAAGATTTTAATATCCGGAAGTTCCTTTTTTACCAGACGGCTCAACTCTAAACCATCCATAAAGGGCATACGAATATCCGTAATCAAAATATCTGGTTTTTCTTTTAAGATCATAGGATATGCCAGTTCACCGTCACTTGCCTCACCCACAAATTCATATCCTTCCTGTTCCCAGTTGATACTTTTTTTGACTCCGCTGCGAATAATCACCTCATCTTCTACAAGAAATACCTTTATTTTCCTTATCATGCTAATACTCCCCCTTGTCTTCTAATAATCTCTCATTTCAATCAGTTCCTCTGTCACTGGCTGAACATCATATGTTTTCCCATCTACACACACGTCAGTAATAACGTTTCCATCCACAAAAATCTGCTCTGGTACAAATGCTTGTTTCTGGGGTGTTTTTCCGTCTTGTAATTGCTTAATAATTTTCTCCGCCTCTGATCCCTGCATCGGATTACATTCCATATTGATCATGATATTTCCATTCATTGTATATCGAAGTCCTTTTTCTGTCGCATCAAAAGAAATCAACTTAATTCCGCCGCCATTTGAATATTTCTTTTTAATCGCCTCCAACGCCCCAAATGTCTCATTGTCATTTTCGCAATACACAAAATCAATATCATCATATTCGTTCAAAACGCGGTTCATTATCTCATAGGCTCCAGCTTCTGTATAATCTCCACTCTCCTGTGCAACTATGTTCCATCCGTATCGACTTGCCGCTTCTGTCAGCGCCTGCGTTCTTGCAATCTGAGCTGTCGCTCCAAGTGTCCCCTGAATATGTACAATATTGACTTTCTCCATCTCCTGTGCATCCACGTAAGCTTTCAATGCCGCACAGGCCTTTTCTCCTTGCATATAGAAGTCTGATCCAACCCATGCTGTATACAGACTGTCATCTTTTACATTCACCATACGGTCTATTACAATAACCGGAATTCTTGCTCGTTTCGCTTCTTCTAAGACCGTATCCCATCCGTCCTCCACCACTGGTGAAAAAATAATATAGTCTACATCCTGCTGAATAAAACTTCGAATCGCCATAATCTGATTTGACTGATCCTGTCTGGCATCCTCAAATATCAAATCATATCCCCGTTCCGGCGTAAATGTTTCCTTTATCGAAATGGAATTTGCAGTTCTCCAGTCTGACTCCGCTCCAACCTGTGAAAATCCAATTGTAATCAATTCTTTCTCATCTTTTATGTTCTCTTTTTTCCCTTGCGTAAAACATATTGTAAAAATCGCTATTACTGCCACACCAGCCATCATACCTGCAATATATCTCTTTTTCATATGCCTTTCCTCCCGGAACCTTATTTTTTTTATTTTATCATATCAAAAATTTTTCGGCGTTGATTTTTTTTCGAAATTTTTTCAGTTTTTTTCAAAAATATTATTTCTCTCCAATACAAACTGACGAAGGTTCTGCACTGCCGGCGGCATAAATACACGTTCGTCATGGACCATAAACAGCACCTGTTCACAGTTTGGTGAGACAATTGGAAGAATTTTTACATCCAGCTTTAAGAGCAGATCCATGTACGGAACAATCGCAATCCCAAATCCCTGTGCAACCAGACCTGCAATCACTTGATCTTCTTCGGTCTCATAGGCAATATTCGGCGTCTCTCCAATGTTCAAAAACATCTGATCGATCACGCTGCGAATACCTGCACTTTTCTCAAAATAAATCTGTGGATACGAGACCGTCTCCTTCAGATCAATTGTATCCTGACCTGCCAGCGGATGGTTCCTGGGAGTTATCAATACCAGATTCTGCTTTTGCACCGGAATCGCGCTTAAATTTGCCTTTTCAGATGGCTGCGAACAAAATACCAAATCAAATTTTCTGCTCTCTAAACCATCTAAGAGTGTCTGCGTTGCACCCGTATGAAAGGTAAATTGTATATCTCGCTCTTTATTTTCCCTCAAAAATTGCGCAGCCAGCTTCGGTATATACTCAATCCCTAACGTGCGAAGCATACCAAGGCGAATGACACCTTCTCCCTTTGCACTCCGATGAATCGAGGCAACTCCTGCATCTAAAGTAGATAACGTGTGCTCTGCACAGACAAGAAACTCTTCTCCAAATTGTGTCAATGTCGTATTTCTCCCATTTTTTTCAAACAGCGGAATTCCCAATTCCTTTTCCAGCTGTGTCACCGCATGGCTCAGACTCGGCTGTGTAATGCATAACTGTTCTGCTGCTTTCGTGTAATGTCGAACATGTGCCAGCGTGACGAAATAACGTATATAAGACAGATTCAATGATACCGCCTCCTTTCTTACCGTCAGTATATCACCGCATAATAGACACAGTCTATAGTTTGATTAAAATTATTCATTTGATTAATCACAAATAATTTTATACACTAGAAGAAGTTTGAAATGATTTTATTCACGTCAAAAACAAGAGACAAATGTTGTATCATAAGGAGGAAGGTCAAATGAAAAGACCAATCACAAAAGAAGAGCTCCCCATACTTTCCGGTGAGTTAGCTCTTGCAATTAACATTATCATCAACAGCTTCGCAGTAGTGCTCATGCTGTATTCCGGTGCCGGAATTTCTGCGATTTCCAGCGTACCATTCGCTTTTTCAGAGGTACTTCCCCACTTGTCACTCGGGACATGGACATACCTCTTTCAAGGACTTCTCGTCTTAATTCTGATGTTTTTGCAGAAACGTTTTGTCCCACAATACCTTTTTAGTTTTGTAGTCGGATTTTTATTCGGACAATTGGTGGATGTCCATGAACTTTGGATTCATATCCTTCCACAAACCATGTTTTGCCGCATTCTTTATTTTATAATCAGCTATCTGTTACTCAGTGTGGGAATTGCGCTTTCCAACCGGTGCGGTCTGCCGATTGTTCCTACCGATCTTTTCCCTAGAGAAGTATCACAGATTTCCGGAATTCATTATCCAAGGATTAAAATTTCCTTCGATGTACTCTGTCTGGTAGCCACCGCATGTATGACAAAACTTTTTCTCGGACATTTGGACGGTCTCGGAATCGGAACTGTTTTAGCTGCACTTACCATTGGAAAAATGGTCGGGATTATTGGCAGCTGGCTGGATAAACATTTATGCTTTCAACCTGTTATTTTTACTAAAAAGGAACATACACCCACTTATCCACATGCCTTATATGCAAAAAGACCTTGAGAAATACTCAAGATCTTTTTATTATCCTCTACTAAAAAATTTGAATATCTTCGATATCCGGTTCTTCCTCTTCTTCCTCAATCACATCTGCATCTGCAACTTTATTTTTCGCAAGCACTGCATATAAACATCCTGTCACAATTACATTTACTAAAATTGCCAGTAATCCTGTCCACGGACGTGTCATAGTCGGAAGCATCAGGAATCCACCAAACGGTACTGTCGAGTCTGCACCAAGTACCATTGTCACTGCGCCGCCACAGGCACCTCCAACCGCTGATGCGATCAATGCCCTCACAAGGTCACTCATTACAATTGGTATAACACCTTCCACAATGTTGAGCACTCCCATTGGAACTGCGGATTTCAAATTTTCAATCTGCTCTGCTTCATAAATGTTCTTATGTAATGCCTTTGCTACAAAATAGGCAAAACCAAATCCAATTGGAGTTGCTGTATTTACAAGCTGAAGCGCTGTAACAGGTTCATTAATTCCAGAAGCAAGCAATGTCAAAGTAAACGCATAGACGGTTTTATTGATCGGTCCACCAAAGTCTACAATACATAAGCTTCCAATCACAAGACCAAGTATCAGTTTTGAAGACGTACCTAAGCCAAAAGTTTTTTAGATTTCGGTACCGCAACACACTCTTTTACCTTAACTGCTCTGAAATCCGATTTACTGAATGTTTCAAAATCAACCATTTCTTCAAATAATGGCTCGATTTTCACGTTAGAAAAGTCGATTTTTTCTTCCACAGCCGGAGCCGCTTCAACTGATGCCGCTTTCTGCCCTGCATTGTTTGCTTCGTTCTTAGCTGCACCCTGTGACTTCATTGTCGGGAAAGATTTCACGTTTTCTTCACGATTCTTCGGGATGGCTCATTATACTATATTGATCAAATTTATAAACCTTATAAATTCTTCGCAATTCTTCATTATCAAATTTTCTTTGTTGTCAATTTGTTGCAAACCAAACAAATTGTTGTCATCCGTAATACTAAGCACTTCTCAAAAAATATCTAATTTTGCTGCTAAATTCTCGAATGACTCTTGTTTCTTTTCCTCTGTTGCTTCTGCATAGATGTCCATCGTTGTTTCAATGTTTCTATGTCCCATAATGTATTGAATAACTTTTAAATTTGTTTTATTTTCACAAAGTCGTGTACAAAAAGTATGTCTCAGATGATGGCAAGAAAAATTAGGTAATTTCGTATAATCTCATCCCGTACTGCCAACTGAAATGTCGGATGAAGTAAACAATGAACCGTATCTAAAGTTCCCAATGAAATTTTTGTTTCGTTAAGAAGATAATAATAAAGCTGCAATACATCAGAATACTTTATTTCTGCAATCCGCTTTTTCCCAAAGGTATCACGCACATAATGATCGTACGTATATAAATATGAACTTTTTGTAGATTCACACAAATTATACTTCGTGGACATATACCGATCAAACGTATCATTCACACTTGCCTTGCCAGCAACATAGAGATCCAATCCGTCCAACTGATCCTTCATCAGTTTAGCTTCTTTCTCTCTTATTTTCTCTCTTAAAATTTTAATACTCTCGGAATGTTTCCAAATATTTTTCAAATATCTCACAGTTAACTAAAGCTACTTTATCAATTTTATAGACTGCTTCGCCTCTTTTGCTAATGCCTGAAATTTTGTCAGTCCCAAACTATATTTTTCAGCACCTTCTGGATATCTTACAAATTTCTTTTCTAGTTTCTTAGTTGCCTCCACATCTTTTCTTGCAAAACCCATTTTACAAAACTCCTTTCCTTTTAAAATAAGAAAACAAATTTGTCCTCTCACATAACGAAAGGAAAACGATGTATTTTACAGGGTGATTATGAAAAAAAGTAAAAAAAATAGTCATCGAAGATTTTCTTCAACAACTATCGTTTCGGATTACTACTATTCATATTGAATTATTTTCCACATGCTCCTATTTAAAAAACAAGATTTCAAGTAAAATATTATTTGCCGCAAGATAAAGGGAGCATATCAAGAAATAAATAGCCCCCTTGTGTTAATTATCTGTTTTATGTTCTTTTGCTGTTCAAAAACTCAACTAATTCATAGACCGTTGTTACCGGATTACTATCCCGGCAAATTACAGCAACATGATCTCTGCTTAACCGCTCAACTCGTTCTTTTGCACGTTGAACGGCCTCTGCCTGATGTCCCTGCAATTTCTCAAAAACATCCTCGCTTTTTCCGTAATTCTCCAAATACCCTTTATTCTTCAAGATGTCGATTACCGCAGCAGAATCTTTCAAATATCCACTCCGCTTTTCAAAATGAAGTAAATACCAGTATTCAAATGCCGGATTGGAATATGCGATTTTATACCCATGTTTCTCCGCATACGAAATTGCTGCCTGAAGCTCAGAATCTTTATTATCATCACAGTCAAATACGCACCAAAGCTGATCTCCGTCCTTTGGATAATAATCTGCTTGAGAAATCAAAGATTTTGCGTGTTTTACCAAATATTCAGCTGCCTTGTGCTTTGATGAAATCGGTATAATATCCACCAGGCAATTCCGTGAACGGAAATGTTTGAAATAAAGCGTTTCCGTTTCTTTTCCTTCGCAGATGATATAGATAATCGGTTTGCGCTTTCGCCGGGTAACTTTGTTGGGATCGTACTCTTTCCTCATCTTACTCATTCGGTGTCACCTCCGATAAAAGGAATCGCACCAAACCGTCCCTGGAGATACCCCTTACGCACATTTTCCCCTTTTCTTGGTGAGAAAGAAACAAGTGAGTAAAGCTCTGTTGCACAAGTCCTGTCATCTTTTTCGGCAAACCAGATCTGATCCCTGCGGAAAAATTTCAAATCGAGCAGCATTGCATCATGTGTTGTAAAAATCAACTGTGCGCCTTTTGTATTGATGGTCTTATCCTGCACCATTTCAATGAGCCGTCTGGTCAGAAGAGGATGAAGGCTATCTTCGATTTCATCTACAACCAAAAGCGCGCCTTTCTCAAGTGCCTGTAGCCAGCCTCCAATTCGGGCAAAAAAGTGCTGAGTACCAGCAGACTCCTGCTCCATTAAAAGCTGAAAATATTCTGTTGTTCCATCCTCGTTCATGATTCGATGGGTTGTCGTAATGACCGGTATCTTGCCTTGACTATTCTTGATTGCAACATCGGTAATTCCAAGATCAGCAAGCAGCAATTCCTTTAAGATACGTGCTTTCTTATCATCACCACTGGCAATCTGGGCAACTGTTTCCGAGGTGGCAGGTTCTTCGTCCATCAAGAAAGTAAGCTTTTCAAGAAACCACCGATAAGCATTTTCTGTCTGCGGCAAATTCCAGTCATTAGAGGATACCAGATAGAGCTTGTTGTCCGGTGTTCTGTTGCTCAGAGTCATCTGTTCATTTATATTTTCCCGGAACTCATATACTCCATTTTCTCTGAAAAAAATCAGAGCTTCTCGGCCATTCGGCCAATGGAAAAGATATTCTTTATAAATCTTTTTAGCATCAAAAGAGAAACCGTATGTGTAGCGAACACCTTGAAAAATAAACATGATTTCAAAGGTTGTCGCTTCTTTCATGCTTCCAAATGGCTCCCACGGCAGCTTCTGCCCTTTAGATGCCTTTGCTGCATTGCCTACTACCATTTCTTTCATGGTCATCATCGCGTGCAACACATTACTCTTTCCGGCAGCATTGGCACCGTAAATCGCAAGTGTGGGTAGCAATGTTTTTTTTGCGTCTGGATGAAGCAAATATTCTTCAAATGACTTATCCTTGGAGGCCGCAAAACTGATCACGGCACTGTTTTTTATAGATCTATGATTTTCAACTGTAAACTGAATTAGCATAAATGAACACCCCCTATATTTAGTATTCTCTTTTTTACTAACCATTATAACAGTTAAAAATGTTTAAATCAATATTTATTGATTGATTTTGCATTTTCTCCGCAAAAGTGTCAATTAAATTTTGTTCTAACTCGTTTTTGCAGATTTAATTGACCAATGACAATCCCAGACAAATTTCTTTTTAACAATCTATCTTTCGCTTATGATATTCTCTCTTCCCATCTTCCATGCCGGAATCATTACTGCAATCCCTACCTTTAATATCATAATTCCAATCAAAGCCAGATTCGGAATATTGGAAGTCAGATGTAAAAACTGCAGCACATGAGCCATATAGTAAACCATCATTCTTCTAAGAACCAGATGATATAGCCAAAAGATGAACACATCTACCAGCACTTCTTACAGAATCCCTGTCTGCAAGATTTGATTGCTTACACTCTCTACATCTGTCCCATCAGCCGGTGACGCATTGATAAAACTGTAATCAGTAGCGGCTCTAATGTCGTCAAATCGTTAATACCTGCAATCACTCTCGCACCGGAACATATCGGGCATTTCTCTCCATTGGAACGAGCCTTAACGCTTGTCTGCCATTCATGACCGCAAGCACCTCTCCACCATACTTTTTTATTTGAACCGAAAGTAATGTCATCAGGCGTAAGCGTTAAATTCTTTTCCGACCACTCCGAAACAAGCTCCGGGTGTACTTCTGCTAAACTGTTATTCATAGCCAAACCTCAACCTCCTTGTGCTTAGAGTATATGAAGTTTTAGCTTTATCTTGTAGTTTGCGAATATCCGTATAAATAGAAAAAGCCCTTTGAGAAA